>MTBK01018874.1_pt1 | contig 51595 bp, 55 predicted proteins | sample 1535981 | NCBI WGS metagenome assembly MTBK01 (sample SAMN06109225, study PRJNA356200) | anaerobic digester metagenome | isolation source: biogas reactors fed with pig manure or primary and secondary sludge | place: Spain | collected 2016-06-30
GGTCACGGCTGGTCGCTACTCTTTACCATGTGGCGGACTTTCACCGCCTACCTACTGCCGGCTTTAACCGGCGCTTTCGGGACGTACCTTCTTGTCCCATTTTGTTGCTTCGGGGGCTCATACCGGTTCATCCGGCAACACTCCCGCCTCTGAATGAGTCAAAGTAACCGTCCCCCTGACTCATGCGTGGGACTCTTTCGTCCCCTTCTTCATGCCGGTATCCCGGCGAATCTTACCGTCCCCCTGACTCACGGGGACCGTCCCCTGAGATAAAATTTCACAGTCCGTTCGCGAGACCGGGGGGTACTAAGGGCGGATATAGATGGGGTTGGCGTAGATCCAGGGACGGGCCTTGCCACAGAAGGGACGGTAATAAACCTCGGCGCGGTAGACCCCGGGCCCGGGCGCCGGACAGTGAAACTCCGGCCCTCTGTCACGGCAGTGAAGAGCCCCGTCTTTGATGATCCGGATCTCCGAGCGGCGGCTGGGGGAACGCACCGTCAGTTGAAGGCCTTCCTGCCAGCGGATCTCCTCGCCCATAATCGCAGCGGCCACACCTGCACGGTGCTGCCAGGCGCAAAACGAGAACCCCGTGCCGGGATGGAGCTGATCGAAGGAGACAAAACAGCGCCCTTCAGCCAGGGCATCATAGATCTGACCCTTCGCTTCGCTGAAATTGTTGCTCAGCACCTCCCTCAAACAGAGATGGGTGTTGATGGTGCGAAAGAGAAAAGGGTAGGGAAAGATCTCGAAGGAAAGAAACCCCACCCTGATCTTGGTGGCATGGGCGTCCGAGCTGCCGATGGCGGTCACCCGCAAACCGCTGCCGGTATAGCGATCCCAGAGAGCGAGCCCCTCCGGCGGGGGCCGGTCCAGCGCCGCCTTCCGGTTCAGGAAAAACCAGTACAGTGTTCTCGGAATCGAGGTGGCCCGGCCCCGCCAGTGCGAGGAATAGTTCCAGATTTCGAGGCCGGTAAAGCCGCTATCCGGAAATCGCTTCCAGGGATACGCTTTTCCGCCATCGATATATGGCGAACCTGTTTCAAACGGATGAGCCATAAACCCGAGAGCACCGGCCCGGCGAACCTCATCGACCATCTGCTGGGGATGAGCCGTGCTGCCGGGGACAAGCTGCTTTAAACCGAGGGCCAGGTAGTGATGGCTCTCCCGATTCAGCTCCGCCCCGACGAGAACAACAACGCCGTGCCGGAGCCCTTCTTCGGGCAGACCGGCCAGCGTCTCGTGATCGGTAATAATGATATAGTGCAGGCCGGCGGCGGCGGCATGAGCGGTGATCTCGGCAATGGTGCCGGTGCCGTCGGAATGGCGGGTGTGGATATGAATATTGCCGGTATAAGTAAAAAACAAGGTTAAAAAGCAACCCCCATATTACGGCTGGAGGGAAGGGTCTCCTTAAACCGCGCTATTTTTTCCAGGACGGCGGCAGTCCCCCTGATGACACAGTTGAGCGGCTCCTCGGCGAGATAAAACGGTATGCCGATCTCCTGGCTCAAATAACGGGAAAAGCCGTCCAAGAGAGCCCCGCCCCCTGAAAGGACCACCCCCTTATCGATGATATCACCGGCCAGCTCCGGCGGGGTCCTTTGCAGGACTCCCTTGATCCCGTCCAGGATAGCGCTTAACGGCTCGGCAAAAGCTGCGCTGAGCTCGCCGGTGGTGACCTTGATCTGGCGGGGCAGTCCGGTGATCAGATCGCGTCCGCGAACTTCCGTCTCCAGGTTGCGGCCCTGAGGATGCGCTGAACCGATCGCCTTCTTCAGCGCTTCGGCGGTTCTTTCCCCGATGAGCAGGTTGTACTCTTTTTTAACAAAGCGGGCCACGGCCTCGTCAAACTTATCTCCGCCGATGCGCACGCTGGTCCCCTCGACCACCTCGCCCATGGAGATTACAGCGATATCGCTTGTCCCGCCCCCGATGTCGACGATCATGCTGCCGCTGAGTTCAAAAATATTTAGCTGCGCCCCCAATGCCGCCGCCCGCGGCTCTTCGATAAGAAAGGTTTCCCGGGCACCGATGCGGGCAACGGCCTCCAGCACCGCCTTCTGCTCCACAGGAGTGGTTCCGGCAGGGATACAGACGACCACCCGGGGGCGAAGAATATACCTTTTCTTCACCGCCGCCTCCAAAAAGTGCCTCAACATCACCTCTGCCAGGCTAAAATCGGCGATCACCCCCGCCCTGAGGGGACGCAAGGCGACGATGTTTTCGGGGGTTCGGCCGAGCATATTCCAGGCAGTAGAGCCCACTGCCAGAAGCCGCTGCATCTTCTGCTCCACCGCGACCACCGCCGGTTCATTCACGACGATCCCCTGACCGCGCACGTATAGCAGGATACTGGCCGTGCCCAGATCGATCCCGATCTCTGCTGAAAAAACCATCTGCCGCCCTCCCTTCGCCGGTCGTCCTCCCCCGAATCAGGCTTTTTATAATTTACTTCTCCATGTTCTATTGATTCCCTTTTGGGAAGATAGAGTTTGTTCAGCCTACTTTTTTAGGGAGAGATACTTTTGGCGGGTCGCCTCGCCGCCTCGCAGATGGCGCTCCGCCTTGTTTTTTTCCAGGATTTTTTTGATCTGGCGGGCCAGATGGCTGTTGATCTGCGGCAGCCGCTCGGTAATATCTTTGTGGACAGTGCTTTTGCTCACCCCAAAATTGCGCGCCACCTGCCTCACCGTTGCTTCCGTCTCGAGGATATAGTGGCTGATCTCCAAAACCCGCTGATAAATATAATCATGCACTTTTGTGGGGCCCCCTTCGTCTTCAGTCCGGTAAATTATATGAGAGGGCCCCCTAAAAAATACCCTTGACCGGAGGCCGGTCAGGATTGGGGCAAATATTGCAGGGGGTCGACGGGGCGGCCGTCCTCACGGATCTCCAGATAGAGATATCCCTCCCCTTCATCCTGCGGATTCGCTTTGACCGTAGCGATGGGCGCGCCACCGGAGACTTGATCACCTTTTTTTACCTCAATCTGCTCCAGTGCCCCGTAATATACGGTTAGATTGTTTTCGTGCTCAATGATGAGCTCTTTTCCGTAAGGCTTACCCGCTTCCCCAACCTCTTTCACCCGGCCCGCTCCGATAGAGCAGACCTGCTCCCCCGGCAAAGCGGCGATGCCCAGCCCTTTGCTGTAAAACCACTTGACCGCCTCTTCCAGACACGCCAGCACCTCCACGGCGCTCTCCCCGTACTCGATGACGATGGACCTTCCCTCCACCGGCCAGAGAAAAGTCCGCCCGGAAACGTCCTTCCCGCTTAAAGAGTCCCCGGAAATAAAAGCGGGAACCGCCGGTTCAGCCGCCTCTTCCGGTTCTCCGGCGCCGCCATGAGCGGGGGCCGGCTCCGGATCCTCCTGCTCCCTGAAACTGATTTTTTCAGCATAGGGGTTGATCGTGCGCAGCCGGGCGGTGCGCCACAGATAGACCCCCCCCGTCAGGAGCAGCACCAGCAGGTAAAGAAGAGCTGTTTGCCAGAGGCGGGGCCGCACCCGACCTCTGCCCCGGAGCCGTTGCCGGAGGGAAGCGAGCCGTAGGCGCAGCCCCTCCCGGAAAGCCCCGAGCTTCAGCCGGATCCGTTTTACGAACAGTTTAACTTGAATCTTCTGTTTTTTTTGAGCAGCCAAAACCGATCACCTCGGACGATATTATAACCGCCGGAGGCAATTTTATACGGTCAGGGCTTGAGCGGGGTGATCTCGCTGCCGGGGTAGTAGAAGTGAATGATTTCCTTGTAGCATTTTCCCTCCCTGGCCGCACCGTCGGCGCCATACTGGCAGAGCCCGACGCCGTGCCCCCGGCCGCGGGTATGGAAAAGCAGACCCTCCTCCCGGACTTCCCAGGTGAGGGCAGTTGAAGGAAGCTCCAGCAGGTTTCTCAACTCCGGCCCCCCGATGGTCCTGCCGTTAATGGTCAGCGCAGCGATGCGTCCTCCGGGAGTTTCGGCAGCAATCTCCGGGGGCGGCTGCCCGGCTGAGAGGACCGGCAGCGCCGGATCTCCGGGAAGCGCCCGGGCCAGCCGGGTGAAGGGGATCAGCTGTTCGCCCCGGTAATAGGGCGAGTGTTTGCAGTAGGGGCAGGCTACACTTTGCAGATAGGGAAGAGAGCCGCCTTTCCAGAGAGCGTCTGAAGCCTCGGTCCTGCCGCCGCAGGTCGAATGATAAACCGCTTCGATGAGCTTTCCCCGGTAGACGACCACTTCGCCCGCTGTCTCGGAGACAGCCTGGCGGATGCGCTTCAGGAAATTTTCACCCCCGGCGCCCCAGTCAGCCGCCGTCTCTTCCGGATCGAGCCAGGCCTGGCAATGGGTGCTGTCCGAGCAGATATCGGCCCCTCCGGGGGCCCGGTCGCAACCCCCGCCGCCGGCAGCAGGGTGCCGGTGAAGAGCGTAAGTGCGGGCGATGACCGCCTGGGCCTTCAGCGCCTCCAGCTCAAACGATGACGGCATCTCCGCCAAAACCACCCCGATGAGGTATTCCTCCAGATCGAGGACCACAATCTCCTTGCAGTCAGCCCGGTAGAGGCGCACTTTCCCGTCCGCTCCCTGCTCGGGCAACCCGGCCGGAGCCGGGGCCTCCGCTGTCTCGGGAGAAAAACCGGGGCAGCCACCAACAGTAACTGCGGCGGCGGGTAACAGAATTACCACCACAGCGATGGCCAGGATTAACAGGGCGGTTTTTTGGATCATTGAACCCTCCGGGGAGCAGACTTGATCATATTATATGAAACCTGTCTCATGCTTATGATCTTATGCCCGGTCCCGAAGGCGGCGAAGCCGGTTGGATGAGGCGAACAGTCGGCCGGAAAAGATAACGCGGACTGTGCGCAAAAAGGCGCTCTGTTGAGAGAGGCGGCCTCTCAGACGGGTCTTCTCAGCTACCCGTGTGCACGGCCCGCTCACGCCCTGCCGAAATACGCTCGAGCTGCGCGCCCAGCAAAGCAAGGCGCTCCTCGAGACGGCAGTAACCGCGCCAGAGATGCTCCGCCTGAAGAAGCTTGGTTTCACCCTGTGCCGCCAACCCCGCCAGCAACAGGGCGGCGGCGCCCCTTAAATCCGGCGCCACCACGGGGGCACCGCTGAGGCGGGGCTGCCCCTGCACAATAGCGCGGCGCCCTTCGACCCGGATCCGCGCTCCCATGCTGCTCAGCCCCTCGACATGGCGAAACCTGTTCTCGAAAACGGTCTCTGTAACCGTGCCGGTTCCTTCGGCCAGCGCCAGCAGCACCATAAACTGCGGCTGCAAATCGGTGGAAAAACCCGGATGGGGCATCGTTTTAAGATCAACTGCAGCGGTGCGCGCTCCCGCCGCCGCCCTGATCGCGGTTGAGTCGATCTCTTCAACGACGGCTCCGGCCTCGATTAACTTGGCCAGCAGCGGTTTCAGGTGATCGGGGAGCACGTTCTCCACGATGAGATCGCCTCCGGTAATGACCCCGGCCAGCATGAGCGTTCCCGCCTCGATGCGGTCCGGGATAACGGCATGGCGGGTTCCACCCAGGCGGGGGACCCCTTCGATACGGATGTGAGCCGTTCCGGCTCCGACAACCTGTGCTCCCATGCTGTTTAAACAGTTCGCCAGATCGACAATCTCCGGCTCCGTAGCAGCATTTTCCAGAACCGTGGTTCCGGCGGCGAGCGTTGCCGCCATCATGATATTTTCTGTTGCGCCGACGCTGGGAAAATCCAGGTAGATCCTTGCCCCCCGCAGCCCGGCAGTGTGTCCTTCAACGCACCCGTTGACAATGGAGAAACTCGCCCCCATCGCTGTCAGCCCTTTCAGGTGCAGGTCAACGGGGCGGGTGCCGATAGCGCAGCCGCCCGGCAGGGGCAGGGACACCTTTTTATTGCGGGCCAGGAGAGGACCGAGCACGAGAAAGGAGGCCCGCATCCGGCTGACCAGATCGGCCGGCGGAGCTGCCGGCGGCAGTTCACCGGAAGCGATCCGGAGCAGCGCCTGCTCCTCTGCGTAATCCACCGCCGCACCGAGACCCTCCAAAACCGCAATCATCGTGCGCACATCGAGCAGATCGGGAACCCCCTCGATAATCACCGGCTCCCCGGTGAGCAGGGCTGCCGCAATAATGGGGAGAGAGGCATTTTTGGAACCGTTAACTTTAACTTTCCCCCGCAGGGGGATTCCTCCTTGAATGACGAGATGACCCATGATGCCGTTCCTTCCTGTTATCCATTTGAAAACGAAAAGAGAACCGGTATCCCCAGACGGATTCTCACTCTCTCCAGATAGGCGTCCTCATACAGCTCCAGAGTAAGGTTTACCGGACCTTCGTCCAGCGCAAACCCGGCACCGGCCCAGGGCAGCTCGGCCAGCAGCTGCACCATGCGGGGGTGGGTGTCGACCCGCCGCAACTGTCCGCCCAGCGCCCGGATCAGCGCTTCGCCCAGAGCGGTGAGCTCGCCGCCTGCTTCATGAGATCCCTCCACACACCAGACCCGATCCGCGGCGCCGGCTGGACCTTCGGCGATGGCGGCAAACTGCCTCCAGAGCCGGCTGCACGCTCCCCGATCGGCGCCGTATATTTCAAGAAGAATTTCATCGTTTGCCCAGCCGTCCCGCATCGAGCAGCGGCAGTCCGGCACCGCTTGAGGATCAATATTCAAGGGAACCGCACCGGCGGAGATGAGCCGCTCCCGTTCCTCCCTGCTGATAAAACAGCAGCTCCGGTAGCAGTTAATTTCAACGCCGCAAAGCTGTAACCCTTTTTCCATTTCCAACCACGGGTCTGCCGCCCCAACCGCTCCATGAAGGAGCGGCGGCAAACAGAGCAGCGCCGCCAAAAACAAGAGCAGGACACGCAGATGCAACCGGGGCCCCTCCCTTCGCAGGAAACTAAGGGATATTATGGCCCCCCGGAGAGAGGTTTATCCTCTGCAAAATTATCGATCAAAATGTAGCGCTACCCCCGCTTCGTCCAGCAGCTCCCGGGAAAGAGCATCGGGATACGGCTCGGCAACATGAACCTGCCGGATCTTCGCGTTGATCAGCATCTTGGCACAGACCACACAGGGAAAATGAGTGCAGTATAGCGAAGCACCCTCTATCGCCACCCCGTGAACGGCGGCCTGAATAATCGCATTCTGCTCCGCATGGAGGCCCCGACACAGCTCATGCCTTTCCCCTGCGGGAACTTGTCGCTTTTCCCGGAGACAGCCGGTATCCGCGCAGTGCGCCAGACCGGCGGGGGCTCCGTTATACCCCGTCGCCAGAATTCTTTTATCCAGCACCAGCAGGGCGCCGACCCGGCGACGCAGGCAGGTTGAACGGGAAGCGACTACCCGGGCGATCTCAAAAAAATAACGATCCCACGACGGCCTCTCTGACAACAGTGATCATCCTCTCGACAGCAGTCCCCCCTGATCGCTCCCTCCGGCACTTGCCCCGATGGCTCAGCCTCCGGCGGGGACCTTCTTAACCTGATCGATGGGAAAAGCGCGGCAGAGCTCGCAGACCCGTTGCCTTATTTTCCCCAGAGCAGCTTCCTCGGTACGGCAGGCCAGCGCTTCGTTAATCAGGCGCGCGATGAGGCGGATCTGCTCCGGACCCATCCCCCGCGAAGTGATTGCAGGCGTTCCCAGCCGCAGCCCGCTGGTCACCCGGGGGCTGCGGGGGTCGAAGGGAACAGCGTTTTTGTTGGCGGTAATCCCGACGCTTTCCAAAAGCTGCTCCGCTTCCACTCCGGTGATATCTTTGGAGCGAAGATCGAGCAGAAGCAGGTGCGTATCGCTGCCGCCGGTGACCAGGTCGAAATCGTAGCCGCGCAGCTCTTCGGCGAGCACCTGAATGTTCTCCAAAACCCGTTCCTGATAGGAGATAAACTCAGGCTGCTGCGCCTCCTTGAAAGAGACCGCTTTGGCGGCGATTACATGCATGAGCGGACCCCCCTGCAGCCCCGGGAATACCGCCTGGTCAATGCGCCGGGCATACTGACGGCGGCAAAGGATCGCTCCCCCGCGAGGGCCGCGCAAGGTTTTATGCGTCGTCGTCGTGATCACAGCGGCATGCGGCACGGGGCTGGGATGCAACTTCGCCGCAACGAGCCCGGCGATATGAGCGATATCCACCATTAAAATAGCGCCGACGGCGCGGGCGATCTCCTCAAATGCGGCAAAATCGATCCGCCGCGGATAGGCGGTGGCTCCGGCAATGAGCAGCTTCGGCCTGATCAGGGCGGCCTCCCGGCGCACTTCTTCCATATCGAGCAGGCCGCTGGCGCGGTCAACGCCGTACGAATAAGCTTCGAAATAGCGTCCGGTGATATTGACCGGACTGCCGTGGGTCAGATGGCCGCCGTGAGCCAGATTCATCCCCAGGATCCGATCGCCCGGTTTCAAAAAGGCGAGGTAGACCGCCAGATTGGCCGCCGCCCCGGCATGAGGCTGGACATTGGCATGCTCCGCCTGAAAGAGCTGCCGGGCCCGCAAGCGGGCCAGCTGCTCCACCCGGTCCACGTGACGGCAGCCGCCGTAATAGCGGGCTCCGGGATAGCCCTCGGCATACTTGTTGGTCAGCACCGACCCCTGGGCCTGCCGAACCGCCCGGCTGGCCAGGTTTTCCGAAGCGATCAGCTCAAGACTGTCCTGCTGGCGCCTCTCCTCCTCGGCGATGGCCGCGGCAATCTCCGGATCCGTCAGGCGCACTTCCCTTAATCCATTCTCATCCATCTGGAGACCTCCACCAGCCGGCCAAACCGGCTGCCTGTAATATTTTAGCGCTGCTCTTCCATAAAGGCAATTTTCTGCAGACGGCGGGAGTGCCGCTCACCCTGAAAATCGCTCCGCACAAAGGTCTCGACGATCTCAAGGGCCAGGCCGGGCCCGATCACTCGCGCTCCTAAAGTCAGGATATTGGCATCATTATGTTCCCGGGCAAAGCGGGCGGTAAAGGGATCGCCGCAGAGAGCCGCCCTGATTCCCGGATATTTATTCGCTGCAATAGCCATGCCGACGCCGGTACCGCAGATCAAGATGCCCCGATCGTATTCGCCGGCGGCGATCGCTCTGGCCAGCGGCAGGGCAATATCGGGATAATCAACACTGTTTTCACAGAAAGTGCCGAAATCGGCAACCTCTTCCGCCATCTTCGCCAGATTGGCCCGGAGCTCCTCTTTCAGGGCAAAACCGGCATGGTCACTACCTAATACTATTTTCATCGCGCAAACTCCTTTCCAAACGGGAAACAACCCCGGCGACAGCCTTGCGTATCTCTTCGTAGGCCTGATGATACTGGGCAAGGGTGCCGCCGTAGGGATCGCCGATCTCCGGGTCTTCGGTAATCCCGGCATACTCCTTCAGCAAAAACACTTTACCGGCAGCGCCGGGAAAATGCTGCTGCAGATGGTCGCGGTGCCCCCGGCTCATCACCAGAACCAGATGGGCTTCGCTCAGCAAAGCTTCGCCCAGCAAAGTAGAGCAATGCCCCTCCAGGCCGATCCCGGCTTCGCCCATCACCGCGCGGGCCCCCGCCGAGGCCGGCCCCCCGGAGGCCGCCGCCAGCCCCGCGGAGAGGGCTTGCACTTCCGGAACACCGGAGCGGTTGCCCCACTCATGGCGAAACAGCGCCTCCGCCATGGGACTGCGGCAGGTGTTGCCGGTACAGACAAAGAGAATGATTTTTGCTGACATGGCGCTCACCTATGCTTTGATAATTCGCACCGCCGCCTGACGCAGGCGGTGTAACACTGTCTCGCCCACCCCCCGGGGGGAAAACCCCTCCGCCAGGATCAGGTCGAGAGCACCGCGATCAAGGCGGCGCAGCGACGCAAAAAGAGCCCCCGCCAGCAACCGCCCCCCCGGGGGAGCCGGCAGAACCACGACCCGGAAACCCCTCCGCCGGTAGCCCGCCGTGAGAGCCCCGAGAAGAGCCCTCCGCCTCTTCCGGGGGCCGGTTACCAGAATGAGGGGGGTGCGGAGAAAACTGCGGTGACAGTGGAGCCCCGGCGCAACAGAGAGCGCTCCCCCGGCGCCCTTTACGGCACAGCCAATTTCAGTTCCCAGGGCTTTCTCCAGCTGCGTCCTGGTGATGGCGCCGGAACGCAGGATCAGCGGCCGTGCTCCGCTCAGATCGAGCACTGTCGACTCCACACCGACGGTGCAGGGGCCGCCGTCGAGGACCGCCTCGATCCTGCCGGCCAGCTCTTCAAGCACATGACGCGCCTCCGTGGGACTGAGCCGACCGGAACGGTTGGCGCTCGGCGCAGCCAGGGGAACGCCCGCAGCGCGGATGAGCCCCAGCGCAACAGGGTGGGCGGGCATGCGCACAGCCACCGTGGACAAACCGGCGCTGACCTCCGGCGGCAGCTCCGCCGAGCGGGGCAAAACCAGACTGAGCGGCCCGGGCCAGAAACGGTGCATCAGCTCAAGGGCCTCTCCGGGCAGGGAGGCGGTCACCTGTCGCACCTGCCCGGGGTCGGCCACATGGACGATGAGCGGCTTCCCCGGCGGACGTCCTTTCGCCTCAAAGATGCGGGCAACGGCCCGCCCCGCGGTGGCATCCGCCCCCAGTCCGTAAACCGTCTCCGTGGGAAAAGCGACAAGGCCGCCACGGCGGATCAGCCCGGCGGCGGCCACAATCGTTTTTCGGGCGGGGGGGAACAGCAGGGTTCCGTTGATCGACAGTACTTTGGGCATGTTCTCTCCTCTGTCGGCCGGCGGGATGCCTTAAAAATCCTCGACAACGAGCTGAGCAATATTGGTGGCGTGATCGGCGATCCGCTCCAGATTGCTCAATACATCGAGATAGATCACCCCTGAGGCCGGAAAACATCTTTTTGTATTGATTCTTTCGATATGAGCCCTGCGCAAAACTTTTTCCATCAGATCGATCTGATCGTCCTCCACCAGGACCAGGCGGGCGAGCTGCTTGCTCTCCAACTCAAAGGCCTGAATGGCTCGCTTTAACATAACATCGACCTGCTCATAGAGCTGCCTGAGCTCTTCCAGCGCCTGCTCGGAAAAGGGGAGCCTGTCCTCAACTTTAAGCTCCGCCAGCTGCATGATATTGTTGGCATGGTCGCCGATCCGCTCCAGATCATTGGCTGCGGACATAAAGCTGCCGATTATCTTTGACTGCACTTCGGTGAGGGGACTTTGCGAAAGCTCCGCCAGAAAAACATTGATCGCCTTCTCCATCCCATCAAGGAGATCCTCCATCTGCTCCACATGGGCCACTTTTTTCAGATCGTTTCGCACAAAGATGTCGAGGACATCGCCGATCATCTCGCTGGCGATCATGGCCATGCGCAGCAGCTCTTTCTTGGCCCCCCCGATGGCCGCCGCCGGTGTGGCCAGCATCCGCTTATCAAGATAGGTTGGTCCGATCTCGATGCTGATCTCTTCACCGGGAACGATATGGCTGACCAGCCTGGTGAAGTAGGGGAGAACGACAATAAATAATATCGAATTGGCCACATTGAAGATGGAGTGCGCATTGGCAACCTGGCGGGTCACCGAGGAGGCCGTCTTCAGAACCAGATCCGTAAACGGCGTCAGCACCGCCAGGCAGAGCAGCACCCCGATGAAGTTGAAGAGCAGGTGAGCCACCGCCGCCCGCCGGGCCGTTAAATTGGTTCCCGCGCTGGCGATAAAAGCGATGACGCAGGTGCCGATATTGGAGCCTAAAATGAGAGGCATCGCCTGATCCAAGGTGATCATGCCCTCCATGCTGATGGCGATGATCACGCCGGTAAAAGCACTGCTGCTCTGAAGAATGGCCGTGAAAACAGCCCCGCCGAGCACTCCGAGAAGAGGGAAGGCGCCAAACTGCACCAGCAGGCTTTTAAAAAGGGGCAGCTTCTCCAGGGGGCTTAAACCGGCCGACATCGTGGTGATACCCAAAAAGAGAAGGCCCGCCCCCAGGATCGCCTCGCCCAGATAACGATACTGTTTCCGCCTGCTGAAGAAGATGATCAGCCCGCCCAGGCCGATGAAGGGCAAGGCGATGGTCTGAACCTTGAACGAAATGATCTGTGCGGTCACGGTGGTGCCCACATTCGCCCCGATAATAACGCTGATCCCCTGGGAAAGGTTGATCAGGCCGGCGTTGGCGAAACCGACAACCATGACGGTGGTCGCCCCGCTGCTCTGGATAAGCGTGGTCATGAGGAGACCGGTAAAAAAACCGGCGATGGGATTATTGGTCAGCACCTCAAGGATCCGGCGCAACCTGTCTCCGGCGGCATTTTGCATCCCCGTAGCAAGCATCTGGATGCCGAACAAAAAAAGCCCCAGACCGCCCACCGTGACGGCGGCGATCTCTATGTACTTTCCCCAGTCCACGTACCTACCCCCCAGGAACAAGCAAGGATATCTCTGTATCGTCCGGGCTGACCTAATTATAGAAGATCTGCTTTACTTTTTCAACGACGTTCTCGGCAAAACGGCTGAATTCTTCCCAGATCTTGCTCCGCCACCGGACCGTGACGCTTGCTTCCTCTTCCGCACCGGGGGCCGCCGCAGCCTCTGCGCTGTCGGAGAAAGGCTCCGCTGAGCCTTTCTCTTCAGCAGCGCCCTCCGTCGGAGGGAGGCAGAGCGCCGGAAAGAGAAGACACCACCAGTTTTCACCGGTTCCTTCGCCGACTGTGACGATGAGGGCGGTATACTCCCCCGCCGGAAATATCCGGCGGCCGTAGGTGCGCAGGGGGAAATATTCGCGGGACAGGTACATGGCAACGGGCTTTTCTCCGGCAGATTCGCCGGCCTGCTCCTGCAGCTCCCGGTTCAGCTCCGGCAGGGAGCGCTGCAAAAAGCGCAGGGAGGTATCGTAATCGCCGGACTGAAACACTTTTTTCTCCGCCAGGAGCCGCCGGACCCGCTCCACCATAACCATCTTGAAGCGCTGCTCGGCGGGGCTGTCGCCGGAGGCTCGCACATGCAGCCGGATCACAGGCTCGCCGCGATAAACCCGCCAGGGGGAGGCGCCTCTTTCCCGGGCCGGGGGACAGAATGCGCTGAGGATGAGCAGAGCTGCGGCGAAGATGACTGCGGCGGCGCAAAGAAGCGCTTTAGCGGCAGCTTCCTGTTTCATTCCCGCTCTCCCCGCGGTGGAGCCCCTGGCGGTAGTGCTGCCGGATCATCTCCAGGGCCGCCTTTTCGATCCGCGAAACCTGCGCCTGCGAAATCCCCACCTGCCCGGCGATCTCCATCTGGGTCTTCCCTTCAAAAAAACGCGCCTCAATAATCTGCCTCTCCCGGGGAGCGAGCTGCTCCAGCGCCTCCCGGAGAGCGATATTCTCCAGCCATTTATCGGTGCTGTCAGACTGATCGCTGATCAGATCCATCACATAGACGGGATCGGTGCTGTCAGAGAAAACAGGGTCGTAGAGTGAAAGCGGCTCCAGAGCGGCGTTAAAGGCAAAGACAACCTCTTCCACGGTCAGCTCCATCGCCGCGGCGATCTCGCTGAGACCCGGCTCCCGGTGATTCTCTTTCAACAGCTTCTCCCTGGTCTGGAGCACCCTGTGCGAGAGACCCTTGATCGAACGGCTGATATGGATACTGTTGTTATCCCGAAGATAGCGCTTGATCTCGCCGATGATCATCGGCACCGCATAAGTGGAAAAGTTCACGCCGTGCTCTAGTTGAAAATTATCGATGGCCTTGAGCAGCCCGATACAGCCGACCTGAAATAGATCGTCCAGCGGTTCTCCCCGGTTTTTAAAGCGCTGCAGGATACTTAACACCAAACGCAGATTGCCCCGGACAAGGGCTTCGCGGGCTCCGGAATCACCCTGTTTTACCCTGCAGAACAGCTCTTTCATCTCCCCGGTGGAGAGAACGGCCAGCTGATAGGTGTTGACCCCGCTGAGCTGAACCCTGTTCTGTAACATGCTTCTCCCCCCTCACCTCTATTATTGCCATTAACTGCCTCCTTTAGACATGGCCGGATTTTCTGGAGGTGAGAGCCGTTAATTGTTATAATTAAGTTGTCTTCTCAGCGGGGGGGGAACAGAACCTGCTCTCTTTTCTTTTGCGGCATCACCAAGATACCTGTGAAGGGGGATCCATATGGGGCAAATAGTTCGCTTTGGGGTTTCCATAGACCGGGAGCTGCTCGAGTCCTTTGATCGAAAAATTGTGCTGAAAGGATATGCCAACCGTTCAGAGGCAATCCGGGACCTGATCCGCAATCAGCTGGTCGAGATGGAGTGGTCCAACGATGATGAGGAGGTTGCCGGGACAATTACCCTGGTCTACGATCACCATGTCCGGGGGTTAAACGATCTCCTCCTGGAGCTGCAGCACGATTATGTGGAGCTCATCGTCTCGACGATGCATGTGCACCTGGCCCACGACCGCTGCCTCGAGGTCCTGCTCATAAAAGGGCCTGCCGGTGAAGCGAAGGATGTCGCCAACCGCCTTCTGGCGATCAAAGGGGTCATCCACGGCCGCCTCACCGCCACCTCGACGGGGGAAAAGCTAAAATAGCCCCGTTAAAATGCGGGGGAGATCCTGATAATCGTTTTGCAGAGTAAGCCGGCGGAAAAGAGAGAGCCCCCGGCAGAGAGAGAGGAGTGCGCCTTTCTGGGTTGCACCGATCTCCAGGGCCAGCATTCCCGGTGCTCTGAGAAAGCGGGGCAGCGCCGCAAGGATATTCCGATAGGCCTCCAGACCGTCGGGGCCGCCGTCAAGGGCAAGAGAGGGCTCGTATTCGCGGATTGTTCGGGGGAGCTGCTCCAGCTCTTCTGTCCGCAGATACGGCGGATTGGAGACGATCAAGTTGAACCGGGGCGGCTGCTCCAGAGCCGTGAAGGCCTCCAGAAAATCACCCCGGATGAAATGAACCCTTTTTTCCACACCGTGCCGCCGGGCATTGGCCTCGGCCAGAGTTAACGCCTCCGGGGAAAGATCGACCGCATAAAAACGGGCTTCCGGAAGATGGTGGGCCAGCGTAACCACGAGATTACCGCTGCCGCAGCCCAGATCAACCCCCCGGATCGCCTCTTTTTTCGGGCGGGCCCACTCGAGAACAGCGTCGACGAGAAGCTCGCTTTCCGGGCGGGGGATCAGCACCTTTCGATTTACGGTGAAGTTTAGCCCGTAGAACTCTTTTTCCCCGGTGATGTAGGCCAGCGGCTCTCCGCGGGCGCGCCTTTCAACGGCAGTCCGGAATGCACCGGCCAGAGCGCTCTCCAGAAGCGCAGAGCGCTGCAAAAAAAGTTTCAGCCGATCCCCTTCCCACAGGGAAAGGAGCAGATATTCCGCCTCATCGCGGGCCCGTTCAATACCGGCTTCCCGCAACCGAAAAGAGGCTTTTCGCAAAGCCTCCTCTATGGTGCTCTCTGGGCGGGCCATTGTGCTCACTCGCCGGCGCTTTCCAGCTGCTCCGCTTTCGCCGAGGCGGTGAGCTCGTCGATGATGGGATCGAGCTCGCCGTCAAGGGTCTGCTCAAGCTGGTGCAAGGTCAGCCCGATGCGGTGATCGGTAACGCGGTTTTGGGGGAAATTGTAAGTGCGGATGCGCTCGCTGCGATCGCCGCTGCCGATCTGGGAGCGCCGGGCCTCGGCCATCTCCGCCGCCTGCTCGGCGGCATGCTGATCCGCCAGCCTGCTGCGCATCACCCGGAGCGCTTTCTCCCTGTTGCGCAGCTGGGATTTTTCATCCTGGCAGGTAACCACCAAACCGCTCGGCAGATGGGTCACCCGGACGGCGGACTGGGTCGTATTCACACTCTGCCCTCCCGGACCGGTGGAGCAGAAGGTATCAATCCGCAGCTCCTGCGGATTGATCTCCACCTCAACTTCTTCCACTTCGGGCAGCACGGCCACGGTGGCGGCGGAAGTGTGGATGCGCCCGGCCGATTCTGTCGCCGGGATCCGCTGAACCCGGTGCACCCCGCTTTCGTATTTCAGACGGCTGAAGACACCTTTGCCCACAATTCCGGCGACAACCTCCTTGAAACCGCCGATATCGGTGGCATGAACATCGATCAGCTCCACCTTCCAGCCTCTCTGCTCGGCGTAGCGGCTGTACATCCTCAAGAGTGCGGCGGCAAAAAGAGCGGCCTCTTCGCCTCCGGTACCGGCCCGGATCTCGAGAAAAACGTTTTTCCCATCCCGGGGATCCTGCGGCAGCAGATGTTCTTTCAGCTTTCGGGAGAGCTTCCCGATCTCTTCCGTCAGCCGGGCACTCTCCTCCTCCAAAAATTCAGAAAGCTCTCTGTCATCCTCTTCCGCCAGCAGCTCGCGGGCATCGGCCAGCTCCTTTTCGAGCTCGCGATAACGGCGGTACAGCTCGACCGGCAGCGTCAGCGCAGCCAGCTCCCGGGAATAGCGCTGCCACTCTTCCTGCCGGCCCAGTATCTCCGGATCGCTGAGCAACGCCGTCAATTCATTATAGCGCTCTTCCGCAAGAGCCATCTGTTTAAACATTGCTGTTCACCCCGGGGCAATCAACCGTAATATTTTCCGGTGCCGCTTCCGGCATCTCCGGAGAGAGCACCGCTTTCAAGGCGCAGAGAGCCACCTCCACCTGGCCGTTGTCCGGCTCAGCCGTGGTCATCCGCTGCAACCACAACCCCGGCCGCACCAGCAGGTTGAGCAGCGGCGAGCGGCTCCGCGCAGTCAGCCGGATCACCTCGTAGGAGAGCCCGGCGACGAGCGGCAGCAGCAGCAGCCGGGTGGCGATACGCTGCAGCAGGGAAGGCCAGCCAAAAAAGGAGAAAAGCAAAATGCTTAAAACCATGACCAGGAGCAGAAAGCTGGTTCCGCAGCGGGGGTGCAGGGTGCTGTACTGCTGCGCCTTCTCCACCCGGAGAGGCTCGCCCGCTTCAAAACAGAAGATCGCTTTATGCTCGGCGCCGTGATAGGCAAAGACACGCTTCATCTCGCTCCAGCGCGTCACCAAAAACAGATAGAGCAAAAATATGGCCAGCCGGAAGAGCCCCTCCACCAGATTGAGCACCACGGGATGAAGTCCCTGCGGAGCGAGCCTGGCCAGGTACGTGGGAAGAATAAAGAAAAGAGCAACCCCCAGCCCCAGTCCGAGGAGCACAACGAGAAAGGACTGCCAGCTCTCGATCTCTTCCCCTTCTTCGTGAAGCGCTTCCGCTGCTGAAAGATTCAGGGCGCGCACACCGATGATCAAAGATTCAAAAAAAACGACCGCACCCCGAAGCACCGGCCAACCGAGGACGGGGTAACGACGGGCCAGAGGAGTAACCTGCTCCGAGATGAGGCTGATACTGTTGTCGCTGCGCCGACAGGCGATGGCGATGCGGTCCTGGCAGCGCATCATCACCCCTTCCAGAACGGCCTGACCACCGACCAGCTGCGGCTGATTCATCCCGGCATTCCTCCCAAGACCCGGATGGAGAGCCCCGTTTTACTCAAGACCGTACTTCCGCTTGAACCTTTCTACCCGGCCGCCGGTATCAACAAATTTTTGTTTTCCCGTAAAGAAAGGATGACATTTGGAGCAGATCTCCACTTTCAAGTTCTCCCTGGTGGAGCCGATTTCAAAGGACTCCCCGCAGGCACAGGTCAGCTTCGTGCGAAAGTAGCGGGGATGAATATTCTCTTTCACCAGTAAGACACCTCCCAAACTTCATTTCCAGAACTAGATAATAGCACAACCTCATTTATCGCGCAACAAAACCGGATTATTTCCGCTGAAGAACAAGGCACGAACAAGGCACGGCCTGACCGGTGCGAAGAGCCTCAGGGGGAAGAGCGGGCGTGTCCGCCGGGGGAAGGAAGCGGCCGGGTTCAGTCCAGCAGGGTGAGCGGATCAACCCGCTGCTCGCCCTCGTGGATTTCAAAATGCAGGTGCGGCCCAGTGGTGTTGCCGGTGAGGCCGACATAGCCCAGGACCTGGCCGGGCCTGACCTGCTGCCCCGCTGAGACCGCGCTCTTGGAGGCATGGCCGTAACGGGTCCGGAAACCGGCGCCGTGCTCCACCTCGATCATGATGCCGTAGCCGCCCCGGTATCCGGCGCAGGTAACGCGGCCGCCTGCGGCGGCGTAGAACGCGGTGCCATAGGCGGCGGCGATATCGATTCCGTAATGAAATTTTCCCTTGCGCCAGCCAAACCCCGAGGTCAAAACGCCCTGCAGGGGCCAGCGAAAAACCGGCTGTCCCGGAGCGCGGGAGACAACACCGCCGGGGACGATGATCCGCTCTCCGCGGTGCAGAGCTGCAGGGATGCCGATCTCATTGGCCTGCAGGATCGCTCCCTCATGCACCCCGTAGGTCCGGGCGATGGCCGGCACCGTGTCACCCTCTTCCACATCATGAACACAGCCGACCACAGTCAGAATCTCCAGGCGGTCACCGGGGTAAATCAGGTTGCGCCGGGAGATTTCATTCAGGTGGACCAGCGTCTCCACATCGGTTCCGAATTGTTGGGCAATCGTGTAGAGGCAGTCTCCCGGCTGAACCGTATATTCCAATATTTTCGGCCGGAGAGCCCTCTCTTCAAGGAGAGCGGTAAAATCCCGCAGCTGCAGATAATATAAGGGGACTTCGCCCGCCTCTTCCTGAGCATCCTGAGCCCCGGCCTTAACTTTCCCGGCGGGGCCGCACCAGGCAAGCCCGGCAATGAGCACTGCCACAACCGCTTGCGCGAAAGTTGACATCCTGATAGCCTCCTCTGACAGCAGATTGAACCATATTGTGCTGTTCAGGAGACAAATTTATTCACGCGCCACCTGGAGGGGGTCAATCAGCGGCCCTGCCGGGCTGAATCCAGTCGGGAAACCGGGGCGAAGGGGATCGCCCCGCAGTTTATTTTCTCCGGTTGCCGGACTGGGCCTAGAAAGTGTACATGTTATTCAGGAAGTCCTCGTTATCCTTGGTCTTCTTTAGCCTGTCGAAAAGCATCTCCAGAAATTCCACGTTTTGCGTGTTCCCCATCGCCCGCCGCAGCGCCCACATGAGCTCAATCTTTCGCTCATCGAGCAGCAGCTCCTCGCGGCGCGTGCCGGAGCGGGAGATATCGATGGCCGGGAATATTCTGCGCTCGGAGATCTTGCGATCAAGATGCAGCTCCATATTGCCGGTCCCCTTGAACTCCTCGTAGATCACATCGTCCATCCGGCTGCCCGTGTCGATGAGGGCGGTGGCGATGATGGTCAGGCTGCCGCCGCCGTCAATATTTCGCGCCGCTCCGAAAAAGCGCTTCGGCTTATAAAACGCCGCCGGGTCAATCCCCCCTGAAAGGGTGCGTCCGCTTGGGGGGATCACCAGATTGTAGGCCCGGGCCAGGCGGGTGATACTGTCCAGCAGGATGGCCACATCACGGCCCTGCTCGACGAGGCGCTGCGCCCTTTCCAGAACCAGCTCGGAGATGCGAATATGATTTTCCGGCCGCTGATCGAAAGTGGAGCTGGCCACATCGGCCTTGACGCTGCGCTCCATATCGGTGACCTCTTCCGGACGCTCGTCAACGAGCAGGATAATCATCTCCACCTCGGGATGATTGGTGGAGATGCTGTTGGCCAGCTGCTTCAACAGGATGGTCTTGCCCGCTTTGGGAGGGGAAACGATTAAACCCCGCTGCCCTTTACCGATGGGAATGAGCAGATCGATAATCCTCGTCGCAAGAACATGGGGCTCTGTTTCCATGCGCATGGCCTCACGGGGATGTATCGGAATGAGCGAGGTAAATGCCGGCCGCCGGGAGAATGATTCCGGCTTGACGTCGTTGATCGATTCAACCTGCAGCAGCGCAAAATATCTCTCATTATCTTTCGGCGGCCTGATTTTTCCGTAGACCAAATCCCCGGTTCGTAAATTGAACCGGCGGATCTGCGATGCGGAGATATAAATATCGTCGTCGGAATAACAATATTTATAACGGCGCAGGAAACCGAAGCCGTCGTTCATGATCTCCAGGAGACCGGAAGCGCTGTCGTACTCTTTTTCCGGCTCCCCGGGCCCGCTCTCCTCAACGACAGAGTCTTCAGATGCAAGCGCCCTGGTCAAAGCGTCGATCAGCTCCTGCTTGCGCATGGTCGAATGACCCCGGATGGCCTTTTCTCTGGCCAAGCGGCGGAGCTCGTTTAGGGTTATTGATTTTAACTGACTGGGATCCAATTTGCTGACACCACCTTTATTCTTGATCTATTGTCGCTACCCCAGATGGTTCCGCTGCCTGAGCGGCTCCGGGGAATCACTTATTGGGCAATTATCAGTGCAAACCGGTGCAGCTGCAGGGGCGATCGGAGCACCGGGGGCTGTTCCGGAGGCAACCGGAATAAGCGAGCGGCGATCCATACTTAACCACAGGAATTGCGTGCAGTTTTACCGGGGGGGCCAATACCTTTCTTATGAAAAATTATGATCTTTTTGAGGATAATTTATTCCGGGCGCAGCATCGATGGCCGGGGCCTGCCGCCGCGGCCAACGCCTCTTTACGATCACTATATTCGCGACCAACTTTTTATTTCCTGCCTGGCTATTGAAAATCTATCCTGTTCTAATGAATATCGGCACTTTGGACCATACTATCTGTTCAGTAAACCTTATACAGAGATGGAGGGGAGCAGCGATGAATCTTTTTCGCGGACTTTTGATCATCCTTATCGCCTTGTTGCTGAGCATATCCGCCAGTTTCGGTTATCTGGTCTACACTGTCGAAAAGATGGACCGGCTTCCGAAACCCTCACCACCTTTAACCACCCGCATCTATGACGGCGGGGATCAGATCCTGGCCGTACGCTACCAGGAAAACCGGGTCGATATCTCCCTGGAGCAGATCTCCGACCATCTGATCGAGGCTACCCTGGCCGTGGAGGACCGCCGTTTTTACCGGCACTCGGGATTTGACCCCGCCGGCCTGCTCCGGGCTCTGCTCAACAATCTGAAAAGAGGCCGGACCGCCCAGGGGGGCAGCACCATCACCCAGCAGCTGGCCAAAAACCTGTACCTTTCCCACGAACGCACGCTGCAGCGCAAACTGAAGGAAGCGCTCTACACGATCCACCTGGAGCGCAGGTACAACAAAGACGAGATCCTGGAGATGTACCTGAATACAATATTCTACGGCCATTTCGCTTACGGAGCCGAAGCGGCGGCGCGGAACTATTTTGGCAAAAGTGCCGCCGAGCTCAGCCTGGGCGAAGCGGCCCTTCTGGCCGGCCTGCCCAAGGGCCCCTCCTATTACTCCCCTCAGCTGAATCCCGAAGCCGCCGAACAGCGCCGCCGCACTGTTTTAACGCAGATGGTCTCCGCCGGTTTTATCAGCCCCCGGGAACAGGAGCAGGCCTTACAGGAGACGCTGCTCTTCCACGAGCTGTCCGCCGGGGAGAGCGCCGCCTATTTTTTGGACTACCTGATCAATACCGAGCTGGCCCTCCTCTTCGATGGAGACCTGGGCCCCGTCTACCGCGGCGGCCTCCAAGTATATACCACCCTCGATCGGGAAATGCAGCAGCTGGCTGAAGAGATCATCGGCGGTATCGCCGGGGAGGCAACAGACGAAAGAGGAGTTCGCCAGCCCCAGGGCGCGCTGGTGGCGATAGATCCGGCCACCGGTCAGGTCAAGGCTCTGGTCGGAGGTCGCGACTTCAAGGAGAGCAGCCTGAACCGGGCGGCTGTTCCGCGCTCCCCGGGCTCCTCCTTTAAACCCTTTCTGTACGCTGCCGCCCTGGAAAATGGCTGTACCGTTAACGACCGGATCCTCTGTGAACAGGTCCTGTTCACCGAAGGGCTCCCCGAACCCTATGCCCCGACAGATTACGGCGGCAGCTTTCACAACCGGGAGCTGACCATTCGCGAAGCGGTGGAAAAGTCGTGCAATATTGTGGCGGTCAAGGTACATGCCCATATCGGCCGGGAGAAAGCTGCGGAGATGGCCCGGCGCCTGGGCATCACCAGCCCTCTGGAAGCGTACCTGTCGCTGCCTCTGGGCACGAACGAGGTGACCCTGCTCGAGCTGACCGCAGCCTTCGCTCCCTTTGCCAATGGCGGTTCCCGGATCAAGCCCTTCCTTATCCGCAAAGTTGTCGATTCCGAGGGAAGGATCCTGCTGGAAAACAGACCGCAGCAGGAGCAGGTGCTGAGTCCCGCTATCGCCTACCTGATCACCGACATGCTCAAAGGCGTTCTTGCCGAAGGAGGCACCGCCGGCGCCGCCGGCTCGATCCTGAATCGGCCCGCCGCCGGCAAATCGGGAACCTCCCAGGACAACAGGAATGCACATATGATCGGGTACACCCCGCAGCTAGTTGCCGGCATCTATATCGGCGACGACTACGGGAAACCTCTCGCTTCATCGGGAGGCGGGCTCGCCGCCCCCCTGTGGGCCTGGTTTATGGAAAAAGCGCTTCAGGAGAGCGCCCCCGACGACTTCAAACGCCCCGATGGGCTCGTCAGCTGCTCCCTCTGCCCGGAATCGGGGTTGCGCCAGAGCCCTTTTTGCCCGCAGCCGCCCCGGGAAGAGCTTTTTCTCAGCGGAACTGAACCCACAGAGGAGTGCTCTCTCTGCACCCCCTCATTCTGGTGGCCCTGGTTTCCCCCGCTGAAACGTTCGCCGGCCCTTCCTTAACGCAGAAAGGGGTTGTTCATCGCCTCGGCGCCGATGGTGGTAGCGGGGCCGTGGCCGGGGTAGACCACCGTTTCGGGCGGCAACACCAGCAGCTTTTCCCGGATCGCCCTGATCAGCAGGCTGTGCGAGCCCCCGGCCAGGTCGGTCCGCCCGACAGATCCGGCGAAAAGGGCGTCTCCGGTGAACACCACCCCGGAACCGGACAGCGAGATGGAGCCCCGGGTATGGCCGGGGGTCTCCACCACCGTCAGCACCTGCTTCCCGAAGGCGATCTGCTCCCCCTCCCGGAGCAGCCGGTCCGGCGGGACGGGCCTGCCGAGGAGAAAACTCAGCCCGAGGAGCGGTTTCCGGTATATCGCCAGATCTTTTTCCGGGAGAGCGAGGGGCACCTGCAGCTCTTTCTTGAGCCTGCCGTTGGCTCCGGTGTGATCGATATGGCCATGGGTGTTCACAATTTCAGTTATCTTCAGCCCCCTTTGCCTGATCTGCTGCAAGATCCGTTTCCCCCCGGCTCCGGGATCGATAACAATGCCCTCTCCGGTCTCGGAACAGGCCACCAGATAACAGTTGGTGGCAATAAGACCCACTACCAGTGTCTGCACCTGCATTCTCACACCTTCTTTCGCCAAGATTTCGCCGCTCTCCACCCGCCGCTACGGCTCCGCCCCCAGAGCGGTGCAAACAGCTCCCTTGATGTCGGTGAGATCGCGGAGCGCGGGACCAAGGCGGCGCCGCACCGCCTCCGCTCCGATCAGCAGCGCCGGCACCCGGTTCAGGGTGTGACTGCCATGTGAAAGATCCTCAATATTGCCGTGGTCGCTGGTGATAATGAGCAGGATCTTCTCCGGATCCAGCCTTTCCGCCGCCGTCCCGATAAATCGATCGAGACAGCCGATCACTCGGGCCGCCTCCTCCCGGTCGGCCCGGTGCCCGGCATAATCGGTCATGAAATATTCAAAAAGAGAAAAATCATGGCGCCCGCCGATCTCGATGAGCCTGCGGCCGGCCTCCTCCGGGGTGATCTCGGGAACGTGGAAGCCGGCCCTGTTTAACAGCTCATTGGTCAGATCCATAAAGATGGCTTTACCCTCTTCGATATCAGCGATGTCATGAAAGGGAAGCCCGGCGTAATAGGTGATCAGGGTTGAACAGGAGTAGCGGCTCTCCTCAAACCCCTTCTTGAGCTGCTCGAAGAAGGTGGGGCGGTAGGCATTGATAAAATCACAGCGGTAGCCCCGCTCGCGCAAGGAGGCGAAGAGCCCCCTGGAAGCCAAAAGAGCGCGCAGAGCCTTGTTCGGAAAGCCGCTCAGGTGGTAACCCAGCTGCCGGGGGGCGTTGCTCCCGGTAAAGAGCGCCGCCTGCCCGGTGGCGCTCTGCGGCAAACCGGAGACCCCCAGTTGTGCATCGAGAGCACAGAGAGTCACCTTGGCATCGTGAAACCCGCTCATCTCCTCTGTAAGCGGGTTTCCCCGGAAAAGAGCGGTCAGGAAGGGGGTCTCGGCAAAAACAAAGGGATTCTCCGGAGAAAGCTTTCCCAGGCCTACTCCATCAATAAAAATAACGATAACACGCAAATTTCATCTTCTCCGTTCACCGGAGGAGGGCTACTGCTCCGCCTCCGCTTCGCCGGGGACAACGGTGACAGTCCGGCTGCGGCCGTTCCGCATGACGGTCAACTCTACGGTATCACCCGGATAGTAACTTAAGAGCGCATCAAAAAGCTGTGCAATATAGCGGACCTCTCTTGAGCCCACTGCAACAATCACATCTCCTACCTGAAGGCCGCCCGCCACCGCCGGGCTGCCCGGATTAACCTCGCTGATATGAACTCCCTGATCCGTGGAATCACCGGTATGCGCGGACAGATTCTGAATCAGGATCCCCATCTGGGGACGGCGGACCCGGCCGTCCTCCCTGAGATCGTCGGCCACCCGTTTCACCGTGTTGCTGGGGATGGCCAGGCCGATCCCTTCCGCCTCGCTGATCTTGGCCGAATTGATCCCGACAACCTCGCCGCGTAAGTTGACCAGCGGACCGCCGCTGTTGCCGCGGTTGATCACCGCATCGGTTTGAATATAGGTGTAGGCATACTGGCTCTGCGACGCCCTCACTTCACGCTCCAGGGCGCTGACGATTCCCCGGGTAACGGTATGTTTTAGAAAACCGAGCGGATTCCCCGCCGCCAGCACCGTCTCACCGGCCCGGACCGTCCCCGAGTCGCCCAGGGAGGCATGGGGGAGGGCTTTCTCCTCAATTTTTAGAAGAGCCAGGTCGGTGAGCTGGTCCTCACCGACCACCGTCGCCTCGAAGCTCCGCGAATCGGCGGTCAGGACAATGATCTGTTCAGCACCGTCAATGACATGCTGGTTGGTGATGATATAGCCGTCTTCCGCGATGATCACTCCCGAGCCGCTGCCGCTCTGCATCAGCACGCTCCTCCCAAAATAGGAGCCGGGCACATAAGAGTTGACCGCCACGACCGCCGGCATCACCCGGCTGACCACCTCCACAACAGCGAGATCCTCCTCATGCGGCGGAGGCAGCTCCGCCGGCGCTTCACCGGCTGCCGACGGCGGCTGCGGGGAATCTCCCGCAGGCGACGGAGGCATCCCTTCAAGGAGGAAACAGGTCACAAGAGCGCCGGCCAGCACCCCGCAAAAACCGATGACAAAGAGCATCCACACCGGAGCCGTGCGGCGGCTCCGGCGGTATTGCCGGGAAAAATCGCCGTTATTTTCTAAATTCATCGTGCTGTCCCCTTTGACTAAAGTTTACTTTAAAAGAAACCGCTGTGCAAAGCGCAGGCTCAGGGTTCCAGATGAGCGGTATCGTTAAACAGAGCCAGCTCATAACAACCGGCGGCGGGGCAATGGCGGAGAACAGACAGGGAAGCCGGAGCAGGTGCATAGGGCCATCTTTCCCGCGTAGAGCACCCCAGAGCGCCGGCAACAAAGGCATTGATCAGCCGGCCGTGGCTGACCAGGAGAACGCGGTGGAGCTTTCCGTGCCTGCGGCGGATCTTTCGCCGCAGGGCTCTGGTCCGGGCGAGCAGTTTTCTCTCTCCTTCACCGCCCGCACGGAGCGCTCTCAGTCTGCTCCCGTCGGGCGCAAAAAGAAACGGATAGATCGCCCTGACCTCACTGCGCCGGAGCCCCTCCACATAACCCCAGGAGCATTCACGCAGCCAGGGCTCCCTGAGGGGAACCGGTTCAATTGCCCGGGAAATAATCAACGCCGTTTCCCAGGCCCGCTGCAGATCGCTGCTGAGAAAGAGCTCGACGGGGCCGGTTCCTGCCAGCCGCCGCCCCAGCAGCGCCGCCTCACGGCGTCCCCTTTCGCTGAGCGGCACATCGAGCCGCCCCTGGAATCTCCCCTCCTCGTTTGCCCGGGTGCTCCCGTGGCGGATCAGCCAGAACTCCATCTCAGCCCGGATCGCCGGTCAAACCGGAAGAACCCCCTCTGTTCTGACGCTTGATCTGAGCACCCAGTGCGGTTAACTTGTTTTCAATATTTTCGTAACCCCGGTAGATGTGATCCACCTCGCCGAGCACCGTCTCCCCCCGGGCAATCAAACCGGCCACCAGCAGCGCCGCACCGGCCCGCAGATCCGTTGCCGATACCGGCGCCCCGGAAAGAGGAACCCCCCCGTCGATCACCGCCGCTCGCCCCTCAACCTTGATCTGCGCACCCATCTTCTCCAGCTCATCGACATGGCGAAAGCGGTTATCAAAAACATTTTCGGTGACGATGCTGGTCCCCGGAGCTGCGGTCAGCAGAACCATCCCCAGGGGCTGCAGGTCCGTGGGAAAACCGGGGTAGGGAAATGTTTTCAGATCGGAGGGCAGCAGCGGACCGGTCCGGCTGACCGTGATCTGCTCGGGCTCCACCTCCACCGCCACGCCCATCTCTCTCAGCTTCGCCGTAACCGCCTCCAGATGTTTCGGGATCACCTCTCCCACTGTCACCTTACCGCCCGTCGCCGCCGCCCCGAGCATAAAGGTGCCCGCCTCGATGCGGTCGGGGATGATCGCATGTTCCGCCCCGCCGAGGGCCCTGACCCCGTCGATCTTGATCACATCGGTTCCGGCGCCTTTCACCACTGCCCCCATGGCATTAAGCATATTGGCCAGATCAACAACCTCCGGCTCCTTGGCCACATTTTCCAACACCGTGCGCCCCTCGGCGAGCACAGCCCCCAGCATCAGATTAACCGTTGCCCCGACGCTGACCACGTCGAGATAGATATGCGCCCCCGTCAGCTTGTCGGCAGCCAGCCGGATCACGCCGTGCTCGATGCGGCAGGCGGCCCCCAGGGCGGTAAACCCCTTCAGGTGCTGGTCGATGGGACGCGGTCCGAGATCGCAACCGCCGGGAACCGGAACCATGGCTTTGCCGAAACGGCCCAGCAGACTGCCCATCAGGTAAGAGGAAGCCCTTATTTTTTGCACCAGAGAAAACGGCGGCGAAAATCCGCGCAGCCCCGAGGGGTGGAACTCCAGGGAATTGCGTCCCCGGCGGCGGATGGTCATCCCCATATCTTCCACAATGCGCAGCATTGTCCGCACATCGATAATATCGGGGACATTGTTCAGCAAAACCTTTTCCGAGGCCAACAGGACCGCCGGCAAGATGGCCAGGGCTGCATTCTTGGCCCCGCTTATCTTGACCCGTCCTTGCAGCCTGTTTCCCCCGCGCACTATTAATTTCTGCACCTCATCTTCTCCCATCAGTTAGAAGTTTCCGGTTCCAGGTTGCCGGTGAAAGCATTGATGAAACAGCTCTCCCCGTCATCAAACAGAAACCGCCACACCGGAGGCATCTCCCACCTCTCCGCATCGTACTTACGGCTGTAAAATCCGAGATCGGCCTTCACGATGCGCCGTGGGGGAGAGGCCGGCCCCAGCAGTTCGACGAGCCTCACAAGAGCTCGCGCAGCCGTGATCACCTCCATTTCCCGCTCCTGAAGAGGGGTTTCCGGTTCGAGGAGGTACGCTTCCAGTTCCACAAGGGCACCCCCCTCCACAGCTGCGTTCAGATAGCCGCTAAAGAGAAGCCTGCCCTCGTCCTTCTGCAGATAGTGGAACACCGTCTTGCCGCCCGAGCGCGTCAGGCGATCATAGCAGAGCCCGGCCGGAGCAAAGCCCTGCTCCTGCAGATAGCGTTCCAGCAGCGCCGCAGTCCCCGCTTCATCGGCGGCCTCCCCGGCCAGGGCAACACCCGGGAGCAGCTCCAATTGCAGCGGCCCTCCCGGAAAGTAACACAAACGAACCCCTTCGCCTTCGTAAAGCAGCGGTGCGCCGGAGCCCTGCGGAGGGGGCACCGCTGCGCCGTAAAGTTCCAGCGCTTTCTTTTCCAGCACCGCCGAGGGCGATACCGTCAAAAAGGCACTTTTCCGGGCGGCGCGGTCCACCCTGGTCTCCAGGAGATAGCCGCTTTCGGCAAGCTGTTCCTCGATATGGCGCCACTCTTTGCCCGTAACCCACAAGCGGGCCGATTCCCGCAGGGCCCCGCCGAACAGATGATAGCAGAGAAAGAGATTCAGCCCGAGAAAAGCATAGATTAAAATTGTTTTGGCCCGGCCTAAATTCACGGTTCCCATCCCTCCGGCGGTACCAGTTCGTCAGTCTTCAGCAGCAGCTCCCGCCCGTTCAGGTGAATCTGCCAGACGGGAACCGCCTCTTCCCCTTCAAGATAATAGGCCAGCTCCATCCTCTCCAGGAGCGGCCCGGCGGCGCCCTCTTCCTCCAGCAGCGTCACCGCCTTCTCCAATACTTTTCTAAATTCCGCCACTGCCACCCCGTCTCCGGGCTGCTCCAAGGGCTCATAGAGATTGCGGCGATAGCTGAGCAGGCCCCCGTGATGATAATAGATCAGCACACCGCTGTCTCCCAAAAGCGGGTAACCGTCAAGGAGACTGCGCCACTGTGCCCGGCAGGCTCTCCCGGACCCCTCCTTCTCCTCGTCCCCCCCGGCCAGCATTTGCAGGCGCAGGTTTTTCACCCAGCCGCCGTGATAACTGATCAGCTTTCCCGCGGTCAACAGAGCCGCGGTGTAGTCCAACCCCGCCGTCTTCTCGAGGCGGGGATGCGAGTAGTCCAGCCCTCTTCCCAGGCGCAGCCCCTGCTCGCCGTCAGTATAGATGAACCCGCCGTCCTTCTCCTCGATTTCGCGAACGAGGTTGCGATTGATGAAGAAGGTTTTCAGGAGCAGCTCGCGGTCCAGCCGTTCCGGTTTCAGGGAGAACCGCTTCAAAGACGAAACCCCCACCGGCACGAGCAGGGGAGCGTCCAGGTTAACCGCAAGCCCCCGGGAGAGGCTCAGCTCTCCTTCCGGCAGCTCCTCGCAGAGCTGCTCCGGGGCGGGGGCGAAGCGATCGTAAAGCGCCGCCAGCTCGGTGCTCCAACCGGGCGGCAGCAGCAGCAAGGAGGCGTCGCCGGCGCTCTCTTTCAAGATCGCCCAGCAGCGGTCCTCCAGCCGCCGGATCTCCAGTTCCGCCAGCGCTCCGCTGCTCCGGCCCTTGAGCCAGATGCTCTCGGGCCCCAGCGGGAGGGACGGTTCAAACTGCAGCGAGAAGCAGCGCTCCGCCTCCGGAGGGGGCGGCTCGGCATAGTAATAATACCCCGGTTCGGCCAGCTCCTGCAACATGGTTGAAGATTTCTCCCAGAAAAGGTTAAAATCCGTTTCTCCCGGGCGGAGCCGGTGACACTGCCCGCGGCTGTACAGAGTGATCGCTTCAGGAACGATCATCTGTGAAAGCGGCCGGGGCTCTTCAAAATAAACCGGCTCATAACCATTCTCCACGGTCATCTCTGCCGGACGGCGTCCAAACCACAGCTGCTGAGTCAGAAAAAGACTGCAGAGCACCAATAATAAAAGCAGTGCACTTTTAATCCTTTCCTTCAACGCTCCCTCCACCCTTCTCCGGAGCAGCGACGGGCAGGGTGAACCAGGCTCTGGTCCCCTCTGCGACAGTGCTCTCCAGCCCGATCCTTCCGCCGTGAGCCTCGACGACCCGGCGGGCGATGGGAAGCCCGAGGCCGGTGCCGCCGTAATCGCGGCTGCGCGTCTTCTCCACCCGGTAAAAACGCTCAAATATTCTCTCCAGATCTTCCCGGGGTATCCCGGGGCCGTTGTCTTCAATATAAACCTGCAGCCAGCCCGGCTCCGCGGCGGCGGCACCAACCCGGATCTCCCCGTCGGCGGGAGTATATTTTAGCGCATTGTTGAGCAGATTCAAAAAGACGCGCATGATCTTCTCCCGATCGACCCGCACCGGAGGCAGCTCCGGCGAAATGTTCAGCCCGATCTTGGGGCAGGCAAGACCGGCTTTCTGCTCCGACTGCTCGACGGCATCTGCAGCCAGCTGAAGCAGATCGACCTCTGTTCTCTCAAGCTCCGCCCTGCTGTAACCGAGGCCGGAGAGATCCAGCAGATCTCTGACCAGATCGACCATCCGGTCCGTCTCCCGGCTGAGCACATTCAGGAAACGATCGCTGACGGCGGGGTCCGCCGCGGCGCCGTCGAGCAGCGTCTCGACATAGCTCTTGATCGTTGTCAGCGGAGTGCGCAGCTCATGGGACACATCGGCAACAAACTCCTGCTGCTGCCGGGCCAGCTCTCTCTCGACGGTGACATCGTGGAGCACCACCAGCGTTCCGTCGAGGCGGCCCTCTTTTTCCTCCTTAAACGGAGCCAGCGTAATCCTCAGGTCCACCGCCGGGTTGTCCCGGGAAAGATCGAGGGTGAGGGGCCGGCGGCCGCGCATGAACAGGCGCAGGGCATCCGCTCCGATCATCTTTTTGAGCAGGGCAAACCCGGAGCACTCCGGGGGGAGGGGCTCCCTGAACGTATCTTTGAGCAGCTCCCGCGCAGCGGGATTGATATGAATGAGCCGCCCCTTTCCGTCAAGGGCGATCACCCCGTCGCCCATATGGTTGATCATCGCTTCAATTTTACTCTTCTCCGAAGAGATCTCTTTGATGTTTCGGTCCAGACGTCCGGCGAGATGGTTGAAGGTCGACCCGAGGCGGCCGATCTCATCACCCGACTTCACCGCGATCTTCTGGGAAAAATCACCGCGAGACATCAGCCCGGCCTGCCGGGTGATCTCCTGAAGCGGTGTTGTAATCGTTTTGGCCAGAATCGCCCCCAGCAAAAAGCTGATCGCCAGAGCAAGCCCCGAGCCGCTCAGCATGATCAGCTTGATCTGATTCAAAACGGTATCCACCTTGTTCAGGGAGCCGCTCAGATAGAGCACCCCGCCGACCGTCTCTCCGTCCCGCAGGGGAAAGGCCAGATAGTAACGTCTCTCCTTCCCCGAGGGGTCAAAACGGGCCGTCTCGCTCTGCTCTCCGGCCAGGGCCCGGCTGATCTCGTCTCGAAGCAGCCGTCCGCCGACGAGGGATTGATTCTTGGAGGTGCCCACGATATGGGCGTACGAATCCAAAACATCGATCTCTATTTCACGCAACCCGCTGAACTCCCGGACCAGATGGGCGATATCTTCCGTGGATTTAGGCCCTTCCTGGAGCAGCGGTTCAACAAAAGAGGCCAGCAGCCGGGCCTGATATTCCAGCCCCGTTCTGAAATTGTGAAGATAGTACTGCTCCAGCGACTGCACCAGATAGACGCTGATGAGCTGCAGGGCAAAGAGAAGGAGCAGCGAATAGACCAGCACAATCTTCCATTGAAGACTGCTCAAGCGGCTACTTTTGCCTGAAAAAATAGCCGACCCCCCTTTTGGTATGAATATATTCCGGCGCCGCCGGATTTAGCTCCAGCTTCTCCCGCAACCGCCTGATGGTGACATCGACGGTCCGCTCATCACCAAAGTAATCGTAGCCCCAGACCTGATTCAGGAGCTGCTGCCGGTTAAAGATGTGCCCCGGCCTCCGGATCAGAACCAGCAGGAGAGAGAATTCTTTCGTCGTCAGCTCGACCCGCCGGCCGCGGTTAAGAACCGTCATCGTCTCCGGATCGACGAGAAGATCGCCGTGGCGCAGCTGCTTGCGTCCCCCTGTAGAGGGGCTTCGGGCCCGTCTTAACGCCGCCTTGACCCTGGCCGTAACTTCGCGTGCGCTAAACGGCTTGGTTACATAATCATCTGCGCCCAGCTCCAGACCGCGGACCTTGTCCGCCTCCGATTCCTTCGCCGTCAACATGATGATGGGGATCTCTTTACGGGTGCGAATCTCACGACAGACCGCAAAGCCGTCCTGCTTTGGCAACATAATATCGAGCAGGATCAAATCGGGCTCGCACCGCTCCAGCAGCTCCAGCGCCTCCTCACCGTCATAGGCGAGGAGCACCTCGAACCCTTCCTTCTCCAGATTATACTTCAATATTTCAGCGATGGGCCGTTCATCATCGACCACCAGTATTCTGGTAGACAAGCGATCGCTCCTTAGAAGTGCTCAGATCAATAGTTTCGTTTCTCGGCAATAGAATCCCTGCCGCAGCGGAGCCCGCCGTGAGATCTTGGCGCTTAACCCTCCCCCACCAGAACCGGCAGCGGCCAAGGCGGCCGGGGCGAAAGTGGGCCGTTGCCTCAAGGGGACTGCCCCGCCGGGACAGCCCCCTCCGTTACTCCACCACAAGAGAGGGGATCGGTTTAGAAAAAGCTCAGGGGATTAGCCGTCGGGCAGCTGGACCAGCTGCCCTGATTGGCCAGGCGAACTTCAAAATGAAGGTGAACTCCGGTCAAACCGCGCGTTCTTCCGGTATTTCCCATCAGGGCGACGAGTTCGCCCCGCTTAACCGTGTCTCCGGCAGAGACCCTGTTCACCTGATTGTGAGCGTAAAGCGTGTAGTAACTGCCGTGGTAGATGACGATATAATTGCCCCGGGGATATCGCGACCCTGCTTCCACGACGACGCCGTCGTCTGCCGCGAGAATCGGCGTGCCCATACCCGCAGGATGATCAATATCGATACCCACATGGTTGGGCCTGGCGGCGCTGCGGTAACCGGAGGAAATTCTGCCGCCCCGCACCGGCCAGAGAAAGCGTCCGCTGCCGAGAGCGGGGGCGCTGGCGGTGCCCTGCTCTATGATCCGGGTCACCGGCTTTTCGAGAACCCTTTCGCCGACTCTCCGGCGGCCAATTTCCCGGCCGTTTTCCCGGGTCACCTCGTAGGCGACCTCTTTTTTACCCGCCTTCCCCGGCTCCAGCACCCGGCTTTGGTAACACCACAGGGCCTCGGTATAGCGGTAGCTCACTCCGCAGGGTATTTTTTCGGTAATCGTGACCTCTTCAACGGTCTGCACATGCACCAGGGGCGGCGCCGCCGGAAGGTCGCTGCGCCGCTCCCCTTCCCTGGAGGCCAGCAGCATCCGCTCCTCCCCGGCCTCGGGCCCGTCCCGCAGAAGCGCGGCCGCCGCCTCCGGAGTGCAGACCGCTTCCGGAGGGACCGTGCACGGTGTTGCGGTGATCTCCTCGAGAAGGGATACCCGGAGCAGCTTGTTGCACCTGCTGATATAAAAATCCCCCAGCAGCGCGATCGCCTCGTCCACTTTTTCTTTCGAGGCGAGGGGGATCACGGGAACCTGATCTATGGTTAACATAACTGCTTCAGCGGTGAACCGGAGCTGCTGACGCAGCGCCTCGCTAACCGCGGCAACATCATCTTCGCCGCGCGAACGGTATTCCCGGTTCAGGGTGACCGCCTGCTCCGGCTCCACCGTCATTCCGTAGAAAGAGCAGCACTTTGCGGTTAGATCATCGATAAAGTGCTCTACCGAGGCGCCGTCGCGCACCGTACCCAGCTCCCGCCCTTCCAGGCCGACCACGTAGAAGATGGAGGAGCGGTAATGATCCGTTCCCAGCACCGCGCTCAGCAGCAGCAAGGCCAGGGCCAGGTACATGGCCCAGTGCAGGGTTTTCCCCTGGAGCCACTGCTGCAGTTTCCGCAGTTCGCTGTAGCGGTAAGCGCGCTGCAGCTTTTTAAGCAGCGCCGCCTTTCCGGCTTTCAAGAACCTCATAAGAACCCTCCCCCCGGAGCCGCTCCGGGATAAAGCTGGCGGAACAACTGTTAAGTTTAAGGCTTGTCCCTTAACAATTGTTAAGATCTCTTAATAGGTTCTCGCTGAATGCTAAAATTCCTGCCGGGGAAGAAAATTATTCTCTTTTTCCCGCTGGGGGGGCTCACCCGGTCCCATCGTCGAGGCGGCGGCCAATTTCCGCTGCCGCCAGCACACCCGAAGCGGAGGCCTGAATCAGGCCCCTGGTGACACCGGCGCCGTCGCCCACGGCAAACAGATTGGTGAGGTCGGTCTCCAGATGGGGGGTCAGGCGGAGGCGGAAGGAGTAGAATTTCACCTCGACTCCATAAAGCAGGGTATGCGGGGAGTTGATCCCCGGAGCAAGCCCGTCGAGCGCTTCGAGCATCTCCATAATCGAGAGGAGGTGGCGGTAGGGAAGAACCAGGCTTAAATCGCCCGGCGTCGCTTCGCTCAAGGTGGGATGAACGAGTCCGCGGGCGATCCTTTCGGCAGTGGAGCGACGGCCCATCTGCAGATCGCCCAGACGCTGCACCATGACTCCGTCACCGAGCATATTCGCCAGACTGGCGACATATTTGCCGTAGCGAATGGGCTCATTGAAAGGCTCGGTAAATGTTTTGCTGACCAGCAGGGCAAAGTTGGTGTTGGCACTTCTCTTCTCCGCATAGCTGTGTCCGTTAACCGTAACCAAACCGCCGTTATTCTCGGTGACAACAACACCGTAGGGATTCATGCAAAAGGTGCGCACGCGGTCATCAAAGGAACGGGAAAAGTAGATCAGCTTCGACTCGTAAACCTTGCTGGTGAGATGTTCCAGCAGCACTGCCGGCACTTCGATGCGCAGCCCGATATCCACCGGATTGTTCAGCCCCGCCAACCCGAGGCGGGAGGCCTCCCGGTGCATCCATTCGGCTCCCGCCCTTCCGGGACCGCAGATCACATAATCGGCCCGGAGCTGCTCTCCCGAAGTCAGCTCCACCCCGTTGACCTGTCCCCCGGAAGCAGATATTGCGGCAACCTCGGTTCCGGTGGCGATATCGACCTGTTTCTTCAGGCGGCGGTACATTTTATCGAGAACGAGAGAACAATTCTCCGTCCCCAAATGCCTGATGGGAGCCGGAATGAGGTGCAGCCCCGCCGAAGCCGCCTCCCGCTGAAACTCCCTGACCGCCGCACTGTCGGTGCCGTAGAGCAGATCCGGAGCCCCGAAATCGAGATAAACCTGGTCGACCCGGCGGATCAACCGCTCCAGGGCGGGGGGATCCAGATATTCATTGAGGCTCCCTCCGAATTCCGGTGAAAGGGTCAGCTTGCCGTCGCTAAACGCTCCGGCGCCGCCCCAGCCGCAGGTGACGGCACAGGGATTGCAGCGCAGGCAGCGCCCGTATGCCCCCAGAGTGGCGCATTTGCGCTTCCCCAGGGCCGCCCCCTGATCCAGCAGCAGCAGGCGGATATCTTTGCGCCGGGACAGCTCCAGGGCGGCGAAGATTCCCGCCGGCCCGGCGCCGACGATAATAACATCATATTTTCGGGACATTCCCCTCACCCTTTCATGGCCCCGGCGCCGCGCCGACCTTCTCCGTGCGGGCGATATTGGCGAAGCAGTTGTACCGATCGAGGAAACAGAGCTCGATGGTTCCGACGGGCCCGTTCCGCTGCTTGGCCACGATAATCTCGGCAATATTGCCCTTATCGGTCTCCTTGTGATAATAGGATTCGCGATAGATAAAGACAACCACATCGGCATTGGCCTCGATCCCGCCTGATTCCATGAGATCGCTCAGGATGGGCCGCCGGCTCTCCCTCTTTTCCACGGCACGGCTTAACTGGGAGAGGGCCACCACAGGTATGGAAAGCTCTTTGGCCAGCGCCTTCAGGGAGCGCGATATTTCGGAGAGCTCCTGCTGTCTATTCTCCGAGCGGCTGAAACCGCGCATCAGCTGGAGGTAGTCCACGAATACCGCCTCCAGCCCTCTTTCCGCCTTCAGGCGCCGCGCTTTCGCCCGCACCTCCATCACCGAGAGCGAAGCGGAATCGTCTATGTAGAGCGGCGCTTCGCTCAGGGGACCGACGGCGCGGGTTAACTTTTGCCACTCTTCCTGGGAAAGAAAGCCCCGCCGCAAATTATGTGCATCGATCCTGGCTTCGGCGCAGAGCATCCGCTGGGCCAGCTGTTCCCGGGACATCTCCAGGCTGAAGAATGCCGTCGGTTTTTTCTCTTTAACCGCAATATGGCGGGCCATGTTGAGGGCAAGGGTGGTTTTCCCCATACTCGGCCGGGCCGCAACGATAACCAGATCCGATTGCTGCAGCCCCGAGGAGATCTGATCCAGATCGGTAAAGCCCGTGGCCAGCCCGGTGACTCCTTTTTTTTCATCAAAAAGCTTTTCAATGCGCTCAAAGGTCTCCTTGAGCACCTCTTTGAGATGCGCAAAACCGCGCTGCTCTCCCTGTCTGCCGATCTCGAAGATCTTTTGCTCGGCCGAATCGAGAAACTCTTCCACATCCGGCGGCCCCTCGTAGGAGCCGGTAACGATGCCGGTGGCAGCACGAATCAGCGAGCGCAAAATGGACTTCTCCCGGACAATGAGGGCATAGTACTGCACATTTGCCGCTGTCGGCACCGCTCCGGCCAGGGCGCTCAGATAGGCGGTCCCGCCGGCCTCTTCCAGGGAGCGCTGCCGCTGCAGCTCATCAGCCAGGGTGACCAGATCGACCGGTTCACCCTTTTCGCTCAAGGCGATAATTGCCTTGAAGATCTGCTGATGAGCGGTCCGGTAAAAATCAGCTTCATGGAGCAGCTCCGCAGCGGCAAAAACCGCTTCTTTCTCGATAATCATCGACCCCAGCACCGACTGTTCCGCTTCGATGCTCTGGGGAGGAACTTTGTCGCCGGTGAGAATCATCGCTTACCCCTCCTTGGTTGTGTGCAACTCTTCAATGGCGCTGCCCGTCAAAAAATGAGGCAGCAGCTCTTCCACATCCCGGGCCAGCGCTATCTTCATCCCCGGAAAAGAGCTGCTCGTCTCCAGACGGTTGTCTGCCGGAACCACCGTTTTCTTCAGGCCCGCCAGGCGGGCCCCATAAAGCTTCTCTGTGATTCCACCCACCGGTTTCAGCTGGCCGCGGAGCGATATCTCCCCGGTGACGGCGCAATCCTGCCGCAAAGGAACCCCCTTAACGGCACTGAGGATGGCTAAAAATATAGCTGCTCCGGCGGAGGGTCCGTCGATATTGCCCCCTCCGATAAAATTAAGATGAAGATCAAAATTTTTGAGTTCAATCCCGGTCAACCGCCGCAGAAGCGACGCGGCGACAAAAACAGAATCGCGAGCCATCGACCCGGCAGTCTCATTGAAGCGGATCTCACCCCGCCCCCGAGCCGCCGCCGGAAAAGCAAGCGCCTCGATCTCCAGAACCTGCCCGGTAAAACCGTTCACCCCGAGAGCCAGCACCCGGCCGGTTTCAGCCTGTTCCCCGGTGCAGGGGGCACCCGGGGGATAGAGGCGGTTCCCCATCAGCACCTTTTCCATCAGCGCCGCACTGAGCGCTATCCTGTCGCCTCCGGCAGGCCCGGTCCGGAGTTCATGGAGGGCCCGGCCGTACGCATCGATGAGCAGGTTTACCGCACGCCTGCCTTCGCCGGTGCACCGGCTCACCAGCCGGAGAGCCTCCGGTTCGATCTCCAGGTCAAGTCTGGCCGCGGCGCTGCGCACAATCTCCTCTATCTCGACGGGGGTCAGGGGCTCAAAATAGACTTCAGAGCAGCGCGAGCGAAAGGCGGGGGAGATCGCCTCCGGAGGGCGGGTTGTCGCCCCGATGAGGACAAAATCCGCCGGCGCGCCCCGCTCAAAGAGCAGCCGGATATATTTCGGCACCTGCGTATCCGTGGGATCGTAGTAGGCTGAGTCGAAGAGCACCCGCTTATCTTCAAGAACTTTCAGCAATCTGTTCTGCAGCGTGTGATCCATCTCGCCGATTTCATCGATAAACAGGATCCCGCCGTGAGCATCGGAAACCAGCCCCAATTTCGGCTCCGGAATCCCGCCGTCGACGAGGCTCCGCCTGGCCCCCTGGTAGATGGGATCGTGAACCGACCCGAGCAGCGGATCGGCGATCTCCCGGGGATCCCAGCGCAGCGTAGCTCCGTCAACTTCAACGAAAGGGGCCTCCTGTGAAAAAACGGCGCCGGGAATCTTCTGAACAGTCTGCAAAGCCAGCCGCGCGGCGGTGGTCTTGCCAACACCGGGCGGTCCGTAGAGAATGATGTGCGGGGGATAGGGCGAAGCCAGCTTGGAAACAAGGGCGGTCACCGCCTCGCTCTGACCGATGATCTGCTCCAGCTCCGCCGGGCGGAGCATCTCCTGCACCGTGGAAGAAAGCTGCCGGGCAAACATTTTTTCGGTCCGGGCATATTTTTTAAGGGTTTGCGGGTTTTCCACCCCGCCCCATTCCTTGAGGATCTCCTTTTTTATCTCCTGAAGATACTTTTCATGCTGCTCTTCGAGCCTCTCCTTGATCTTGAACTCGAGCGACTCCTCCAGCGAGCGCCTGGCCATCAGCACCGCCAGCGCCTCCTCGAGTTCTTCACAAGCGCGCCCGTAATCACCTTCACGCGGAGCCTCGTCCAGAGTGGGGTTTTCAAAAATCAGACGCTGCAAGCCGAGCAGTTGCTCTGCCGGTTCGGCGGAGCGGATGAGCGAAAGCGCCTCCAGCTTGCCCGCCTTTAAGACCATCTTCTCTGTTCCGTAGATCCGGTTGATCAGATCGAGCAAGGCGCTGAGCCGCCTGTGAACCTCTGCTGTCTGCTGCTCCGGCCCCATGATCTGCCTCCTAACTTTCTGTCTCCACCTGCGCCACCACCACGGCCTTAACCCCGGCAGGCAGCTTCACGGTGATCTCGTAACGGCCGGCAGTCTTGATCGGTTCCTCAAGCAGCACTTTTTTTTTGTCCACCGCAAAGCCCAGTTTCTGCAGCTCTCCGGCAATATCGGCCGCCGTCACCGACCCAAACAGGCGGCCCCCCTCACCGGCGGCCATCCTGAAGAGAAGTTCCTGCCGCTCCAGATCCCCCGCCTGGGCCAGACTCTCCTCCTTGAGGCGCTCCCTCCTTCTGTCCAGCACCTGCGCCTGCTCCTGCAGTTCGCGCAACCGTCCCGGGGTGGCTTCAACCGCCAACCCTTTGGGGATAAGCAGATTACGGCCGTACCCGGGAGCAACCTCCTTCACTTCACCTTTTTCCCCCAGGCCGGGGACATCCTCCTTCAAGATAATCTTCATCGAATCACCCTTTCAGGGGCCTGACGGCGATCCGCCGCCGCAGGAGAGCCGGCTCCGCTTGCCCCGGTCTAGTTAGTATTTCGCGCCCGCAGCAGCGGGCTCCTGCCGATGCTGTAAAGCTAAAAAACGGCGCCGGCAGCAGAAGCCTCCAGCACCGTTTTAACGGCAGGCCTTGTAGAACGGACTATTCGGAGGTAAATGGCAGCAGGGCCATGATCCGCGCCCGCTTAATCGCCCGGGTCAGCTGACGCTGGTGCCTGGCACAATTACCGGAGATGCGCCGCGGCAAGATTTTCCCCCGCTCGGTAATAAACCGCTTGAGCTTCTCATGCTGCTTGTAATCAACTTGCTCAACCTTATCCACACAAAAACTGCAAATTTTTCTTTTCGGTCTGCGGCCCCTCTCACGCCTCAATTAAACAGCCCCCTTAGAAAGGAATATCATCTTCACTCACAGAAATATCGTCGCCGGGAAAAGTGTCCGCCTCCCCGGTGCGCGGCGGCTCCAGAAAGCGGACATCGCGGGCCACCACCTCGGTGCTCTGACGGCGAACCCCCTCCTTATCCTCATAGGAGCGGATCTGCAAACGTCCCGTTGCCGCCACCAGCCTTCCCTTTTGCAGGTAGTTGGCGCAGGTTTCCGCCAGCTTGTCCCAGGTGACGATCCTGATAAAATCCGTCTCTTTTTCACCCTGTCTGTTGGTAAAAGGCCGATCGACAGCCAGAGTGAACGTGGCTACCGCCGTCCCGTTCCCGGGAGTGTACCGCAGCTCCGGGTCCCTGGTCAAACGACCGATAAGCACGATTAAATTAAGCATCCCATGCACCGCCTTTTTAAAATGTGAACTATTCGCCCTCCCGCACGATGATAAAGCGGATCACAGCGTCGTTAACCCGGAAGAAGTGTTCGAGCTCGGGAACGATGTCATGGATGCCCTGGAATTCAAGCAGATAGTAATGACCTTCGGTAAATTTGTCGATCTCGTAGGCTAGTTTACGTTTTCCCCAGTCGTCTGCCTTGGTAACCTCTCCTCCGAGTCTCTGTAAAATGGCCTTGAGATTGTTCAACAGCTCTTCTTCAGCTTCGCTTTCGAGCTCCGGTTGAAGGATAAACATGGTTTCGTAGACGGCCACAGCGGTTCACCTCCCTCTGGACTTGCGGCCCCTGTAAATGGAGCAGGGTTGCGTGAGGCGATCATAGCATATTTCCCGAATGCGGGCAAGCTGTTGCCCCAAATTCCCCGGCGGCTGCAGCGGCACCGGAGGGCCGCCCGGGCAATCAGCGAAAGTTAAAGTAAAACACCTCTCCATCGGCGACGGGATAGTCCCGGCCCTCCGTCCGGACAGTGCCCCGCTCCCGCGCCCCGGCGAGCCCGCCGGCTTCGACTAGCGCTTCCCAGAAGATCACTTCGGCATTGATAAATCCGCGGCCCATATCGGTATGAACCATGTAAGCGGCTTCAAGGGCGGTCGTTCCCCGGGGGGCAAACCAGGCCCGGGATTCTTCCCCTTTCACCGTGTAAAAGGTGACCAGATCGAGAAGGTGATAGCAGGCGCGCAAAAGCTCCTGGACCTGGGATTCCTGGAGGCCGTACTCCTGCAAAAAGAGCTCCCTCTCCTCATCGGGAAGCTCACCGATCTCTGCTTCCAGACGCGCATAAAGCGAGAGCAGCGGACTCCCGTCATCCCGGGCCAGCCGCTGCAGTGTCTCCGGCGCCGCGGCTCCGCTTTCAGCCCGGTTATAGAGATAGAGCATCTTTTTGGAGGTCAGCAAAAAGAGCTGGTTTAGACACTCCTCCTCGAAGGGGTTCACGGAGAGCAGGCGCGCCGGCGTCCCCGCCTGCAGCTCCCCTTCCAGGCGGTCGAGAAACAGAAGTTCGGCGGCGGCCTCCCGGGAACCGCTTCTTTGCTGTGCCCGGATCTTCTCTCCCCGCCGGGCCACCGTCTCCAGGTCGGCCAGGATCAGCTCCAGATTGATCAGGGTGGCCCGGGAGGCGGGATCTGTACCCTCCCCCGCAAACTGTTCAAAACCGGCAATAACGTGAATCAGCAGATCCACGCTGCGCAACTCTCCCAAAAAACGGTTGCCCAGCCCTTCACCCCGGCTGGCTCCCTCGACCAATCCGGCCACATCGACGATCCGTATCGCCGGAGGGGTCGCCTTCACCGAAGATAAGAGCTCCGCCAGCACCGCCAGACGGTGATCTTTCAGATAAACCACCGCCACATTGGGCTCAATGGTGGTAAAGGGGTAATTTTCTATGGGCACGCTCACCGCGGTCAACGCTTTAAACAGCGTCGATTTCCCCGCATTGGGCAGACCGACAATCCCGCAGCTCCAGGACACCTGGCGCCCTCCTTATGGGGATCCCTCCGGGGAGTCCTCCGGAATAACCTTCTTCACCCGGCGCACAAACCGGCTCCGCGGCATCAGAACACTGCGCCCGCATTGCAGGCACTTGATCCGGAAATCCATCCCCACCCTGATAATCTGCCAGCGGTTGGCCCCGCAGGGGTGTCCCTTTTTCATCTGAACAATCTGCCCGATCCGGTAAGGCTCCACTAAGGGGACTCCACCTCAAAAACAGAGCTTATCTCAGAAAATATCTGCTCGATATCGCCGTTACCGTCAATCTCGGTCACCAGATCGCTGCGGCCGTAATAATCGATGAGCGGGGTCGTCTGTTCGCGGTAAACCACGAGCCTCTCCTGAACTGTGGAGAGGGAATCATCTTCCCTCTGATATAGTTCCCCCCCGCACTGATCGCAGACATTGCGCACCCGGGGGGCGTTAAACTTGATGTGATAGGTCGCGGCGCATTCCCGGCAGACCCGCCGACCCGTCAGCCGGGTGATCAGCTCCTCTTCATCGACGGCAATATAGACAACCCGGTCGATTTGCCTGCCCATCTCCCTGAGCACCTCGTCCAAGGCCTGGGCTTGAGCCACAGTGCGGGGAAACCCGTCCAAAATGGCGCCATCCCGGCAATCGGAGGCGGTCAGCCGCTCGCTCACTATCCCGACGACAACTTCATCGGGAACGAGCTGTCCCTTTTCCATATAAATTCTTGCTTCCTGCCCTAAAGGAGAGCCGCTTTTTACAGCCGCCCTGAGAATATCCCCCGTGGCAATATAGGCCAGGTTAAATTTTTTAACTAACCGTTCCGCCTGCGTTCCCTTGCCGGCACCCGGAGGACCCAACAATATAATCAGCATCTCTCTCCCTCGCTTTTGGGGACACCCAAGGTTGTGATTGATTGTAAGGGTACACTGTTCTTCTTTTTCCCGTCAATTCCTGCTTGCTCCCTGAAAAGAGCTTTAATACCAGATCCCGAGGGCGGCAAAGAGGTGCCATGCCCGGATCGCCAGGAGAGTGTTTTCCAGCTGAAGCAGTGCCGGGGGGACTTTGCTCAGCCAGCCCAGGGGGACCGCCGCACCGAGCGCGAGGGCCGCACACCAGATCTGCCTGAGCAAGCCGGCGAGGGCCCCTCCCCAGCGGGAGATCTTGCTCAGACTGACACCTTCTGCCGCGGCGAAGGCCGCCCCGCACAGGTGAAAGAGACCCCACCATAAGAGCAAACCGGCGAGAAAAGCGGCGGTACAACCGAGTATCTGCACCAGGAAGGCTGTGACACCCCCCGGAGCCCCCCCTCCCGCCGCAATCGCGCTTCCCTGCAGAATCTCCTCCAGGACCGCGGGCAGCTCCGGGGGGGCCTCGACAGAGCCGCTCACGGGAACGGCCAGGCGGCTGCAAACCACCGCCTCCAGCGTTCTCAGGGCGCCGCAGCTCTCACCAAAACACTGCAGATCCCCCCGGCCCAGCGCTGCCGCCAGAGTGGCGCCAAAGAGCCCCCCGAGACGGCCGAGAGCCCTGCGCAGCCCCATTTGATAGCCGGCAACAGCCCCCCACAGCAACAGGGCCGCTACGGAAAGGTCCAACCAGATCATCGTCTTAGCCGCTCTCCTTATCGATATCCAGGTTCTCTCATACATATTTAAAGCGATATTCTAATATAACTAAGGTATCGCCAAGACGAAGGAGGGCCCCGATGGCTAACCGGCTGGCCGCAGAGCCGCAGCGGGAAGCGCTGCCCAAAAGCGAGACAGTGCTGCGGGTTAACTATAAAGATCGCCAGGCTGCAGAGAAGATTGCCGGAGCTCTCATCATTATTATGTCCGGATTGCAGGAGCGCTCTCCGGAGGGGCGGCGAATCGTGCTCTGCATCGGCTCGGACCGCTCCACCGGAGATTCTCTGGGCCCCCTGGTCGGCACTTATCTGCAGCAAAACGCACCGCCCCGCACGGCGGTGTGGGGAACCCTGGCCGATCCTGTTCATGCCCTGAATTTGGAGAGGTACCGCGCGGAACTGGATCATTATTCCACGCAGAAAATCCCGCCCCTGGTCATCGCCGTCGACGCCTGTCTGGGCAGACCGGGCAGTGTCGGGCTCATCGAAGTGGGCAGGGGGCCGCTCCTGCCGGGAGCGGGAGTCAACAAAAAACTGCCGCCTGTAGGCCAGATCTACCTGAGCGGCATCGTCAATCTCGGCGGGTTCATGGAGCAGATGGTTCTGCAGAGCACCCGACTTCACCATGTTTTGGAGATATCTACAGTTATTGGTAGATCGCTGCAGCTGGCCCTGGATTCCTGAGAGAGGCGCCGGGCTCGGCGGCAGCTTCAAGGCCACAGCGAAGGGATTGCTGCCAGGCGGCGGTTAGGCAGTGATCTTCTGCGTTAAACCATCCGGGGCTGCCTTCCTTTTCGGAAGCAGCCCCTGCAGCAGAGCCGGGTTGCCCGCGGCCCTGCCGGCCGGTGCATCCACCCCCGGCATCCGTTGCCGCAGCTGCTCGGTCCCGTAGCAAGAGAGCTGCGCCGATCCTGCCGAGCCTGAGACCTGCCGGAGCACGCGCCCCTCCGCCTCTGAAAAACGCTGTTATCGGCAAAGCCGGCCCAGAAATATGCGATCAGGCAGGAAGGGGCCTCCGGACGCTGAAGACAGACTACTGCGAGTGAGCGGTGCTCATAATGTCCAATAGCGCCGCCCCCGGTTCTTGATCAGGCCCCGCCTTCAGAAACTCTGCCGCTCCCGCTGTTTATCTTTCTCACGGCCTCTTCCAGGGCCCGGTTCTCTTCCTCGCTGAGGTGATGGCTCGATCGTCCCCGCTGTACCGGCTTCCCGTAACACCTGCTCTCGTCTCTTCCGAAAAGGCTGGTCAACACCACTCCATCCAGGTTCGAATCGAGCAGGGCCAGGGAGTAGCTCAGATCGCTGCCTGTCTCCCGGAATGCATTATAGCGGACCAACCCCACCCCGGCCACGGTCAGCTGCAGCAAACCCTCCAGCTCTTGCAAACGAAGAGCGAGCTCCAGGCGGTGGCGCTTGGCCTCCCCGATGAGCTCGCCGTGGTGGCTGAGCAGCTCTTCCAGATCGAGATCGTCCCGGCCCATCATCAGCCGGCGGTAGCGTTCCTCCAGACGACGCGTTCGAACCAGCGCGGCGACAGCCGCGGCAAAGCCGCTCAGAAGGACAACACCGGCAAGCGCTGCCAGAAGCAGAAGGCGGTGCTGCCAAAACCATAAACCCAACTGTTCCCAAACCGACAAAACGCCTTCACCACCTTGCCTGAGCGGATCCTCCCGGCCCCCCCCGCAGGGGCTCTTCCGGGAGATGTTTCACGTGAAACATCTTCTGCCGCTTCCCGACGGCTGTTTCACATGAAACAAAAGCTGTTCCAGCCGCCTTTTCCCGAAGCGGACCCCTTCTACTCCAATCCCCCGGGCATCAGTATGGAGATAATCCGCTCAAGATCTTCTTCCCCGTAAAAGGATATTTCAATGGAACCGCCGCCGCCCCGCCGGCTGATCCTGACCCTGGTTCCAAATTGACGCTGCAGCCTGTTCTGCAGCTCTTTCGTCAGGGGATCACCCGTTTCAGCTTCTTTTCTGCGCTTCTTTTTGGGCTTGCTCTCTGCAGCTGCCCCGATGAGCTTCTCCACTTCGCGAGCGGTGAGCTTCCGCTCCGCAATTAGTCCGGCCAGCTCCTCCTGCCTTGCGGCATCGGCAATCCCCAGCAGCGGACGGGCCTGTCCCACATTGAGCCTCCCCTCGATGAGCGCCTGCTGCACTCTCGCGGGAAGGGCCAGCAGCCTGATGGAATTGGCGATAACCGGCCTGCTTTTCCCCAGGATCCGTCCCAGCTCCTCCTGCGTTAACCCAAATTCTTTTGTCAGACGGCGATAGGCTCTGGCCTCTTCGACGGGGTTCAAATCCTCCCGCTGCAGGTTTTCGATGAGTGCAATCTCCAGCAGCGCTTTTCCGTCGGCCTCGCGAATCAGAGCCGGTATTTTGGTCAGCCCCGCCATCCGGGCGGCCCGGCAGCGTCTTTCGCCGGCGATGAGATGGTACCCTGCCCGGCCTGCCGGGGAGACCACCACCGCCTGAACCACACCGTGTTCCTTGATGGAATCGGCCAGCTCCTGCAGCTTTTCGCGGTCGAATTCTTTGCGGGGCTGAAGAGGGTTCGGCTTGATCTGATCCAGGTTGAGCTCGATCATATCCCCGCCCCCTGTCACCGCTTCATCGATGAGCGCGCCCAAGCCCCGCCCGAGTCTTCTCTTATCTTTCAACCTTTCGCCACCTCCCGGGCCAGGGCCAGGTAAAGTTCCGCCCCTTTGCATCGGGGGTCGTACTCAAAGATATGCAAGCCGTGACTTGGCGCTTCGCTGAGGCGCACATTGCGCGGAATGATCGTTTGGTACACTTTTTCACGGAAATACCCCCGGACCTCTTCGACAACCTGTTCGGAAAGATTGGTCCGCGGGTCGTGCATCGTTAAGACAACCCCCTCGATCCCCAGCTCTTGGTTGAGATGCTTTCGCACCAGCGAAATTGTATTCATCAGCTGCCCCAGCCCCTCCAGAGCATAATATTCACATTGAATGGGGATCAAAACTCCGTCGGCGGCGGTGAGGGCATTTAGCGTGAGCAGCCCCAGCGAAGGGGGGCAATCAATGATGATTCTGGAGTAGTTTGCCCTGACCGGTGCAAGTGCCTCTTTGAGCTTCACCTCACGCGACAGCGTCGGCACCAGCTCGATCTCCGCCCCGGCCAGCTGAATGGTAGCCGGAACCAGATCCAGCCGGTCCCACTTGGTGGGCAGAATGACCTGTTGCAGAGGCAGTTCATTGATCAGCGCGTCGTAGATGCAGACCCGGATCTCTTTTTTGGATATGCCGACCCCGCTGGTGGTATTCCCCTGAGGATCAATATCCAGCAGAAGCACCTTTTCCCCCAACCGGGCCAGAGCAGCGCTGAGATTTACTGCCGTTGTCGTCTTGCCGACACCGCCTTTTTGGTTGGTGACAGCGATTACTCTTCCCATTTTGCCTCTCCCTTGTGGCTGCCTGTACAGCTTTTTCCCTATCGTCTCTCCGCTCCCGGGGCTGCGCTCCTTCTCTGAAAGCGGATCGTGACTTCGACGAATTCTCGCTCAACCTTCTCTTCTATTTGGGGATTCAGGCCTGATTTTTCGATTATTTTGACAGCCTGCCGGATTGTATTTAAAAAGATACGGACATCCCGCACTACACCCTTGCGCTTCGGTTTGCTCTTCTTCCTGCTCTCTTTTCCGGTCAGGCGGGCGATTCTGGCTTCCGTATCGCTAACGGTCAGGTTCTCCCGAAGGATTTCTTTAATCATTTCCAGCTGCTGCTTTTCCGATTCCAGTTTCAGCAGAGCCCGGGCATGCCTTTCGGTAAGCTGCTCTTTCAGCAAAAGCTCTTTTACTTGACCGGGAAGCCTGAGCAGCCGCATTTTGTTGGCGATAGTCGATTGGCTTTTGCCCAACCGCTGGGCCAACACTTCCTGGGTCAGGTCAAATGATCTGATCAGCCGGGCATATCCTTCCGCCTCATCGAGATAATTCAAGTTCTCCCGCTGCAGGTTTTCGATTAAAGCCATCGCCGCCATGGCGCTGTCGGTGACCTCTTTCACGATCGCCGGGATGGTCTCCCAGAACAACCCCCGGCAAGCCAACATCCGGCGTTCCCCGGCAACAATCTGATAAATCCGCCCATGCGGCCGCACGATGATCGGATGAAGCAGCCCGTAAGTTCTAATCGATTGCCTCAGCTCGTTAATCTTTTCCTCGGAGATGCTCTGCCTCGGTTGGTAGGGGTTTGGTTGAAGTTCAGCGATCCGTACCTGGATGACTTTATCCTTGCCTGGATCCCCGGTCAGCATCGGAAATTTGCCCGTCCGGCTTTCACTCATCTAAGCACCCGCCTCTTTTCAATGCTCTCCAATTCTAATTAGACAACCGCTGAAACATTCCTTCAAAAAGATAAAAATTAACCGCCCAGAGGCCGCTGCGCCGGGGATAACCAGGCGGCGTCTGCTCATCTTTGACAATCCGGAAAAGAGTCCGCTTTTCCCCGGTGGGAAGTTGGTAGCACCAGCTCCTTTCGAGACGCCCGCCACAGAGCCGTATCGCCGTCCCCGCCTCCTCAATCTCCTGCAGACCCTGTTTCCCCTTGTACATGACCAGAACCCCTCCCACCTGCACCAGCGGCAGGGCCAGCTCCGCCAGCACGGCAGCCCTGGCCACCGCCCTGCTGACGGCGCAATCAAATTGTTCACGATAGTCGGGGTGACGCCCCCATTTCTCCGCCCGGCCCGGAAGAAAATGAACCCCCGGCAAGCCCAGTTCAGCAGCAACCCTGCGGTTAAAATTAATTTTTCGCCTGTTCGCATCGAGCAGGGTCAACTCCAACTCCGGAAAACAAATTTTCAGGGGGATTCCCGGCAGCCCCGCACCTGTGCCGAGATCGAGAAGCCGCCGGCGCCCCGGCGGCGGTGCACCCATTAATTTGAAGGGATATAACACATCGACAAGCTGTTTCTCAATAAAGGCGGCGCCATCTTTTTCTCCCACGAGGCGCTGCCGCTGCAGACCCGCCAGCAGCAGGCCGATATATTGCAAAAGTTTACTTCTTTGTTCTTTATTTACTTTTAGGCCAAGGGTTTCCAGAGCCCTCTCCAGCTGTCTCTCCAGTCTGTTCACAAAATGCCCCCCGCACCCAAGGCTCCTTATTTGCCAATACAAAAATCGCGGAAAATCCGCTCGAGCAGTTCATCTGAAGCGGTCTCCCCGGTGATCTCACCCAATTTCAACCACGCCTCCCGCAGGTCAATTGTAACCAGTTCCAGGGGCTGTCCGGCAATTGCTCGAAGAGCCTCCTGCAGACGGTCCCGGGCCTCACCGACGGCTCCGGCATGTCTCAGGTTAACCGCAACCGGGGATTCTCCGGGAATCGTGCCCACGCTGTCATCGAGGAGCCGGACGATGCTCTCTTCGAGCTCCTCGATCCCTTCGCTCCTGATTGCCGCCGTTTTCACCACCGGATAGCCGGCAAAGCGTGCGCCGATCTCCGCCCGGCTGATCTGCTGGGGCAGATCGGCTTTATTGATCACGATTACGGCCAGCTGCTCTTCTTGAATCAGCGCCGCGGCGGCCTCATCATCTTCACTCCAGGAGGTGGATCCGTCCAGGACCACGATGAGCAGCCGGGCCCCGGCCACCGCCTCTTTGGCCTTGCTGATTCCGGCTTGTTCCACCGGATCGGCGGTGCCGTGAATTCCGGCAGTGTCGATCAACCGCAGCGGATAACCCCCTATGGTCAGATAACCTTCCAGGAGATCCCGGGTCGTCCCGGGGAGCTCATGAACGATCGCCCGCTGCTCCTGCAGCAGCGCATTGAGCAGGGATGATTTCCCGGCATTCGGTTTCCCCACAATTGCGCTGACCAGACCCTCCTGCATGATCGCCCCCCTCTGTGCACTCCTGAAGATCCCGTCAAGGGACTCGCTCATCCCCTGCAGCGCTCTTGGCAGCTCCCTTTCCAAAGTGCTGTCTTCTTCCAGATCTTCCGGAAAGTCCAGCTGCGCCTCTATCCGGGCCAGCAATCCGAGGAGCCCCTCGCGAATCTCTGTAATTTTCCGGGAAAGGCGCCCCCGCAGATTCGCAGCGGCGGCCTTAACCGCCTCGTCCGAGCGGGCGCGGATGATCTGCAAAATGCTCTCCGCCTGGCTCAGATCGATGCGTCCGTTCAAAAACGCCCGCCGCGTAAATTCCCCCGGCTCCGCCAGCCTGGCCCCGGCCTCGAGAACCCTCTGCAGAATCAGCCGCAGCGTAAATATGCCGCTGTGGCAGTTGATCTCGACGGTATCTTCGCGGGTGTAGGTATGCGGCCCTTTCATAAAGGCAACCAGCACTTCATCGACGGGTTCGCCGTCGGAGGAGACCACATGCCCGTAGTACAGACAGTGCGACCGGGGATAGCTCCCCGGCGTCTCCTTTTTCCGCGGGACAAACACCTGTTTGCCGATGGCATACGCTTCGCCACCGCTTACCCTGACTATGCCGATGCCGCCCTCCCCCAAAGGAGTGCTGATGGCAGCGATGGTCTCGTCGGCATTCACCTGAAGGCCACCTCTTTCAGAAAGACGGGCCGCCGCAAGGAGCCCGCCTGCAAAGTTTGTCTTAACGTGAGTTCACCGAAGAAAAAACCGCTCCCCCCTTCGGGGAGCGGTCAAGCGCTGCTCTTTCAGCGGGGGGCGATGACCACCTGGCGGTAGGGATCCTCGCCGCGGCTGTATGTCTCCACACCGGCGTAGCCCTGCAGGGCCAGGTGAATGATGCGCCTCTCCTGCGGAGTCATCGGTTCAAGAACCTGCTCCACTCCTTCGTGCTCCACCCGGCGGGCGATCCCCTTGGCCAGTTGGGTTAATGTTTTTTCACGACGGGCTCTATAATTTTCAACATCGATGATGACCATCTTATCCAGCTGCTCATACTGCCGGTGCATAATTGTATTGGCCAGGTACTGCAGATCGTTCAGCGTTTTCCCTCTCCGGCCGATTAAAACGCCCACTTTGTTTCCGCTAATGGAAACGTAGAGCTTCTCCTCATCTTCCTCAATCGTTATCTTTGTATCCAAACCGATCTGTTCGATAATGCTGCTCAACAGCTCTTTCAGGTACTCGCCCGGTCCGAGAAGCGGTCGCACTTTCACCCGGGCCACCCGGGAGCTGATAAAACTAAACAGACCCTGGGCCGGTTCGGCGATCACTTCAACAGCAGCATTTTCCTCCTTTATCCCCAGGGTGGAGATCGCTTTATCGATAGCCTCTTTTACTGTTCGCCCGGTTGTCTCAACAGGGTTCATCGCTCTCCTTTCGCTCCTTTTTTAGCTTTTGTTGGCTTGCCCTTTTTCCCCCTGACCGGCTCCGGCTCAATTTTTGGCTCGCTCTCGCCTTGCTTTACGATCAGCTGATGCTGCCCCATGGTTAAAAGATTGTTCGTGATCCAGTAGATGATCAGTCCTGCGGGAAACCCAAAGCTGATCACCACAAACATAATCGGCATCATGTAGAGCATCATTTTTTGACTGGGATCGGTAATCGCTATTTTCTGGTACAGGAATGTCGTCAGTCCCGACAAGATCGGCAACGCGTAGAAGATGACCTGCTGGATCATATCTCCCTGAAAAGCGCTGGGCGCAAGACTCAGATCGATGAAGCTGAGCGAGGGGATCAAAAATGTATTGATCGATTCACCCAAAAAACTCTCGGTATCCCTGAGCAAACGAAAGATCCCGTAGAGAATCGGCAGCTGAACGAGCATGGGCAGGCAACCGGCCATCGGGTTGACCTTGTTCTTCTGCATAAACTCCATCATCTTCGCGTTCTGCTTCTCTTTGTCGTGCTTATATTTCTCCTGCAGTCGCTTTATTTCCGGATTGAGCTCCTGCATCCGCTTGCTCGACTGCAGCTGCTTCTGGTTCAAGGGAAAGGTGATCACTTTAAACAGGACCGAGAAAATGACGATCGCTGCTCCGAAGTTTGGTATAAACTGATAGATATAAGTGATCACTACTCCAAAAAAATTGGCAATGCTATCGATCATCTCAATTTACCCCCGCTCTATCGGCCAAACCTCATTTAACCGGATCGTATCCCCCGGGATGAAAAGGATGGCATTTAAGAATTCTTTTCACCCCGAGTATACTGCCCCGGAGCGCCCCATACTTGCTGATGGCTTCATAAGAATACTGTGAACATGAAGGATAAAATCTACAGGTGGGAGCCTTCAGCGGTGACAGGTGCCGCCGGTAGACTCTGATCGCCCACAGCAATAGCGTTGCCGTTATCCCTCTCACCGGCTGTTCGATCTTTGCAGCAATTTTCCCCTGCGGCACAACATATACAACTCCTCCCGGGCCTGCTCGAAGGTGGCTCCGACAGCCCCCTTGCGGGCGACGATGACAAGATCATAACCCGGTTTAATCTCAGCGTAAAGGCTTGCCAGGGCCTCGCGGTAAATTCGCTTGATTCGGTTTCGCTGCACGCTCTTCCCCACTTTCTTGCTGATGGAGAAGCCCACACGGCTAGTGGCGGTTCTGTTGGGAAAAAAATAAAGAACTATCCTCGTGGAAACCAGCGCTTTGCCGCGCCGGTAAACTCTCTTGAATTCCCAGTTCTTTCGCAACCGCCCCCACTGCATCTGCCGCGCTTCCACTCACGCGCTGAGCTTGCGGCGCAACCGCCGGCGCCTTCTTCTGATGACCGCCCGTCCGGACGCAGTGCTCATTCGCTTGAGAAATCCATGTTTCCGCTTTCTTCTCCTGCGCTTCGGCTGATATGTCCTCTTCATATACTTCCCTTTCCCACTTTTGTGTTAGAATATAAAAAAAGTATACCTCAAAAAAATTAATAATGTCAAGATAAGCTGCCCTTTTGC
>MTBK01087818.1_pt1 | contig 51187 bp, 41 predicted proteins | sample 1535981 | NCBI WGS metagenome assembly MTBK01 (sample SAMN06109225, study PRJNA356200) | anaerobic digester metagenome | isolation source: biogas reactors fed with pig manure or primary and secondary sludge | place: Spain | collected 2016-06-30
GCCCAATAATTCGTTCATTGTGCACAAAAACTGATTCGTTGGGAACAAAAACTCATTCGGCGTCGCCAAAAACTCGTTCGGCGTCGCCAAAAACTCGCTCAGCGTGCCAAAAACTCATTCGGCGTCGCCAGAAAGTCATTCGGCGTCGCCAGAAAGTCGTTCGGCGTCGCCAAAAACTCCCTCAGCGTGCCAAAAACTCGTTCGGCGTCGCCAGAAAGTCGTTCAGCGTCGCCAAAAACTCGCTCGGCGTCGCCAAAAACTCATTCGTTGGGAACAAAAACTCATTCGGCGTCGCCAATAAGTCGTTCGGCGTTGGCAAAATGTCAGGTAATGGTCCAGTTCCAACTTGTGATCGTCTCTGCGATCTCTGCGAAACTCTCTGCGTTCTCCGCGTGGAATGTTTGCTGAGGTTCTTTCCACGCAGAGAACGCAGAGAATGAACCGCAGAGTCCGCGGAGAGGCCGTTTTTCACGCTGAACCATTACCAAATGTCATTCAGCGTCGGCAAAAGGGCGTTTGGCGGCGGCGGTGGTGGTTATTTATTTCGCGATTATGCACTTAACAACACCAACGATGTAAGGGAAGGCTAAGTCGGCGGGAATCACAGAAACTAGCGTTTCTTCTTTTTCGCCGTCGTTTTCTTTTCTGGCTTCGGTTCCGGCGGTACGCCCAGAGCGTGACGCATTAGATCGTCAAACTCCGACGCCTTTATCCGCATTGGATCGTCAGCCTTGGTCGGCTTCTTTTGGTCCTTCTCTTTCATCTATACACGTCTTTGCGATTGTCGATGTCGAGCACAATCACTTCGTTAGGATTCGACCGCACAACATAGAGAATACGATAATCGCCAGAGCGTTGCCGGTAGATTATCTCATCATCAGGAGTACGAACACCTTTTAACGGCTTCGATCCCTGCGGGTGCGGGTCTAGGATTAGGGCTTTTGCCTTCTTTATCAACTGTGCCCGGAATCTTATGCGGGAAACGGGCAAGGCTGGCTAAGGCGGCTTTGGTAATTACCAGTCCGGTGAGTGACGGCGGCATCGGCAGTTTTATTCGGCCTCTAGTGCCGCTAACATCCGTTCTAGTTTCGCTCCGCTTACCCCTTGACCATTGCTTAATTCCGCCAGCCTTAGACCGGCAATTTCCGCATCCCGCTCGTCCTCAGTCTGATACGGACTAAGGCTCGCGCTGATAACGCTCTTTGTGTCGATCAGTGCCTTATCAACCCATTTCCCAAGCTCCGGCGATGTCGGCATACGGAAAGCGGCGATACGCGAAGGCGTCAGCTTTCGACCATAGGTGAATCGCCATTTTTCGGCTTGCAGAGACGCGGCAGCCAGCACTAACTGACTCAGCGGCACAACCGCATCGACCTTTGGCAGTAAGATCAAACAATCATCGTTTACGGCACAGTGCTCTAGTTGCACAAACGCTTCGCCGATACTTCCCGTTTGAGCAACGGTGACGAACGGTGCTTCGATCAGATCAGGAAACTCTAGCCACCCATAACAGCCGTTATATTGCTCGGTCGGTGAGATTACCAACGAACGGCCGGGAACCATACCTTCGCGACTATGTAGTTCCTTCATGCCGTAATAGATGTCAAACAAGCCGCCTATCGTACCCGGCTCATCTGGCAGTGTTCCGGCGTTAGACAGCCGCTTGCCGGTAATCATGTCGCGGTAAGGCAACACGCCAATATCGCCTTCTTCAATGGCTCGACGTTGCTCTACAACTTCCTTTGCGTATCGCGTGTAAAAAGACGCCAGCCGCCGCAGTAGCACATCGACATTTGCCTTTACTTCTTCAGGTTCGGGCACGGCGGATGCGACGTAAGCACCGGGCGCCCATTCGTCCCTATGAGAGACAGAGGCGGAACCGGCAAAACCTGGCTCGCTTGTGCGGTTTAATATTGCGTCAATTGCCGCCGGTATTTGGTTTGGCTCGGTCGGCCGTTCAACTCGCGTGCCCTTTTTGAGTGTCAGCCCATCGTAGTGTAGGCGAACAAAGATCGTATGTCTCAGCGAGTTATGCGGCACGCCCTTTTCGATCACGACAAAGGCCGTTGTCGCCGACGCAAACGGCTGGAATAGCTCATCAGGTAGCTGGACAACCGCTTGCAGTGTGTTGTGTGCAAGTATGCTTTCACGCCACGGCCCTTTGCTCTTCTTCACTAAGAGGCTCATCGGTAGGACAATCGCGAGCTTGCCGCGATCCTTTAACGCCTCAAGTGCGCGATCCAAGAATGCCTCAACCGGCGTATCTGTCGCGGCGTGTGGAAACGGCGGATTCATTAGGGCGATCGTCGCCGTATCTAGCGGATACTCCGGCGAAGTGAAGCAATCGTCTTTATGCACGCCGGTTGAACCGTCGCCTCGCAGAATCATGTTCGCGACACACAGGGCGGCAGTGACCGGCTCATCCTCGAAACCGATTAGGTTGGTCTTCACTATTTCGACCATCTGAGCGCGTGAAACGTGGTGCTCGCTAATGATGCGATCCATGCACGCAACTAAAAAGCCGCCCGTGCCGCACGCCGCGTCAAGAATGATGTCGTTCTTCGTGACCTCGCACACGTCAGCCATCATTCGCGTGATATGACGGGGCGTGAAGTATTGGCCGATAGTGTTACCGCCGGTGTAGCGGAAAAATGTTTCGTATAGGTGGCCTAAGTAGTCATGCTCTGCGGTCAACACAGTGACGTTCAACCGCTCTAAGATCGTGGCTATGCGACGGGCCTTTACTCTGAGCTTGTCGTTCGCCTCATCGACGCGCAGACTCCGGGCTAGTGCCGGTTTACCGGCTTTTACAAATGCTTCGGCGCACGCGGTGTTGATGTCTTTGAGAATCCATTCCGGTTCGCGGCGAATAGCCCCTTTTGAGAACCACAGAGCGATCATCGTAGCCGCAACGACAGCGGGCCGATATTCGTCCTTAATGCGTGCCTCACGCAAAAGGCGGTTCATCTCGTCAGCCCGAGACGCCAGCACTTCCAGCGGCGGCACAGAAGGGCGTATGTCGATCGGGCCATTTGGTGCGGCAACCGTTTCCAGATCGGCCCTTGTCGGTATCCAGCCTATCGGGTGGCCTTCATAGGCCACCGGCTGCCAATTGCCCGGCGCGATACGCTTGAACACGCTCAAGGCAAACTCGTTGTCTTTGGTTCCCGCAAGGCCAATAGCGAGCGGATGCCAGCCCGAATCAAAAAGGGCGTCGGCATAGGCTTGGGCTTCGGTGTTCGCGTCGTTCGCTTCACCGACTGACTTCTTGGCTTCGATTACCGCTAACGGTCGGTGATTGCGATGGTCAAAGAGAATCGCTTCGGGCACGCCGTGGCCGGTTCCTGATTTGCTCGCTCTGAATAGTGCTTCGCGTAGATCAGGATAGATTCGATATTCGTTCTGGAGCAATAAATCGCCGACAGGCGGGCGTCGCAGGTCCCAGCCCTGCGATAGAAGCAAGTCATTCAGTAGGAGTTCGGCGCGACGTTCCGATGTGTGTTTTGTCGCAAGGCTGGACATAGTTGTTATTTCGCTTTTGGCTTTCGGAGCATAAGGCGTTTGCCTTCGATTTTCGAGACGGCATCATTCGTGCGGTCGCCGTCCGTCTCTTTGCGTGTGTTGTATTTGTGATCTAGTTCGGCGAAATACAAATCCGTATGTTTGCGGCTGATATGGTGATGCGTGCCGCTAATCGCTCGCTTGCTGTTACCAAAGAAGCCTTCGGCGGAGTTAGTTGTTACCAACTCACCATCAGCATCATAGCGTGCATATTCGCTTATGTGGTGATTAACTGAGCGGTGGCTTGCGTACTCACGTCCGGGCTTTAGATAGACCGGCGATTCGTCAGTGTGCAAAGTTGCTTCTTTCGCGACGTGACGGCGAAGCACTTTTGTTATCTCTTTGCCGGTCACACGCTCGACAACTTGTGATCGGACGCGACCGCCACGCTCGATAAGCGAAACGACCGGCGTTTTGTTGCCCTTGTATGCGCGACCGTGACCGCGTTTCTTCCCGCCGATATACGTTTCGTCTGCCTCGACATGGCCGGTCAATAGATCGGCTGGCGTGTGATCTTTAAGGGCGTAGCGGATGCGGTGACACATAAACCAAGCTGTGCGATACGAACCTAGTTCTAGTTGCCGTTGCAACTGAAGGGCTGAGACTTGGGTTTTGCTCGCACACATCATATAGAAGCCAATCAGCCACTTGTGAAGCGGGATGTGCGTATCTTCCATGACCGTGCCGACCGTGACGGTGAAGCCTTCGCGACACTCAGCGCACTTGTAGAGGCCCGCTCGAATCTTCTTCTCAGGATTCGGCGTAACCTTGTAAATTCGCTCTGAATCGGCGTTGCCACAATGCGGGCAGAATGGGCCGTCCGGCCACCTTATCGATTCAAAATACTCTCTTGCCGTTTCGTCAGTAGTATAATGCGTCGATATTGAGATCAATGTCAATTCGGTAGGTTGTCGCTTTCCCATGCTTTATAATATGGCATGGTTCACTTGGTATTGTCAAGTGCATAATCGCGATTTATTTGCGCACAAGCTGTTCGTCGTAGAGATCGCGATAGACGCGGTAGTTGGACATTACCTTAAAGACGTAATTCTTTGTCTCGGCAAAGCCGATCTCGGAGGCAAAGATGGCGGGCTCTTTGGGATCTGAGCGGCTGAGCCAGCGAGCGGCGTTATCTTCGCCGCCATTGTAGCTCGCGGCGATGGCCTCATTGAGCGTGCCGAATTCATCGCGGAGCGCGGCGATGTATTCCACGCCGAGCGCGATGCTTACGCTCGGCAGATAAAGGTCGTCGGGCTTTAAGGCAGGGAAACCGGCGGCGTCCTTATACTTTACGGCCGTGTCAAAGACGAATTGCATCAGCCCGCGAGCGGCAGACGGCGATTTGGCACCGGGCCGGAACGCGCTCTCCTGCTTCATTATCGCCAAAATAAAGCGCGCATCGACGCGCCGTTTCTTTGCGTAACGCAAAACGTCTTCGCGATAAGCCGCGGGATAGGCGTCGAGCACGCTCGGCGAGATCTGGACGATGCGCTTTACTCGCGTGTCCGCGACGGCGAGCTTATCGGCCGCCAAACCGCTGTAATACGAGGCCATATTCGAGGGGATCGACGCGTAAACGGCCATCGCGTCGGCACGGCGTCCGCTTTTTTCGAGCGCGAAGGCCTTTAGGTACTTTATTTCGTCCATTGTCGCCATCGCGCCGCCAAAATTGGCCTGCTCGATCATCACATCGGCGGCCGCGACCGCCTCAGGCCACCGGCGGCGATATATCTCCATCCGCAGGCGGGCGTGAAGGGCATTCGTCTCGGTCGGCGTGCCCGCAAAACGCTGCCGCGCCTTCTCGACCCAACCGTCAGCGGCGGCGTAATTGCCCGCCTCGCGAAGCGCGTCGATCGTATTCAGATACGCCGAATCGATCCGCTCGCCCGTCGGATACATCACCGTGTATTGCTCGTAGATCGCGGCGGCCTCGGCATATTTCCTGAGCCTTACATGACACGCGCCCCTGAAGGCAAGCGCTTCGCGGCCGTCCTTTGTCGCCGGAAACTCGCGCCACATGCGTTCGAGCCAGACGATGGCGTTGGCATACTGCCGCTCCCACATATAAGAGCGGCCCACGACGAACATCGCGCGGCCCCTGAGCGGATCGTCGGCGAATTTGTCGAGCACGATCTGATAATGCTCACGCGCTTCGGCAAAGTGGCGATTCGCAAAATAGGCCTCGCCGCGCGTCGCGTGCTCGGCGGCCGTCAGCGTGAGGAGTTTCCCGGCGGCATCGCGGCCCGTTTTGTCCTTTTCCACCACCGCGCGAAGCTCGGCGTCAGACTGCGCACCGGCAAACGAGGCGGCGAAGATCATTACCAGCAGCACGATCAAGAGATTCTTCATATTTGTGAACAGAATACCGACATTTAGACGGCCGGGCAATGCCATCGGTTGCCGAGTGATGGTTCAGTTTGAAATTGTGATCGTCTCTCCGATCTCTGCGAAACTCTCTCCGTTCTCCGCGTGGAATGTTTGCTAAGGTTTTTTCCACGCAGAGAACGCAGAGAATGAAACGCAGAGTTCGCGGTGAGGCGGCTTTTCAAACTGAACCACTACCGGTTGCCGGCCGTCGTGCTAGACTAATCCGCAATGAAGCTCGCTCTCAATGGCGCCACCACAATGCACGCCGATCTCTCGACGGACATCCTCGCCGCCTCCGCGGCCGGCTACGAACTGATCGAGATATGGGCCGCAAAGCTCTATCGCTATCTCGAATCCGGCACGATCGATGTGCTCGCCGCCGAATTGATCGCCGCCGACGTCGAGCCCTATTCGATAAACTCCATCGAACACGTCACGTTTCGCGGCATCGATGATTATGACAAGGTGCTCGCCGAGTGCGAGACGCTCGCCGCCCTCGCGGGCCGCATCGGCTGCCCCTACATCGTCGTCGTGCCCGGCAAATTGCCCGCCGGCGTCGAGCGCGAGACCATTATCACCGAGAGCGTCCGCGTTTTGAACGAAATGGGCGACATCGCCGTCGAGCACGGCGTCTCGCTCGCTTTTGAATTCCTCGGCCAGACGGATTGCTCCGTCCAGACGCTCGATCTCGCCCGCGAGATCATTGAGAAAGTTGACCGTTACAACGTCGGGCTCGTGCTCGATACGTTCCATTTCTACGCGGGCGGCTCGACGTTTAACGCAATAGACGCCCTCGACCCGCGAAAGCTGTTCATTTTTCACATAAACGACGCCGAAGACCTGCCGCGCGAGCAATTGACCGACGCACACAGGCTCTATCCCGGCGAGGGCATTCTCCCGCTCGCCGAGATAAGGTCGCACCTCGACAAGATCGGTTACGACCGCATGGCAAGCATCGAGATATTCAGGCCGGAGTATTGGGAACAGGACCCGTTCGAGGTCGCCCGCCGCGCAAAAGCCGCGACGGAACGAGTTTTAGGTTTAGAGTGCAAGCTTTAGGAACGTATGGATAAGGTCAGGATCGGCATCGTCGGCACAGGCTATATCGGCAACGTCCACGGCCGTATCTACGCCCGCGACGAGCGCGCCGAGGTCGCCGCGCTCTTTGACATCATTCCCGAAAGAATGGCCGAGACCGCCAAACACATCGGCGGCCGCATCTGCGCGTCACGCGAGGAGCTGCTAGATAATTGCGACGCCGTCCTCGTCTGCGCCCCAAACAAGACGCACCCTGAGATCGCCGCCGCCGCCGTCGCGGCCGGCAAGCACGTATTCTGCGAAAAGCCGTTTGCCATCGGTATCGACGAGGCCGCAAGCCTGCTCGCCGTCGCAAATTCCTCCGACAAGGTCTTTCAGGTCGGCCACAGCCGCCGCTTCGCTCCGCTGTATGTCAAACTGAAGGAGCTTCTCGCAAACGACGCTCCGCATTCCGCCCATATCAAGATGAATCGCGGCGAATTGCTCCAGCCGCCCTGGACCGGCGACACCAATGTCACCGGCGGCTTTCTCTACGAGACGACGATACATTTTCTCGATCAGCTGCGTTTCCAGTTTGGCGAGGTCGAGGAATTGATCGCCTACGGCTCACGGCATGAGTATCCCGAGATCGATGAGTTTTCCGTCATCTTCAGGTTCAGGAACGGCTTTCACTGCACCTTTGCCTCGTCCGCCGATGCCGGCTGGATGTTTCCCTTCGAGCGCATCGAGGTTTTCTGTCACCACCGGACGATTGTCGCCGAGGAAATGCTCAAGCTCTTTGACGGCCGAGGCACAAACGCCGACTACGCAACACATTCCTTTCATATGCTCGACGACGACACGCGAAAAGGCTTCGTCGCCGAAGACGCTGCGTTCATCAGTTCCATCCTGGACGGCACGCCAACCGCCGTCTCGGCCGATGACGGTTACAAGGCCGTCGAACTCGTCGAAGCGGTTTACGGGTCGATACGGACGGGCGAGCGCGTCAGATTCTAGAACTTTTCGGCGCACGATGCGTTAGTGTATAGTTTGGCACAGGCTATGAACACATGCTCTAACTGCGGACAGATGAATACGGCGGAGAGCCATTTCTGCCGGTTCTGCGGCACCAAATTCACACACGCCGCGCCGCCGCCCTATCCGGCGACGGCCGATCCGTTTGGCCACGCCGCACCGCCGCGTCCGTACTCATGGAAGACGGATGAGTTTCAGACAAAGCAGGAGGCCAGACGCACGAACGCCTTCGCCGCGCCGTTGCCGGCCCCAATACCATCGGCCGGACAGCCGCTTGTCCAACAGGCTCCGCTCTACCCGGCACAGTCATATCGATGCCCGCACTGTATGTCTCAGTTCCTGCCCCGCATCGAGAAACGCATCTCGACCGCCGGCTGGATCACCTTCGCCGTCCTGCTCGTATTCTTTTTTCCGCTGTTCTGGATCGGATTGCTGATCAAGGAAGACGTCCGCATTTGCCCGACCTGCACGCATCGCGTCGGCTAGCGATAGTAGTAGCCGCGGGGATGCTCGATCTTAACCTCGGGGTTCGTGCTCGTGATCTTCAGATTGTGGTAGCCCTTCTTCATGTGTGTTGAAAGATATGTAAGGGCAAACTGACGGCTCAGCGTCAGCGACATTTCTCTGAGGAACGGCCGATAGCTGACCGGGCCGGAAAGCGGGCCGAGAAACGCGCGGCCACCGGTCTCATCCGCCACTTTCGCCAACGCACCCTGAGCAGCGAGCGCGAGGACAGAGTTACGCCCCTCAGTAGCCGCTGTCGGCGCATACAGCGAGTAAACCGCGACGCCCTTTCGATTTGCCTTCAGGACCGCACGGTCCAGATCGATGCTCTGCGCGATCGATGCCAGATTCATCCCGTTCGATGAGTCCAGTCCGTCGGAGAATAATACGATCGCCCGACGACCGGCAGGAACGCCTTCGAAACGGTTGGTAATATCGGCGACCCCTTCAAATGGACTTCGAGGCGCAAGCGCGGGATTTCCTGTAACGATTCTCAAGGAGTTTGCGGCAGCCTCAAGGTCTTCGGTGAACCGCTGCCTGATCTGTGGCGAGCCTGACCGTGTGTAAACGACCATCACCCGAGTGCCTTTAGGGAGGCTGCGGATGAAGTCCTGAATATCGCGGATCTGGAGGTTGAAAGTCGATGCGAGATCGTCCTGTATCAAAAATGCGATCGAAAGGGGCGATGTCGTGACGCTCCGGATCGACAAGATCTGCTGTTCGTCGCCGTCTTCCTTTACAACGATACGTTCGGCTTGGAGAAACTCTTCAGCTTGGCCGTCCTTTAGTTCCTTCCTGGAGAAGATCGAGATCGGCACAGTCACGGTACGGACGCCATCATCTGCCGGTCGCGGCTGCGCGATCACAGGCCCGGCCGATACCGCCAGGAACAGTGCTGCGACAACATTACGCCTGAGTGCTCGCATCATCAACGATGAGAATATCAGAATCATAATACACCATTGATCGAATCCTGAAATAAGATGTCAATAGGTGGCGTTGGCGTTTCCGCGAAAATCTCCGCGATGCGCTAGACTCTTAGCCAGTCAGGTATGGCGGATATCACCAGATCAGAACTTGAGAAGGGGCGAAAGCTCGTAGCCGGCGCCGTTGCTGCTCCTGCGGCCCTTACGGCTCTGCCGGCGGCGATCACATTGCTGCTATTGTTCCTCGCACCGCTAGCACCACCGTCAGCCGTCATCGTGTTCTTCTTCGGCGCGATCGCGACCGCTATCGGATTGCTGATCGGATTATCGATCACAGGTATGCTGCTGCATAAGCGTGGGCGGTGGGTTCGGGATATGCGTGAACGCATCGCGGCGGACGGCATCAGGGCCGAGGAGATCGGCTGGTTTACTCACGAGCTTCGGTCAGCAGAGAAGCGCGCCTTGCGCTCAGTTGAATCGCGTGACCCTTTGCTTGGCGACGCCTATCGAGAGACGCTTGCATCGCGGCTGACCGCAACGAGGATCCTGAAATCATCAAAACGGGAACTGGTGCTTGCACGAAAGCGAGAGGGCCGGATCTGGCAGCTAAGATCAGGCCGTCGGGATGAGTTTCTTGTCGAGATAGGCCGTGATATTCAGAAGGTCTCAGGGATCAGAGACGAGGCCACGGCGATGCTTGCCGAGGCTGAGGCCCGCCTTCAAATGATCGAGGCGGCCGCCACCCGCGGCGGCAGGCTTGCAGACGACGAACTGGCCCTCAAGAAATTGTCGGCCCGGACGGCGCAGCTGCCGTTGGCACTAGAATCTGCGAAGTTGTCGGAAGAGATACGCCTGGAACTCGAAGCAGAGACCGAAGTTGGCGAATGACGACCACGTGGCCGTTGGAACAACAAGAATTGAACCTGTTTGTAGCAGGTGGGTGGCCTTCTGCAGCCTTTCGTCCGCATCAGAGCCGGCGGTCTCCGGCAAGGCTCCATAGAGACCTGCACTGACCTCCGGCGTCAGCCTCCCGTCATTCATGTGTTGGCTCAATTGAAATAGCGTCCCGTGACGAGAAACGCAGTCAATGTCGTTCGCCAAGTGAATGTTAGCACACGGAGAGAACGGCAGGTCAAGCCTTATTGTTCGGTCTCAAGCACGAGCGGGGCGATCTCGCGGTTCTTGAGGAGCTTGTCGAGCATTTCGGAGCATTCGTTGCTACGTGCGGCAAGCTGTGCGTCGCTCTGGGCCTGCGAACTCTTTAGCTGATAATACTCGTCGGCAATATGCAGGGCAGCAAGGATCGCGACCTTGAGGGAATCGACCGTCATTGTGCCGGACGAGATCTCACGCATCTTTGAATCGACGTATTCAGCGAGATCCTGGATGTACACGTTATCCCCATCAGATCGAATGCTGTAGGTATTATTGTAGATCTCGACTCGTATCGTCTGTTCCGACATATTCTTAGCGGCCTACGGCATCGGCAACCTCGGCATCAAGGGCCGCTATTGCCTCGATCATTGCTTCTACCTTCAACTGAATTGTGTCGCGTTCCGCCAGAAGGTCGTTTAGCTTGTCTTCAGCGGCGATCTTTGCCGCGACTGCCTCGGCTGCTTCCTTCTTCAGGCCGTCAGATTCGCGTTCGAGACGGTCCTTTTCATCGCGAAGCTTCCTGGCAAATTCGATCGTGAGATAGATCTTGTCCTCGAGGTGCGAGAACTTTTCCATTCCCGTTAAGGCGTTCATTTGTGTCTCCGACGTATTCAGGAACTTAGGGAAAAGATTATCCGTGCTTTTGCGTAAAAGTTCAAGTAACGCCTGAAGAAATCCTCACGCCCTCTGTTTTATTGACAATTTCTGCTCGACCTGGGCGACTATCTGTTGATGTAACACCTCAACTTCGTCTTCGACAAGCGTCCGCTCAGGACTGCGGTATTCGAGACGGATCGTTATCGACCGCTCATCTTCAGCGAGGCCTTTGCCCTCATAGATATCGACAAATTCCGCACCTCGGCAGAGTTCGAAACCTTGTGCGGCCACAGCCTGCTTGATCTGATCGAGGGTAACGTCTCTAGGGGCGATAAACGATACGTCGCGCGAGATTCCCGGGAACCGAGCGAGCGGTTGGTACGCGGACGGCGGAGTGGGCACAGAAAGCACAGCCCCCAGATCGACCTCGCCGACGAAAACAGGCTGTTTGAACTTGTAACCTGTTGCAATATTGTCTGTTAGCCTGCCGACCGACCCAACTGGCCGTCCCGAGATACTCACGGCCGCGGCCTGACCGGGACGGAGATGTTTGATCTCGGCCGCTGAAAACTCGATCTGCGACGCTCCGAGTGCCTCTAAAGCGGCCTCGATCGATCCTTTTGCGTCGTAAAAGTCCATCTGGCGGACCGCCATCGCTCGCCCGTGCTGCAGGTCGCCGCCCGTAAGGGCGATCGCGAACATTTCGTGCTCATTCGGCAGACCGTCCTCGCTGTTCTCTGCCGAAAATACCTTTCCGACTTCGAAAAGCCGCAGGTCCCGCCGCTGATGGTTCAGATTCTGTCTGATCGCGTCCAGTAGGCCCGGAAGTATCGTCGGACGCATGCGAACAGCTCCCTCTATCACGGCGTCCTCAAGCGTGACATATCTATCCGGCAACGAGCAGTCGATGACGCCGGGCGCAGGTTCGAACGCGTCATCATGCCGCGTATCGATAAAACTGTAAGAGATCGCCTCGTCAAAGCCCATGTTTGCAAGGGTTTGTCGAAGTGCCCGCTCGCGGTGCTCGGTCGGTTGGTACTCGCCGGCACCGTATGCGGGCGGCAGTTCGTCGGCAATGTTCTCGTAGCCTGCGTGGCGTGCAACCTCCTCGACGAGGTCCTCTTCGATCGCGATATCGTGCCGCCAGGACGGGGAAATATACGTGGAATCTTGCTTCTTTTCGATCCCGAGAGCGGCGAGAATGCGTTCGCACTCGCTGGTCGGGACGGTCAGTCCTGTCAAACGCGTCGTCGCGGCAGAAATATCGGCAGAAACGACCTCATCCGCGATCCATTGCGTTGGGTAAACGTCGACGAATTCGGCCAATTCTCCGCCTGCAAGTTCGACAATCAACTCGGCCGCGCGGTTTGAGGCCCGAATCAGGTTGTTTATATCGACACCGCGTTCGAATCTGTAGCTTGCCTCCGTCGCGAGATTTAGCCGTCGTGATGTACTTCTTATATTACCACGATTAAAGTATGCAACCTCAAGTAATACATTAACCGTTGATTCCGTTATCGACGACGCCAGGCCGCCCATTACGCCGCCGATCGCGGCTGGTTTTTCGGCGTCGCCTATGCAGAGCATCTCAGTGTCAAGCTCTCTTTCGGCCTCATCGAGCGTCGTGATCGCCTCACCGGCCCTTGCTCGCCGGACGACAATGCGATTTTCAGCCAATTTGTCCAGATCGAACGAGTGCATCGGCTGGCCAAGCTCGTGCATTACGTAATTCGTAATGTCTGCAACATTATTAATGGAACGCTCGCCGATAGCCTCCAGGCGGTCAACCAGCCACTGCGGCGACGGGCCGACCTTAACATTACGGATAATTCGTGCGGTAAAGCGGTGACAAAGGTCCGGATCCTCTATCTTTACGAGGGCTTGGTTTTCGGTTTTTGGTCTTTGGCCTTCGTGATCCGTAATTCGTAATTCGCCATTCGTAACTACACGCAGTTCTCTCGCAACACCCAGATGCGACAGGCAATCGGGCCGGTTCGACGTGAGATCGATGTCAAAAACGTGATCGTCCCCGTGCGGATGTATGCCCTCGACCGCCAAACCGACGCGGGTCAATCGGGCTGCCGTTTGTTCGGCCGTCAGATCTAGATCGATCAGGTCTTTTAGCCAGTTATAGCTGATGTTCATCTGAACTGCTCCAAAAACCTTACATCGTTCTCAAACAAATGCCTGATATCGTCGATGTTGAACATCATCGCGGCCATGCGTTCGAGGCCGAATCCGAAGGCAAAGCCGCTGTAAACGGTCGGATCGACTCCGCAGGCACGAAGGACGTTCGGGTGGACCATTCCTGAGCCGCCGAGCTCGATCCAGCCGGAGCCTTTACACGGACGGCAACGATCGTCGCCGACCTTGCCGGAACCGTGGCAGACGAAGCACGAGAAATCGAATTCGGCCGAGGGTTCCGTGAAAGGGAAGTACGACGGGCGAAAGCGTGTTCGCGTGTCGGGGCCGAAGAGGCGCCTCAGCCATTCCGTGACGGTTCCCTTGAGATGCGCCATCGTGATGCCTTTATCGACACACAGGCCCTCAAGCTGGTGAAACATCGGCGTATGCGTCATATCGGGCGTATCGCGGCGATAGACCTTGCCTGGTGCGAGAATGCGGATAGGCACGCCGCGGCGTTCCATCGCCCGGATCTGTACGGTCGAGGTTTGTGACCTGAGGGCAAGACCGTCCGTCGTATAAAACGTGTCCTGAGATTCGCGCGCGGGGTGATCCCCGGGAATATTCAGCGCGTCAAAGTTGTAATAGTCCGTCTCGATCTCGCGATCGTCCTCGATCGCATAGCCCATTGACACAAAAATGTCCTCGATCCGCTGCCGCAGGATCGTGATCGGATGCAAATGGCCCGTTCGCGGCCGCCGGCCGGGAATTGTCACGTCGAGGCGTTCGCGCTCGACCTTCAATACGGTGATATGGGCTGAAAGAGCCGATTCAAGGGAATAGATCGTCTCGGTAATCTCACGTTCGAGCGACAGGACGGCCTGTGCGAATTCCGCCCGCTGTTCGGGTTCTACCTGTCCGATCGCCTTCTTCAGGCCGGCAATCTCCGACCTTTTGCCCGTAAGACGAACCCTTACGTCATTGACCTCGCGGAGCCGGGCCTCGGCGTCCACGATGCCCAGTGCATCAGGCGACAGGGAAGTAAGAGGGCTCAGCTCATCGATGAGCCGCTCTCGCAAACCTTGGATCTGTGTCGAGGATTCCGACATAAACGTTAAGAATAACTCATTTCCAGCACGGATGAGACCGAACAAGCGTAAGTCTATTTACTGTAACGTGTTACGCCGAGGACCGCAAATAGCGTGTTTCATTCTGTTTCACCTCTGTTTCAGGCCGGCTGAAACACCGCAACCTGTTGATGCCAAATCGGTTACAGTCGCATTTCGCTTTTGTTTCAAGATTTCGCGCAAAAAAACCTCGACACGATGAAACACAATTCGTCCGCAGTGCGTCCGCCGCTTGTCCGGGCGTTGTCCGGGGCTTGTCCGGTCGATAGAGTGGACACCTAAATCACTGAATCTTATTGACATAGAAGTGCTTGAGGCCGAAAAATGCGCAAACTAACGATTTTCGGTAAAAAGCCGATCTCAAACGTATTCGCACTCGATCCCGAGCTTGACAAATTGCAAGGTCGCTATGTTGCGACCCTGCAACAACGTAGCATACATTATGAGAAGAGTCAAGCTTTTTATCAGAAGCGAATCTTCTCGAAGCCACATGCACGATCAACGGCAGGCTGATATCATGTTGCTGTAAGAACCCATGAAAGCACTGGTAAAGAGTAAGGCCGAGCCGGGATTGTGGCTCGAGGACGTTCCGGAACCGTCGATCACCATCAACGACGTGCTGATACGCATCAAGCGGACGGGAATTTGCGGCACGGACGTGCATATCTGGAACTGGGACAAATGGGCCAAGAGCACGATCAAGGTGCCGACGATACTTGGGCATGAACTTGTCGGCGAGATCGTTGAGGTTGGCTCGAATGTCAATGATTTTGCGGTCGGCGACATCGTCAGCGTCGAGGGCCACCTTGTTTGCGGCCGGTGCCGTAACTGCATGGCGGGGCGGCGGTTCAAGTGTGCGCATACGCTCGGGTTTGGCGTTAATACTGATGGCGGTTTCGCCGAGTACATCGCCGTTCCGATGACCAACATCTGGAAGCACAAGCCCGGTATTGACCTGGATGTGGCTGCGATATTCGATCCGTTCGGTAATGCGGTGCACACGGCATTGGCGTTTGAGGTCTTTGGCGAGGACGTGCTTATAACAGGCGCGGGGCCGATCGGCATCATGGCGGCGGCAGTTGCGAGACACGCCGGTGCAAGGAATATCGTTATAACGGATGTTAATCCGCACAGGCTGGAATTAGCGGAAAAATTCGACGTGACGCTCGCAGTCGATGTTCGCGAAAAGTCGATCGAGGATGTTCAGAAAGAGCTGGATATGAAAGAGGGCTTCGACGTCGGTATGGAGATGTCGGGCAATCCGCAGGCGTTTCGGGACATGTTGGCGAACATGACGCATGGCGGGAATGTCGCGTTCCTAGGCATTCCGTCCGAGGAATTCTCGATCAACTGGAAGACCGTCATCTTTAACATGCTCACCATCAAGGGCATCTATGGCCGCGAGATGTACGAGACATGGTACCAGATGAGCGTTCTCCTCGAAGGCGGCCTCGACATCTCGCCGGTGATAACTCATCGGTATTCATACACGGAGTTTGAGAAAGGATTTGAGGTGATGCGGGAAGGGAATTCGGGTAAGGTGATACTTGATTGGAGCGAGATATAAGAATTAGCCCACGAAAGACACGAAAAGGACGAAAGGCGATTTATGTACGGCAAGGTTAAAGAACAACTGCAGGGCACGCTCGCAGAGATTCAGGAAGCGGGATTGTTCAAGAACGAGCGAGTGATCGAGAGCCCGCAGGAGGCTCGCATCAGCGTTGGTGGCCGCGAGGTGCTGAATATGTGCGCCAATAACTATCTCGGGCTTTCGGGCCATCCCGAGATCGTTGCGGCAGCACACAGAGGGTTGGATGAATGGGGATTTGGGTTGTCGTCGGTGAGGTTTATTTGCGGGACTCAGACGATCCACAAGGTCCTCGAGGCGAAGATCAGCGCATTTCTCGGGACAGAGGACACGATACTTTACACGTCGTGTTTTGACGCGAACGGCGGATTGTTTGAGACCGTGCTCGGTGAAGAGGACGCGATCATCTCGGATGAACTCAATCACGCGAGCGTGATCGACGGTATCAGGCTGAGCAAGGCGCAACGATTCAGGTATAAGAACTGTGACATGGCCGATCTGGAGGCAAAGTTGCTGGAAGCGTCGTCCGCTCGGTTCAAGATGATCGCCACCGACGGCGTTTTCTCGATGGACGGCTATATCGCTCCGCTGCGCGATATCTGCGATCTGGCGGAGAAATATGACGCGATGGTTATGGTGGATGATTCGCACGCCGTCGGCTTTATGGGAGCGACTGGTCGAGGGACGCATGAGCACTGTGACGTGATGGGCCGCGTTGATGTTATTACAGGAACACTCGGCAAGGCTCTGGGCGGCGCAAGCGGCGGCTATACGAGCGGCAGAAAGGAGATCATCGATTTGCTGCGTCAGCGTTCGAGGCCCTACTTGTTCTCGAATTCCGTAGCACCGCCGATCGTTACTGCGGCGATCGCGGCAATCGATATGTTATCAGCCTCGACAGACCTGCGGGACAAGTTGATGGACAACACTCGCTATTTTCGCGAGAAGATCGCCGCCGTCGGGCTCGACGTGCTCCCTGGCGAGCATCCGATCGTGCCGATAATGTTTGGTGAGGCAGCGCCTGCGGTAAAGATGGCGGAAAGGCTGCTGGAGAAAGGTGTTTACGTGATCCCGTTCTCATTTCCGGTCGTGCCGAAAGGGAAGGCCAGGATCAGGACGCAGATTTCGGCTGCGCATTCCAAAGAAGACTTGGATGTTGCCGTCATTCGTTTCTCGGACGCCGCGGTCGCCATTTCATTTTAATCGGAAGTCCATCAGGAATGCGTACCAAGTCATCTCTTATTCGCTCCCAATTGGATCCAGCTTACAGCCGATTTCTTAATGTGTTGCGGTCACTGTCGTCGCCTGGCTCGGCCGCCTGGATAGCCTGGGGGAGTTTTCTTGTCTATCGCGTGGTTCATAGCGCTACTTCTAGTCGGTCTGGTGTGGTCCCTATCTACCGCCGGGCATTTGAGAATTGGTTTGCTGGCGCCCCGCTATATGATCTAACGGGCAGGGACTTCTTGTATCTCCCACACGCAGCTATATTTTTCTCACCTTGGGGAGTTCTTCCGAACACTGCTGGGGAGGTGGCCTGGCAGATCACACTCTGCACAGTAACTGCGCTCGGAGTCTTCCTGGTGTCGGGTGTCGCTACGAAGGATCCGAGGGGATTCTGCCTCACTACTTTGGTTACGATCGCCGCATCGACATCGGCGTTCAACCTCGCTCAGTCCACATTGTTGATGTCTGGACTGATCATCTTCGGAGTTGTGAGCATCGTTAGACGACAATGGTGGCTTGCTGCTGTCCTGATCGGATTTGCCATTGCGGTCAAGCCTCTGGCAATATTTGTCTTTTTGCTTGCGGCTGCGGTGTATCTAGAAATGTCTTGGCGTCTCCTGGTCGTGACTATTGTTCTCTTTCTTATTCCATTTGGCTTCCAGGAACAAGGGTACGTAGGAACGCAATATCTCGCATTCTTGGAAAATTCGAAGGTTGCTTACGCCATTGGGGACGTTGGGCACTGGGCGCAGATCTTCGGGGCTCTTAAGCTGGGCGGGATCTCAACATCCCCGGAACTGCAAATGACTGTCCGAATATTCTTTGCTGGATCGTCGCTGCTTGCTGTGTGGTTTGCACGTCGCCATCTGTCGCCCGAAAGGTCGGGCTTTTATCTGATCGCGATCAGTTCGTTCTTTATTCTGCTGTTCAATCCACGGACAGAGAACAATACTTATACGATAGTCGCCCCGATCTTCGCGATCCAATTATTCGAGTCATGGCATTCGAATAATCGCCGATGGATCACGATCACGATGGTTCTGCTCGTTGTGCTGCTAGTCTTCCGAGAGGCCGTTTCAGGGCTCGCGGTACCATATCCGGACAACACTTGGCTGGCGCCCGTACTATGTTCTGTGATGAGCGGCTTTTTGATCAGCCGGCTTTGGCAGGAGGTGAACCAATCGCGCCTGAGCAAGGCCGACGAAGCCTCAATCGGCGGATGAATTCCGCTGCATTTCCTGGACCGTTGGCCGGTCTTCATAGCAGGATTGAACCGGCGGACGCTGACACGTCCGCCATGAATCTGCTTACCACGTTTCAGGGTGTCGCTGCATTCTCATTGATAGCGTCTTTCGCCTGCGTCGCTACTGCCGCAAACGCCTCGGGCTGTTTGACTGCCATGTCGGCGAGGACCTTGCGGTCGAGCTCGATGCCGGCGAGGCTGAGGCCGTGAATGAACTGGGAATACTTCATATCATTCAGGCGGCACGCCGCGTTGATGCGGACGATCCACAGTTTGCGAAAATCACGCTTTTTCAGCTTTCGGCCCGTATAGGCAAAGTTAAGTGCGCGCTCGACCGACTCTTTGGCCGAGCGATAAAGCTTTGATTTAGTTCCACGATAGCCTTTGGCAAGGCTCAATATCTTTCTGCGCTTTTCGGTGCGCTTGTTACCACGTTTTGCTCTTGGCATGATTCACTCCTTCGTCGTGATTTGCGAATTTCAATTTGCGATTTGCGAATTACACTTCTTATAGATCGCAGATCGACATTCGCAAATCGAAAATCCCTAGTCGCGGCCGTATGGCAGCATTTTCTCTACACGCTTCTGATCGCCCTCTGATACCATCACGTCGATATCGAGGTTGCGCTTACGCTTATTCGTCTTCTTGGTCAGAATGTGGCGTGCATGGCTGTGGCCGCGCTTGAATTTACCGGTCGCTGTTGAGCGAAACCGTTTCGCTGCACCTTTGTGCGTTTTTAGTTTTGGCATAACTCTCTCCTGTCTTACTCCTTATCAAAAGATCTCGTCGTCGTCCTTCTTTGCTTCAGGCTCGGCCTTCGGCTTCGGCGTCGCTCGCTTTTCTGCCGACTTCTTTGGTTTTGGCTTTTCAACATCCGCATCCGGAGCGACGGAAACGTGTTTAGGACCCGCGGCTTTTGTCTTCTTTGGTGCGAGGATGGTGAACATCTGGTAGCCCTCCATCTTCGGGGCGACCTCGACGTCGGCCACGTCGGCCAGTTCCTCGGTCAGCCGCTTGAGTATCTTTGCACCCAGTTCGCGGTGTGACATCTCGCGGCCGCGGAATGCGATAGCTGCGCGGACCTTATCACCCTCTTCAAGCCATTGCTGGGCGTGCTCCATTCGGTACTTGTAATCATGGTCGTCCGTTCCGGGACGGAACTTGATCTCCTTTACCTGAACGGTGACCTGCTTCTTCTTCGCTTCGTGTGCCCGCTTCTTCTGCTCATACAAGAACTTGCCGTAGTCAATGATCTTGCATACAGGCGGCTGAGCTTTTGGCGCGATCTCGACAAGGTCGAGGCCGCGTCCTCGGGCCTCGGCGATAGCATCTCGGGTGTCCATGATGCCAAGCGTTCCGCCCTCTTCGAGTACGACGCGCACCGACGGCACCCTTATCCGTTCGTTGGTCCTGTGCAGCGGTTCACGAAACCGCGGCTTGAACCTATTTCCACCAAATCTTCTAGCGATAACGCCTCCTTTTGTTAAATACCCTTCCTAGAGACTGCGGCTGTCCTTTTCGGCCGCTATCTTCTCGGTGAACACTGCAAGCGACATCGTGCCGAGGTCGCCCTGTTTTCTGTGCCGGACGGCAACAGTTCCGTTCTCCAACTCCTGATCGCCGAGGACCAGCATATACGGGACCTTTTGCAATTGCGCGTTCCGTATCTTTGCACCGATCTTCTCCGACCTAGTATCCGCTTCGACCCGAAATCCGGTCGCCCTCAATTGGGACTCGACCTCCATGGCGTACTCATTGACGCGATCCGTGATCGGCAACACGGCGACCTGGACCGGAGCGAGCCACAAAGGGAATGCTCCGGCGTAATGTTCGATCAATACACCAAAAAAGCGCTCTATGGACCCAAACAACGCCCGATGGATCATATACGGGCGATGTTTCTGATTATCGTCGCCGGTGTACTCAAGCTCAAATCGAGCAGGAAGGTTGAAATCAAGCTGAATCGTGCCAAGCTGCCACACTCGGCCGATGGCGTCCTCGATCTTGATGTCGATCTTCGGCCCGTAGAAGGCCGCCTCACCCTCGATCCGCTCATAGGATATGCCTCGTTCTTTGAGAGCACTGGCGAGTTGTTCCTCGGCCGCCGCCCAGTCTTCGTCGGCACCGAGATAGCCTTTGTTCTCGGCATCGCCGCGAACTGAAAGCTCGAATCTAACTTTGTCGAAACCGTAAGTCTCAAAGACCTTGATCGCGAAATCGAGACAGTCCGCAACCTCGGCATGGACCTGATCCGGCCGAACGAAGAGATGAGCGTCATCGACCGAGAAACCACGTACGCGCATGAGGCCGTGAAGCGTACCGCTTAACTCGGCGCGATAGACGGTTCCCATCTCGGAATATCTTTGCGGCAGATCGCGATATGAACGAGGGCTCGACTTATAAATGCCGATGTGGAACGGGCAATTCATCGGTTTGAGGCGGTATTCCTCATCCTCGATGCTCGTCGGGGCGTACATCGAATCGGCGTAGTTGCCCTCGTGGCCGCTGGTAAACCAAAGCTGGCGTTTTGCGATGTGTGGTGTAAAGACAAAGCTGTAGCCGCGACGCTCAAGTTCTTCCTTTAGAAGCCGCTCCATCTCGTTGCGGATGATCCCGCCTTTTGGATGCCAGAGGATAAGGCCTTGCCCGTAATTGTCGTCGATCGAAAAGAGGTCGAGTTCACGGCCGAGCTTGCGGTGGTCGCGCTTTTCCGCTTCCTCACGCTGGACGAGCCAAGCGTCCAACTCAGCTTGCGTAGCAAAGGCCGTCCCGTAAATTCGCTGCATCTGCTCGCGTTCGGCGTCGCCTTTCCAGTACGCACCCGACAAGGCTAACAACTTGAAAGCCTTCAGCTTACCTGTGTGCTGGACGTGCGGGCCGAGGCAAAAATCGATGAATGGCGAACCGTCGATGTAGTAAACGCTCGCAGTGCCGTCGACCTTTTCGTCGATCAGTTCGCACTTAAGCGGTTCCTCGCGCTCCTTGAACATATCGAGGATCTCGGCCTTACTGATCGTGTCGCGCCGGTATTTGAGATCCCGCTTCGCCATCTCACGCATCTTTTTCTCGATGACGGGAAGGTCGTCCTCGGTCAGATTGCGCGGGGCGATGACATCGTAGTAGAAGCCGTATCGCGGGTCTTCCATCAACGCCGGGCCGACGCCGAGCTTGGTTCCGGGGAAGAGCTCCAGAAGGGCCGCAGCGAGCAAATGGGCGGTCGAATGTCGGAGCACCTCGAGACCTTCGCTCGAATCAACCGTAATCGGCTCGATTGACAGAACTTCGTCAGTCGCATCGAGTTCTCGATTCAGATCGACTTCCTCACCGTTGACCTTTGCGGCAAGTGATCGCTTAAGCACGTCGCGATCAAACGCTTTGATAGCGTCGATGACTGTTGCAGGCGCAGGGATGGCCTGTTGCTTTTCGCCAAATTTAATCTTCAGTTCACTCATAACATTGCTAATTGTAAATTGTTGATTGTAAATTGGTTATCCAAAAGCTGCTTTGATGCCAAAGCCTCTCCTCATCTCCCAATTAACAATTAGCCAATTGCCAATTAACAATTCCTACTACTAATCTCAGATCTGATCCGATAAGAGCGACTTTGCCTTGCGGCTTTTGTTACAAACCGCGAATGTCCCGCCATTAGAGGCGGGTCGTAGTAGTTGTCGTAACAGCAAAGTTCTTCGAAAGCATCTTATCGAAAAATTGTAAATGGTAGGCACTAGCAGAGTTGAACTGCTGACCCCTACCGTGTCAAGGTAGTGCTCTACCACTGAGCTAAGTGCCTACATTTCGCATCACTCGTAAGCAAAAGCGAACATAAAGAATGCCAAACGGCCTATATCGTGTCAAGTGAGCTCGTGCTTAACCGTTGGGCTCTCGATTGCGAATAGCTCGGTCGCTACGACAGGCGGAGAGCGGACGCGAATAGGCAGAATAGATGCGCTGGACGCGCCTGTTCCGATCCGTTGATACTTTCATGCAGGCGCAGCCGTAGCCGTGGCTCCCGTTTGTCTCGACCCATCTTGAATTAGAGAACTCGGGCCAATCGCCATCGGCTTGGTGACCGCCCTGAACGGCGATGATCCATTGGCCGGCAGCGTCAATAAGCCAGGCATTTGCCGGTGTGGGATTAACGAACCAGCCGCATCTCGTAGCAGCCGCCGCTTCGACGGCCGGAACGAGGGGCCCTGGTGCGAGCATCGCGATACCGATCGAGATCGACACAAACAGAAACAGACAGGCTCCAAGCTTTTGGGTACGGGTCATAGTCTCCTCCAAGTTTTGCCTATTATGCCACACCCGTGCAGAACCGATGCATCGCGACTGCCACGAGTTTTGCGGTTCGGTCGTCGATGTCGCAGCCGGGATTGACCTCGGTAAATTCAATGATCCGAGTATTGGCGAGCGACGCGGCGTATTTGACGAGTTGGATAAACTCGCCGGCGCGCAAGCCAAGCGGCGCCGAGGCTGAGGTTCCGGGCGCGTCGGCTGACCGGACCACGCCGAGATCGAAGCTAAAAAATGTATTGAGCGATGTGCTATGGCCAATAAACTTCTGCCTGATCTGTTCCTTCAGTTCGAGGTCAGCTTCGGCCCTCGATCTGAGAAGTTCGAGGCTGATGCGATGAACGCCGAGCGAGCGAATGTATTCGTAATCGACCGGTGAGGTAAGATGCGACTGATAACCGGCTTCGTAAAAGTAATCTGCCCGCAGATGGCCCTCGTCAAGGAGTTGGCGGTACTGAGTGGCGCTGTTACGCTCATCGGCGAGCCTTACATCGAGTTGAGAATCGATACTGACGGCGATCCATTGATCGCGGCCGAAGACGGCGGCCATCGCGCAACCGTCGGCGTAGGCAATATCATTACCGCCACCCAACACCATGAGGCGCTTCTCGTCGCGAAGGACTGATTCAACAACGCGGGCCATCACCTCGTGTGTTCCCTCGAGCGTCGCTGCGACGGCCACGTCGCCGAGGTCAAAGATCTTCCGCTTTACATCGAATGTAGTGAGGCGGTAGAACTGATCCCGAATCGCATTCGGGCCCGCGGCCGCCCCTAGGCGGCCTCCGCTGCGACGCACGCCTTCATCCTGCGGGCAACCGAGGATCACGATCTCGGCGGACGAATAGCCATCCTCCGCACTCTGGACGACGTCACCCATTCTGGGATCGCCGGGGTCATTGTGGGAATGGAAAAGCCCCTTGTCGGGCCTATTTGTCAGGTCAAATATTTGACTCACGATGTGTTCAGTATCCGCCTATTGCTCGATATGCGTCAACGGAGCGACACGAGCGGCCGCTCCTTTACGGTCATCAGCATCAGCTTGCTCGCCGGGTCAAACTTGGTTGCCAGCGGCTTTCCATCGACCTTGAGCACGAATGTCTGCACGCGTTTAGAAATATCGACCTTCTGTATCGATGTGCCGCGTGCCGTCCTGATCTCGAGGTCAACGGGCAGCCTAAATGCCGGCGGGATCAGCGGGTCGAGGCGTTGCGTCTGTGTCACCGTCAGCGTAAGAGTTTTCCTCCGTGCCGAATAGGCACGCTTCACATCGAGCTTTGGATGGCCGGTCGCATAGACCCACTGGTCAAAGAACCAGTCGAGTTCCTGGCCCGATGCTTCTTCCATAGCCCTGAGCAGATCAGGCGTTTCGACGCTCGCAAATTTGTGTCGCTCAAGGTAGATGTTGACGGCTCTCCAGAATGCCTCATCTCCGATCTGTTCGCGCAGCATGTACAAAACGACGCCGCCCTTGTTGTACGTCACGGCTGAGGTGTCAAAGAGCTTATCCACCTCGCCGGCCCTAAGGTTGTAGAGCCCATGACGGCGCTTTGTGATCGCGTCGTCGATGAAGAAGTTTGCCGCATCCGTGCGGACCTTGGCGATATAGTCAGCACGGCCAAACGCCTTTTCCCGGTACACGGCCTCCATAAAGGTAGCGAATCCCTCATTGAGCCACAGTTCAGCCCAATTCCTGCATGTTACGAGGTCTCCAAACCAGGAATGAGCTAGCTCATGCGAGACGAGGTCAACTGTAAAGTTTCGGCCCCACTCGCTGTCAGCCATCATGATCTCGGTGTCGGCCATGGTGGTCGCCGTTATGTTCTCCATACCGCCGAATTGGAATGTTGCGACTACGGTTTGGTCGTATTTGTTGTAAGGGAATTTTACGCCGGTCACGTCTTCATAGGCTTTCATCATCTCCGCCGTCCGGCCATAGGCATTTCTTGCGGTCTGTTCCCGGCCGGGATAAATATAATACCCGAGCGGGATGTCGCCGTACTTATCTTCGACCTTCGAGTATTTGCCGATCACAAATGAGACCAGATAGACGGAATGCGGCACCGGCATCTTGTAATGCCATGTCTCCGTGTTGTCGCCGTTGTCGTCCTTGCCGAGCAGTTTGCCATTGCCAACGACAGTTTCACCCTTCTCCGCTGTTATGTACTGTTCGGTCGTTGCCTTATCAGAGGGAAAGTCGAAGGATGGGAACCAGTGCCTGGCCTCGTCGGGTTCGCCCTGCGTCCAGATCTGTGCGGAGCGTTCCTGCGTTGGGGCAACGAAATAGACGCCTTTCTTTGGCTGGGCCGTATATCGTAGACGGACCGATATCGTGTCATCGGGCCCGTAGATCTTGGGCAGTGTGATCGTTATCTTGCCCGGCGAGACCTGGTACTGAAGATTCGCCCCCTCGGGTTCGAGCGTGACTGAATTGAAAGCCAGATCGACCGCATCCAGATCAAAGGTCCTGAACGGCGACGCAAGCGGCTTGAGCACGACAGTAGTGTCACCGATGACCTTCTTATTGACCCTGTCAAAGGCTGCTCGCAACACGTAATGCTGTGCGTCGAATGTCTGCGGGCGATTGAAATCGGGCCGAGGCCGCTGGCCGAATACAGAATAGGCCGCGATCACGAGGATCGCGGCCAGAAAAAACGCGGGTTGCTTCTTGATCGTCATATTGCAGTCAAGGCTCTATGGTTTCAGGTATGTCCGGAACCAATCCATCACCTGGTTGTGCCAGAACTCGGAGTTTTGCGGCTTGAGGATCCAGTGTCCTTCATCCGGGAACATAATGAGCTTTGAGGGCACACCCTTGAGCTGGAGCGTTGTGTAAAGCTGCAGGCTCTGGTCGTAGGGCACCCTATAATCGAGTTCGCCGGCGGTAACGAGCGTCGGCGTGTTGAAGTTCTTCGCGAACTTGTTCGGAGACCATCGATCGTAGTTCAACGGATTCTCCCAGGGCATACCTTTGAATTCCCAGTTCACGAACCAAAGCTCTTCGGTCGCGGTGGCCATGCTCTCGAGGTTATAGACGCCCGCGTGGGACAGAAAGACCTTGAATTTGAATCTTGGGTCATTATTGTGTCCCAACAGCCAATCGACCATGTACCCGCCATAGCTTGCTCCCGCTCCACCTATACGCGAGCTGTCAATATAAGGTTTTTTGACCATCTCAGCGACGCCATTCTTGAGGTCAATGAAAGCCTTGCCGCCCCAATCTCCGGTGATCTCATTAACGAATTTCTGGCCGTAGCCAGTCGAGCCCCGAAAGTTTGGCATAAATACGACATAGCCCTGATTGGCCCACACCTGAGGATTCCAGCGATAGCCCCAGTTATCGTTAAAGGCCCCTTGCGGCCCTCCGTGAATAAGAACGACAAGCGGATACTTCCTTGCAGGGTCGAATCCGGCCGGTTTGATGATGAAGCCATGGACATTGGCGTTTAACGCACCCTTCCAGTTGAGATCCTCGGCCTTTTGGAGTCCAAAGCGGTCAAGGCCGGGGCCCGTGATATTGGTGACCGCGGCTGCACCCGTTCCATCACTGTCGACTCGAAAGATCTCCGCTGCGGTGGCCGCGGTGCTGGAAAGATAGGTCAGCGTTCGTCCATTCGGCGTAACACCTAGATTTCCGGCATAACCGGCGTCGGCAACCTTTTTGACATGAGTCGCGATCCGAAGGCGAAAGTCGGGTTCAACCGGAACGCTGAAGATGGGCTTGTGGCCGCGTTCCTCCGCCGTGAAATAGACGGTCCGGCTGTCCGGTGAAGAAATGATATTCGCGGCCTGGAGATCAAAACCGCGAGTCAACTCGACGATCTCGCCCGAGCGTGGATCGTAGCGCATAATGCGGTTTCGGTCGGCCTCGAATGTTGCCGTTGCCATCGAGAGGAAGAGCATATACTTGCCGTCCGGCGTAAAGACCGGCGACGTATCATAGCCCTTCATTCCCTGAGTGATGTTCTTGGCGCTGTTCGCCTGAAGGTCGTGCCAAAAGATATCACTGTTTGTTGAGACGGCTTCGACCTTATCGGGATTTCGCAGATACGCGAGGTAGCGTCCGTCCGGCGAAAATGCCATGTCCGTGCCCGATGCGGCGCCGTAAGGCGGCGAATCAAAATCGCCAGGCGTGATATCGCGGGCTGTGCCGCCGCCCGCCGAGATGAGAAAAACGTGCGTCCGCTTACGATCCGTCCACGTGTCCCAGTGTTTGAAGAGGAGCCTCTCGGTGACGTGGGCCTTTACCTTGCTTGCTTCTGCCTTTTCGTCTTCGGTCTTGTTACACTCGTCAGTCTGACAGGCAGGATAGACCTCGGAGAGAAAGGCGATCCAGCGGCCGTCCGGCGACCACACCGGCTGTGAGCCCCCAGAAGAGAGTTTCGTGACCTGTCGCTTGTCACCGCCATCGTCGCCGTCCATGGTCCAGATCTGGCCGCCGGTTACATATGCGAGCTTCTTGCCGTCGGGCGCCCATCTGGGGCTGCTTGCCGACGACGTGCCTGTAGTCAACTGCCGCTGGTCTCGGCCGTCGATCCCAACGATCCATACTTGATTGAGAGTGCGATTTGCAGCCTTATCGACCGTTCCGACCACGTAAGCGACGGTTCGGCCGTCCGGTGACAGTTGAGGGTCGCCGACGCGTTTTACGTTGATAAGATCATTGATCCCGAACTGTGCTGACGCGGATACAACCGCGAGAACAAGGAATGCGAAGACAGAAAGAAAGCGTTTCATTTTCACCTCTCCAAAGGGCCAAAAAATATCGAGAACGGAAACATTATCTCATACCGCTGCGTAAAGACGGCAACCGAAAGGTAGAATGGAGCTTATGAGATCTCGGGGATATTTGCCGGCAATACTGCTTGGCCTCATCTTTTGCGCGGGCGTTTTTGGACAGACGCCTTCGCCTACTCCGCTGCTATATAGCGAAAAGACACTTACCGATCTGAGGCGTGTTCAGGAGGCGGCTCTAGGCGGCAGATATGCGTATGAGCAGGCGGGCTACCTTTCGAATAACATCGGAGCGCGCCTTTCGGGGTCTGCCGGTGCGGCCCGAGCGGTCGAGTACGTTGCGGCTGAGATGCGACGGCTGGGGCTCGAAGTTCATCTCCAAAAAGTGATGGTACCTCATTGGGTCAGAGGTGAAGAACGCGGCGAGCTTGTGGGATGGGACGGCATGCCGGCCGGCAGCCGACAGAGCATTGTGCTGACGGCCCTTGGCGGGAGCATTGCGACGCCGGACGACGGGCTGACGGGCGAGATCGTTGTGGTCAAAGATTTTAACGAACTGAACGCTCTCGGCCGCGATAAGGTCGCCGGAAAGATCGTGATGTTCAATTACAAGTTCGACACCGACCTGCAGGCAAGCGGTTATGGCGGCGCAGCCTATGGGCAAGCCGTTGCATACCGATTTAACGGAGCGGCGGCAGCAGGGCGGCTCGGTGCCATCGCTGTGCTTGTCCGGTCGGCGGGCGGCTCGCAGAACCGTCTGGCGCACACCGGCCTGATGGGCTATGTGGACGGTGTTACAAAGATCCCGGCTGCGGCGGTGACATACGAGGACGCAGAGCGTATCGCGTGGCTCGCGCGGACTGGAAAGGTCACCGTTCATCTGACAATTACGCCCAAAACATTGCCTGCGGTCGAGAGCTATAACGTGATCGCAGACCTTAAGGGAAGCGAGAAGCCGGACGAGGTCGTCATCGTTTCGGGACATCTTGATTCATGGGATCTTGGGCAAGGCGCCATCGACGACGCGGCCGGGGTGGCGGCCTCAATGGCCGTTCCGGCGATCCTTAAGGGATTAAAGCTGACACCAAAGCGCACGATCCGTTTCATCGCATGGATGGACGAGGAGCAGGGCGGCAGTGGGTCACAGGCCTACGGCGAGGCCGAGAAGGTCAACACTGCGAACCATTTTGCCGCGATCGAGGCCGATCTGGGCGCCTCTCGGCCTGTAGGGTTCAACTTTGCCGGACGGCCTGAAGCATTGCCGTACTTTGCCCCACTATCGAACATCCTGCGAGAGCAAGGTGCAGGCCTCTCGCAACGGCAGCAAGGCACAGGTGCCGACACTGACGTTCTGACTCGGAGGGGCGTTCCGTCTTTCGCTCCATGGTTTGACCAGCGAACATATTTTATGTATCACCATACCGCAGCCGATACGTTTGACAAGATCGATCCGCAGGAGTTGGCTAAGGTCACATCGCTCGTGTCGGTGCTCGCATACGGTCTCGCGAACCTCGAACAGCCGATACCACGCTAACCGGTAGGTTTGAAAGTTTGCGTTTTTGACATTAGACTCTGGAAAGATGCTGAATAGACCTCCTCCATACTTCCCGCAAGGCCAACTCTCACCGCCCGACGAGAACCGTTACCGCAGATTCAAGCTCGTCATTGCATGCGCCATCGCAACTCTAATCCTGGCGTTGACAGGTGTCGGGTTTGGTATCTATTACCTGGTTCGCTATCTGTTCTGATCGCGGCGGGAAAGGTAGGGTCAAGGGCGCTTGACGATCACGAGCGTGATGTCATCATTGGCGGGCGCCGTTCCTGTGAATTCCGAGAGGGCCGATTCGACCTTATCGCGGATGCCCGATGCGGAAGCGCCGATATTGGCCGTGATCACCGCTGAAAGGCGTTCAAGGCCAAATTCCTCCTCGGCAAGATTATTTGCTTCCGAAACACCGTCAGAGTAGATGACCAGCGCATCGCCCTTGCCAAGGGCAACAGTGCCCGCCTCATATTCGGAAAACGGCATTATTCCCAGTGGGAGGCCGCCGGATTCAAGCTGTTCGATCGTGCCGTCGGCGCGGCCAAGAACGGGTGGGTTGTGTCCCGCATTTATGAACCGAAGTTCGCCGCTTGCCGGATCGAGTTCGGCGATAAACAGCGTCACGAAGCGATTGGCCGGCGTATTCTCAGCAAGGTATTCGTTGACTGCAACGACAGTCTCATCGAGCGAACTCTTAGCCGCGATCTGGGCGTGGATAGCAGCGTGGAGGCTCGACATCAGCAGAGCCGCGCCCGTTCCTTTACCGGAGACGTCGCCCAATGCGACAAGGACCTTGCCGTCACCGCGCTCGATAAAGTCGTAATAGTCGCCGCCGATCTCATAACACGAGAATGAGATGCCCTGAAACTCGTAGCCCTCGACGGACGGCGGGCCCGATGGCTGAAACCGCTGTTGGATCTCGGTAGCGAGTTCGAGTTCGCGCTCCATTCGCTCGCGGTTCATCCTCTCTTCGAGAAGGCTGGCGTTCTCGACGCGTATCGAGGCTACTGAGGCCAGCGTCGTAAGTATATCGAGGTGGTCGCTCGTAAACGTGGCTTCGTTCGTTGGCGAATCGGCATAGATCAGACCGAAGACATGGCGTTCGTCAACGCTAAGCGGGACAGCGAGCACGGAACGGATGCCCTGAAGAACGATCGTTTGTGAGGCGAAGCGCGGATCGTGCTGGGCGTCGGACGTGAGGACGGACTTGCCGTTCTCCATGACCTCGGTCATGATCGCCCGGCTTAGACGCACCTCCTCAATGGGGTCGTCCTTGCCGCGCAGGCGGGCCACCTTGATCTCCATTTCGGAGACGGCCTTTTCGTCGCGGAGCATGATGATCACGCGCTCGGCGGGCACGGCTTCGAACACAAGCGACGCGACTTGGTCCAGCGTCTCGTCGAGGCCGCTGGATGACAACAGAGCGACGCCAACCTTGCTGATGATCCCCATCAAGTCGGCACGGCTGGTGACAGATGCGTCGAGTATCTCCGCCGTGGGATTTCGAACGCCGCTGAGTGCGATGGTCTTTGAGGGATCGAGTTGGTCCGTCGTATCGGCGATGAGCGTCGAGCTAATACTGCGGCGGACATCGCCGTCTTCGAATCTTATCTTGGTCTCGCCGATCTGTATCTCGCCACCGTTAAAGATCGGCTGTGCCGCGGCGACGACTGCACCCTCATATCGCGTTCCGTTAGCCGAACCTAGGTCGTGGAGCCAAAATGAATCGCCCTCCTGCCGGACCTCAGCGTGAAGACGTGACGCGAAGGCATCCGGTATGCATACATCGCTCCGAGCCGAACGGCCTATCGTCGTTCGGAGTCGCGAGAGCGGGAATCGGTCGGTCGCTCCATTTGGATGTGTGACCAAAAGATCAGCCATGAGAACAATTATAGTTTCCTTTTACGGGCTTGAACAACAATGGTCCCTGCCACCATGTCGTGAAGTGTCCGGCCGGTCGAATTAAAGGCCGCAACAACGAAACCTATCCCAAGTGTCGCGCAGGTCAAGAAATAGCCAACCAGATTCCGCTTGATGATCGTTGCAAGGTCGATCGCCGTGCCGTCAAACCTAACGATCGTCAGGCCGGTGAGCATCTTCCCGAGAGTGCGGCCCGCGAGCAATGGCAGCAGCACGAGATCTACGACAAAAACGACGATGATAAGGAACCAGACCAGCCCGCCCGGCGCAGCGTTCGAGGAGGTATCGCTCACAAGCCGGCCCCACACGAGCCATAGGACCGGAATCGCCAGTAGCAGAATATAGTCCAGAAAAAGAGCAGCGCACCGTAGTGAGAACGACGCCCGTAGATCTGACGGTGCGAAATCAACGACTTTCTCGCGTCTTCCCGAGGGAGCCGTCGTTAGAGTTGACGCCATACGTTAAGTCTATCCAAAAACAAAATACAGTGTCGTGTCGCCCATTCTCAGGCGGTCGCCGCTTTCGAGCGAATGTGGCCGATGTGGCTCCAGCCGAATGCCGTCGGACGTGGCCCCGAGCAATATCGTGCCATTTGACGAGCCGAGGTCTTCGACCATAAAAGCCGTCCCGTCACGCCAAATTCTAGCGTGGCGACGCGATATCTTGGTCTGCGGGTCAAAACGCGAGAGGTCGACCTCGGGAAAGATATTTGACATCGGATCGCGCCGTCCTACGAGATTCTCAGGCTTTTCGAGGGAGAAGATCGGTGCACTCAGTTCGCTGGTCCCTTCGATCAGAAGTTTGGCGGTCGGTGACGCCGGCTTCGAGGAATAGACCTCGCCGTGGACGCCCTGCTGCCCGATAGGCTGCTTTGCGCCGCAAAAGGCGCAGAACATATCACTGGCGACGATCCGCTGTCCGCAGAAACCGCAAAAGACGGTCTGATTTGCCAGGCTGACCGCTTCCGGCGCCTCAGAGACGCCATAGGTCACCGTTCCGGCCGCGAGATTTTCCAAATGCTCCATTAGCGTCCGGCGCATTTCATCGGCCGTGGCGAATCGATTCTCGGCGCGGTATTCGACGGAACGCATCAGGATCCATTCCATCTGGTCGGAAAGCTGCGGATTTATCTGACGAGGCCGCGGGTTCTTTTGGAAATCAAATATCAGCAGCGGATTATTCTGCGGGTCGGCCCCCGTCAGGAGATGGAACATCGTCGAACCGAGGCTATAGATGTCCGAGCGAGGTTCGACCTGGCCGGAGAACAGTTCTGGCGGCGCGTAGCCCATAGTGCCGACTGCCGTGACGCCTTTCTCCTGCCGCTGGTCGATCGACCTCGCTATCCCGAAATCGATAAGCATTATCCGCTCCGTCTTGCCATCGATCATCAGGTTTGAAGGCTTGAGGTCGCGATAGACGATCGTCGCAGGGAGCCCGTGCAGATAAGTCAGGACGTCGGCGACCTGCGCGGCCCATTCGGTAACGGTGCGCTCATCCATTCGTCCTCCCGGCGTGGCTCTCAGCTTCGCGGCCAGATCGCCGCCGGCGATGTATTTCATGACGAGATAGAATCGGGCTTCGGCCTCGTCGTAGAAATAATCGTAGATCGTAGGTATCGCGGGATGATCGAGCGTCGATAGGATCATCGATTCGCGTTTGAAATCCTCGATCGCCTTGAGCTGCTGCTCTTCCTCGATGCTGGCCTGGACCATTTCCTTAACGGCGCGTTCCACGCCGCCAAGATTCTTGTCCGTCGCGAGATAGACGGCACCCATGCCGCCGCCGCCGATCTTCTTTACGATCGAGTAGCGAGCGTTGAGCAATGTCCCCTCGGCTAAAGGCTTAAGCCCGGGCCCTTTGCTGGTTGTCGCCGTTTGATTGGTGGCGGGAGAGTCCGACGGAGTATCGGCATCACCGCCGGTGCCCGACGGCTCATCCGTGCCGACCGAAACCTCCGGGACAGACGGTGTAAGCGGCTCGGACGGCTGGCCCATCGGGATCGCGCTATCCGAGCATGCCGCGCAATGCTCTTGCTCGTCGGCTAGTTCAACTCCGCATTTTTGACACGATGCCATTTACGTTCAGCTAATCTGGAACCGCAGGAAAGTCTTGCCGACGATCACTTCGTCGCCGTCCGCGAGCGGTTGAGGGCTTCCGGGCAGCAGCCGTCGGCCGCGATTCACATAGGTGCCGTTCGTGGAGCCGAGGTCCTCGATCATATACGACGCACCGCTGCGTATGATCCGCGCGTGGCGACGAGAAACCTTGGCGTCCGAGTCGAACGCTTCAAGGTCAACGTCGGGGAAGATGCCGTTATCGGCGTCCCAGCGGCCGATGATCGATTCCTCATTACTGAGGCGAAACTCGGTGCCGGGGCCGTCGCCGCGCTCGATCACAAGACGTGAATGGGCGGCCCCGCCCGCTGTTGCCGTCTCCGGTGGGGTTGCGACGACGCTCTCTATCGTATGAAACTCAGGGGCGCCGAATGACGTCGCGTTGTCCTGGCGGATCGGCTGTTCCGGAGCGGGCGGAACATAGGCCGGCGCGGGCGGTTCGGGCGCAGGTTCAAAATGGGCGGCCAGGCGCTCGCCGCATTCGTCGCAAAAGCGCGACGTGTCAAGATTCGAGGTTCGGCATCTGGGGCAAACGATCATTACTATTCGCGTGGAACGGTCTCCGACACCGAAATGTTCGAAGATATCGCGATATTTTACCGCTTTCACCCTTTATGGCAAAGCGATAGCGTGCCAAACTAGCTGTTTGGCCCGCGAATGTTTGACGGGCGGTTGCCTGTGTCAGTTTTTTGAAACAATGGCAAAAAGGCAGTCGTAATAACGGGTTTGATACGTCAGGGGCCCTCGATCTTGTTTTGGATGGATCGTCTCGTGCCCAATTTCCGAGGAACTCAATCTATGGCCTTAAGCAAGAAGACCAAGATCATCGGCGGCATTGTTGTCGCTGCCTTGTTAGTGATCATCGTGGTTGGCAGTATTCTCGCCTCGCGGACCGACACGCCGGAAGTGACCATCGTGAAGGTCGAGACTCGCCCTCAGCTACGGTCCAGCGTGACCGCTTCGGGCGAGGTTCGGCCGATCCAATTCATGAATCTCACCAGCGAGGTTCAGGGCCGCATCGAGGAGATCTACGTCAAGGAGGGCGATCAGGTCACCAAGGGCCAGCCGCTCGTGCGGCTTGACCCGAATCAACTGCAATCGAATACCGATGCTCAGCTTGCGGCTTTTCAGGGCGCGCAGGATGACGTTCGGGTCTCGCAATCGCAGGTCGCGGCCGCGCAGAATAATCTCGCACAGGCGCAGCAGCAATTGAATACCGCGCAGGTGGCGGTTGATTCTGCTCGCCAGGGCGTTGTCACGGCTCAGGCTGATGTTGACCGTGCACAGATCGAACTGAATGCGGCAAATCGCGAGTTGACGCGCAATCAGCAGCTGCTTGAAAATGGCGTCATCTCGCGTCAGCTTTATGATGAATCAAAGGACCGCGTCGAGAATGCGAAGGCGTCGCTCAACACCGCGCGTTCCAATCTCAATGCTCGCCAGCTTGGCGTCAAGGACGCGCAGACGCGTGTTGCGCAGCAGCAGGTTGCCGTGCGCGATTCGCGACGTGCGGTCGATACTGCCAATCTGAGCGTCGGTTCGAGCCAATCGCGTGCGCAGCAGCAGGCGGCCGTGCTTCGGGGCCAGCGAAATCAGCGCGACAAGACGCTGCAGGTCGCCCCGATCAACGGTGTGATCGCGGAAATTCCTTCCAAGGTCGGGACTTTCGCGGTCGCGGGTCTCTCGACGACGGCGCTGCTGACGATCGCGGACATGTCGGCGATCAACGTCGAGGTAAAGGTTGACGAGACGTCGATCGACCAGGTCGAGGTCGGGCAGCAGGCAAAGATCAAGGTCGATGCGTTTGGCGATAAAGAGATCATTGGCGAAGTGACGCAAAAGACGCCTCTCGCCGTCGGTAAATCGCAGACGAGCGGCGGCCTCTCGACAAACATCAACGTCCAGGAAGCGAAGGAATTCCGCGTCGTCATCGAGCTAAAGGGCCTCAACGACGAGATACGCAACGGCCTGCGTCCCGGAATGAGTGCGACGGCCGAGATCACGACAAAAACGGTCGAGAATGTGATCGCCGTGCCGCTGCAGGCCGTGATCGAGAAGAAGCCCGAGGCAGGCGGCACGCCGACGCCGGACCTTAACGGCAGCGCTCCCGAGCCGGCCGACAAGCCAAAGACTATCACCGGCGTGTATATCCTCGACGGCAACAAGGCGAAGTTCGTAGAGGTCGTGACGGGCATCATCGGCGAGTCTGACCGTCAGATCACAAGCGGCCTCAAGGAGGGCGACGAGGTGATCACGGGCCCGAGCCGCGTGCTAAACACGCTCAAGGACGGCGCGGCCGTCAAAAAGACGACCAAGAAGGACGGCGACAACTCAAACAAAAGCTAAATGAGAAATGAAAAGTGAGATATTAGAACTGAGATCGGAAGGGCGTGTCTGATTCACACTTCTGATCTCTCATATCTCACTTCTCACCTTCTTTAACATGTACAAGTTCATGGAAGACGAGAACGGACTGCCCGAGCAGAACGGCAAAGCGCCCGCCGGCGACGCGCTCATTCGGATGGAGAACATCTGGAAGACCTACCAGATGGGCACCGAAGAGCTGCACGCGCTTCGGGATGTGTCGTTTGAGGTCAAGCGTAACGAATACCTCGCGATCATCGGCCCGTCCGGCTCCGGCAAGTCCACGCTGATGAATCTTATCGGTTGTCTCGATTCGCCGACAAAGGGCGACTACTGGATCAACGGCAATCTCGTCTCCGACATGACCGACGACGAGCTCGCCCACATCCGCAACAAAGAGGTCGGTTTCGTATTCCAGACATTTAATCTGCTCGCCCGTGCAACGGCTCTGCATAATGTCGAGCTGCCGCTGATATATGCCGGAATGCGTGCCGGCGAACGTCATGACAAGGCGCAGGCGGCGCTCGCATCGGTCGAGCTTGGCGATCGCGTGATGCATCGCCCTAACGAACTCTCAGGCGGCCAGCGGCAGCGCGTCGCTATCGCCCGCGCTCTTGTCAATCATCCGTCGATCCTGCTCGCCGACGAGCCGACCGGCGCTCTCGATTCAAAAACGAGCATCGAGATCATGCATCTCTTCGAAAAGCTCCACGAAGAGGGCAACACCATCATCCTCGTCACCCACGAACACGACATCGCCGAACGCGCCCACCGCGTGATCACCATCATGGACGGCAAGATCAACTCCGACGAACGCATAAAATAACTCTGCCAGCGGAACGACTTCTTGCGGCGTTTCCCGGAACCGGCCGTGCACGGCCACCGGTGCGCGCGAGCCGTTTCATGCGATCGATTTGTTAAACTCTTATTATGCGGTCGCGTATTAGAAGATTGCGCTGGTGGGCGGAATGAATCTGACGGAAACACTCAAGCTGGCACTGTCGGCGATCTGGGCGCATAAGCTGAGGTCGTTTTTGACACTGCTTGGGATGGTGATCGGCGTGACGGCGTTTATGGTGGTGCTGTCGCTGCTGCAGGGCTTTAACGTTTATGTTGACGAGAAGATCGCGGGCATCGGTTCGAATTCGTTTACCGTCAGGCGCTTTAGCTTTGAGGACTTTAAGGACACAGACACCATCGCCGAGGCTCAGCGAAGGAAGAAGGAACTGACGTGGGATGAGCTTGAATTCCTGCGCGAAAGGGCAACTTATGTCGATAAGATCGGCGCAAAGGCGCTGCCAAACAGCCGCGAGGTCAAAGGGCCGAATGAAACGCTCCGCGACGTGAGAATTGACGGCGCTGAACCCGTGATCGGCGAGATCGAGAAGCTCGACATCGCCGAGGGCCGCTATTTTACCGAAGCCGAGAACGACAACTCGATGCGCGTCTGTTATGTCGGCATGGACGTCGCCACAAAGCTCTATCCGCGCGGCGATGCCGTCGGGAGCGAGATCACCATCGAAGGCATTCCGTATCGCATCATCGGCGTGCAGACGGCAAAGGGCACGATATTCGGCCAGCCGCAGGACAATTTTGTCCAGTTTCCGATAAAGACCTACGGAGCGAACTTCGGCGGCCTGCGCGGCAGCCGCGGGCTTTATTTTGTGGTCACGGCCCGAAACGACAAGGTCTTTGACGACGCCGTCGAAGAGGTCAGAACGCTGCTGAGGACCAAGCGAAAGTTGACCTTTGGCGAAAAAGACACCTTTGGCATCCTCACGCCCGACGCCATCACGGGGCTAAAGGACCGGCTGTTTGGCGTTATTTCGATGATAATCCTCATCGTCCCGTCGATCGCCCTCGTCGTCGGCGCGATCGTCATTATGAATATCATGCTCGTCGCCGTCACCGAGCGGACAAAGGAGATAGGCATAAGAAAAAGCCTCGGCGCTCGTCAGGGCGACATTCTGCGGCAGTTTTTGTTCGAATCCGCTACGCTCGCCGTCATCGGCGGCGCAGTCGGGCTATTTGCGGCGTACTTTCTCGGTTTCATTTTGTCGCGCTACATCCTGGAAACGCGTATCACGCTGCTCTCGGGCCTTTTCGCGATCGTTTTCTCCGGCGGCATCGGCATCATCGCCGGCCTAATGCCCGCCTGGAAAGCCGCGAGGATGGACCCGATCGAGGCACTGAGGACGGAATAGGTGGTAGGTGTTAGGTGATAGGTGATAGGTTTTAGGTGATAGGTTTTAGGTGTTAGGCTGCGATAGCACCTAGAACCTAAGACCTAAGACCTAAGACCTAAGACCTAAGACCTAAGACCTAAGACCTAAGACCTAAGACCTAAGACCTAAGACCTAAAACCTAACACCGAAGACCTAACACCAAAGACCTAACACCCGGCACCTATGCTGCTTACCGGACCATTTTACGAAAACTTCAAGATGGCCATTGATACGCTCAAGGCCAATAAGCTGCGCTCGTTCCTCACGATCTTTGGCGTTGTCGTCGGTGTTGTGACGGTGATGCTCATTTCGTCGGCGATAAGCGGATTTGACCTGGCATTTCGGAAGGAGATCGAGTCATATGGAACGCGCTCGATCTTTCTTTACAAGTTCGACATCGGTGTGCGGACGAGTTCGCCGACCCGCGAGGAGCGCATGAGAAAGCCGCTCACGATGGACGACGCCGCCGCGCTCGGACGCCTGCCGTCGGTGGAAATGGCCGTGCCTTATCTCGACGTTTCGAGCAGCTTTTTTGGACAGAAAGTGAGCGTTACCGGCAAGAACGGCAAGACATCGAGCGCTGTTCAGCTTGTCGGGACGATGCCCGACGTCGAGCGTGCTCCCGGCGAAGTGCTGATCGATGGCCGCTGGTTCTCGCCCGGCGAGCACGAGGCAAAGGCCAACGTCTGCGTCATCGGTGACTTTGTCAAAGAGACATATTTTCCCTACCAATCGCCCATCGGTGAGACCATAGAGATCGGCGGGCTTGAATTTCGCATTGTCGGGCTACTCGAGAAGCGCGAGCAGCTCTTCGGCGGGGGCGGTGGTAATAATGATCAGACAAACGTCATTTACATGCCGATGGGCGCCGCCCTCAAGATCAAGCCGACCGCTGAGGATCTGTTCATTCTTGCAGTTGCCCGTGAGGGACAGTTGGAAAAGGCGAAAGACGACATACAGGACATGCTGAGGATACGCCGGCAGGTCGCGTTTGGCGAGAAGAACAATTTTGCTATGGAAACGGCCGCAAGCATTATCGATCAGTTCCGAGCCATTATGGCAATGACGTTCCTTTTCATGGTCGTTATTTCATCGGTTGGCCTGATGATCGGCGGCCTCGGCGTGATGAATATCATGCTCGTCTCCGTCACTGAACGCACGCGCGAGATCGGGATCAGAAAAGCCATCGGCGCGAGAAAGCGTGACATTCTGCTCCAGTTCCTTATCGAAGCGGCAACGCTGACCGGCTTTGGCGGGCTACTCGGCCTGCTTATCGGCTGGGCACTGAGCTTTATCGTGAAGATCTTTTTCCCCGCTTATGTTCCGCTGTGGGCCCCGCTCGCGGGCTTTGGCGCAAGCGTGGGTATCGGAATCGTCTTCGGGCTGTTCCCCGCCTGGAAGGCGGCCCGTCTCGATCCGATCGAATCTCTGCGCTACGAGTGATCAGCTCATAAAGCTCGGGAACAACGCCGCCATTGTCACACCAAACAGGACGAGCATCAGATACAGCGATATGCTCGCCGTCCAGCCAGTGTTTGACGTGACCTTTTCGCCCGCATTAGATTGGCCCGTAGCGTTAAGCCAGATCCAATAAAGGCCAAAGAGACTCAGCGAGCTAAGCAAAGTGTAGATCACGGGTTGCTCTGACGGGAGGACGAGGAAGTTTAGATTGTCATGAATGAGTGTACTCTGCCCGAGGATCGGATGGATATCGGTCGGGTCTTTGAGAAACAGGATAAGCGTATTCAGCAGAAACTTGAGGACGCTGAACGGGAACGCGGCATAGACGGCTGCCGAGAACGCCTGCCAAAAGTTGATCTTCCCGCCCAAGGCCATCGCAAAGATCATAAAGACCGCTGCGAGAAACGCATAGCCGAAAGTAGCCACGGCAAAGCCGGAGACGGCCTGGCCGGCGCGCCTTATCGGGTCCTTTGCATCGGCGATCGATTGGCCTCTGCCCGCCTCTATCTGGCGTCGTGCATCATCACCAAGGAATGATATCTCGAGCGTTTTGTCGATGGCAAAGTTCGCGACGCGTTCCGGCGTCAGCCGATACATAAAGAGATTCGTGAACGTCGTCGAGAGGATCGACATAAGGAGCAGGGCAATGAGCCACCTCGGATGACGGCGAAGGTTTCGAAAGACCTCGGTGGGCGAGAAGAACATATTCGCCAGCGTCGCCGGTGTGGACATGCGTTCCTCGCCCTCCGTGTCAGGTTTGTCAATGAAACTCAGACCGATAACGAGGCCGCCCAACAATAGCAATGCGATCCCGACCGAAGTGAGCCCGGCGGTGACGCCAGTAATACTCAAAACCGCCAATACAAAACCTGCGGCGGCAATAATGATCCCGGCTAGACGATTCATACTACTCTCCAAAAATTCCGAGGATGATATTAGGCTTACGACGGCGCGGCGTCGCTTGTTGCATCATTCGACCGCATCGCCGGTGCCGTGTCATAACCATCGGCGCGGATACACGCGGCGAAATGCCCGCTCTTCAGTTCACGAAGTTCCGGCACCGTTTCGGCACATTGCTCAATTGCGATCGGGCATCTCGTGCGAAAGCGACAACCCGACGGCGGTGAGATCGGCGTCGGGACATCGCCCTTGAGGACGATGCGTTCGCGCACCTGCGTCGGATCGGGCACCGGTATCGCGGAGAGCAATGCCTGTGAATACGGATGTAACGGATCCGAATAAAGGTCAGTGGCGTCGCAGATCTCAACGATCTTTCCCAGATACATCACAGCCACGCGGTCCGAAATGTGCTCAACGACCGCGAGGCCGTGGGAAATAAAAAGGTAAGTCAGGCCAAACTCTTTCTGGAGCTCCTGCAGCAGATTTACGACCTGAGCCTGCACCGAAACATCGAGGGCCGAGACCGGCTCGTCGCAGATGATAAGTTTGGGATTGAGCGCCAGAGCGCGTGCGATGCCGATCCTTTGGCGCTGACCTCCTGAGAATTCATGCGGATAGCGGTCGGCATATTTTGGGTCAAGTCCGACCTTCGCAAGCAGCTCCTCGACGCGAGAATTGCGCGCGCCCTTGTCACCGATGCCGTGGACCTTAAGCGGTTCGGAGACGATAGATCGGACACTCATCCGAGGATTGAGGCTAGCGTAAGGGTCCTGAAAAATGATCTGCATTTCGCGACGGAGCGTCTGCATCTCGCGATTCTGCAGCCCGAGGATATTCTTTTGCTCAAACACGACTTCACCGCTCGTCGGCTCGATAAGCCGAAGCAGACAGCGGCCTACGGTCGATTTGCCGCATCCGGATTCGCCAACGAGGCCGAGAGTTTCGCCGACGCGTATATCGAATGAAACGCCGTCAACCGCCTGGACGACATCGTCGCTCCCGGCGACGGGAAAGTGCTTGACGAGGTGTCGAACCTCCATCAGGACATCGGCATTGGCTTGGGTAGCGGCTTTCATCCGTTTGCCGTCAGGCTCTTTGAGCCTTCGTCGTAAAGGACGCAGCGAACGGCCGCACCGTCTTCGGTTCGGTAGAAAGGTATCTCGCCATGGGTACAGCGTTCCATTCTAAATTCACATCGCGGCGCAAAATGGCAGCCCGGCGGCAGAGCCGTCGGACTCGGCACCGTTCCCTCGATCGTTTGTAAGCGCGCTGCCTTTGCCTCGTTAGTCTCGCTGAGTTTGGGAACCGACCGCAGAAGTCCTTGCGTGTAAGGGTGCTTTGGCCGAGCGAACAGTTCGCGAACGCCCGACTCCTCGACGATCTTACCGGTGTACATAACGCAAACGCGGTCTGCGACCTCCGCCACGACGCCAAGATCGTGAGTGATAAGCAGAACGGCGAGCTTTCGCGTCTTGCGCAGCTCGTCAAGTAACTCAAGGATCTGAGCCTGTATCGTCACGTCAAGAGCGGTTGTTGGCTCGTCTGCGATGAGCAGTTCGGGGTCGCAGGCCAAGGCCATCGCGATCATAACGCGTTGACGCATGCCGCCTGAGAGTTGGTGAGGATAATCGGCGGCGCGGCGTTCGGGTGAAGGGATCGAAACCTCTCGCATCGCCTGAACAGCGGCGTCCCACGCTTGCTTCCGATCGAGTCTGCGATGCAGCCGTAAGGCCTCGGCGATCTGTTCACCGACCGTGTAGACAGGGTTGAGCGACGTCATCGGATCCTGAAAGATCATCGCGACATCGTTGCCTCGGAGTTCGCGGAGCCTTTCGTGAGAGGCAGTCGTGATCTCCTCACCCTTTAAGCGAATTGAGCCGCTCACGATCTCGCCCGGCGGCGAGAGCAGCCGCATCACCGACAATGCCGTGATAGATTTGCCGCAGCCGGATTCGCCCACGAGGCCAAGGAGTTCGCCCTCAGCGATATGAAAACTCACATCATCGACGGCTTTGACCAGTCCCGACCTCGTAGGGAAGTGTGTTTTGAGGTGATTAACCTCAAGTAAATGCATTGCTTACGGCTTCGTCTTTACCGGATCAGCCGGACGCTTGGGCAACCGCACCGGTGCGGTCAGCTTCTTCATGAGTTCCGAAATGGCTCGCTCGAGCTGAGGATCACGGCCCGCGATGACCGATTTCGGGTCGTTATCGACCTCGATATCAGGGTCAACGCCGTATCCCTCGATTATGTACTCGCCCGTCGTGTTCGCAAGGGCGGATTGCGGAACATTCACCACGCCGCCATCGATAAGCGTGCCGCGATTGCTGATACCGACGACTCCGCCCCAACTTCGCTTACCGATAAGAGAGCCAAGCCCGGCCTCTCGAAACATATAGGGAAATATATCACCGTCTGACGCAGAATTCTCGTTAAGAATAGCGATCATCGGGCCCAGAAATACGCCATCGGGATATGGACTCCCGTCCTGATTGTAGTTGGTGTAGTTGACGCCGAGCAACTTACGTCGGAGGCGTTCGATCAGCATCCGCGACACGTTGCCGCCGCCGTTTGCCCGTACATCCACGACCAGACCTTCCTTCTTTAGCTGAGGGTAGTACCACTTAATGAACTCTCGGAGGCCGGGTGCTCCCATATCGGGGATATGGAGATAGCCAAGCCGACCGCCGGACATTTCATCCACCCGCCGCCGGTTGCCAAGCACCCAGTCAAGGTAGGTAAGGTTGCCCTCGTCGGCGATCGGGCGAATGGTCACAGTTCGAGCCCCTTGTTTTGACGGAGTGGAATTGAGTGAGAACGAGACCGTGCTGTCGGCCTTGCCACGGAGATACGAGTAGATGTCTCTGTCGGCCGTAACGTCCTCGCCATCTATCGCGATCACATAGTCGCCAACCTTGGCATCACTTCCGACCTCAGTAAATGGCGATCGATAGATGTCCTCCTCGTTCTGGCCGGCATAGATCTTGCCGATCTTGTAGCGATTAGCTGCTTTATCGACCTGAAATCTTGCTCCGGCCAACGCGACTCGAACGCGCGGCGGCAGGTTAAAGTCGCCGCCGTCGATATAGGCGTGTTGGACGGTAAGCTCAGACTGCATCTCGGACAGCAGATAGTTAAGATCTGAGCGATGGTTCACATACGGTAGCCACTTGCGATAATCCTCACGGATCTTTGCCCAGTCGTAGCCATGCATGTTGGGCGCGTAAAACCAGTCGCGGTATTGACGCCACACCTCATTGAATATCTGGTTCCATTCCGCCTTCGGATCGATCTCGGTAACGAGCCCGGCCGTCGAAATATTCTTTCGGGAGCGCTCGCCGTTGGGATTTGCATCCATCATCAGGTAGGCCCCTTGCTGAGCGCTCATCAGCTTCGAGCCATCTGCCGAAAGCCTAAAGCCCCCGGCATTGGAAAGAAGCGTCGTTTCTTTGCGATCCTTCGTCGAATAAATGCGAACCGAAGGCTGCGTCTCGGCCTGACGGCCGTAATAGAAAGGTGGCTGAACCGAGTAAAGGAGATGGCCCTTGGTGGCCGATAGCCCGGCGTAGTTGTCGGCACCGAGCCCCGGAACGCGGACGGCGCGGCCCTCGATACCGTCGAAATCTATCTTCTCCGTCGGCGCTGCGGGTGCACCTGTTGGTGTAGGTGACGGCGAGCCTTCCTTCTTCTCCTCGACTATCGTGGCTTCATCGCTTTCCGGTGGGAAAGGATTCTTGGCGGCGGCGGTCAATGCGAGGGCATAGATCTGGCCCGTACGATTGGTCGCGTAGTTGAATTCGGCCCCTGAGATCAGCGGCGCATACTCCCGGTCGCTCAGGAAATAGAGGTAGTTCCCACTCGGGTCCCACGCAGGACTATCCGCCTGGAACATAGCCGGCGTAACTCGATAGTTCTTGTTCTCCTGTGCACTCCATACATAGACAGATGAGACGCCATCGGGATTCTGCATCGTGTAGGAAACAAAGCCGCCCTTTGGCGAAAACTCATAATCGGTGATCTGGCCATTCGGTGCGTCAACGATCAGTTGCATTTGCTTCGTCGCAACTATAACAACGTAAACACGCCCGTTCTTGTCACCGAACACGATCTTCTTGCTGTCTGACGACCATTGCGGCGGATATCGCTGGGCCGAGCCACCAGAGGTCAACTGCTGCGGCTCCGACGATCCATCCTGTGCTGCAAGCCACACCTCGTCCTCACCGCTCTGATCGGACATATAGGCCACCAGGCGTCCATCGGGCGACCACGCCGGGAAGCGGTCGTTAGCTCCCGAGGTCCGAGTTAGATTTCGTACTCCCCCTTTCTCGACAGGCACCGTAAATATTTCGCCGCGGGCGCTGAAGACGGCCCTTTCCCCTTTGGGACTCAGCCCGAACCAACTTACGCGGCTCGCGACAGAGGCCTGTCTGGGCCGTCGATTGATGCCATCATCCGGGACATTGATCGAGAGTTTGCTTGCGCGTCTTGACGAAACGTCGAATATTTCGAGTTCACCGTCACGTTCGTAAATGATGCGGCCCTTGTTATCGGAGCTCGGCCATCGTATATCCCAATCCCGATTGCGGGTTACCTGCGATGTCCTGCCGTTGGCGACGTCGTAGGCGTAAAGGTTGAACTTACCGTCCTTGTCTGAGTTATAAAAGACGGTATTGCCGATCCACATCGCGTCACGCGACGCACGAGGAGTATCGGAGATCAACTTGGCATCGGCTGTGGCCATGTCGTAGATATAGAGTTTGTTGGCCTGCCCGCCGCCGTAACGCTTCTCCGGACGAAAATCTCGAAATCGCGGGCTGTAGGCCATTTTTGAGCCGTCCGGCGAGAAGTCGCCCGAGCCCGCCTCCGGCATCGGAAGAGCCTCAGCCGGGCCGCCTGACGGCGAGACCGTGAAGAGCCGTGCTATCGGCAGCGACCATGATTCTCTCTGGCTTCGAAAGACGATCCGGCCGTCATTTGTCCAGCCATGTACTTGATTGTCGTAGCCCCAGCGAGGCGCGAGAGGGCCGCGCGACGGATAAAATGTCAGTTGTTTCGGCTCGCCGCCTCCTGAGGGCATTACGTAGACCTGTTCATCGCCGTCATATTGTCCGGTAAAGGCGATCCATTTACCGTCAGGCGAGAACTTGGCATATGTCTCGACTCCGGGATGTGACGTCAGGCGGACGGCGGTACCGCCGGAATCAGAAACTCGCCAAAGGTCGCCGCCGTATGTAAATACGACGTCGTTTCCCTGCACGTCAGGGAACCGAAGTAGTTTGGTCTGGGCCAGGGCGAAGATTGACAAGGATAGGCTGATTGCAGCCGCAGCGGCGATTCGCTTCAACATTCAGGGTCCTCCATTAAGGAATTGGATTGCTCGAAAGAGTGTAACTTAAAAGATTACGGGAAAAAAGCTTACGGGTTTCAAGAATCCGCGTTGCAGGCAACGAAAACCTCGACCAGTCCCTCAAATGAATGCTATTCTTGAATGGTATGGGCTCGTCCGTAAATTCGCCATCTTCGGAGATATATTCCTTGTGAAGTACCGCAATCCCGGCATTCTATCGTTCATCCTTACTCTGTTCGTTTCCGTTTCTGCGCAGTCCCAGCCGGCGCCGGCGACCGTTGCGGGCCAGCATAAGACCGATAAAGCTGTTTCGGGGCAGCCAAGCGTTCCGCGCGCGGCCACGGTTGAGACGATAAGGGATGATCTTCGAGAGGCACTGAATGCGATTGAGGGCAATTACGTCGGAGGTAAGTCGCTCAAGTATGACGAGGTCTTCAAATCGTCGATCGAGGGCGCCCTTCATACATTGGATCCGCATTCGAGCTACTTTGACGCCAAAGAAAATGAGCAATTTCGCAATGATCAGAGCTCAAGGTATTTCGGGATAGGCGCAACGATCGGTGATCTGAGCACACCGGACGGGAAGGTCATCGCGACGTATATTAAGGCGACGTTTGACGGTGCGCCCGCGTACCGTGCCGGGCTCAGGTATGGCGATAAGATCGTGGACGTCAACGGCAAATCGATGCTCGGCAAGTCGTACAGCGAGGTTCGAGGTGAGCTCCGGGGAACGCAAGGCACGCTCGCGCGGGTGACAGTCGAGCGAATGGGAACCGGTAAGCGAGAGACCGTAGATATTATTCGCGACGCCGTCGCCCAGCCGTCGATCAGTGAAGCATATATGATCCGTCCGGGCGTGGGCTACGTCGCTATGCGCGGTGGATTCAATACAACGACCTACGCTGAATTTGTCGAAGCCATGCGAGACCTTAAGGCGGCCGGGATGCAGCAACTGGTGCTCGATCTGCGTGACAACGGCGGGGGACTGGTCATGCAGGCGTATCGAGTGGCGAATGCCTTCCTTTCGGAGGGGCAGACTATCTTTACGCAACGGGGACGGATCGAGGTAGTCAACGAGCGATACCCGGCCCAGAACAGGACGCCGGATCGGTCGCCCATTGTCATCCTCGTAAACCGCAGCACGGCCTCAGCGTCCGAGATCCTGGCCGGGGCTCTACAGGACCACGACCGTGCCCTGATCGTCGGTGAGAATACCTTCGCTAAGGGGTTGGTGCAGAATCCGTTCCAATTGGATTACGGCTCGATGCTCCTTCTGACTATCGCCAAGTTTCAGACGCCTTCGGGACGGCAGATCCAGCGGGACTACTCGAACGGGGAACTCTACAACTACCAAACCGGAGGCGGGAGCTTCCGAGATGAAGCCGTTCCGGAACTCAGGTCCAAGGGGCCTGAGAGCAAGACCGATACGGGACGCAGTGTTTACAGCGGCGGCGGGATCAATCCGGACGTTGTTGTAAAGCAGCGAACGATACCGATCGAACGAGCCCGGTTTCAGCAAAAGATCGCAAACCCGATATTTGCGTTCGCGATGGAACTCGCGCTTGGGAAGGTGAAGGGATTTGAGGGATACAGGGTCGACGGGCCGATCAAATACGGTTACGACCTGCGAGGGACGGATTTTCCGATTAACGAGGGCGTTTACGCGGCTTTCAAGCAGTTTGCCGCGTCGAAATACAATTTCACCGCAGCTCAGCTAGACCCTGAGCGGGAATTTGTAGAGCGAGCGCTTCGGACGGAGCTTGTAACGGCTGCCTACGGCTCTCAGACGTCGTTCCAGGTCTATAACGAATATGACGACCAACTCCTGAAGGCGATCGACCTGCTGCCGCAGGCGAGACAGCTCGCCCTCCAGGGCGAGCGTGCACGTCTCGACGGGAATACGGTCAATCCTCGCTCAAACTGACGTCTTGGGAGCCATCCTCCCAATTTCCTACTGTTAAAACCTGTTGACCATATTCAGCGGTTTCGGCTAGACTAGAACGAGACGCGGCTCGCCGCGCGTCTCCCCGCCGATGTCTCCGCAGAGCCGAAAGGTTAGTCTGATCTACTTTGTAATTCTCACACTTCTTGTCGTGGGGCTGGTGCCCCATGTGCTCACAGGATGGTTTCTGTCCGACCGGAGCGGCAAGGAATTGCGCTCGGCTGAGAATCGGTATCAGATACAGCTTGTTCAGGAGAAGGCACGGCAGATCGAGATGTTTGGGCGGCGCATGAGCTCGGTCGTGACTAGTCTTGCGACAGCCCTTGAATTATCGCGAGATGAGTCTGTAGTGACGGCACCTCAGACTGAGGCCAGACTCGGGACGATGCTGCGTGAGAACGTCGACCTCGCGGCCGTTTATCTAAAGCCCGCTCAGGGCGAATCGCTGAGTGCTTTTCGTGCCGAGGTGCTGTCGCGGGGCGATGTCGATGCAGTTGCCGGCGCTCGCGACAAGCCTGTCAGGCGTGGCGTCGTCGTTGGCTTGCCGCAGCGTGTGGAATCGACCGGCGCTATGGTGATGACGTTCGCTTCGGATGTGAATATCGATGGAAGTCATGCCGCAAGGATCGTGGCGATCGCTTCGCTTCAGCCGATCGCGCAGAGCGTCGTCGGTATTGAGCCGACCGGAGCGGAAGATCTATGGCGGCAGGGCCTCCCGATCGTGTTCGCGGTCGATAGCAGCGGTGAGGCCGTTTTTCATCCAGATCCTTCCTATGCGGTGGACAGAATGCCGCTTGCAGACCTCAAGATCGTGCAGGAATGGCTCGAAGATGGCGCTCAGGTGCAGTCGGCTCTGGTGCCGTTCACGGCGGGCCACAATGGCAAGAGCTACGAAATGATCGGAGCATATTCGACGGCACGGATGCCCGATGGGACGAGTTTCGGCGTCATTACGATGCAGGATGAGTCGCGTGCTCTGGCGTCGGTCGGCGAGATGCGGCGAACGGCATGGCTGATCAGCATGGCTCTTGCGGTGGCCGCCCTTATTGTCGGCTTTGTCGGGGCGCGTTTTATGACGGCGCCGCTGATGAAGCTGGTAGCCGTCGCGCAGCGCATCGCTGCGGGTGATCTTTCGACACGTGTCGAGGTGAATAGCGTAACTGAGATCGGCACGCTGGGCGAGACGTTCAACGTGATGACCGACAAGATCGAGGAGCAGATCGCAAAGCTTGCTAAGGCCGCAGATGAGAATCGCGAACTGTTCGTCGGCACCGTAAAAGCCCTCGCGGCCGCCATCGATGGCAAAGACAAATACACGCGCGGCCACAGCGAGCGTGTTTCGCGCATTTCGGTCGCTATCGGGCGTCGCATGGACCTGCCCGATGACGAGGTCGAGACGCTGCGTATCTCCGCGCTGCTGCACGATGTCGGCAAGATCGCCGTTGACGACAACATTCTCAAAAAGCCGGCCGCCCTTACCGAAGAAGAGTTCGAGGTAATGAAGACGCATCCGCAGAAGGGCTACAAGATAATGTCGCAAATACCTGCGATGCGAGACTTTCTGCCCGGAATGTATATGCATCACGAGATGGTCAATGGCCAAGGCTATCCGCAGGGGCTGACCGGCGATCAGATCCCTCTACAAGCAAAGATCGTGTCGGTCGCTGACACGTTTGACGCGATGACGATCGATCGGCCGTATCAGAAGGGAATGGAGCTTGGTGCCGCGCTCGAGCGGCTTCGAAGTTTTATTGGCACGCGATATCAAGCGGACGTTGTCGAGGCCCTGATCGAGGCTTGCAATGCGGGTGAGGTGGCTAACGGCATCGTACGTCAGATGGCCGAGCGGCGCGCGGCCGATACGGACCTGGAGGAAAAGATGCTTGACCGGCTGGTTGCCTGAGCCGCGAACACCCAAAAAACGCCTGCGATGGAACTTGAGATACCCAAAACAGCCGCCGAAACCTGGCACGTCGAGGCCAACGGCGAGGTTTACGAGACAAACCTTGACGAGCTCGAGAATTGGATCGCCGAAGGCTCGCTTCTGCGGATCGATCGCGTGCGAAAAGGCAATTTGCGCTGGATCGAGGCGGGAAAAGTGCCCGCGCTCACGGATTTCTTCAACGCAAAGGATGCCGCTGAGCCGCCAAAGCCCGTAATTACCACGACGCACACCGAAATTCTCGGCGTGGCAGAGGCGCCTGCGGCCGCTGACACCGGTTTTGGTGTCGTAAATACTACTTTTGGCGGCGTCGGCCCTGCGAATGGCCAAAATGGCGCGAGCGCCGCGTGCGCGGTGCATGCCGATGTGCCGGCGGCCTATGTTTGTGAGACGTGTGCCAATCATTTTTGCCGCGCGTGCCCAAATTCTTACGGCGGAACGGTCAAGATCTGCCCATTTTGCGGTGCCATGTGTGCGTCGATACAGAAGATCGAGGCAGCACGTGCGGTCGGCGAGAGGCGTAATGCCGGCGCTGGCGAGGGATTTGGCTTCGGCGACTTCGCAAATGCCCTCGCTTTTCCGTTTCGCTTCAAATTCAGCCTGATTGTAGGTGCCATCATGTTCGCGGTGTTCTCGCTGGGGCAGCTTGCGATGGGTTTTGGCAGCATTTTTCTGGCGGCGGCGGCGCTTATCAGCTTTATGCTGGCAAATATGCTGTGGTTTGGCGTGCTTGCGACGACCGTTGACAACTTTGTCCAGGGCAAATTTGACGCTAACTTCATGCCGTCCTTCGAAGATTTCAATATCTGGGACGATGTCGTGCATCCGTTCTTCCTCAGCATCGGCGCTTATCTGTCGAGCTTTGGGCCGTTTATCGCCGTGGTTCTGATCGCGGTGTTTATGGTGCTCGGCGCGGTGCGCGGCGAGATGAATGAGGTGCAAAGCACGCCTTTTGCAGCCGCAAACACGCAAATGCCGCCCGCAAATGCTCAATTACCGATGGCGCAGAGGGCGGTTGAGCAGACGCGGGCCGTGCGCGAGCTGGTAAACCGTGCAAATGACGCCCAGCGCAGGCGTATTGAGGCGATCGAGAGCGGAAATGAGGCCGATATCGAGGCAATTCAGCCCGCCGCGCCGGGGAATTTACCGCCGCACGCGATGGACGAAGAGAAAGAATTCGAGCGGCTCAACGAAATGATCAACCAGCAGCGAAAGGCGCAGCTCGAATCGACCATTGGCAAGACGACAGAGACAAAACAGGCCGAGCAGCGGGCATTTCTCCAAAAAGTGCTCGGTTACGGCGTGATCTTTGTTCTCATCGGCGGCGTCGCGCTCTTGTGGGGCCTGTTTTATTTCCCGGCGGCGTGTGCCGTTGCGGGCTATACGCGTTCGTTTGCGGCGGCGATCAATCCGCTTGTCGGCCTCGACACGATCCGTCGGCTCGGCGGCAGTTATGCCCTGATCCTTCTAATGGGCTTTTTGCTGATGATGATGTCCGGCGTCGTCTCGGGCGTGTTCGAGGTGGTATTTTCGCCCTTTGATATGCCTGCGATGGGCAATATTCCCGCGAAATTCCTCGCCTCGATGTTCGGTTTCTACTTCTCGGTCGTATTTTCGTGCATTCTCGGCTACGCGCTCAGCAAAAAGGCCAACAAACTCGATCTCGCGACATAAAACCAAGGCCGCGCGGCGTCCACTGCAAGCCCTTTTTTTTCCATCGACGCCGCCAAACAGCCAAAAATGCCGGCCAGTCAAACCAATAACTCGCTCATTTGGCCCAATAACTCATTTATTGGTGCCAATAACTCGTTCATTGGCGCCAATAAGTCATTTATTGGGCCAATAACTCGTTCATTGAGCCCAATAACTCGTTTATTGGGCACAAAAACTCGTTCATTGGGCACAATGACTCATTCCTTGTGCACAATAACTCGTTC
>MTBK01147693.1_pt1 | contig 51060 bp, 32 predicted proteins | sample 1535981 | NCBI WGS metagenome assembly MTBK01 (sample SAMN06109225, study PRJNA356200) | anaerobic digester metagenome | isolation source: biogas reactors fed with pig manure or primary and secondary sludge | place: Spain | collected 2016-06-30
TGCCGCCCTTAAACGAACCCCGAACCCTAACAGGTCCGGGGTTTTGTGTTTAAGGGCGGCTTGGCCGCTGCATAACGATCACCCTCCCAAACCCTCCCTCCAGGGAGGGCTTAGCTACGCAAAAGATAACTCCGGGCCCTAAACGCTCGGTTTTTTTTCGCTTAAGGGCAGCTTGGCCGCACCCATAACGATCACCCTCCCAAACCCTCCCAACATCCGATATTTTTAAATATCAGAATAATTGGATAAATTTACGACTTCACTTTTTGGGAAGGTAGGTAGAGAAGTTGGGAAGGCAAGTAGAGTATTCATAGCAGTAAATTCCGGAAATGGGTAAGAAAAAAATCACCAAAGACACCGTAGTAGAGAAACTACGCAATTACAATTTTTCATTAAAACCGGTTTTATGGACGTGTTTGAAGGATTATTCTAAAGAGAAATTCCTGAAAGACTTGATGGCCGGTATTATAGTAGGTATTGTGGCGTTGCCGCTGGCTATTGCTTTTGGGATAGCTTCGGGGGTAAGTCCTGAGAAAGGGTTGATTACGGCTATTATTGGGGGGTTTATTGTTTCTTTTCTAGGAGGGTCCACAGTACAGGTTGGAGGGCCTACGGGGGCTTTCATAGTTATAGTATATGGTATTATCCAGACGTACGGTCCGGAGGGATTGGCCGTAGCTACACTTATGGCAGGGGTGCTGCTGGTGCTTATGGGGGTGTTTAAACTGGGTAGTATTATCAAGTTTATTCCATATCCTATTGTAGTGGGCTTCACAAGCGGTATTGCCGTAACTATTTTTTCTACGCAGATAAAAGACTTGTTTGGGATGCAGATAGAAATCGTGCCGGCAGATTTTATTTCTAAATGGGGAACGTATGCAACCCATATAGGTACTACAAGTATTTTATCATTGGTTATAGGTTTGTTAAGTATTGCCATTATTGTATACACACCAAAGTTGACCAAGAAAATACCGGGATCATTGGTGGCGATAGTATTGATGACGGTAGTAGTGTATTTTTATAGACGTTTCACAGGGGATATGTCTATAGAAACGATTGGTGACAGGTTTACGTTGGCCGCTTCTTTACCTGCACCGGAAAAACTGTCTCTTTCAGCCGGTACTATTACGCAACTGTTGTCTCCGGCTTTTACCATTGCCATGTTGGGGGCTATAGAGTCTTTGCTTTCGGCTACGGTAGCCGACGGGGTAATGGGAACAAAACACAATTCCAATACAGAATTGATTGCGCAGGGGGCGGCCAATATTATTGTTCCCATATTTGGTGGTATTCCTGTTACGGGCGCCATAGCCAGAACGATGGCCAATATCAACAACGGCGGAAAAACTCCTGTTGCCGGAATCATTCATGCTCTGGTGTTGTTGCTTATTTTGCTTTTTTTGGGACCGCTCACCACACATATACCTATGGCTTGTCTTGCCGGTGTGCTGGTTATTGTAGCGTATAATATGAGTGAATGGAGGACGTTCCGTTCCTTGCTCAAAAATCCCAAAAGTGATGTAGCTGTTTTGTTGACCACCTTCTTTTTAACCGTCTTCTTTGATTTAACCGTTGCTATTCAGTTGGGGCTTCTGCTTGCCATGTTCCTGTTTATGAGGCGTGTAATAGAAACGTCGCACATTTCTGTACTCAGAGATGAAGTGGATCTAAGCCATGAAAGTGATGTGCACACTAAAGAGGAGATTCTTTTACTTCCCGAGCGGGTAGAGGTCTATGAAATTGACGGCCCTTTCTTTTTTGGTATTGCCAGCAAGTTTGATGAAAGTATGAAGCAACTGGGAGATAAACCAAGGGTTAGGATCATCCGGATGCGAAACGTACCTTTTATGGATTCCACAGGCTTGCATAACTTACAAAGTTTCTACAGGATGTCCCGGAAAGAAGGCATACAAATAGTCCTTTCCGGTGTAAATAAAAAAGTACACGAGGTAATGGACAGGAGCGGGTTTTCAGACAAAATTGGACAGGACAACATTTGCAGCCATATTGACTTTGCTGTTGAAAGAGCAGAAGCATTGCTGGCTTTGCCGGCTCCGGTTCGTAATAAAGGTTCCCGTTCCCATGCAAACTAAATATTCTTTTAAAACACATAAAAAATTTGCACATATAAAAAATTTTGTATCTTTACAAATGTTAAGATTAGTCGGACAATTATGTGGCGAGGTTTATGACTTGTTGTAAAAAGGTTGAAGATATTAACAAAGTAACCCTGGTAGACATTGTTGAAAGTTCTTTGATTGCTTATATCAAACAGAATAATCTTCAAGTAGGGGATTCGTTACCAAGTGAGGTTGAGTTGGCAAAAAGCTTGGGTGTTGCCCGGAGTGTTCTACGTGAAGCTTTAAGCCGTTTGAAAATGTATGGACTAATAGAATCAAGGCCGAGGCATGGAATTGTACTCCGCGAGCCATCGATTTTTGCTCCCATGAAGAAGGTAATGCAGTTGAATTTGTGGGGCGATAGAACGATGTATGATATTTTAGGATTGAGAGTCACTTTGGAACTAGGAATGGTTGATGATATTTTCAGCAATTTGACAGAAGAACATATTGAAGAGTTAACAAGAATAGTGAATGTGAGTAAGGTGTTAGAAGACAATTTGTATGAAGGCATAGGAGAGATTAATTTTCACTCCAAGTTGTATGAAATTACAGGGAATAGAGCGTTTATAATGTTTCAAGATTTAATACATCCGGTTATAGATTTTATAAAAAGCCGGTTTGAGGAGCACTTTAAACCCATCAACAAACAGTTGAAAGAGGAAGGGCTTATAGTCAGTCACTCGGACCTATTGGTACATTTGACAGCCAGAGATAAAGAGAGGTTCAGGAAGTCATTGGATAATCATTTTTTGCCCTATAAGATATTTTTAAAAGGAAAATAGAATTATTTTTTTTTGCTCATTAGTCAGACAAAAACGACAAGTATGATTAAAAGTCATAAAGGTATAATAATTGCAAGCATTCTAAATCTTCTCTTAGTACTTTCTGCTTGTTCAGAAACTGAAAGCTCGTTATATAATAATGACGCGGGTATTAATGATTCGGGCTTTGATATTCTTACAGAAAGCAGCTTGATGGCTTTTAAGATAAAAGAGAACGATATTGAAGATCTTGTCTTTTTGGGAGTAATTGATAATTGTCTGCTCTTTCACAGTAAGTCAGATAACTTCCTGCATTATTATATAGGATCTTCCGAAACACAGAAAATTTTTGATCGGAACATTTTCGATTCCATCATAAGTTATCCTTTGCAAAGCGGCCTAGTGCTTAAAGAGGTGGGCAAAGGAAACACTCACCTGCTTACACTTAAAAAATCTGAACTTCATATTGAGCAACTTCCAGATTTTCCTCATAGCCTTGCAAAAGATCAAATAAAGATAATTGAACAAAAAGGAACTCTTTATATAGGAGTTGCCACACGTGATGCACTTACTATTTATAGTCTGAAAAAAAACACAGTACTTGAAAATAATTGGAATGAGCTTACATATACAAATTTTGATTTTCAGAATCAAGAATTTTTAATGGCAATTCAGTCCAATGGATCAGAAGAATGTCTATATGTATTTCTTAAAGAAAAAGGAGTATTGTGCTATAACTTTAGGCAGAATCATTGGACTTACAAAGAAATTGATACGCGTTTCATACAAAAAACAGCTTCAGCATTTGCTCGTGGTGCGACATCTATTATTTTTCCACAGGAAGATGGACAAGGGCTTTATGTATTCAATACGGTGACACTATCTTTCTTTAATTTAGAATCTCAGCCAAAGGAAGGGATACTCCAAAAGGTACAGATTTCAGGGGAACACGTAGTAACGGTTTATCATGATAGGGCCAATTCATCTTTTGAACTAAGGCAGCTGTCCATAGAAAAGATAAAAAATGGATTTTCATTAATAGATATAATTGTTCTGATATTATATTTTGGTTTTCTTCTGGCCATAGGGTTCCATTTTTCAAAAAGACAAAAAAGTACAAATGACTATTTTAGGGGAGGGCAGAGGATACCATGGTGGGCTGCCGGCCTTAGTCTATTTGGAACAGCATTGAGTGCCATAACTTTCATGGCCATACCGGCAAAATCATTTGCCACTAATTGGAGCTATATGTTGTTCAATAGTGGTATTCTGATGGTAGCACCCATCATTATGTTTGTATTCATTCCTTTCTTTAGGAAGCTGAATATCACAACGGCATATGAATATTTGGAAGTCCGGTTTAACAGTCTTATAAGGGTAGTATGCAGTCTTGCATTCATGGTATTTCAGTTGGGCAGAATGGGGGTTATACTCTTATTACCTTCAATAGCCATCAATGTAGTAACGGGTCTTGATATTTTTCTCTGTATTGCACTAATGGGTGTATTCAGTATTATTTATACACGTATGGGAGGTATAGAAGCTGTTGTATGGACAGATGCATTGCAGGTGGTGATACTTCTTGGGGGAGCTGTATTTGCTATTTTTCATATAATAGGACAAATACCGGGTGGTTGGTCCGAAACTGTATCAGTAGCCTATTATAATGGAAAAATGAGTTTGGGAAGTACTGTTTTTGATCTTTCAGACTCTACAATGTGGACAGTATTAATAGCCACTTTCTTTACGAATCTTACTACCTACGGGACAGACCAAAGTATGGTACAGCGTTACTTGACTACATCTTCTGAGAAAGCCGCAAAGAACAGTATAATGACAAATGCATTGTTGACCATACCGTCAACAATCATATTTTTTTTAATAGGAACAGCACTTTTTGTTTATTACAAAATAAATCCGGCAGATGTATCTCCCTTATTGGACAGTAATGATGCTATTTTTCCTTGGTATGCATACACAAAATTACCGACAGGTATAGTAGGATTGCTTATTGCGGGAATTTTTTCGGCAGCCATGTCAACCTTAAGTGGTAGTATGAATTCGGTTGCCACTGCTTATGTAATAGATATCCGTCCAAAACTTAGGAAAAATAAGCCTGAAGGAGATTTGAAAGTTGCTCAAAAGGTTACTGTAATAGCAGGAACACTCAGTTTGTGTTTTGCATTCTTTATGGCTACCTGGAATATAAATTCTTTATGGGATGAGTTCAATAAAATATTAGGACTTATTCTGGGAAGTATGGGCGGCCTTTTTTTGTTGGGCATGATTACCAAAAAAGCAAATGCCTTTGGTGCTTTGGTAGGTATGGCAGTTAGTATTCTCGTACAATTGATAGTAGCTGGTTATACTTCTGTACATCTGCTTTTATATACGACCGTTGGCTTTATAACATGCTTTATAGTTGGATACTTGGCAAGTTATTTCTTTAAAACTAAAAACAGAATTATATGATTGACACTCCAAAATTAACCGGGCTGATTGCAGCTCCTTTTACCCCAATGCATTCCGACGGAAGTGTTCTTTATGAAAGAATTAAAGAGTATACGGAATATGTTATTTCTACTGACTGTGTGAACGGCGTTTTCATATGTGGCACTACCGGAGAATCAGCGTCTCTAACAACTGAAGAAAGAAAAAGAGTTGTTGAATCTTGGGTAAAATATGCCACAGATAAACTAAAGATTATTGTACATGTAGGAGGAACTTCTCAGTATCAAGCGCAAGATTTGGCCAATCACGCACAAGAGATAGGAGCTTATGCTATTGCTTCCATTGCTCCTTTTTTCTTTAAACCAAATAAGGTAGAAGACCTTGTTAGTTATTTCATGCCTATTGCAAACGCAGCTAGCCAGATTCCGTTTTATTACTACAACATGCCATCTATTTCCGGTGTTTCTCTATCAGTCCCTGAATTTCTTAAACAAGGCACTTTGTGCATGCCCAATTTACGCGGTGTAAAATTTACACATAATGATCTTATGGAAATGCAACAATGCATCCAGCTTGATAATGGGCAGTTTGATATTTTGCATGGTTTTGATGAAATATTATTGGCGGGACTTTCAATGGGAGCTAAAGGAGCTGTAGGTAGTACCTATAATTATATTCCCCAAATATATAAAGGAATTATGAGCGCGATGGAAAAGAATGATGTAGCGAAAGCACGCAGATTACAGTATGAATCTGTAAAAATACTAGATGTAGTGATTCAGCATGGTGGGGGTGTGCGTGGAGGTAAAGCACTTATGAAATTAGCAGGAGTCGATTGTGGTCAATGCCGATTCCCAATCTCTCCTATTTCCGATGAAGAATTGAAGAAAATTAAAGCTAAACTTCGAAATACCATGTTTCCTGATATAACAAATACCAAGGTTTAACCAAAAATAATCATTTTGTATGAAAAAACTTATCCATTACTTAATCTTTGCATGCACGTTATTTTTTACGATTAACGTAAATGCTCAGCCCGGAGAGATAACAGGAAGGGTAACCGATATAGCAGGTCAGCCTCTGCAAGGTGTTACTGTACTTCTCTTGGGCACTTCTAACTATACTGTCACAAGCAACGACGGTTATTATACAATTTTTGCTGCTTCAGGACAGACGATTTCATTTAGTGCAATAGGTTTTGTTACTGTTGAAGTAATCGTTGGCAAGCAGAAAGAAGTTAATATAATTATGGAAGAAGAAGTGTTTAATGTAGAAGAACTTTTAGTTGTTGGCTATGGTTCGCAGTCTAAACGAACAGTTACTTCGTCTATTGCCAAAGTGTCGGGAGACGAAGTCCGTAATTCTACAGTAACATTGGCAACAGATGCCTTAAAAGGCAGAGTGGCCGGAGCAAGAATCTTTTCTCAGAACAACACACCCGGGGCAGAGCCAACCATACTAATCAGAGGAGGCTCTTCTATTTCGGGGTCTAATGATCCGCTTATTTTGGTTGATGGAATTGAACGTGATATGTCGGGTATTAATCCTAATGATATTGAATCTATAGAAATCTTAAAAGATGCTGCATCTTCTGCAATTTATGGTTCCAGAGCGTCTAACGGAGTTGTTCTTGTTACAACAAGGAAGGGAGGTGCGAACAAAGCTCCAAGAATTACTTTTGAAGCGAATATGGCAATTTTATCTACAGAGCGTAATATGGAGTATATGGGTTCAGAAGAGGCTATTACCTTAATGAGAAAACGGTTGGTTCAAGGCCCTCACCCAAATTACGCTTATGCAAATAATTATGCATACAGTTCCGGGAACCTGACTTCTTCCAAATATTCTACTCGGATTTTACAACCGGGTGAAAGTATTCCTGAAGGTTACCTATCTATGGATGACCCTATTAATCCAGGAACCACTCTTATTTTTCAGGATAATAGCTGGATTAAAGAATCTTTCAAAACAGCTGTATGGCAAAACTATTATGTAGGGATTGATGGCGGCACAGAAAACATCAAATATCTTGCTAGCGTGGGATATACAAATGATGGAGGTGTCGCGGTAGGAACAAATTTTGACAGACTGAGCGCAAGGACAAATTTGGATGTAAAAATAAGTAAGAAACTTACATTCAAGGGCGGTTTTGATTTTAACAAAATGAATACTAACTATTATGCAAGTCAATATCAGGTGATTACCAGAGGGTTGATGACACCGACAACACAAAAATTGTATTACGACGAAGGAGAATATGCAGGAACACCTACACCGGGTTATAATGCATCTTCACCTACACCGGTCTTTTATGCCTATTATAATGATAATGCGCAATTAGAAAGCAAGCTTGGTGTTAACGGAATACTGGAATATAATATTGTTGAAGGACTAAAGGCAGTAGCGCAGGTATCACTTTTTAATCACTATCGTACAGGTGATACGTTTATGCGAGCCAATATTTTTAATGGGACAAGGCCGTCTTCTTCTATGCTTACAACAAATGAGAGGCAAAAGGTAGAGGTTTATGCATCTTATAACAAATCTATAAAAGACCATTCTTTTGCAGCTCTGGCTGGTTACTCTTATCAAAAATATGATTATAAATACTTGTTGGCAGCAGCCTCTGATGCAACCTCCGACAAGATTCCGACATTGAATGCCGGCCCTACAAAAACTGAAGCCACTACTATTAAAAATGCAGAGGTTATGATTGGGTACTTTGGACGTTTTACATACGATTATAAGAAAAAATATTTATTGGCACTTACTTTCAGAGAAGATGGTTCATCAAAATTCACTGAAGGAAATCAGTGGGGATTCTTCCCGGGGGTATCTGCAGGTTGGGTAATGTCGGAAGAGAATTTCTTTAGAAATATAAAACCGGTCAACAATTTTAAATTAAGAGTTAGTTATGGACAAACCGGTAATAATTATGTAGGATATTACGATGCTTTGGGTAAATATGCTATTTCTACAATGTACATTGGGGAAGCCTCTATTGTTCCTTCTTCGATGCCAAATAAAGGATTGACATGGGAGTCATCTACACAATTGGATTTAGGTTTTGATTTGGGGATGTTTAATAACAGGGTACAGATAACGGCCGATTATTTCAACAAAGTAACAGACAACCTGATTACCAGCAAGGTGCTTCCTAATACATCCGGGTTTTCCAGTATCTTGACCAACCTTGGTAAAGTGCGTTTTTACGGTTTTGATGTAGAAATTAATACAAGAAATATAGTAAAAAACAATTTTTCATGGTCATCAAAACTCGTCTTAAGCCATGTGAAGAACATTGTACTTGAACTGCCGGACAACGGCAGGGACAGAAATCGCATAGGCGGCTATATAGTGACAATGGCAGATGGCTCAAAAAAGGAATTTGGAGGTATAGCAGAGGGAGAGCCTCTAGGACGTTTTTATGGATATATGACAGATTACATCATTACTACCCAAGAACAGGCAAATAATGCTTTATATGATTCACAATCACGTGGCTGGGACTGGACAAAGAAAAATTATGTGACAGGAGCAAGCGGCACCAGTATTGGCAAAAAAGCCATCGGAGATTATGAATGGAAAGATCTTAATGGCGATGGGATCATTGATGGATCAGATATGTTTCTTTTAGGCAATACGATTCCTACTTTTACAGGAGGCTTTGGCAATACCTTTACGTATAAGAATTTCTCGCTATACATATTTATGGACTGGGCAGTTGGTCATTCTATTAGCAACAACTTCTTGCAAAGACAGATGTGTAACTTCTTTGCAAATAACACCAGTCTACCTACTGAAATTAGAAAAGCTTGGGATCCCGAATTGGGACAAGATGTTGCATCAGCTAAATATGCCCGTTTTGGTGGGAATGATTCAGATGATTTGAATAAAAACTTTAGACCGGCATCAAATGTCTTTACTACCAAGGGGGATTATCTTTGTTTGCGTGATGTGACGTTATCGTACGTTTTGTCAAGTGCATCACTAAAGAAGGCAATGATAGACAACATCACGTTTATTTTATCAGGAAATAATTTGCATTATTTTACCTCGGTGATTGGAATGTCTCCGGAAACAGGTACAAGTAATGCTTATAGCGCTACTTTTTACACATACCCTCCAATCCGTAAAATATCTTTTGGATTAAAGGTTACTTTTTAAGATTGATTGAAAATATAAAAAATACAAAACGTATGAAAAAAATATTTTACATAAGCACATTACTAATGTTGACATTGTTGCCAGCATGTCATGGAAGCTTAAACGTTGAACAACCAAGTGAATTTACTTCATTATCAATGTGGACATCAGAAGCAGATGCTGTGAGTGCTTTGAATGGCGCTTTTCATTTGTTGAGAACTACCCTTGCTACTAGTTTGCCTGTGTATGGTGATTATAGATCTGCTTTGTACGGGGGTGGAATGATGAGTATTACAGATTATGATAAAATGGCGGTGAATATACTTGCCCGCGATATGCAAGGCACAGATTGGACACAGTTTTATACTACTATTAATACTAGCAATCTTATTCTCAAGTATACCCCCGATATTGCATTCTCACAGGAGAGTAGAAAAAATGAGGTGTTGGCCAATGCCTATTTTATAAGAGCTTACTGTTACTTTATGATTGCACGCGTTTGGGGTGATGCTCCGCTGTTGACTTCCGGGTTTGAATCGGATAAACAAGAAGATATGTATCCGTTCCGTGCACCTGCGTCGGATATATATGAACAGGTAGAAAAAGACCTCATAATGGCTGAGCAACTAATGCCTGCCGGAGTAAAAGAGAAACACAGAGCTTCTTCAGCATCCATCAATATGCTTTTAGCTGATTATTATTTGTGGAAAGCAAAAATGCTAAATGGAGGAACTGTGGCACTTGAGAGTGCAAAAACGGCAGTCAACAAGGTATTGCATAATGCAAATTACGGACTGGAAGAAGAGTTTGATAAAATATTTGGTGTTCAAAACGAAGGAAGCAAAGAAATTATATTTTCTATCAATTATGAACGTAATGAATATGTGGGTGGATATCCTTCTTATTATTTAGTTCCTGAACAATATGTTGAAAATAAAGAATTTATCAACAACCCACTTCCTGTTGGCAGCCATCAGCAATACGTTTCGATTACAGATGAATACGAAGCATTTTTGAGTGCTGATCTTGCAGATACACGTACTCCTGTTTCTTTTCAAATATTTTCAGATGGTACCATCCGCTGGCGGTGGATTAATAAATTTAAGGGCGAGTGGATTAATGAAACGCGCTTTTTCTCTTCTGATATAATTATTTATAGGTTTGCAGAAGCTGTTCTTATGAAAGCCGAGATAGAAAATGCACTTTCAAATACTAGTAATGCAATTGCAGAATTAATGAAAATTGAGAAACGGGCGTATAAAACGACCTACCGATACAATACAGGCATGAGTAGCCAAGATATTGACAATGCCATCATAGATGAAATGCTGAAGGAGTTTGTATCAGAAGCTAAAAGCTGGTGGATATTGGTACGTATGGGGCAGGCTTTTACCCGTATTGAATCTTTAAAAGGAAGAGAAAATGAAAAAAATATTTTGCTATGGCCCTTGTCTTCTTCCTCTATCAACACCAATCCAAATATTGAAGAATAAAGAATGAGGAAAGTTTTGTTTTATTTGGTTTTGTGCTTTCTGATGGTCTGCACTTGCAGACCATCAGAAAGTTTTTTTTCTGCAAAACTTCACATTCCCGTAGTTCCTATATTATCATATAAACCGACAAATAAAGTTGCACGATTAGATATAGTGAATGCCGATGCAGATCCGTATAAGATAAAGTCTATTGATGTGTTGCTTAAAGGCTCTCATAATTTAAATGATATCACTAAAATAGAAGTATACTATAATGGAAGTGTAATTGGGGCAAATACGCCAGGGCCGGGGAAGAATAAACGTAATATCCCTGTAGTACTCAATTCCCTGTACCAAACCGACTCTTTGAGCCTGGATATTCACTTGACATTGAAAGATACTATTGAATTGGCCAATAAGATTTTTATTGAAAAAATTAAGATAAAAACAACAAAAGGCATTATAGTAGCAACTCCACAAAAGCAAGTTGCTTTACGTGTTGGTATAGCATTGCGTCAGCAAATGCAAGATGGTGTTCACACTTCCCGTATCCCAGGATTGACCACTACTAAAAAAGGAACACTAATAGCGCTATATGATGCCCGAAGAGAAAATGCAGCTGATCTTCAGGGAGATATTGATATTTGTATAAATAGAAGTACCGACGGTGGACGGACCTGGAGTGGTATACAAACAGTATTGGATATGGGCAGTTGGGGTGGTTTGCCGGAGCGTTATAATGGAGTAAGTGATGGTTGTATTTTAGCAGATACGAATACAGGCACTTTATATGTTGTGGGTTTATGGATGCATGGTGTGCTGGATCCAGAAAACGGCAAGTGGGTAGAAAACCTGAATAAAAATTCAACCATATGGAATCATCAATGGAAGAGTTTTGGTTCACAACCAGGGTTTGGCGTGAAGCAAAGTTCTCAATTTTTAATATCTAAAAGCCAGGACGATGGACTCACATGGAGTGAACCGATGAATATCACGCAGCAGGTTAAACCTAAGCATTGGTGGCTTATGGCACCGGCGCCGGGACATGGCATTACACTTAAAGATGGAACTCTGGTTTTTCCTGCCGAGGGACGTACAGAAACAGGATTGCAAATATCTACTATTATTTATAGTAAAGACGGAGGGAACACTTGGTTTTCAGGCAATCCCGCTTATACTAATACGAATGAATGTATGGCTATTCAATTATCTGACGGGAGTATAATGCTTAATATGAGAGAGCGGAGCAATAGAGGCAGAATTGAAAGAAATGGACGCGCAGTGGCCATAACACATGATTTGGGAACTACATGGATAGAGCATCCAACTTCACGAAATGCTCTTATAGAACCTGCTTGTATGGCGTCTCTTCATAAACATAGTTACGTTGATAAAAAAGGACATGCACAAGAGTTGGTGTTTTTCTTTAATCCCAATTCAAAAATAAGTCGGGATAATTTCACACTTAAATGTAGCCTTGATGATGCGCAAACTTGGCCCGTTGTTTATTGGACTTTGATAGATCAAAATAAAGGGTATGGGTATTCTTGCATTACGAGTATTGATAATGAGACAATTGGGATATTATATGAAGGGAGTGGTGCTGATATTGTATTTTTAACAGTAAAAGTTGATGAAATTTTAAATCAATTATGAAAAGAAGTGAAGTAAATGAATATATAACTTATGCGTTGCAATTTATGGCAGAACATAAATTCCATCTTCCACCCTGGGCAACATGGTCACCTTCTGATTGGGAAGGACTAAAAGAACCGTGTAGAGAAATTTTTGAGAACGGATTAGGTTGGGATATAACAGATTTTGGTTCGGGTGATTTTTTAAAAATCGGTCTAACCCTAATAACACTGCGCAATGGTAACCTTGAAAAACCTTCAAAAACGTACTGCGAAAAAATTATGGTGGTAAGAAACAATCAAGTTACGCCTTTGCATTATCATGTGATTAAAACAGAAGACATAATTAACAGAGGAGGCGGTCGCCTTTGCATGAAATTATGGAATAGTACAAAAGAAGGTAGTTTGTCCGACGATTTTTTAGAGGTAAAAATTGATGGTATCCTTAATAAGGTCCGGGCAGGAACGAAAATTTGTTTAGAACCTGGACAGAGCATCTGCTATACGCCTTTTTTATACCACACATTTTGGGCAGAAGAAGGGGACTGCCTGGTAGGAGAAGTGTCTTCTGTGAACGATGACAAAAATGACAATTGCTTCCTGGAAAAAAGAGGACGCTATGCTGAAATAGATGAAGATGCACCTATTCTTCATTATTTATGTAATGAATATTCACAATAATACTGTTTTATGAAAAAGACATTTTTGTTTTTATTTTTAACAGCATTCTTTCATATAAATTTTGGGCAACAAAAAGCGCATATTTTGACCCTGGAAAATAGCGATTCTTTTTCTTATGTGCTTTTGCCCGATGTTCAGAACTATGTTAAATATGATTACAATCAACCCATTCTGGAATTCTTGACAGCGTGGGTGGCAGATAACATTGATAATTTAAACGTTAAAGCTGTTTTATGTACAGGTGACCTGGTTGATCAGAATGAGTGCCTGGTCCCTCCTTTTCCACGTTTTGGCAACCAAACAAGTACACAGCAATGGCAATTTGTATCGCATGCTTTTAAGCGCCTGGATCATCTGGTGCCATATATCATTAGTACAGGGAACCATGACTATGGATATACGCGTGCAGAGACGGCGGATACATATTTTCCTGAATACTTTACGGTAGAAAGAAACAACAAATACAGAAATTGTCTGACGGCTGTATACAACAATAGATTAGGTAAACCGACATTGGAAAATGCTGCTTATGCTTTTGAGGACAAGCATTGGGGAAACTTGTTGGTTATTGCAATGGAGTATGGTGTACGTGATGAGGTGTTACAATGGGCAAAGGAACTATGCGACAGTGAAGAATATTGTGACCATAAGGTTATTGTTCTTGTACATTCTTATATGGGAGCAGGCAATAATGCCCCTCTACTTAAGAAAGACAAATACAAACTAACACCCATTAACGGAGGGGAGGATATTTGGAAAAAGCTTTTGTTTGAAACAAAAAATATAAGGTTGCTAATTTGTGGACACTATGCAGTACCGAATGAAGATTTTGCATCTAACGTTGGGTTTAGAACTGATAAAAACAAAGTTGGAAAAGATGTATTTCAGATGATGTTTAATACACAAGCTTTGGGAGGTGGAATGAGTGGAAATGGAGGTGATGGATGGCTGCGGGTGTTGGAATTTATGCCGGATGGTAAAACGGTTCGTGTAATAACATATTCTCCTTTATTTGCTTTTTCTCCAAGGACAAAACACTTGGCTGAAGATGAAGCTTCATATAATAAGTTCTCCTTTGTGATAGAGTAATTTATGGATATTTTGGATGATTATATAGGTCACCCTTACCAGATGTATGGAGCTGTACCTTATGAACTTACACAAGGAAAGGCTAAGGGGGTAAAGGCAATAGCAGTAAAAAATGGAATAGGATTGGAATTGAATATTTTGGAAGACAGATGTCTTGACATATCTCATCTTTCTTATAAAGGGATAAATCTGTCTTATCTTTCAAAATGTGGAATAGTAGGTCCGGAATATTATAATAAAGAAGGTTATGAATTTCTGCAAAGTTTTTTTGTAGGATTTCTTACTACTTGTGGACTTAGACATATTGGGGATCCTTGTGTTATTGATAATGAGAGCTTTGGCCTTCATGGAAGCATATCAGGTATTCCAGCAGAAGAAACCGTGGCATATATTGACGATACAGGTGAAGACAAAGTGATACGTATTGGAGGAGTCATGAGAGAGGCTAGAATTTTTAGAGAAAACCTTATTTTAAAACGAACTTATGAAATCCCGGTAGGGGAAAAACACTTTTTCATTAAGAGTCAAATTAAAAATTTAGGTTTTGTGGCAGAGCCTTTTATGTTTATGTTGCATATGAACTTTGGGTATCCTTTTCTTGCTCCTGAAGCCATGCTTGTGATACCTTCAAAGGATATTGAACCACGTGATAATGATGCACAGACGGGAGTAGATACATATACATCTATAGAAAAGCCAGTAACAAAATACTGGGAACAAGTATTTACCCATAGACTTAAGGCAAGAGAGGATGGTCAGACGACTGTTGGTATTGTGAACAAAAATCTTAAAATAGGTGTAGCACTTAGTTATTCTATAAGAGATTTCCCCTATACAATTCAGTGGAAACAGTTGGCTAAGAGCGATTATGTACTGGGCATTGAACCTGCCAGTTGTAAATTACAAGGAAGGAGACAGGCTAAAGAAAAAGATGATTTGGACTATCTTATGCCAAGGAAATCTTCTCATTTTGATGTAAGGGTTGATATTCTGGATGGTGACCAAGAGATTGATCAATATATTAATTATGTGAAAAATTTATGAAACGGATACTGTCTTATATACTTTTTTTAGCTCTTTTTAATAATATTTATGCACAAAAACTTGATAAGAAGATGGTGAGTGAAGCAAAACAGTGGTTTAAATCAAAGGTATGGGTTTCTGAAGGGTTGCAATTAGAGGTACACCCATCTGTGGACTATGTCACATTCCAAAAACAATATGAAGCCAACAAGGATTTGTGGGAGCTGGCTTTTGGTGCAATTGCTGGAGCAGATAAAAAACTGTCCGGATTTGCGGAAAACGGAAAATTCGAAATAGTAAAAGACAGGTGCTATATCACCGTATCTGATTATATCCCTAAAGATGTAACTAAGACCCGTTTAGAAGGTCATCAAAACTATATTGATATACAGATAAGTACGGGTACGGTTTTATGGGGAATCAGCACGGTTGACCAATCAGAGGTCATTGTGCCTTATAATTCTGCTACGGACAATACTTTTTATAAGTCAAATAATATTAAAGTAATCAAACAAAAAGCATCAAAACCCTACATTTTTATTTTTTTCCCAGATGACCTTCATGTACCATCATATGCAGATGAGCGAGTACTTTATACGGAGATGCTTAAAAAAGTAGTTGTTAAAATTGAATACGTGCCAATGCCTTAATTTACGGCATTAGTAACTTCTCTCCCGCATCTTTCACTACAGCTTCTTTCCAGCGTTGGTCGTAACCGCCGTATACAGGTGCCGGTGGTATAGAATCTGAATGGCCGTTTGTCATGAAACTGCCGTCGGGGTTTTGTTGTTTACTATTCCCGTCTATGTATTTTACAAGCAGATAAATGTCCAGTTCCTGCCATTGCTTGAATAAGTTGGATGCTGTACGTAATGAATAGTCTGTCAAAAAACGGCGAGCCAGTACGGGGTCTTTTTCCCATAATTCCAAGGCTTGCCGGTCAACCGCAGGGATTTCCCGTATTCGTTCGTTTTCATGTGCATCCAGCACTTCCCGTACTTCGGCACCAATCTGGTTGTAACGTAAGTAGGCAAAGTGAGCTACGCGGTTACACAGCCAGAACATAGAATTGGGAGAGTATGTAATCATGGAAGCTCCTTGTCCCAGTGCGTAATGAGGAGAGACCTCCAGCGAAGAGCTGTACACAGGAGTCAAGGGCGAGGTACCGGCATCGTCCACACCAAACCAAAAAATACCGCCTATATGATTGGGCATACCGCTGCGGGCTTGGCCTACAAACCAAAAGCCGGTTTGCTGAGTGACAATGGCGCGTTCGTTCAAGTATGTTTTTCCGTCCACCTCAAAAGACATGGGACGCCAGCGGTAAGGCAGTTCGTGGCCTCCTGCTCCAATGTCGCAAGTCATGTCCATAGGCGTGTCGTCGTAATGGTCTCGCATCATATCTGCCACCTGTTTGAGCGTGAGCTTTTCTTTGGGTTTAACATATAAAGGCAGAGGGCGGCTCAGATCATGCCCCAGGGCGTATGGAAGGTAAGGGGCCATATCCTCGGCTCCGTGTTTGTTAAAGAAAGCCCAAACACGTGCATCGCAGGAACGGACGGTTCTTCCGCTTGCCGGTCCGTAAGTCTCGGCAAAACTAAAAAGGTTATCGGGGCCTTCATAAAGGCCCATTTCCCGGGCGTGTTCAACAACATCGGGGGCGTACAGGCAATTTTCCGGATCATCCATGGGAAAGGTGCGAATGCGGGCCTGGTTGGCATGAGCGCTGATGGTTCCGTCCGGAAGGCGAATGGCCACCCAGACAATGCCTTTGTTTTTGTTTTCTCCGTTTTCCAGACGCGGAGCTTTGGCTATGACGTCCATGAACCAGATCTCGTTGGGATCTGCAAAAGAAATGGACTCTCCGGAAGAAGCGTACCCGTATTCATTGGCCAGGGTGGTAAAAATTTCAATGGCTTGGCGCGCCGTACGTGCCCTTTGCAGACAAATATACATGAGGGAACCGTAATCTACTTTTCCCTGAGGATCCCTATGAGAAGAAAGTCCGCCCCAGGTGCTTTCACCAATGATTACTTGGTGTTCGTTCATATTGCCTACTACAGAATAAGTTTCCCTTACTTGTGAAATTTTGCCCAAATAACGGTGCGTACCCCATTCGTAAACATCCATAAGAGCACCTGTCGGATACAAAGCTGCCGGATAGAAAGGCAGGCAACCGTAACGGGTATGAGAGTCGGCAGCATAAGTAACTATACAAGAACCGTCGGCAGAGGCTCCTTTGGTGATCAGTAAATTGGTACATGCATGGGCGCGATTACCGGAAATGATAAGCAACGCCGTGAAAAAAAGAAGGGTTTGTTTCATGGTCCAAAGATAATAAAAAAGGCACCTCTGCGGGTGCCTTTTGTTATAGCAATGTTACGCTTTCATTTTAATAACCGGGGTTTTGGTCTTCATCAGAGATCATATTGTTAGAGTCAATTTCTGTTTGCGGAAAAGGGAGTAACATAGCTTTTGTTACAAATTCCATAGTTTCAGGATATTGGATATCGCTGTAGGAAGAGCTGGAAGCTTTAAAATTGTTGGTTGGGTGAGCGTTGTGCTTTTTGATATAATCCAGCAAAAACTCCGGTCCACGTCTTCGCAGGTCGTAAAATTCATGTTGCTCTCCAAGAAGTTCAAAACGCCTTTCCTGCATAATCCTTTCTCTGAATTGTTCCTGTGTCATGCCGGCCCAGTTAGCAGGTTCAGCTGCAGGAGGTGAAACACATTCTCTTGCACGTTTCATGAGCTCGTTTACAAACGTGTATGCGCTTGCCGGACCGTTCACTTCGTTTTCGGCCTCTGCCAACAATAACAACAGGTCTGCATAGCGATAATATATAAAGTTGGCTGTAGAACCACTGGCGGTGTAGGTGTTGTCCAGAAATTTGAGAATGTAAGGAAAAGATTCTTTTGCCCGGTTCGAGGAGGATATAGTGCTATCTACGTCTGGATAGGTAATGGTAACAGATGAACCATCACGTGACGTGTAACTGTTATGAATAAATGACAGGTCAATTCTGGGATCTCCGGGATATTGGGACACAAAGTTGTCGTACAAATATTTTGTGGGGCGGATCCTTCCATAAGGATTGGCAGTGGCCAAAGGGGTATGATTGCTGTTGGCCGGAGCAATCATACGGGTCCAGTAATTGGCCCTACCTCCGGCATTGGTCAGTTGGAATTCCAGAATGGCTTCTTTGGTGTTCCTGTTTTTTACATCATACAATTCCTGAAGAGGAACCAGCTGGTATTTTCCATAGGCTTTTTTCCCTTCTTCCAAAGCCATTTTCCAATAGGATGAACTGTTGTCATTGCCGGCCAAGGTAACATATACTTTAGCAAGCAGCGCATGAGCTGCATATCTGGAAGGACGTCCCTTTACGGGATTTTCTTCGGGCAGCAACGTTTGTGCCTTTTTGAGATCGTCTATAATTACTTCGTAAATTTCTTCTTTAGACGCACGGGGCATGTGAATGGTTTCCGTTGTGGTGGGGGTTGTTCGCAGAGGAACACCGCCTACCAAACGAACCAGGTTAAAATAACAAATAGCCCTCATGATGCGGGACTCTCCTTCTGCACGGTCTTTGACAGCTTGTGATGCGCCTCCGTCCTGAACTTTAGCAATTACACTGTTGCTTCTTACAATAGCAATGTAAATGGCTTCATATGTGTTATTGAGGTATTTGTTAGTAGGAAGGGCTTCCATTTTCAGAATGTCTTTGGAAGAGGAGTGATTTGTAAAAAGTCCTCCGGAAGAGGCAGATACCAGGTTGGGGTAACCGGAAGGAAAATACTCATAATCGCACATGCCTGAATAAACACCTGCTAATGCAGATTCTGTTCCCCCATCCGTTTCATAAACCACATGATCTGAGAGAAAAGATGAAGTATCTTCTTCCAGAAAGCCTGCACATGAAAACGTCAATAACCCTATTGTGCAAATTAAAAAAAACTTGATTGTATTTTTAAATATGGTATTCATTGTGATAAATATTAAAAAGTGAGTGAAAGACCAAAGGAAAAAGATCTGGTAGTGGGGTAACCACCAAAATCAATACCAATTCGAGTAGGGTCATTTGAAAAACTGTTGACCTCCGGATTGAATCCGCTGTATTTTGTAAGTGTAAACAAATTGTGTCCTGTGATGGAAAGATCAATGGAGCTAAGCCAGTTGACTTTTTCAAACAGTATGCGATAAGCCAAAGTCAATGAGCCCATACGGAAAAAACTGCCATCTTCTATAAAACGGTCAGAAACTTCTTGAAAACGGTAACCAATTCTTGGATACGTATTGCTAGGGGCATCCTCGCGCCAAGCTTGCTTGTATGCCTCACGGCGGATGTTGTTGGAAGTATGGGTGCTTGTTTCTTTAATGAGGTTGGCATTAAGCACATCATTGCCATAGGTTCCATAGAAAAACATGTTAAGACTTAGCTGCTTGTAATGTAAGGTGGTGTTCAATCCATAAGTGAAGTTGGGGTTAGGGTCGCCAATGATCACTTTATCCAGTGCGTTTATATCGTTGTCTCCGTTTTGGTCTACAAAACGTACGTCTCCGGCTTTCCTGGGGGTCCCGGAATAGGAGTGTCCTTCTGCTTCTTCATCTGACTGATAAATACCGTCGGTTTCATAGCCCCAGAACAAACCTATGGGGTGACCTTCAATAAAGATGTTGGGTGCAGTGGCCAAATCAGAAGAGCTGGCAATGTTACTTCCTATATAAGCCACCATTTCCTGCGTTCCAAAGACAGAAGGGTTTAGCCCAAGGTGCAGAATCTTATTTCTATTAAAGGAAATGTTACCACCCAGATTCCAGCTAAAATTCCGGGTATTTATAACGTAACCATCTAAACTAAATTCCAGACCTCTATTAGACATGGATCCCAGGTTGACAGCTATTGTCTTAAATCCCGAAGACAGCGGTGCATCTATTTCTTGAAGCATACCGTCGGTAATTTTGTAATAAGCATCTGCAGAAAAATTGATCCTGTTATCAAACAAACTTAAGTCAAGTCCTACGTTTGTTTGCTCTGTTGTTTCCCACATAAGAGCAGTATTAGCAATAGACCCCAAGTACATGGCTACCATAACACCGGCCTCGGGAGTACCATAATAACCGTTGGTATATACATCTTTTGTAAAGAAAGGATCAATGGCTTGGTTACCTGTTTGTCCCCATCCGGCCCTAAGCTTAAAATTATTTATGGCTTTTATATTAGACATGAATGCTTCTTTGTCAATGCGCCAAGCACCGGCTACAGAAGAGAAGAAACTAAATCTGTTTTCTTTAGCAAAACGGCTGCTACCATCCAAACGGCCTGTAAGTGTTAATAGGTATTTGCTTTTGTAAGAATAGTTGAGCCTGCCCAATCCGGAAAACATTTGGTAATTGTAATAATTAGCCCTGTTGGGGAAAGAGTTGTCTCCGTATCCCATACCATAAATACCGAGTGCTTCTGTAAAGAAATTTTCGTTGACCATTCGGTATTGTTTGCTTGTTTTGTAATCATAGGTCACTCCTAAAGTTCCGCTAAAATGGTGCCCACCAAATGTTTTGTCAAAAAACAGCATGGCTTCTGTGTTTATACTTTCTGTCTGAAGCAAAGCAATACCCAGCTGACCGTTTGCCGTAGCTCCTGTATAAGTTTTTTTACCGTACCACCGGGCTCTTTCTTTATTTCTATTGTCGTAACCTCCAAAAACATAAAAAGTAAACACGTCACTTATTTTATAATCAAGGGCTATGGAGGCAATATTCCTGAACTCTGTGCTCTTATCAACATAGTCTGTAATCCATGCTTCCGGCGAATATTTATATTCATCTTCCAGATCATCCAGTGTAAACAGGGGAGGTTGTGTTACCATTTGACGTATCATGCTGGTATTTAACCCTCCGGTATTATCGGTACCTGTGGTCATGTTGTTAATACGTCTTAGAGTATTGTATCTGGCTGTCAATTTGAGTCTGGGGGTAAGGTTGTACGACACATTGGCTCTCAGATCAAACTGGTTAAGTCCCGTAGTTTTTACAATTCCGTCGTTTTGTAAATAACCTCCTGCTATAAAATAGTTAGACTTATCAGTCCTTCCCGAAGCAGAAATCCTGTATTGCTGGCTTAAAGAATTTTTTGTCAGGTATTTTTGCCAATCAACAAAAGAAAGAGAAGAGGGATCGTTGTAACTTGGACCGCTGCTCTTCTGGTTGATGTACTCTACATATTCTTCTCCCGATAATACGGGGATGTATTTGTATATGGTACCCACGTCCAATACAGAACTGAATGTTATTCTTGCTTTGTCTGTAGTCCCTTTTTTGGTGGTAATTAATACCACTCCATTGGTTCCACGTGACCCATAAATGGCTGTTGCAGAAGCGTCTTTCAGAATTTCAATACTTTCTATATCCTGAGGATTTATGGAAGTCAACCCGTTCTGTACTTCTTGACGGGTGCTACTTCCCTGAGTGCCTCCGCTCATGGTGCTTCCTACGTCCTCCATGGCAGAGTCCATGATGACTCCGTCCACTACATAGAGCGGTTCTGCATTGCCGTTCAGGGTTGAAGTTCCTCGAATCCGTACGTTAATGGCTCCTCCCGGAGCAGAGTTACCCGCAGTAACATGTACGCCTGCCGCTTTTCCTCTAAGTAACACATCGGGAGAGGAGAAAAATGCAGATTGATCTTTGTCCAATTTTACAGAAGCAACAGATCCTGTCAGGTCGCTTCTTTTAACGGCTCCGTATCCAATCACAACTATCTCATCTAGTCTTTGTGTGTCTTCTTTAAGGATAACATCTATAACAGGTTTTCCATCTATCCGGATAGTTTGAGTTATAAAACCAATAGACGTAAACTCTATTTCATGGTGGGTATCGGGAACAATGATTGAGTAAAAACCGTCTAAATTGGTTGTTGTGACCGTTTGGGTTTTACTAATACGTACTGTGACTCCTGTAAGAGGAATTCCTTCCGTATCGCGTACTACACCTTTTACGCTAAATTGTGCCAGTAACGTTACGTTACAAGCCAATAAAAAAATGAAGGGAAAAAGATACTTTTTCATTGAATAAAGGTTTATGAAAGTTTGCAACAAATAAAATAGTTTCCACAAGACTTTGATGCCACAATCTTGTCAAGAAATAACAATTCCTTGGAAAGTGTATTGTTTTGCTCTGAAGGAATAAAGGGGCGTTAGAAAGATTACAATATTTTTGCATTAGTATGCAAAAGTTTTGGATAGGGCTATAGGGTATTTATCTTAATTTTGTTTCTTGCAATAAGATTGTAAAGTGAAGAGGCTATTTATCATACTATTGTTATCTGTGATTGCCATCGTAGAAGGCACTGCATTCTCTTTTTTAAATCCTGCAGATATAAATGAACAATTGTCCCATAGTTCTGTATGGGCCATTTTACAAGACAGTCGCGGACTTATGTGGTTTGGCACAAAAGACGGATTGAATCTGTATAACGGTTATGATAATATTGTATACAGTAAGGTACCGGGTGATTCCACTTCTTTAGGTAATAATTTTGTAAGGTGTTTGTTTGAAGATCCTCAGACTTCCCATATTTGGGTAGGTACAGATGACGGAGTATATATTTTTGATGTTAACAGAAAAACCTTTCATCCTTTTGAGGCCAGAACTACCGAGGGGCACTTTTCCGTTTCCGGTCCTGTCAATACCATTATAAAAACAGCAGACGGGCATATTTGGATGGTGGCTTATGGTAAGGGCCTGTTTAAATACAATCCCAGTACAGAGGATTTGGTACGTTACCAAGCACCCCACAAATTAATCTCTGACCACATATGGACCTTAACGCAGGACTCTAAGGGCATTTTATGGGCTTCTACTTTTCAGGGAGGATTTTGCCAATACGACAGCGGTCAGGATGCCTTTGTATTCAGAGGTATTAGTGAAACAAACGATCGTTCTTCTGCATATGACACAAAATGTTTTCTGGACGATCCTTCCAACAATTGTATGTGGATAGGTACTGTGGCTTATGGATTGGTAAGGTATGACAGAAATTCCGGGAAGATGTTCCGGTATATCAATACTCATACAAACATTAGAGTACAAGGGATAAACGTAATAAAAAAACTAAATTCAAACGAGTTGTTGCTGGGGGCTGATAACGGACTTTTTCTGTTCAATATAAGCAGTCGCCATTGCGAACTTTTAGGAGTCCACAGTCATACCACACCGGAAGAGATTCGCTCTATTTTTGCTATTTATAAAGATAAAGAAGAGGGGTTGTGGATAGGCACTTATTATGACGGAGTACATTATCTGAGGCCCGGCTTTAGTTTTTTTAAAACGTTTGTAGTCCCGGAATCAGAAGGTAATGTAGTTTCTTCTATTGAACCTGCAGCAGATAAAAAAAGCATTTGGCTGGGTATGACAAAAAGCGGAGGTTTGTGTCGCTTTCATTTACAAAACAAAACGTTCGACCTATTTACTTCTAAAATCAATTTTACCAACGTTAGAACCATATGTGACTTTGACCGAGAATTATGGTTAGGGTTTTATTCAGACGGGCTACTCCGTTTTGAGCCTGAAACAGGAAAAAAACGTCACTATATATCTGTTGAAGGGGATTCAACAACTCTTTCTCACAGGGCTGTGTATAAAATCTTTAAGACTTCTGACGGGACCATTTATGTGGGTACTTTATGGGGGCTTGATAAATACATACCGGAAAAAGATCATTTTCAAAGAGTAGCACAAGTACGCGGAACACGTATTCACGATATTCTGGAAGACCACCTGGGGCTAATATGGATAGCTACCTATGAGCAAGGGCTGTTCTGTCACGATCCGTTATCGGGTACCTGGACACAGTACACCACCGACACAGATTCAGAAGGTGCGTTGCCGGTCAATAAACTAATCTGTTTGCACCGTGACAAAGAAAACCGTCTGTACATTGGAACGGAAGGGGCCGGTATATGTACCTACAACTATGAAAACCACACATTTTCCAATGTAGTACAAAGAGGATCCTTGCCCAGTAGTATCATCAATGATATACTATCTGATAATGAAGGGAACCTATGGGTTACGGCAAGCAGAGCCCTTTGTCGTATTGATATTGCTACAGGAGAAGTTAAAGTAGTGGACGAAGAAGCCCATACCAAAGGAAGTCAATATAACAACAACGCCGGATGCTCCTTGCCGGACGGCACACTTGTTTATGGACGTACAGGAGGTTTTATTACGCTGATGCCTTCCATGCTCAGGCAGAACGAACTTCCTCCCAACGTTTTTATTACAAACTTGAAAAGCCTAGATGCTTCTTTGCATCCCGATGAAAACGGATGGATTACTATTGGACCTAAACAAAATGCATTTAGGGCAGATTTTGTAGCCCTCAGCTATGTATCACCTCGTCAAAATCAATTTGCCTATTATTTAGAAGGATTGGAAAAGCCTTGGGCCAACTTGGGCTATGAACGTACGGCCATATACAACAGTTTGCCTCCGGGGAAATATGTATTTCATGTAAAAGCATCCAATAATGACGGCCTTTGGAACGAACAGGGATTGTCCATTCCTGTTTACGTAAGAAAACCGTTTGGCAGGCGTCCTTTTATGATGGTCATCTACTTTCTTTTGCTAAGCGGTGCAGCTTACCTGACTTTTGAATTTATAAAACGTATTCAAAGTAGGAAGATGGAAAGTAGCATGCTTCAGTACCAGTTGGATAAGGAAAAAGAACTGTATGAACAGAAAATCAGTTTTTTCACAAACATCATTCACGAAATTCGAACTCCATTGAGTTTGATAAAAGCTCCTTTGGAAAACATCATACATACACTGTCTGCTAACGATCAGTCCAGGGAGAATTTTGATATTATGGAGCGGAATGTAGAGAGGTTGCACATATTGGCAAACCAATTGTTAGATTTTAGAAAAATTGAAGAGAATGTGTTTATTTTCAATTTTGCACCTTCAGATTTAAGCGAAATAGTAAAAAATGCTTCTTACCGGTTTTCTTCTATTTGTAGATTAAGAGGTATTCAATTGGAGGTTACTGTTCCTCATACACCGTGTATAACGGTAGTAGATGCAGAAGCACTAAATAAAATTATGGGGAATTTATTGAACAATGCATTGAAATATGTAAAAAATAAAATCTCTGTAGTGCTTGAACATCAACAAAAAGATTGCATTATTAAAGTAACTAATGACGGTAGTGAGATTCGTCCTGAGTACCTTGAGAAAATATTTGTCCCCTTCTTTCAAATAAACGATGAAAATGCTTTTCATCGTAAAGAAGGTAGTGGCTTGGGCCTGGCTCTGGTCAGACACTTGGTTGAAAAACATAACGGTCGTATTGAAGTGGAAAGTCAAAGCGGTCATACTTGTTTTACAGTGACGTTGCCTTATATAGAAGCTCCGGCAGATAAAGACTCTTTAAAAAAAGATTTACTGAAAGACCCCTTATACAAAACTGAAAACGAATTTGAATATTTGGTTCCCGAACCTGGGCAAGAGTTTGAACATACAGTTCTTGTAGTAGAAGACAACTTGGAGTTGTTGAATTTTCTGACTGTAAATTTGGGTCGGATCTACCATGTAATAACAGCACATAACGGAAAAGAAGCTTTGGAGCGCCTGGAAGAAATGAGAATTATTGATGTTATAATAACGGACATTCTTATGCCGGTAATGGATGGCATTGAACTCTGCCGGGCCGTACGTGCAGAACAGATGTTTTGTCACATTCCCATTGTCTTGCTTACAGCCCAAACAGACTTACGTTCTAAAACGGAAGGCCTGGATTATGGAGCAGATGTTTTTATTGAGAAACCGTTTTCTATGGAGTTTCTAAAAGCTCAGATTGCCAGCATCATAAAAAATAGAAACCAATTAAAAGAAATTTTTACGTCTTCACCGCTCACACCACCACAGAGTATTGCTCGTAATACGGGAGACCTGAGGTTTATTACTAAGGTAAACGAAGTCATTATGGCCAACTTGTCAGAAACAGAGAACTTGATTGAAAGCATTGCTCTGAGTATGGCTATAAGCCGTTCCAGTTTACACAAAAAGATCAAATCCATTTCCGGAATGACTCCTAATGAATATATCCAACTTATAAGGCTGAAAAAAGCGGCAGAGTTGCTAAGTACAGGAGAATACCAAATTAATGAAATTTCTTATTTGGTAGGGTTCAATACTCCTTCTTATTTTTCTAAGTGTTTCCACAACCAATTTGGCTTACTTCCAAGAGATTTTGCAAGTAAGACAAGAGATAAAAACAATTAATATGAAAACAATATTCAAATCCTTTTTACTTATTTCTTTTTTTACGGCAGTAACTGCAATTACAGCCTGTTCTGATGCCTCATCACAAAAACAGATAACACCTCGTAACATTATATACTTGATAGGTGATGGGATGGGCTATGGCCAACTGTCCACATTAATCATGGAGAATGCAGTAAATAAAGAAGAATACGAGCCTTCTCAGGTTAATCGTATAAAACATATGGGCATATCAACCACTTATTCTGCAGACAATAAAGTTACCGATTCTGCAGCGGGAGGTACTGCTTTGGCAACAGGAGAAAAAACAAACAACGGCACCTTGGGTTTGAATCCGCAAGGGGACACCCTTACTAGTGTACTTGTTGAAGCTGCGGAAATGGGTAAATCTACGGGAATAATTGTAAACACATCTATTTTGGATGCTACCCCGGCGGCTTTTTATGCGCATGTTCCTGAGCGTAAACTCTGGGATGATATTGCTTTACAATTGTCCCGGCATACATTTGATATTTTAATGGGGGACGGACTCATGTATTTTAATGATAGGGAAGACAGTCTGGATTTAATTCAGGTTTTCCATAACAAGGGGTATGCTTTTAGCGATTCATGGGAAGAAGCAAGGGACCTGGATATGGAAGATAAAATGTTGGTTCTGACAAATTTCAAATACTTGTTACCCCAAGCCGTAGAAAAAGCGTTGGAGTGGTTGGATCAAAAAGACAATCCCAATGGTTTTTTCTTGATGATTGAACAAGCGCGCATTGATGGGAAAGGACATAACAACGAGATCCAAGGGTTGATTTTTGAAATGGACGTTATGGATCAAGTAATGAAAATAGTTTTGGATTATGCAGATACCCATCCGGAAACATTGGTAGTTATTACAGCAGACCATGAAACAGGTGGTGCTAATATAGGTTACGACGGACGTCCTTTTTTCAGTACTAAAGGACATACAGGCAGTGTAGTTCCTGTTTTTGCTTATGGTTCCGGAGCAGAGTGTTTCACAGGACTTATGGACAATATAGATATTCCCGCCAGGCTCCGTCAACTTATGAGTTACTGATGTTATTGTACAAAAGTTCAGGAAAAATTGATAAATTTGATGCTCCTGATTTTGTATAGTAAGAAAAATGGATGTAAACCGGGTTTGGGAAAATTTTTTACATAAAGAAGACGACCGTTATTTTTCCATTTTATATGATGGGTTTGTAGAGCCGCTTTATTCCTATGGGCTTTATCTTGGGTTTAATGAAGATCAATGTAAGGATGCCATTCAGGATTTGTTTTGTAAATTATATTTTTCAAAAAAGCGCTTATCCCATATAACACATATCACAGCCTATTTGTACCGTGCTTATAAAAACCGTTTGCTGGATATGTATCGCCAATCCTCCCGATACGAAAGCTTAGACAATGTGCGAGATGTCTTTTCCATCAAAGCTACGGTTTTAGAAGATCTTATGGATAAAGAAGAAGCCTTATATCTAGAGGCAAAAATGAATACATTGCTAAACAACCTTACTGCAAAACAAAGAATGGTAATCTATATGAGGTATATGCAGCAACTGAGTTACGCAGAAATAGGAGAAGCTTTGGAAATTAATCCCGATTCTTGTAAAAAAATGGTTTATAGGGCGATTGATAAATTAAGATCTCTTACAAAAAAATCGAAAACTCCGGAATAAACATTTCAGAATTTGTCCACTTTTGTAAAGTACAAACGTCTTAAAATAAAAGACGAAAGTGGACACACCCTATAATTTTCTTAAAGACCCCAATTTTATTGAGTGGAGGCTCTTCAGAACGCATGAGCAAAACAAGTTCTGGAAAGCTTTCAGGGAAAACAACCCGCATCTGGAACCATACCTGAAAGATGCTATTGAACAATTCAGTTCTATAACTATGCAAGATCCGTTTTTGTCTGAAGAGATAAAACAATCTATGCATCGGCAGATTGTGCAAAGAATTCGCAGGCGAAAAACAATCAGACGTCTTTATCTTTATTCATCGGCTGCAGCAGTCCTGATTATGGGGTTGTTTGTGGGTAGGTTCCTTTTGTATGAAAGAACAAGAACCTCTCTCCATACATATGAAGAACAATCCATTGTTGGGCAAGAACTTCCGAAAGAAGAAATTTATATTATTTCCGGAGAACAAAAAACAAGCATTGCCGATAATTCAGACATTCAGTTGACAGGGAAAGCAAAAGCCGTCATTATTGACAGTACAGAGAATAAACAAGAGCTGAAACTGGATGCCGTTGCTATGAACCAACTGATAGTACCCTATGGAAGGCGTTCAAACATAGTCCTTTCAGACGGAACAAGAATTTGTCTTAACTCGGGAACACGGGTTGACTTCCCCTCGGAATTTAAAGGTAAAACAAGAGAAATTAAGGTAGAAGGAGAAGTGTTTGTTGACGTAGTCAACGATGCAAAAAAGCCGTTTATTGTGCATGCCGGCAACGTAGCCATTCAAGTTTTTGGGACAAGCTTTAACGTATCTGCCTATAAAGAAGACCAAGCGGTTACGGTAGTTCTTGTAGAAGGATCCGTAGCGGTAAAGACAGAGGAAGAGCAAGCAGAGCTGCAGCCCGGTCAAAAAGCAGAAATATTAGAAGCTGCCATTACTAAAGAAGACGTGAATGTTTCTGAATACATCAGTTGGGTCAAAGGAGTGTTGGTCTTTGAAGAAACGCCTGTTTTAGAAATACTCAAAAAGGTGGGTAGGTATTACAACATGCAGTTTGAAGGAAGCGCAGACAGTTCTCTAAATGCAAGGACGTGTACCGGAAAGCTGTATCTCTCTTCCAGTGTAGACAGTGTAATGGTTTCCATATCTGCTATTTCTTCAACAGAGTTTCAACGCAATGACAACCATATTTTTATAAGTAATAAAGAGACTGCCTATGAGTTAAAGCCCATAAACGAATAAAAAAAGATCAGCCAATGGTAGCGCATTGACTGATCAACTGAAAAATCAATTAAAGTAACACTCAGTTAAAAGAATTACTAAAACCAACAATTCATTACAAATGTATGGAAGAAATATCTAATTCAAAAGCCATGACGAGGATTTCGTGCCTGATTCTTCTCCTCTTTACGGCAACTTCACTTTTTGCAAAGAATGTCACAACAACAGATGAGCAATTGACGTTGCATGTAAAGAACGTTACTATTAAACAGGCGATCAATCAAATTGAACAGGCCAGTGATTATGTTTTTCTCGTAACGGATGACGCAGTCAGGGAGATGGGAAAAACCACAAGTATTGAAGCAAACGGTGAAGACATCTCTGCCGTTCTGAAAAGTATATTCTCAGAAACAGGATTGTCATTCACCGTTGTAGAAAGACAAGTAACCGTGTACAAAAAGGCACAACCGCCTGTGCCAAAACCTGCACCCGCTCCTGTAAAAGTTGCAGAACAACAGAAAAGAACCATTTCCGGACAGGTTACTGATGAAAAAGGCGAAGCCATTATTGGTGCCAACGTAGTAGAAGCGGGTACTTTGAATGCCGTATCTACAGACTTAAATGGCCATTTTACAATGGGCATAGATGAAAACGCGGTTATCAGGATTTCCTATATTGGATTTATAACACAGGAAATCACAACCGACAGCAGAGCTGTTTATGCCATTGTGCTTGCAGAAGACAGACAAGTTCTTGAAGAAATAGTAGTTATTGGTTACGGAGAGCAAAGAAGGTCTGCTTTTACCGGTTCGGCCTCTGTGGTTTCTTCAGAAACCATTAACCGCAGACCTGTCACTAACGTAATGAGCATTCTGGAAGGAACCTCTGCCGGTGTTCAGATGCAGAGTACTTCAGGAGCTCCCACCTCGAGTCCTTCATTCCGTATTCGTGGGGCCAGCTCTATAAATGCAGGAAGAGACCCGTTGATTGTAGTTGACGGAGTTCCCTATGAATCGGGATGGAACAATATAAACCCGAGCGACATTGAATCAGTCACAGTTCTGAAAGACGCTGCCTCAACAGCCATTTATGGAGCCCGGGGAGGGAACGGTGTTATTTTACTGACTACTAAAAAAACATCCAGAGAAAAAGACCTGGTTGTTACGGTAGATACAAAATTTGCACTTTCCAATATTCGTGCCGATGATTTATACGATGTTATTGATTCCCCCGGAGATTTCTACGAACAACATTACTTGGCGCTATACAATTACTACCAAAACGTAGCGGGGTACAATTCTTTTCAGGCTAATAAAGCCGTTAACGAATCCTGGATGAAGAACAGCGATGAAGGAGGGGTTGGTTACCTGGTGTACACACTACCCGAAGGTGAAATGCTGGTAGGGCATAACGGCAGACTGAATCCCAATGCTGTTTTAGGCAGGACGGTCAAGGGACTGGATGGAAAAGCGTATTACCTCTACCCCGACAACTGGGTAGACGAAACATACAACAAAGGATTCAGACAGGATTACAACATCAACATAAGAGGAGGTACAGAAAAAGTAAGCGTTATGGCCAGCGGTGGATATACCAATGACCAAGGAATTACAGACGCTGCTTATTTTGAGCGATTCACAGGAAGGATCAAAACAGTCCTGAATGCGAAAAAGTGGTTAAGACTGAGCGCTAATGTGGATTTGACAGTTTCTGAATATGTAAACAACACAGACTATAGCGACAACTCTAACAATATATTTTCCAATGCCAATCGTGTGGCTCCTATCTACCCCGTCTTTATAAGAGACGAGAATAAAGATATTTTGTACGACGAAAACGGAAAAGTATATGACTATGGAGACGGGAAGCACAATTTTGGAGTATCCAGACCTATTAACACAGGGTCTAACCGCTTACAAGAAGCTCTTATTCAAACAAGAAAATACGATAACATGAAAGTGGGAGCGCAGGTAGCAGCCGACTTTATAATTACTCAGGATTTGACGGCTACACTAAACGTGTCTTACAGCGAAAGAAACCGTAGGTACATAAGTACCCGGCAGCCTTTCTATGGGACTTCCTTCCCGGGAGGTCAGACTTCTGTGAGTGCTCCAAAAAGCAAAACGTTGAACCTTCAGCAATTGGTTAACTACAAGAAAAAAATAGGTTACCACAACCTTAGAGTTACCCTTTTGCACGAAATTTTCTCTTCTAACTCGTACAGTCTGTCCGGGAGTAAATCAAACATGTTCAACTACTTTGGTAATCAGGAATTGGCCGGGGCCATTACCATCAGCAGTACAAACTCTTATGCCAATAATTACCAGAGCGAAGGATACGGAGGACGTATCTTGTATGATTTTAAAGAGAAATACAACCTGGATGCTTCGTACAGGCGGGATGCTTCTTCGCGTTTTCACCCCGATCACAGATGGGGTAACTTCTTTTCTTTTGGAGGTGCCTACCTGATATCAAAAGAAAATTTCTTTGAAGTCCCCTGGGTAGACGAACTGAAATTTAAAGTTTCTTTTGGACAGAACGGAAACGACCAGATAGGAGATCACCGTTATATAGATACGTATGATATTGAAAACCTGGATGGAGAAATAGCCGTTACCTTCCGCAATAGAGGAAATAAGAAAATCACCTGGGAAACAAGAACGGCCATCAACGCCGGTATTGAGTTTGAGTTGTTCAAGGGACGTTTGAGGGGAGGGGTTGACTACTATAACAATAAGACAACCAACATGCTGGCCTCTATATCTGTTCCTTACTCCTTGGGGTATTCGTCTTATTATGACAACGTGGGAAGCATGAGAAATAGCGGTTTTGAAATTGACTTGCATGCCGATGTAATCAGGACCCGTGATTTTACCTGGAGCCTCTTTTTTAATACCTCGTTAAATAAAAGCCAGGTTTTGCAACTGGCAGAGGAAAGAAAAGGAGAAACTCTGTACGACCAAAGTGGTAACGAAGTAGCCCAAGGATACAGTTCCGGCAGGTATTTCTACGGAGAAGGTCTTGAGTTCAGAACTTGGTATTTAAAGAAATTTGCAGGAGTTGATCAGGAAGGAAATGCCATGTGGTATGTGAGGGATGATAATACCGGAGAAATTTCAACCACTACCGTAAACAGTTCTGCTACTTACTTTGCATGCGGCAGCTCACAACCCAAAATGCACGGTGGTTTTGGAGGTAGTATTTCCTGGAAATCACTGGAACTCTTCTTTACGTTTGTTTACAGACTTGGAGGGTATGGGTATGATTCCGGCTACTCCACTTTAATGACAGCTCCTTATAACGGTCATACAGGGTACAACTTCCATAAGGATGTAAAAAAATCGTGGACTTTGGAAAACCAGACAAACGAATATGCCCGTTGGCAATACGATGACCGTTATTTTACTTCTGCCTCTGACCGTTGGCTTACAAAAGCCGATTACTTGAGCCTGCAGAACATTATGCTTAGCTACCGAATTCCATCAAATGCATCTAAAAAAATTGGGATAAACGGACTTACAGTAGCTGTGGGTGTTGACAACGTTTTTTTCCTGTCTCACAGGAAAGGCTTTGTTCCCAGTCGCAATTTTGATGGCAATGTGGACTTTGGGTACTTCCCAACAATTACCAGGTACATGTTAAATCTTTCCTTTAAGTTTTAAGAAATATTGAAAGACGTATTATGAAAAAGATATTATTTACTTATATATTACCTTGTGTACTGGTGTTCTCCCTTACGGGATGTATAAAAGATTCAATCGCTACCCAGTATGCAACCGGAGATCAGATTGGAGGGTCGGAAAGCGCATTGGAATCTCTGGCTAACAGTACAGCAGCTTTTATGTACAGTTATGATTATTTTGGCACATTGTCCTCACAAGAGTTTGGATATCCGGCCATGATGATCATGCGAGACGCCCTTACGGACTGTCCGTACGTTTCTACGAACTACAATCACTTTAACACGTCTTGGGGGTCGTTGGCAGATTTCAGTTCCAGCAGAACCAAACAACCCTGGCGTTATTATTATCGGATGATCCTGAATGCAAACAACACCATTATTGCCATTGGGGATCCTGAAGAGCATCCGGAACGAATACAACATTTTTACGGGAACGCCCTTGCTTATAGGGCTTTGTCCTACATGGATCTGATGCGTTTGTATGAGTACAAAAAAACCGGAGTCAGCTCTCTGGATGCAGAAGCGGAAAGCAATGATATTATGGGTCTTACTGTAGTGATCATTGACGAAAACTTTGATGTTACCAACGCTCAGGACAATCCCCGGGTTCCTTTTTACCATATGTACCGTTTTATTATGACAGACCTGAACCGTGCAGAAAAATACTTGCAAGAGTACGTACGACCCACAAAAATACGGGCAGATTTGTCTGTTATTCAAGCTCTTAAAGCGCGCATGTGGCTTGAAATAGCTACGCGTTTTCAGAAATACCCGCAAGATTTGCAAACACAACTTGCTCATGATGGTGATGAAGAACTGGACATGTATGACAAACTTGGGGTTAGTTCTGTGGCTGAATGTTATCAGCATGCAGCTCACTATGCCAAACAGGTCATTGGTAAATACGCTCCGTTGTCTGAACAGCAGTGGCACAGCTTAACGAACGGATTTAATGATTCCGGTGTAAACTCCTGGATATTTGCCATAACCATCAACTCTATAGATGCCGTTTACAGCCGTGTAAATAACTTTTACTCTAACTGTGTTACGGAATTTTCCAGAGGCTACAGCCGTTCGCAATACCATTGCTACCGCATGATTGACAAACGTCTGTACGATAAAATTGACGATGATGATTGGCGCAAGGTTACGTGGATAGCTCCGGAAGATGCCGGAAAAATCCCAACTCCGGAAAAATACCATACCCTATTGGGTAGGCTGGACCAGATCAATGGAGATCCGGAAGGTACGGAATGGGCATTGCGCGATGCTTACGTGGGATTCAAATTCCGTCCGCATAACGGTGATGTAACTGATGATTACAAAAATGCATTGCAGGTGGACTACCCCATAATCAGGGTAGAAGAGATGTACTTTATAGAAGCAGAAGCCAAAGCATACACAGAAGGACTAGCTGCAGGAGTAAATGCCCTGGCGGATTTTCTGAATGTGCACAGGTATAAGAATGCTTCCTATTCTGTATCTCCTTCCGATGTAGATGATTTTATTGACAATTATCTGTTAACACAAAAGAGGATTGAACTCTGGGGAGAAGGCCTGTCGTTTTTTGATATCAAAAGAAGGGAGTTGCCTATAGCCAGAGGCTATAAAGGTACCAACTGGATTCCCGGTATACGGTATAATTCCATGCCGGGCCATATTCCGTCCTGGTTGAACCTGTACCTGCCCAATGAAGGCGAAGCTTCATTGAACCATGCCCTCAAATTAAATCCCAACCCCAGCGTATACGATGTATATACTTTGTGGGTAGAATAAACATTAAAGTAAACAGAGATGAATACAGTAAAACATAGAATAACACTTTTGCCACTGCTCATGTGCTTGGTCTTAATGACCATGTCCTGCACCCGGATAGAACCATGGGAACCGGGACCTCTGCCGGCAGCCGACAACCCGGGTGTGTTTTTTGACCAATCCAATCCCAAATTAATAGAAATGGGTGCCAATGCACAAGGCGAGTTAAGCCAAAACTATTTTACCATTACCGTTGGCAGGGATCCCTTTAAAGCTTCCTCTGCCTTGTCGGTTCCTGTTCAGGTGCATTATGCAGATCCCAATTTGACCGTTGCCCGTACCATAGAATTCCCGGCCGGAGAAATCTTCACAGAGCTTGAGGTATCTGTAGGACAGTATGAATTTGGAGTACAGTACAATGTGTCTATGGAAATAGATGAAAAATACTCCAATCCCTATAAGGTTTTTGCTGAAAATGAAAGCAAGGGAAGCAGCCGCATTGACTTGAAAATGGAAGTAGTATGCCTGGCCGGTATTGGAACGTTTACAGCAACGGATTTTTCCGGTTCAACCCCTCCGCAATTTTATCCTTTTGAACATAAAATTTACGATAACCAAGACGGTACGTATACCATTAAAAACTTTTTGTTCAACAATGCCGGGTATGACTTTAGATTTTCCATTGATGCAGATAACAACTTCAGGCCGGCCGAAGATTGCGGATACCACTCTCTGGGTGACGACCGTTGGTATTTCTATGCAGCCAACTCAGATGCCTCTGCCAACAGAATACCTTGTTACATTCCGGGAGCAAATCCGAATGACAATGTGACTTACATATATTTCTACACCGCAGAAAATACTTCCAAATACACAGATTTCTGGTTAGATTTGGAAGGCAAACGCGGTAGAATGATGGGGTATTCCCGTTATTCTGTATCGAGTTCGGGTAGAATAGCTTTTAACATTGTATTAAAATAGATTTCTTTGTGTGGTTTGGGTTTCACAGTCTTGCCCCTTAAGGGGGTAAGACTGTACTTTATCATGCAAACGACGAATCAATAATTCTATGAAAAAAAGCCTTTATATCGCTCCTTTATTGCTTCTCATTCTATTTTTCTCCTGTCAAAAAGAACCAGTGAAAGAAATAAAAGAATACAATGGGGGGCTTGTACAAGAACGAATGGATACGTATGAACCGGGATGGATACGTGTTAAATTTGTAGACAGCGGTACCTATCTGTATTTAGAAGGTCCTGAAATACAAGAAGTTGCTTCCTTCTTGGGAGCTACACAAACAGAACGAGTCTTTAAGGAAGGAGGTAAATTCAGGGAACGAAGGAAAAAATACGGACTCCACTTGTGGTTTGATTTTTATGTAGGTGAAGAACAGCCGCTTACCCGGTCCATGAGCACCCTCATGGAGTGGCCACAAATTGAAGTAGCAGAATTAATTCCTCTTGCCAGACAAACAACAAAAGCAGAAGCTTTTTTCTCGGCTTGGCATCCCAAGTATACTTCTTATGCTCCGGGCAACAGCTCTGTCGGCGGGATCCCATTTAATGATCCGCTGATTATACGTCAATGGCATTATTTTAATGATGGAAGTACTACTTCATCTGTGGCCGGAGCCGATGCCAACATATTGCCGGCATGGGAGGTTACAACCGGTAATCCAAGCGTTATTGTGGCCGTAATAGATGGAGGTATTGATTTTAACCACCCCGATTTAGCTGCCAACATGTGGGTCAATCCTCACGAAATTCCCGGTAATGGAGAAGATGATGATGATAACGGATATGTGGATGATATATACGGATACAGGTTTGGTAAGGATGGGCTAATCAATCCTTCGGGAGAGATATTGCCTATGGACCACGGAAGCCATTGTGCAGGTGTTATTGGAGCGGTTAGCAATAACGGTATGGGTTTGGCCGGAATTGGAGGTGGCAACGGAGATCCGTCCACGGGGGTTCGGTTGATGTCTTGTCAGACATACGTGCCCGACCCGGCGTATCCGGAAGACCCGTACGGCAACTCAAAATCTACAAGTCAGACACCGGATGCCTTTGCTTATGCAGCAGACAACGGGGCAGTCATTGCCAATTGCAGTTTTAGTTATGGGGGAACTTCCCTTTCGGCTGCCTATAAGGCCGGGATTGACTACTTTGTGGACAATGCTGGAACGGATGAAAATGGGAACCAGACAGGTCCTATGCGAGGAGGTTTGATGGTTGCCGCAGCCGGTAATGACGGCCAGGAAATTACAAAATATCCGGCATCGTATGAGAAATGCATTTCTGTGGCTTACAGTATGAGCAACTATTTGGTATCTCCTTCTTCCAATTACGGACCTTATGTAGACATTACGGCACCCGGTGGTGCTACGTCAAGCAGTTATGCACCCGGCAGGGTAGGTGGCGTTTTTAGTACCATTCCTATGCAAAGTCGAAATTACAATGTAGAGCAGGGATATAGTTATAAGAGTGGAACTTCCATGGCAGCTCCTCATGTGGCCGGGATTGCAGCATTGGTTTTGTCTGCTGCTCTGGAAAACGATATCTCCATGAACGTTGAGAAATTAAGGAACATCCTGGAAAGAAGCTGTTGGGATATTTACAGGTATAATGACCAAAAATACGCCGGAGGATTGGGACACGGGCAGATAGATGCAGGGTTTGCTTTGCAGATCCTTTTAGGGGACGATGATCAGCCGGTTGAAACACCACAGAACCTTCAGACCACAACCGGGACATATCAGATACAGGTAAGCTGGCTTGTCCCTCGGGATTATTTTGGGAATCCGGTAGTATCTACAGAGGCTTATATAGGGCTGAGGGACTTGAAAGACGTTGATTTAACAAACTTGCCTGCAGGCATAAAAAAGACAAGCATTCAAAACAACAAGGCTGTTGGAGATACAGAAGAGATGGTGTTTTCTGATTTGAGTCCGGGAACCTCCTATTATTTTGCACTTATAGCCATTGACAGACAAAAACAATGGTCAGAACCTCTGTTCTTCTCTGCCAAGACACAGCCGGCAGACGATCCGTCCGAACCCATAGAAGAGGGAGGATTTACAGTGTACCCTAATCCGGTTAAAGATCATTTGTTTATAAGTTTTGCAGAAAAGTATTTAGGAAAAAAAGTAGAAATTCAAATATTGAATGCCATTGGTCATTGTGTCTATAGCGACGAAATGCAGGGAAGTATAGAACCCTATAAAATAGGAGTGAAAAGAATGGCAGCTGGTGTTTATACAGTAATTCTCAAACATTATGAAGAGGAAAACCACTTTACAATCATTAAGCATTAGAGGACACGTACTCTTTGTGTTGCTTGCTGTCTTACTAAACGTGAGCGCAAACGCTCAAAGCGTTACAGAAACACCGGCAGTCCCATTTCTGGAAATAGACACAGATGCACGGGCAGCGGGCCTGGGAGGAATACCAGGCTTGTTTGATGCCAATGCCTACGGAATTTTTAGTCATCCGGCCTTTGCTCTTTTTTCATCACAGCACTTTGGGCTGGGAACTACTCTTTCTGCACGTAAAAACTTAAAAGACGGAAACTTATATACGTTGGGCAGCTATTACAACCTGAATAAAAACAACGGATTAGCCATAGGGGTTCGTTATTTTTCGCATCCGCAAGTACAAGCGCAATATAAACCGACAGAGGCTGCCATAGATCTGGCGTATTCCAGGCGGATAACAGAACAATTATCCCTTTCGGCGACCTTACGTTATATATACTCAGATTTAGGTGATTCTCAGGACTTTGGGAAGGGCTCCGGTGTAGGAGCCGATGTGGGGATTGTATACAACAATATATTTTCACAGGTAGAAAGGATCCGGTGGAGTACGGGTATAGTAGCATCAAACTTTGGGAGTAAGATGTATTACGGGGCTGAAAGATATACTATGCCTTTTTCTGTCAGATGGGCTAACACATTGCACTTGCCAATATCTGAAAACCATGTTTTTAATCTGGTATTGAATGCAGGTTACAGAATCCTTCCTGTGGGTTTTTCTGCATTTGAAGGGAATGTGGGACTTGAATACAATTTGTATGGTTATGGGGCTTTACGTGCTGGTTACCATATAGGACACCCGGAGAAAGGGTTGGGAAACTTTTTCTCTCTGGGTGCAGGAGTAACGTTTTCCCGATTAAAAATGGATGTGGCTTACCGGATGGGTACAACAGACGAATCCTTTAAAAACATATTGTTTTTGAGTTTAGGTGTCTTTTTCTAATACTATGAAAAAATGCTTGTTATGAAATTTATAAAAAATAAATTTTCTTCTTTGGTAGCAGTTGTTCTTTTGTCATCGACCCTCTTTTTAGTACAATGCCAACAGAAAACCATCATTGAAGGGGTAGGTGACCTGTATGTTTTATATGACGAAAACGAAGGATACAGGATACTGGCAGCCGGGTCTGACGGTGAACTGCTGGACACCTTATTATATACGTCTCTAAAAAGCCTATGGTTCAGGTATATAGCGGCGGACGAACAAACGGAAGTTACGTTTGATTTTCGACTGCACGACAAAAAGAAGCACAGGAAAGAAGAGCGTTTTTCCGTCCCGTGGATACCGGAAAAATTGCTAGTTGTTTCTGATCTACACGGACGCCTGGATGCTTTTGTTGCACTTTTAAAAGGAAATGGTGTAATAGATGACCGGCTGCATTGGAGGTATGGAAAGAATCAGCTTATTTTTATTGGAGACATTCTGGACAGGGGCCGAGACGATAATGGCATAGCCTGGTTGTTGTATAAACTACAGGAAGAAGCTTGGCAAGCCGGAGGAAAAGTGGTTTTCATTCCCGGTAATCACGAAGATCTGGTTCTTAAAAACGACTTAAGGTACGTAAACAAAGAACACTTGGAGTTCGCAGAAAAGACCGGCGTTTCCTATTCAGATTTGTATGGGCCAAATACCGTCTTGGGTCATTGGATTCGTAGCAGTGATCTGATATGGGTGGTTGGAGAAGATTTGTTTGTCCATGCCGGTTTAAGTACGGTGATGGTGGAGAACGACTATAGTATTGAGGAAATCAATCAGTTGGGAAAACAGTTTATAGGGTATTCCACAAAGGAAAAGAAAGAACTGCATCCAAGAAATGAGCTCTTGTTTGGAAGATACGGTCCTCTTTGGTACCGCGGACTAGTTTTTGATACAGAACGCTATCCGCCCATTTCCTCGGAAGACCTGGACATAGTATTGCAATACTATAAGGTAAAGCGGATAATTGTAGGCCACTCAGAGGTAAAAGAAATAGAACAGCGGTATGACGGGCGTGTATTTGCAGTGAACGTAAAACACTACAGAAATTACCCGACAGACAGTACTGCGGCTTTACTGATCAAAAGAGACAGTACTTTTGCCGTTACTTATACCGGAAAAAAGACCCTGCCCAGGCTCTACCCTCCATCCGGATAGGATGCCTCCGTAAAAATAAAAGGTGACGTCAAATACCTTCCGGCTGTTTTGTTCAGTCACGTTATAGCTCTTTGTGACCCCGTAGACTTCTTTAAGTTCGTATTCGCCCAAAACGGGTTCCTGTAGGACGTATTTTTTGATTTGCTCCCGTATGCCATTCATGACCGATTCCTTTTCAAAAGGATTGTCAGACACTTCTGTGCGACCTGTAGCGGCGGGATTTTTCACTCCGGTTGCACGTTGTGCCCTCACACTGTCTGCGTAATGCCTGAATTGGGCACGAACTTCCGGGGAACGAAGTCCCTGTATGGTAAAGATGGCAATGCCTTTGGCTCCGTTGTTCAAGGCGGCATCCATACATTCAAACATTTCGTTCCCGTTTGTGGCCATCATGCCACAAAACAAAGTGGTTGCCGGATTTTTTTGTTTTACGTTGTCTATGGTACAATCTTCAATGAAACTTACATCACCTGTGTAAAAATTATGATATACCATGGGAAACACAAGGTCAAGATTCCATTGGCCCCAATCTTGTCTTACCATGGCTCGTGACATTTGTGGAGTGGGGAAGGGAGATGCTGCCATAACTTTTCCGTGTGCATGAACAACTTTTGCAATTTCATTGGCCACTTCCGTTACCTGATCACAGCGGAACTGAAGCCAGTTCTCGTCTGTTGAGGGATCGTCGGATTGACGAGGGTCATAACCGTATTGTTCTTCAAAAAGGGTTATCATGGCTGGGTGGTATCCGTAATCCCATTCCGGGTATTCACGGTCTTGCAGTACTCCGTAGCGTGGCCAGAGTGTGGTTGGTAGAATCACATCTACAAAACGATGGTAATCTATGGCAATACCGTTGAGTCCTTCTACTCGACAGTAAGCGCTTACTTTTTCTTTGATGTACTCCCTGACTTGCGGGAGGGCAGGGCACATGAATTTGTAATAATCCACATAGGCCTGTGTGTTTGCAAGACTTTCTCCTTTACGGTTAACGCTCAACCATTCCGGATGGTTTTTCAAAATGCTTTCTCTGTCATGTTCCGGGTTTAAGGTCCAGAGCCATGCGTATACTTCCAGACCATACCGGTGTGCAATGGGAATGGCTGTTTTGTAATCCTCCGGGGTGGGAGCATTAAGAATGATACCGTCAAGCCCCGTTTCTTGGATGACGGCGCACAGGGAGTCAAAACTCATGGCAGGACGGTAGTCCAGCCATGTCCAAAACATGGGGTATTCAATGTCTGCTTTCTTTTTCACGTGAGAGCAGGAAAACAGACCCGCTGCCATTGTGAGCAGCAGAACGGTAAGAATGTATTTTCTCATAATTATTTAAATTTTAATTTTCAAACGTAATTTCCCGGCAAGCCATGTAGCCAGGATAATAACCAGGGCAAAACAGAAAGAGTTAACCAAACCCCAAGGGTGATGAGTTAACCAATCCGGTAGAACAATACCTGTTAAATCTGCCAAAGCGTAGGAAACATAGGGCAACAAATAACAGGTAAGGGTGGCTGTTCCGGCCGGGCTTATTAAGCGGAGCCAGCCGGCCAGGTCCTGTTCATTCAGCCAGGTAAGCAGCCCGTAAACGGCAATGGCTATGCCTGTTACGTAAAAAATCCAGGGAGGTGTTGCCGACAGTTTGGATACAATCCAGAAACGATGGGCCGTGAAACCCGCCAGACCGAATACGCCGGCTGCCACTATCGTCAACAGAGCTTTTTTGTGTTTTTTTATGTGTCCATAGCGGGTGGTTAGAAGAGAAAAAATGACACCGCCCATGGTAAAAGCCGGCAAGGCCCCGTTCCCTATGTGGAGGGTGTACAGTATCTGGTGATAAAAATTGGGGAAAGGCAACTGAAGAAGAGTCTCTTTGCCCCATCCTTCCTTCAAGGGGGTATTCAACATGCAGACAACCACAAACGCCATCCAGACGGGAATCAGGTACTTTAGATTGTCGCGTGTGAACACGTAGATGAGGGCACACAGAAGATAAGTCCAGCCGATGGCACCCAAGATACCCCATTGGGCAGAAAACACACCACCTTTGGGATCTCTGAACGTTATGGCCAGAAACAATAAAATACCGGCTCCCAGCCATTGGAACAGAACATACAATTTCTTGCGGATTTTTCCCGGATTGGGCGGGTATTGATTCCAGATGAGAAAGAAAGCGGTTACCATCAAAATCCAGTAAATACCTATGGAATAGGGAACGTCTTCCGATAGCCGGGCCTCTGAATTGGTGATAAAAACACCCATGACCAGCAGGGCCAGTGTTCGTGAAAAAATATGGCCCACAATGTTTTCACCCGGCACACCTTTCCTGAATCTTGCTTCGATGGCAAAAGGAATGGACATGCCCACTACAAAAAGAAAACAAGGGAACACCACGTCTGCCAGTCCCATGAAATCCTGACCAAATCCGGCGTGTTCAAGCCAGGTTGGAACGTCATGTATTTTCCAGAAATCATTGACAAACAGCATGACCAGCATGGTCAATGCCCGCAATAAGTCAATGCCTGTATTACGCTGTGTAAAGTCAGTGGTTCCCATGAATCAGAATTCGGCAATCAAAGAGAACCATTTACAGGCAGAGGAACCCCACACTTCTTTGTAGGTGGCGGTGTTGAACTGAGGCCAGTAAGGGGTGTCTTCGTTAAATCTGGATTGCATACCTACTGGTATTTCTCCTACCGTTTCACCCGGCAGAGCCGTGTACTGTTGCATATAATTGCTGCCTTCTCCCCAGATGAGGGATTGACCAAACGGGTTTTTTCCTACAATCCAGAAAAGTTGTTGTTCTGCTATGTTGAGTAGCTCTTTATCTTCCAAAAACTTGCCGCAAAGAGCTGCCGATTTTCCTGTTGCCAAATGAACGGCTGCATTTCCTTTGAAGGAGAACCATACGGGGAATATCCTAAGGTAATGTTCTTTATCCAGCTTAAAACCATGTTCCAGTTGTTCTTTATAATCTTTTTCTGCTCCATAGCGTATGCCTACTTGAATCTGGTAAAAATTCAAAGAATCCTTTACTTCGTCTACATGATACACCCCGCTTGGCATCATTCCGTAAGGTTTGACGTATTGCATGATCTTTTTCAGATAATCTCCGTGCAATCGGATGGCTTCTGCCCACCTGTTGTAGTCTTTATGATGGGGCTGCGTCCGGCACAAAGCGGTGAGTGCTTGCATAAATACTTGATCCCGTGATTGGTGAGTATAGTGAACAATTGACCTCTTGTTCAGATCCCGGTAAAAGAACCCTTTGATCTTATCTTTATCTTTTAGAGGATCAGTTCTTTGACACTCAAGCGTGTAGTCGATAAAAGCCGAGGCCATGTCTGCGTAATACTGCTTTCCCGTAAGTTGGTACAAAAGGCTGGCGGCAAACGACACATTGGCCATATATTGGCTTTGGCTGGCCATGGCTGCATGGTCGCCTCCACCTCCGGCGCCGTGTAGCTCGGCATAACCGTATTCATTAAAACGTTCCATGGCAAAAGCAAAGTCTTCTTCTGCCACCTTCTGCAGGTATTCCTTCAGCATCAGATCTTTTTCTATGCTCATAGAAGCGTAGGCTTCTATCCCCGCAAATACAAAATTCTCAAACGCCCTGTTATGTACCCGTACCCTCCGGCGTCCCGCGTCATCCATGGTGCCAATGAAACCGTCTGTCCATAGGTTGGTTCCCCAGGTCTGTACCCGATAACCGTCGCCAAAACGTGTTTTTAAAATGTAATCAATGCCCCAAAGAGCTTCTTCCTTCAATCTGAGGTGAAGGTCTATGTTGCCTTTTTCTTTGGCCCTATTGGCTGCTTCCAAGATGGCAAAGGCAATCTCTCCCGTCTGCAGGGTTTGTTGTGACATGTCTGCGGCATCGTGCCACCCACCGTTGACGGTGAAAATTTGTCCTTTATGCTCTCCGTTTAAATCTGTATGGCACACGCCGTGTTTTTCCGGAACGGGATAACCACATCTTTCTACAAACATGAAATTAAGAACACGCCATGCAGAATCGTCCCATACATCCCTGTGGATATAAAAAGGAAGGGTTTCCACGTTGCCCACCTTGAGCGTATACCTTCCTTCTGTTGAGAAAGGAGTGAAATCAACCGTTTGAAATTGACCTATGGGAGTCTTTTCGTTTTGTACGGTTCCTTCGTATACTATGTTCCCGGTTGTGTAATCTTTCAGGCAAAAAGTACCATTAGGGTGTTGTACATTGGTAATAGCAGTTTTTGAACTTTCCGTTCTGTATCCTGTGGTGGAAAAAATAATTCTGTCTTTACCCGGCATCCAGCCGCTAACTACTTCCGGATCTTCTATTTGCTGAAGTTTAACATTGTCAATATCAAAAAGCAAGGAGTCACCCATGGTTCTTTCTCTGCCAAACACTTCAATGGCAAAGGAGAGTTTGGTTACTTTATCCCTGGGCAATTCCGTCATTTCCAGAAAACATTCGTTCCATTGATTGTTAAGCAGGTTGATTTCATGAAAACCTTCTCTTCCATAGCGATCGGGAACTTTTATTTCTCCGTCGTTTTCTATATAAAGATTTAAATAAATGCTGCGTGCCCCTTCGCACGTGGGATAAATCCAGAAATGCAGGCGGTTGTAGTCTTCCCAGTTCTTTCCTCCTACTTCATAGCTTGCCATGCTGGTACCCAGGCCAATTCCCCAGTCTAAAAACTGCGAAACGGTAGTTGGGGCAGCCAGGCGCAAGCTGTGTTGTCCGTCCTTGCTCCGGTCGTTTGTCAAGTACATAGTTCCAATGCCCTTGTGCGACCATTTTTCCAGCTCTTCCATAGAGCATAACGTTACAGATTCAAGAACCTTTTTCTTAATGGCAAAGGTTTCAAAGGCTTTACTGTAATCGAGGGGAAGGGGGCTGTGGACGTATCCGGTATTCCGAATATCTTCTTTTAGTTTTTCATCTACCTGTGCGGACAGGCCGGTGCTGAAACATACAAACAGCAATAAAATACCCGCAAATTTTAATGCACGCATACATCATAGGTTTTAGAGCCACCATAAAGGTGGCTCGTTAATATAATTAATAAAGATACTACAATTTCCTTTGTGACATAGCATGGCGGTAACCTTGAATCTTATTCCAGTTACCACGTGTAAAATCGGGTACACGTACAGGAGCGTTTCCGTTTTCAATAGAAATGCGGCCCAGTGCTCCAACACAGCTCCATTCGGCCAGGTCATATACGTCCATATCTAATGGTAATCCGTTACGCAAACAGTACACCAGGCGGTAGTCCATGATAAAGTCCATGCCTCCGTGCCCGCCTACCATTTTTGCTTGTTCTTCCAACTCTGCCTGAATGGGGTGTTTGTATTGTTCCATAAGTGCGCGCCTTATTTCTTCAGGAACAAACCGGTGAGCACTCAGGTTCTCCAGGTTTGGTGTTCCTTCCAAGGTTGCTTGTGGAATTTCCAGAGCGTAGCCCGGGACAGGGTATTTGGTGGCAAAACCTTTTGTGCCGGATAGCTGGTACATCCTGCTATAAGGCCGGGGAGATGACACATCGTGCTGGATATGTATGGTTTTTCCATTTTGAGTACGGATAATGGTCATGGTATTTTGTCCGTTCTCAAATGTATAGGCTTCTTCCGGAGGTACCCCGCGTTTCTGAATCAGGAATTCCGGGATGTTAACCGATTTGGTATCCATGGCAACCAATATGTCCATTTTGTCGCCCCGGTGGATATCCAAAGCCTGGCATACAGGTCCCAGGCCGTGCGTTGCGTAGACATCCCCACTGAATTTCCGGTTAAATTCCATACGCCAGTCGCCTTCGTAATGATCCCAAAAATCTTCCAGGTTGTGGATGTAGGCACCTTCTCCATGAAGAATCTCTCCAAAGAGTCCTTGCTGAGCCATATACAGGGTGGTCAATTCAAAGAAATCATACACGCAGTTTTCCAGCATCATACAATGCTTGCGTGTTTTTTCAGAAGTGTTTATAATATTCCATATTTCATCCAGATCCATAGCTCCCGGGACTTCTACCGCAACATGCTTTCCTTGTTCCATAGCATATACAGCCATTTGGGCATGAGTTTGCCAGTCTGTGGCAATATATACCAGATCTATGTCTTCCCTGTCACATAACTCTTTCCAGGCATGGTCACTGCCACTGTAAGCGGCAGCCTGAGGGAATCCAGCATTTATAAGGATATTCTGTGATGAATCCACTCGTTCTTCGTGCTTGTCACACAGGGCCACAATCTGAATTCCCGGAATGTGGGTAAAACGCCTGACGGCTCCCGGACCACGCATACCCAACCCAATGAAGCCAACCCGGACTGTATCCAGGGCCGGTGCCGCAAATGCAAGCATGTCTTCTTGCCCTGCCGGACGTGGCGGGATTTTGGTTTCTATGGGAATGGATGTAGTACAGGCTGCCAGAAAAACGAGCACTGCCGGAATAAAGATTTTGTAAACTTTTTTCATAGTATTTAGTATTAGAGAAACAACATTAATATTCAATCCCCGGGCGGGCTTCTACGCCACGAGTCCAATAGTGTTTGATTTCCTGCATTTCTGTTACCAGATCTGCTTCTTCAAGAAGTTTTTTAGGAGCGTTTCTGCCGGTAAGAATCACTTCTGTGCCCGGATGTCTGTTCCGGAGTACAGAAAGCAGATCATCCACTGTAAACAGGTTGTAGTAGAGAGCAATGCAGGCCTCATCCAACACCACTACCCCGTACCGGCCGGCAGCCAATATTCCGGCCACTTCTTTTAGCCCGTTTACGGCTGCATCAATGTCTTCCTGCCCGGGTACCTTGTGTATAAAACAGTCCCGGCCGTATTGCCTTACCTCAATACCGGGGATGTATTCCCGAAGGGCTTTTAGTTCTGCATATTCTTTGCCTTTTACAAATTGAGCAAAGAATACTTTCTTGCCGGCTCCTGTAGCGCGTAAGGCCAGACCCAGTGCAGCCGTGGTTTTCCCTTTGCCATTCCCTGTATAAACATGGATATATCCTTTTTCTGTTTTCATACTACATTGTTTGGTACTTACAATATTACTAAAATCCGAGGATTTTAGTACTTTTACAGTATGAATAAAAAATTTAGAGCCTACGCAGGCCTAATCCTGATGACCCTTATAATAGGGTTTTCTTTTTTATTTGTAAAAATGGGGCAGACTTGTGCCAACAGCTATGACCTGTTGGCGCACCGATTCAACGCGGCATTCCTGGCCGTTCTGTTACTGAAGGCGTTTGGGGTGATTAAAATTGAAAAGACCGGAAGGAAAGAGTGGCTGAAAATTGTGGGAGTTTCGCTTTTTTATCCTGTCATGTGTTTTGGGTTTCAGACTGTGGGTTTGGAATATGCTTCTACATCGCAGGCAGGTATTATTCTGGCTTTGTTACCTATCCTTACGTTGTTTGCAGGAGCTCTTTTTTTGAAAGAAAAGACATCTGTATGGCAAAAAGCCGGTATTGCTGTTTCTGTTGCCGGACTCATTTTCTTGTTTGCCAGCGGTAGCAACCAGTCAGAAGGAACGAGTGTGGCAGGAACGGTACTGCTGTTGCTGTCCGTTGTATCTATGGTAGTTTACTACATGATTGGCAAGAAGTTGATGCAAAGTCATGACTCTATGACCCTGACAAGTATCATGGTTTTTTCAGGCTTTATCATTTTTAATGTACTGGCGGTTGGTCGTCACGCTTTTCTCGGCACGTTGTCAGATTATTTTAAACCGTTGGCACACGTCAATTTTCTAATTTCTATTGTTTACCTTGGTGTATTATCTTCTGTGTTGACGTCCTTCCTGTCCAATTACGCACTTATTCATATATCTACCACCCAGATTAGCGTTTTTAATAACCTGATTCCCCTTATTGCCATTGCTGCGGGGGTACTTTTGTTGGGCGAACACGTATCTGCAGCACAGATTACAGGGGGAACGGCTGTACTGACGGGTGTGGTGCTGGTGGTGGGGATTGGTTATAAACAGAGGAAACAATAATTTTTAAATAAAATAAAGAGAACAATGCTTAGTTGGACAGAAATAACACTCCGCCTGTTTATGGCTGCATTTTTTGGCGGACTTATTGGAATTGAAAGGGAAAGAAGGGTCTGGGTAGCCGGGATGAGAACGCATATGATGGTTTGCGTTGGTGCTTGCCTGGTTATGATTGTATCTGCTTATGGCTTCTCAGAAGTCCTGGGATCTGATTATATGCGCTTAGATCCTTCCCGGGTAGCTTCACAAGTGGTGAGCGGTATTGGGTTTATTGGAGCAGGTACTATTCTATTTTCCAGGCATGGAAGGGTTCGTGGATTAACCACGGCAGCCGGGTTGTGGACGGTAGCCGCCATAGGTCTGGCAACCGGCGGAGGAATGTATTATGCGGCGGGTATTACTACTTTTATCGCCTTGATTATCCTGTGGGCTATTCAACCCCTGGAAACTTATATTACCAACCGGGTATTGAAAAACACCCTTAAAATAACGGCGAAAGCCGATTTTATCTGGTCAGAATGGGTGTCGCAATTAAAAAAGAAAGAAGCTCTTCAGATTGAGTCTGTCCGAATGGATAAAGAGGGGAGTAAATTTGTTTACCAGATACGCTTTGAAAGTGTAAATCAAGATTTGGTGAACCGGATTGTAGATGAGCTCAAAACAGAACCGTCTGTAACGGAGTTCTCCTGGTCCCGTCAATAAAGACACCAATTCATTTAAAATCAATATTATGAAAATAGGAATAATCATTTGTGGCAGGTATCACAATTGTGCCGGAGGGAAATGCCTTAGAGCTATGCGTAACCGCGAAGGGGCTTTTTCTGTCTACCCAAAAGACACCCCCCTGGAAGTTGTCGGTTTTATTACGTGTGGAGGATGCCCCGGCGTTAACGTAGAATATGCCCCGGCAGAGATGATAAAAAACGGAGCAGAGGCCATTCATTTGGCTACGGGTATGGTGGTTGGGTACCCTCCCTGCCATCGGGTTGACTACTTTAAAAAATTCATTGAAGAAAAGTACAAAATTCCCGTAGTCATTGGAACACATCCCATCCCCATGAACTATTTCACTACACATTCCAATTTGAAGACATGGAATACCGACAAATGGCAAGAACTGATAAAACCGGTATTATCAGCCCCCGAGATGATGAAAGCATATGATTAATCTGACTTGTTATTCGGTCAGTTCGTAACCCCAGTCAATGCCTTTGCGTGTAGCAGGAACACCTGTTTTCATCCAGACCGGCATGGGGGCTCCCTTCAGGTAATGGTTGAAGAACTGTTCCAGGCGTATGCTCAGGTCTTTGGCATTTACACGTTCCCTCAGGTTGTGGGATTCCTTGTTGTACTGGAGCATCCAGACAGGTTTGCCGAGTCTGCGCAGGGCGGTGAAATACTCAATGCCCTGGTACCAGGGAACGGCCTCGTCCTGGTCGTTATGCATAATAAGTAAGGGGGTTTCCACTTTATCTGCAAAGAACAGGGGAGAGTTTTCTATATACAGATCAAATCCATCCCACAAGGTGGCTCCAATGCGGCTTTGCGTATGTTCGTACTGGAACTGCCGAACCATCCCCGACCCCCACCTGATGCCACCATAAGCACTGGTCATATTGGATACGGGAGCACCGGCACCGGCTGCTTTCCATTTGAACACATGGGGTTGAGTAACCATATAGGCTACCTGGTAACCGCCCCAGCTTTGCCCCTGAATACCGATATTGTCTTCATCTATCCAGGGGTTTTCTGCAATCAGCTTCTTTACCCCCGGTACGATGCATTCCATGGCACTTTCTCCCGGATGACCTATCCGGTAGGCAATGTCCGGAACAAAAACAATGTATTCGTTGCTCACAAAGAACGGAATGTTGATGGTGGAGCGGCTGGGGGCCGGAGCTCTGTAGCTGTGCAGGGTCTGAGAACTTCTTTCATAGAAGTACAGAATCATGGGGTATTTCCTGGAGGGGTCAAAGTTTTCCGGTTTGTATAGAATCCCATCCAGGTCCAAACCCGAGTCAGACTTCCAGTGTACCAGTTCTGCTGTTCCCCAGTTGTATTCTTTTTGTTGTGGGTTGATGTCCGTTATCTGCGTTTGCGTTTTAAAGTTGTTTTTTGTAATCCACACGTTGGGGGAGTTCTCAAAGTTGTGCTTGCTGTAAATCATTACTTTGCCGTCCTCTGAACGTGTGAGGTATACAAAGGTCATGGGTTCTACAATCCAACGTGTCATTACCGGATGTCTTTTGCCCATTTCTTTATAGTAGTAGCCGCTTTCTTTTGTGTTCTCATCAAACACAGAAAAATATACGGTTGTTTTGGGCTTGATGGGGTCTTTTTTTACGCCCGGGGTAGCCGGAGGAAGTAGCGTTCTGTCTAATCTGGTTATACGGAAAGTTAGGTTTTCTTTGCGTCCCAGACCATCTGTAAAGTTTACGGGCGGCGTGTTACCCGTGGGATCTACCAGCCATATATCGTAACGATCGTTCAGGAAAAGGCCCTTGTCGTCTTCCATCCAGCCGTCGTTTCCGTAAGACGAGGCCATGACGGGCGAGTCGTGCAATTCGTTGGCAAAGGACACATCCAGGCTTTCTGTAAGGCA
>MTBK01144849.1_pt1 | contig 50990 bp, 49 predicted proteins | sample 1535981 | NCBI WGS metagenome assembly MTBK01 (sample SAMN06109225, study PRJNA356200) | anaerobic digester metagenome | isolation source: biogas reactors fed with pig manure or primary and secondary sludge | place: Spain | collected 2016-06-30
GGAGTACGATCGCAAGATTGAAACTCAAAGGAATTGACGGGGGCCCGCACAAGCGGTGGAGCACGTGGTTTAATTCGATGCAAACCGAAGAACCTTACCCGGGTTTGACATGTACGTATTACTGAGATGAAAGTCGAAGGAGTCATTCGTAAGAGTGACAGCGTGCACAGGTGCTGCATGGCTGTCGTCAGCTCGTGTCGTGAGATGTTGGGTTAAGTCCCGCAACGAGCGCAACCCCTGCGTTCAGTTGCCATCGGGTGAAGCCGGGCACTCTGGACGGACCGCCTGCGACAAGCCGGAGGAAGGCGGGGACGACGTCAAGTCATCATGGCCCTTATATCCGGGGCGACACACGTGCTACAATGGTCGGTACAGCGGGAAGCGACGCAGCGATGCGGAGCGGATCCCCCAACGCCGATCCCAGTTCGGATTGAAGTCTGCAACTCGACTTCATGAAGCAGGAATCGCTAGTAATCGCGGATCAGCCAAGCCGCGGTGAATACGTTCCCGGGCCTTGTACACACCGCCCGTCACACCACCCGAGTCGGGTGCACCCGAAGCCGGCGGCCCAACCTTTCAGGAGGGAGCCGTCCAAGGTGTGTCCGGTAAGGGGGGTGAAGTCGTAACAAGGTAGCCGTACCGGAAGGTGCGGCTGGATCACCTCCTTTCTAAGGAACGAAGGAACAGAGACAAACACTCGCTCGGATCTGCGCACTGTGTTATTCAAAGGGCCGATAGCTCAGTTGGTTAGAGCACGCGGCTGATAACCGCGAGGTCGGAGGTTCGAATCCCCCTCGGCCCACCATTTTCACCAATGCAGCAAAAACGGGGATGTAGCTCAGCGGGAGAGCGCCTGCCTTGCACGCAGGAAGTCGTCGGTTCGAATCCGATCATCTCCACCAGTTATTCATGCGGAGTCTTTTCCGCTCTCCTCCCGGAGAGCGGTTTTTTTGTCTTTTTATTGTTTAATTCATCCCGATGGGATATCATCCTTCTTGCAGCACAAGTGTCGACACAAAGGGGAGTTAATATGGCAAAGATGCCCAGACTTGGTGATCTCCTGGTGCAATCAGGCTCGATCACCGAGAACCAATTGCAGGAAGCTTTGAAAGAGCAGAAGCGCACAGGATTAAAACTGGGGCAGCTGCTCTTGTCAAACAACGTCATAACAGAGGGCAACCTCCTGGAGACCCTGGCGAACCAGTTGAAACTCCACATCTACACCCTGTCGCGATACCGTCCCATGACAGAGGCCCTTAGAATGGTGCCTCACGCCGTGGCCAAAAGGCTTCAGCTAGTACCGCTGGCCGTCGAGGACGAAAACGTGCTTCTCGTCGCGATGGCCGATCCGCTGGACGTCCTGGCCCAGGACGAGGTCAGGATGATCTCCGGCATGGAGATCCGCATCGGCATAGTCTCCGCCTCGGAGCTAGAGATGAACCTCGAGCGGTTTTACACCATACAGGAAACCCTGGAAGGCGCCAGCGTCGAGTTCATGGAAAGCGCTGAAGAAGAAACGAGCGTGATGACCGCCGCTACCAGCTCCCCGGACGACGCCCCCGTGGTTCAGCTTGTCAACAACGTCATAGAGCAAGCCGTCAGGGAGCACTGCTCGGACATTCACATAGAGCCGTTCGAGAGAAGCGCCCGAGTTCGTTACAGGATCGACGGGGCCCTCTACAACGCGCTCGACTACCAGAAAGTCCTCCATCCGGCACTGACGTCGCGTCTCAAGATCATGTCCGGCATGGACATCTCGGAGAGGCGCAGGCCGCAGGACGGGCGCATCCTGATAAAGATCCTGGGGCGCAGGGTCGACCTCCGAGTCTCCTCCCTCCCGACCGTCTACGGAGAGAAGATAGTCATACGAATACTCGACCAGGAGAAGGCCATGGTCGGCCTTAAAAGGCTCGGCCTGGAGGAGGACGACAAGGAGAAGCTGGACTACATCTGCGAGGCGCCGAACGGGGTGGTGTTGGTCACCGGCCCGACGGGAAGCGGAAAGTCCACTACCCTCTACTCGATACTGGAGCAGATCAACAGGCCCGAGGTCAACATAATCACAGTTGAGGACCCGGTTGAGTACTCCATGTACGGAATAAGCCAGGTCCAGGTGAACGAGAGGGCGGGGCTGACCTTCGAGTCCACCCTTCGCTCGATTCTGAGGCAGGACCCGGACAAGATTATGGTGGGCGAGATCCGCGACGGCCTTACGGCACAACTGGCGATACGAGCCGCACTTACCGGACACCTCGTGCTCTCCACCCTGCACACGAACGACGCCCCCAGCGCCCCTATCCGGCTCTCCGACATGGGGATAGCCCCGTTCCTGGTGTCATCCTCCCTGATCGCCATCATAGCCCAGCGGCTGGTCCGCGCCCTCTGCCCCTCGTGCAAGGAGGAGTACCTTATCCCCGACCCGGTATGCGCGACGCTCGGCCTTCCCGCCGGCACAAAAGGCTTCAAGCCGGTGGGCTGCAACGACTGCCGCGGCCTCGGCTACAGGGGCAGGCAGGGGATTTTCGAGATACTCGTAGTCACCGAATCGATCCGCGAGCTGATAGTCAACGGCGCAAGCGCGGACGTAATACGCAAAGAGGCTATAAGACTGGGCATGAAAACGCTGAGGGAGGCGGGAGTGCAAAAAGTGGCGTCCGGCGTTACCAGCGTTGAAGATGTGATGAGCATCACTTTTGCATGACGAAAGGAGAGGAGCTCTTTTGCGCATCGACGACCTTTTGACGAAGGCCGGAGAACTCGACGCAAGCGATCTTCACCTCAGCGAGGGACTGCAGCCTGCCTTCCGTGTGGACGGGAAGATCGACCAGCATCCCGAGTATCCATCACTCTCCGCGGAGGACATGGAAAACGTGCTTGAATCTCTGCTCCTGCCGCCGGAGATCGGCAGGTTCAAGAAGAGCAAGGAGCACGACTTCAGCTTCACCTATCGCTCGCCGAACGGCAAGGAGTTGCGCTTTCGAGGCAACGCCTACTACGAATCGGGGAGGATGGGCATCGCCCTCCGGCTGATACCGATGCGCGTGCGCACCTTGGAAGAGCTGAAACTGCCACCCGTCCTCGCCCGGATCACCGAGCAGAGAAGGGGCCTCTTCCTGGTGACCGGACCCACCGGGCACGGAAAGAGCTCCACCCTTGCCGCCCTCGTCCAGATGATCAACTGCACCCGCAAGGAGCACATAATCACGATCGAGGACCCTATCGAGTACATCTTCAAGTCCGAAAAATGCATAGTGCACCAGCGTCACGTCGGCATAGACACGGACAGCTTCGCCGAGGCGCTCAAGCGCGCCCTGCGGCAGGACCCCGACGTGATACTGATAGGCGAGATGAGGGACCTCGAGACTGTCGCCGCCGCGATCACGGCCGCCGAGACAGGGCACCTTGTCATGGGCACTCTTCACACCCAGGACGCCGCCCAGTCGATCGACAGGATAATAGACGTATTCCCTCCCCACCAGCAGCAGCAGATACGCATACAGCTGGCCTCCATAATAATCGGTATATGCTCTCAACAGCTTCTGCCCCTGTCCACCGGCGGAAGGGGTGTCGCCACGGAGATACTCCTCGCCAACGCCGCGGTGCGCAACTGCATAAAGGAGGGCAAGACAAACCAGATAAAGACCCTCATCCAGACGGGGACAAGCATAGGCATGCAGACGATGGAGCAGTCCTTGGCCGACCTGGTGAACCAAGGCGTGATGCACCTCGGCACCGCCATGGAGTACGCCTACGACCCGAACGACCTTAAGAGGTTGCTCTATGCCTAAAACAGCGCCCCTACACTTGCGCGTCCGAATAACCGATAGTATCATGATACCGTTTGACGGTACCCACAGCTCCTAAAGATCGCGGAGGTAGAGATGGACTTTACGTACAAGGCGCGCGCCGCCGACGGCAGGATAGTCGAGGGAGTCCTCTCCGGCTCCGGCCAGGACGACGTCGTCGGCCAGCTTCGCCGGCAGGGCCTGTTCCCGATTAAGATAGAGATAAGCGCGGCAAGGGCGGCGAAGAGGGCAGCACCTTCCTCCGGCGGCTCCTCCCTGATGCACTGGATAAACATGCACAGATCCATCCCCCTTCGCGACATGGTAATCTTCTTCCGTCAGCTCAGCGCCATGATAAACGCCGGGGTGACCCTGGGCAACGCCCTTGACATCCTCTCCGAACAGACAAGAAGCGTGCGCCTGGCGGAGTCCATCCGACAGGTCCGGGCCGGCATAGACTCCGGCCACTCCTTCAGCGAGGGAATGAGGGGCAGAAGCGAGTTCAGCACCCTCATGGTGGCGATGATAGCCGCCGGAGAGGAGGGCGGCGTGCTTGACAAGAGCATCGAGCGCCTCGCCATCTTCCTGGACAAGCAGGACGAGCTTCGAAAAAAAATCGTTTCGGCCGTCACTTACCCCACGGCGGTCATACTCTTCGCCCTCGTCATACTCTACATACTCGTCACGGTGGTAATGCCCAAATTCTCCAAGGTCTTCGAGGGCATGAACGTCGAGCTTCCCGCTATGACAGTCGCCGTCTTCAAGTTTTCGAACTGGATGACGAACTTCTGGTACATCCCGGCGGTGACGATTCTTCTGATCATGCTGATCATCGGCTGGATGAACAAGAACAAGACCACCCGCCCGATCGTCGACAGTGCAAAAATCCGCCTTCCCCTGGTCGGCGACATCGTATTCAAGGGCATAATGGCCCGCTCGAACAGGACTCTGTCCTCCCTCGTGGAGTCCGGTGTGCCGATACTGCGCGCGCTGGAGATGACCGCCGAGGTCTCGGACAACGCCGTCATCGCCAAGGGCTACGAGACCATGCGCGACGCGGCTCGCAAGGGAGGATCGCTGGGCGACACGGCGAAGAACATAAAGGCCTTCCCGATAATGATCTCGCACATGATGAAGGTCGGCGAGGAGACCGGAAGGCTGGAGGAGATGCTCTCCAAGGTGGCGGACTGGTTCGAGACCGAACTGGAGGAGAAGATCAAGCAGCTCACCTCCATACTAGAGCCCCTCCTGATAATCTTCGTCGGAGGGATAGTCGCCATCGTCGCCCTGGCCATCTTCACCCCCATAGTCACGGCGATCCAGGAGATGATGTAGGACACACCGAACTCATTGTAGTGCGATAAATATTGTTCTACTTACCTCGATGTGATATAATTCGTCAGTTGATATTCTCTAAATTCCAAAAGAGGAGGAGATACGCGTCCGGACGCTCTTAACGATGAGGACAGACTTCTGCATCAGAGTCCATTCCCTCAGTCTTCCGAGGCCGTTGCGGCAAGCGGCGAAATTGTTAACCTATGTTCTGATTTTTATGCCTGACAAAATAAAGGGAGGTAGTATCATGAAAAAAATGCTCAAGAGACGTTCAGGATTCACCCTTGTGGAGCTGCTGATAGTCATCATAATCATCGGCATCCTGGCAGGCGCCATGCTCCTGGTGGCGGGAAGCGGCACCGACTCAGCCGAGGCGACGAAGATCATCAGCGATCTGCGGAGCCTGAAGGCAGCGGCTCTGATGTTCATGGCCGACAATGCGGCGAACGACGCTCCTGATATTGATGACCTTGTGGACTACATGGATAAGGATGTCGGCACAGGATACGAAGTGGATACAGATACAGAGGAAGGTCAGTGGTGGGTCGGCAAGACAGGTATTACGGGAGGAGTCTCAACCAAACTCGCGCCCAAGGCAGGAGATCTCGGCCTGTTTGTTGAACCAGGAGGTGATGCGTTCGCCGATGGTGACGATGAAGCCTGGATGCGCGCCAAGTAGTCGCTGGTCCTTTACTGGCCGGGGCGCAAGCCCCGGCCTATATCACAATTGCCTGCACCATAAGAACGCAGGAGGTGTGTCCCGATGAGGACTAATGATGGAGTCATGCGCAGGAAGGGGTTCACCCTGGTCGAGCTGCTGATAGTCATCATCATAATCGGCATCCTCGCGGGAGCGATGCTGCTCGTCATGGGCAGCGGGACGGACTCGGCCGAGGCCACCAAGATAGTGAGCGACCTTCGCAGCCTGAAGTCCGCCGCTCTTCTATACTACGGCGACCATCACAAGCAGGAGCAGGCGCCGACGACCGACGACCTTAAGAAGTACATGGACAAAGAGGAGACCGTGGCCGATAACTACACGACCGTAACAGTGTCCGCCGATTCTTGGTGGGTGGCCAACAGCGATGAAAACAAGATACCTTCGGGCGTCGGACAGAAGCTCAAGGATAGGCAGAAGGAGGCGGGCCTGTACGCGGGCCCCACCGAGAGCCAGCCCTACGAGGGAGGCTCATACGTCTACATGAGGTTGCGGTAGCTATCAAGAGGGCGGCCGCTGGCGGCAACTATCTCCGACCGCCCCCTCTCAACATGAATACAAACATCGGAGGCACCATGAACAGAGGACTGTTTCCCATGTTAAAGATAAATACGTCGCGCAGGCGCGGCGTCTCCCTCGTGGAGACGATAATTGCGCTGCTCATACTGTCCATAGGCATCATGGCTATAGCAGCCGTTCCGATTATGACGACTAAGCTGGCGCTTGGCGCAATACGCAACGAGAATGCCATATCAATCGGCATGAGGGAGCTCGACTCACTTGAGGCGGATTCCAGGGCGACCATCCCCGAACATGATGTGCCCACCGACTATTCCGTGTTCGAGCTAAAATCGTCGAAGCAGGACCATGTCGGGAGAGTGACAATATCATGGCCGGAGGGGTCGGTCACCCTGAGACGCTCGTTGAGCGACCACTCCAGTGCAATTCGAAAGGGGCGGTAAGAGTGAGGGGCACGAACCGCCGCGGTGCATTCACCCTGGTCGAACTGCTGATCGCGATTATTATCACAGGTTTTGTCATGGCCGCCGCGATGGCCCTCTTGTTCTCCGTGTTCAAGAGCTACGAGGTCAACCAGGATATCTCCTCCGCCAAGCAACGCGGGTTGATCGCGCTGGCTGCGATCCAACCATTTGCCCATAGCGCCGGGCTCGGCCTTCCACCCGACGGGAATCCGTTCGACCAGCAGGCTTTCCACCGTTCGTTCGACCCGGGGCTTGGGGTGGTCATGCCGCTGTTTCCATCCGGCGCGGTGGAGAATCGCTTCACAAGCTTCGTACAGCTGGCCGAGGACAATGAAACATGCCTGCTAAGCGAAACCGAGGCACCGGCGTTGTGGATGGTATACGCGGTGGCGAGCGGAGTGGGGACAAAACAAGGTGCCGGTTTCAAGGCGAATGAAGAATACGAGATTCAGCTTTCCGGACCCCTGCCTCCCGCATTCTTCAGCCCTGGCGACAAGGACTCTCTGAAGTCCTGGGCTCTTTTTCCCTCGGCCCAGTCGCCACTCTTCCTGGATAAATTCCAAGAGGCAGGGGGTAAGAACATTATCGAGGGAAAAGTATATAACGACATAGACGTCCTGCCCTTCGACCAGCTCTACCGCATGGCGGCCGCCAAGATCAAGGTAAATAACGAGACCCTGACGATCGACCGCCTCGACGGATCGGGGGCTCAACCCGTTGTCGACGGAATTGCGGGGCTTTGGTGCGAATTCGACCGATCCACCAGGCTCCTGACAGTCTCGGTCCTTGCCAGGGCTGACACAAGGCGCGAGCCGGGGATTCAGGGGCAAGTCGACGGATGGCCCTCTGCGGCGCCCGGGATTGAAGACGATGCCTACCGCCATGCAGTGGTTGCGCGGACGTGGAGGATACGAAACTGATGAACACCATCAATATGAGATCAAGAAAGGGCATGGCCCTCGCTCTCTCCCTCATCGTGCTCCTGGTGGCCGGGATGATAGTTGGAGTATCCCTGTACTTGACGGAGAATTTGGCCGCTGTCTCGATGATGAAGAGCAAGGACGAGCTCCTCATGAACGCAGCGCTGGCAGGAATCGAACAGGGCAAGATATGGCTTGCGGACAGCTTCAAGGCGTCCAAGGGTCAGTTCCCGCGAAGGGGTTTCTCCTCCCTTGAGCAGGCCCATCTGTCGGACCCCGTCATCGAGCCGCTTTTAGCGAAATACGCCTCCAATGCTGCTCGTATAGAAGGGACCTTCGAGGACATACCATACTTGGCTGCAGTCTACGACGTCAACATAGACCAGACCAGGAATCTCGACCTCGACTCGCTCTCCTTCACGGAGAACTCCCCTCCCTTCCGGGTGCACAAGGATGATGATGGCTACTCTTCCATCGATGCCTATCGCTATTTCATAAAGAGCACTGCCACGATGGACGGAAGAGAGATGACAGTTGAGCAGTTTGTTGTTGTGGATTATGAATGACTTTGGAATAGAGAACATAATGCCGAACAGGCGCCGGGAGGGATGGAAATGAAAGCGAAGAGGATCTTGTCCGGAGAGTTGCGGATAACAATGGTGTTCATCCTTGTGCTTGCGGGGTTGGTTTTCTGTTCCCCCGCGAATGGAGAGCTGCCGCCCTTCCCGAAGGACTCCAAGCCCCTTGTGTCGCCCAACGTGCTGATGCTGATAGACAACAGCGGATCCATGACCAAATCGGATTTGATAACCAACGTCAAGGAGGAGGCAACGTACGGCGATGGCTCCTCTCCTCATACTGACAGCAAAGATAATATTTTATACAATTATTTCGGGAAAGATGTGTATCCCGCCAACAACAGAGTCGCCCTCGGCCCGGACGGCGAGGTAGACTACAACTACCATCCGCGCCTTGTCTATATCCCGCAGAAGTTTATAACCCAGATGGAGACGGAAATACAACAAAAGGTCAGAAATGGCTGGCCAAACTATAATTTAAGCGATAGATTCGCCAGCTATAATGCCGGTGCCGGCGACCTGTCGCCTGACGAGATCGCCGAGATGCACGAAAAAGAGAATGGATATTATAGTATATACAAGTACCCGAACGACAGCAGGATGTACATACTGAAGAACGTGATGTGGAGACTGCTCCATGATGAGGCCATATTCGGCGGCCTTCGCATAGCTTTCGCTGCCTATCACCATAAGTATGCGTCCAGTATGGAGAAAGCCTCGGGGAACTACGTCGATTTAAATGCGAGCGGCAGTGGTAGGAATAAAAAGTGGGATTGGACTAAATCGGTTGAGCTCTACTGGAACTACAGCGGCGTGTCCAACAGGGGAATGCTGCTGGAGCCGTTCAGATTGGCAACCGCAGATCCTGATTATTTCGATGACTACACATCGACATATGGCAATCACATCGATAACCTGCGCGAGTGGTTCAGCGGAGAGAATGTCGCCGGACGAGCTCTTCCTGAGACTGAATACAGCGGCCAAAATATAGTAAGGGAGTTCCGCGCCGATACTTGGACTCCTCTGGCCAATTCGATATACGATACAGGACAAAATGCCAGCTCCGCACTGCAGTATTTCAATGCCAAAGACGTGATCACGGACTACTGTCAACAGAACTGGCTGATCGCTCTTACAGACGGCGAGGATAATTACGAAAATCGTATTTTCAATGACGTTCCCAAAGCCGTCGAAAACCTGTGCAAGCAGACCGTCGGCAACAATTCGGCCAACCAGAAGATCAAGGCCTTTATCATAGGCTTCGTCAATCCCGACAAACAGGGACAGCAAAACCTAGTCAATACACTCAATAATGCGGCGAAAAAGGGCGGTACGGAAAAGGCCTATTTTGCCGCGAACATGGAGCAGCTATTCACCGCCCTGCGGCAGATATTCTCCGAGATCCAGGAGGCGGCCGGCATAACGGGAGGGTCGCCCATGATCGCGCCGCCGAGCGGCCCGGAGGAGGAGTCGGTTGTATACCTGCCGAGCCACGATCCAATGAATGGTCGGCAGTGGAAGGGATATTTCCGGAAAAATGTGCGCAAGACCAGGGAGAACGGAGATTCTTACTACGAGGAGGCCTGGGAGGCCTCGAAGGAGCTGGACGAGAAGTCCTGGAATTCCAGGAGTATCTACACTGCATACCAGGGTCTCACGGCGATATTTAACAACCTTTGCGAGTTCAAGGGTGATAAAGCCTCCGCCCTGCGCACTACTATCGGTCTCAAGGATAATTCCACGACAAAAGATTTCATAAACTGGCTTAGAGGAGAGAACGTCTACGAACTGGATACGATCAACAGCTACGAGGTCCACAAATTATACGACATAAACCACAGCGGCATCTCTTACGTGGGATCGCCCATCGGCGGGGTCCTCGGTGAGGAGTATGCCTCGTTCAGGAACAGCTGGAAGGGCCGTCGCCCCCTTGTGTATGTCCAGTCCAATGCCGGAATGCTCCACGCGTTCGACGACAAATCCGGGGAGGAGATCTTCGCCTTCATCCCGCCGAACGTGCTCTCCGAGGGCAGGCTGGCAGGGCTCAGGGTCAAGGACGGCAAGTACAGCGACAACGAGACCTCGTACTCAAGGTATCTGTTGAACGGCCCGTTGGCTACAGAGGACGTGCATCTTTCGGGCGGATACAGGACTTTGCTTCTAGGGCTTTTGGGCCCCGGAGGGCCGGGATTCTACGCTATGGACGTGACGAACCCGTCGTCGCCCTCGATGCTCTGGGCGATAGAGAACTCCATTTACGAGACAGGTGCCGACGAGCCAAAAATGGCGGAGGACGCCAACGAATGGAAGGTCTTGCGCTGGAAAAAATCCTCCGGGCAGACACTCTTCGACTCCTATGCTCATACGGCCCTGGACGGGCACGAATACGACTATCGCCTACTTCGCCGTACGATAAGCAAGCCTGCCATCGGCAGGGTGCGCCTCGGTAGCACGACCCCCGACTGGAAATGGATTTTTCTGATGGGCAGTGGCTTCGCAGGATCCATTTCCGGGGACAAGTCTCCCGGAGGGGCTCTATTTGCAGGAAACGTGGAGGATGGCTCGATAATTCAGAGATTCGCAGCGGAAGCCCCCGTCACCTCCCACGTGATCGCTGTGAGGGACAAGTACGACTCCTATGGAGAGCTCAAAGATATAGTCGCGGGGGACAGCTCCGGCACTGTCTATAAAGCGGACTTGTCCGATGTAAATAGCGGGAATTGGAAGATGTCGGCGGTCTTGAAGTTCCCCGGCGGGAAAGCTGGAGGCATCTTCAGGGGATTGAACGCTTTCCACATCGACGGGAAACTATGGCTCTGCGCCGGTAGCGGCGAGGTCATGGAGTTCATAGAAAAGGAGACCTCTAGCGACTCCAACTACTTTGCCGCTGTGAATATCACGACCCCGAAGGAGACGCCCTACCTGCCATCGGATCTGGATAAGTTGTCGGCTAATGACGGGGCGGACGACGGTTCATACGAGGTCAATCCACAAAGGACCGGTTGGTATCTTGAACTGGAGTCCAAGGAAAAATCCGATGACCGGGAGGTCATGGCCACCACCCCGCTGCTTTACAGAAATCGCTACGTTATCTTTTTTACTTTCATTCCCGATTCAAGCGATAAGTGCGCCGAAAACGGTGATTCCAGGTTGTACATGCTAAATTTGAAGACAGGCGCGGCACCGGAGAGCTGGGGAAAGAAGTACAAGGAGTTCAAGGGGATCAAGGTCACCGGGGCGGCCCTGTTGGGCGACAACCTGGCAGTCAGCGCAACCCTTTTAAAATCAAAGCCCGGCCTCGACGAGGACGAGGGGTTGAGAGAGAGTATTCTCGAAGGGGAAATCCCAAATCTGCACGAAAACGAAGAGATAGACCTTCAAGACACGTGGGAGTTTGAGATGACCCCCGCTTTCTGGAGGGCTCGTTGAGGGTGACGATTTAAACCCTTTTATTGAAAGTGATGATACAATTCGATAGTCGGTAGCTGCATTGATGAAGGGAAGTGGACATATGGTCGCTTCGGCGCTGTTCAGGAAGCAGACAAACAAGGCGGGCTTGGCGCTGCATGAGGACGACCTAAGGTATCTCGAGGTCGAGGGCGGCCTCTCCAACCTCAAGGTCGTGAATAAACTGTCGCTCCCCTCCGGGGGGAAGGGCGTGAAGAAGAACTCCCTGGCGAACGCCGGGGAGCTGCTTGCACCCCTGCAGGCCCTTGGCTCGAGGATCGGCGGCTTCAAAACGCCTGTGGCTCTTTCTCTTCCCTCCCGCGACATCCTTATAAGGGTCGTAGACCTTCCGGAATTGGAGATGGACGACGCGCGCGAGGCGCTGCAGTGGGATTTCGAGAAGTACTTCCCCTATTCGTTCTCCGACGCGGCGGTGGACATAGCCAAGGTGGATAACCCGATGAAGGGCGAGCCGGGCATGATGTCTGTGCTTGTGGCGGCCTGCAAGCTGCGCACTGTCGAATCGGTCATGCGCCTTGCCGAAACGGTGAAGATGCCGCTTGACACGATCGAACCGGAGAACGTCGCCATGTTCAGGTCGTTCATCGGCCCGACCCTGTCCTTCCCCGCGGGCTACCTGGCGGTTTTCACCGGCCCTTCCGCAAGCCAGCTGATACTGGGCTACAGGGACAACGGCATCCTCTACAGGACCTCTCTCGTCGACATCATGCCCATGGAGGATGGCGAGATGGATTTCACTCCTCTCGTCAGGGAGATTTCAAACACTTTAACCTTCGCCAAGAACCAGTACAGGGACCTTTTGGTGGAGAGTATCATCCTGGGCGGCAGCTTCGCCGGCGAGGGGGAGCTGAAGGACGTGATCGCAGAGACCAGCGGGATCAAGGTGATGACAGCGGATCCGTGGGGCAGTTGGGGGCTGCCCTTTCCCCGTGACGATGCGCTGAACTGGGATGCCGCCGTGGGGCTGGCGGTGCGGGGGCTATCATGAGGGTTTCGCTGGATCTTCGCCCAAGAGAAGTAGTTGCGGCGCAGAAAAAGCAGCTGAACGTGGGCCGTTTGCTGATCGTCCTCTTCATGGTCACGTTTTTTCTGATCGGCTCGGTCACGATCGCTCGCACGGGGCTTCTCTTCCGGTCGCTCAAGAGCTCCGTGACCTTCCTGGAGGACTCGCTGGCAGTGCTGAGAGCGCAGAACGCCCGGCTGGCCAACGAGCTTGTCCGCCTCTCGGAGGAGGAGGCGATCTACGTATCGGCCCTCAAGCTGCTCCAGGACGAGCTGCCCGCGCTGGAGTTAATCCAGGCGCTCGAGTCTTCGCTGCCGCTCGGAGTATGGATTCAGAACATCTCCATCCTTCCCGGCAGGGCGACCCTGCAGGGCAAGGCCTACAAGGAGGACGACGTAGTCGAGTTCGGCAAGGGGCTGCTGGACGCGACGGTCGTGAAGGCGGTGGATTTCCCCGTGACATCCAGGGCGACAAAGGGAGGGCAGTCGCTGGTCGATTTCTCGCTGGCCTGTTCGCTGCACGACTTCGAGACGGCCAATCCGCCGTCCGAGCTTTTCATGGAAGAGGAGGGCGAGCAGAGTGACTAGAAGGGACACGATCTTGTTTCTTATCATCCTTTTGATCTCCGTTGGAATGATCGCCGGCTCCTTCTTTCTTATGAAGAAGACGGAGGAGCTTCGCTCCGTGGAGAACAGCCTCCGGGTACAGAAGAAACAGACGGAGCTGCAGATAGACGAGAAGCTCCGCCAGATCGAGGTCTACAAGAAGGCGATCGCACGGCTGGAGAGGTACCAGATAGAGCTGCCCGAAAACGAGGTGGCCTTCTACTCCTGGGTTCAGCAGAAGCTCACCGACAACGGCCTGAGGAGCGACATGGTGAAGCCCTCCTCCTCCAAAGAGGGGCGTAACGGTGTCCAGGTGGATTTCCAGGGGCCTTACTACTCGTTCGTGAGGACTCTTTCCGACTGGCGCAATCTGAAGATCGCACTGAGGCTCTCCTCGGTTCGCATCGAGGCCATGGACGACGGGGGCGCCAAGGGCATCGCCATCGTCGAATCGGTCATAGTAAAGTAGGTGGGGCCGATGTTGGATACTATTGGACGAGAGTCATTCTGGAAAAAACTCCTGGCGGGAGAGGGCTCGTTTCGCAACCTGCGGACGGTGCTGATACTGATCTTCCTTGGGGGCACGGTCTTTTTCGGCTGGGGCTTCAAGAAAGTGGTGGACCTGTCTGCCGAGGCGGAGGTGAGAGCCAAGCCTCCGGCGAGCCAATCGCAGGAGGACAGCAAGAGGCTCGACAGCATCATCGACAGCTTCAGGACCTCCGTGGAGGCGAGGCACGGCAGCAAGGCGACGTCGGCATCCCTGGTCGATGGAAACAGGCAGCCCCTCGTCGCGACCAGGCCCTCCGCCAAAGGCGCGGCCTCAGCGGGCATAGTCGACGTTCCGCTGATAGAGCCTCTCGTCGTGGAGGCCCTGCCTCCGATAATGTTCGTCCGCGCGATCATGGTGGTCGGCAAGGAATCCATCGCCATCATGGACATAAACGGCGTCGGCAATGGTATCATTGTGAAGGCTGGATACTCATTCCTTGAAAAACAGGGGCGGATAGTGAAGATCACCCCGGAGAAAGTGACCGTCAGATGGGCGGGTAAGAACATCGATATCGCGCCCGGCTTTTAGGAGGGATTTTCGGATGAGGAGATCGTTGAGAGTCGCCGTTGTTCCATGTATCCTCGTTTTTCTTCTTTTCGCCTGTCTTGTGCCGGGCATATCCGACGCCGCCGAGGGGCCGACGGAGGAGCAGCTAAAGCTGCTGCCGCCGATCGGCGGCCTGACGGTTCAACAGCTGGGGTCGCACGAGGTCCTGCTCCTTCTTACGGGAGGGGGACTGCCCCGCCCGGAGATCACCGAGCGAACGAGCGATAGGATTACTTTCGTCGCGAGGCCCGCCTATCTCGCCTCGGGGCAGTGGGGCAGGCAGTACGACTACCCGCTGGTGCAGGGCGTTCAGGCGGAGCAGGTGAAGGACTCGGTCGTGTTCACGATCAGGACGAACAGCCCCCTGGAGCTGAAGAACATCGAGGGAGTCGCCCCGGCGAACAGGTTCGCCTTGCGTTTCGAGTCGACCGGGCATGCGGCGCGCGAGAGGGAGCAGCCGGCTCTCTACGAGCCGAAGCCCGCACCGCCGACCAACTACAACGATCCCTTCACTCGCACGACGCCGGTCACCTTCGACCTTCGCGACGTAGAGCTGAGAGACGTTTTCAGGATGCTGGGCGACTACGTGGGTATGAACATAGTCGCGGATCCTTCGGTGCCGAACACACTTGTCACGATGTCGCTGAAGGACGTGCCCCTCAACGAGGCCCTGGGCTACATCATGCGGATGTACGACATGGGGTACGCGATCATCGGCAGGACGATAATAGTCGGCTCGCCGGACAACATCGCGAAGACGACGGGGAAGCAGTCGACGAGGGCCTTCAAGGTCGCCTACGCCGACGTCAAGGCGGCGGGGGGCCTGGTCCAGAGTTTGGCAGGCGTCTCGAACATCGTGATGGACGAGAGGCTGCGCACGATCTACGTCACAAGCTCGCCGGAGCGGTTTCACGAGGTGGAGAGGGTGCTTCAGCAGGTGGACCATCCGGGGCGCCAGGTGATGCTCCAGGCCCGGATCATAGAGGTGACGGACTCCGGCCGAGACGAGCTTGAGACCCTTATCGACGCTGTGTACAGCCAGTGGTGGCTGAACTACAGCTCGGGAGGGCTTGGGCTCGGCTACCTATACACGGACGACCCGGACAACTACAAGCCGGGGGAGAACCGACCCGCGCCCGGCGTGGACGACGGGCTTGAGAACATAGCGAAGGGCGACCTGACGAAGATGCTGGACTTCGGCCTGAACGCCATCATATCCACGAACAAGGGCAAGGTCCTGGCCGACCCTTCGATCATCACGCTGGACGGCAAGAAGGCGACGATTAAACTGGTGGAGAACTACCCGTACATCTCCGAGCGCGACCAGGCGGGGAACCCGACATGGAGCGAGAAGGAGGTAGGGCCGATCCTGGAGTTCACCCCAACGGTCGGCAGGGATATGGTCGTCACGGTGGAGCTGAAGATTCAGACCGGGGAGATAATCGGCACCTACAAGGGTCAGGCGGGCGAGGAGTTCCCCCAGACGTCGAACCGGGAGGTGACGACGATGATCCGCGTCAGGGACGGAGAGCCATTCGTCGTCGGAGGCCTTCACAAGGACGTCAAGAGGTCGGAGCGAGGCAGGATTCCGGTGCTGAGCGACATCCCTCTCCTGGGAGAGCTCTTCAAGTACAGGAGGGACACGCGCGACAAGTCCGAGGTGGCGATGATCGTGATCCCGTATATCCTGACCACGCCGGACGGCCCGGTGGAGCAGTTCACTCTGAAATAGCTTTTTTCAACCGTTTCTTTTTTATGCTTATGGGCTCTGGGACGCCCTGGAGCTTTTTAGGAGGTAGAATATATGGCGCAGATTGTGGATACTTCGGACTTCTACTCAGGGATGAAGATCATGTGGCAGGACGGGATCTGGGAGGTCGTCGACTATCAGCATCATAAGATGGGGCGAGGGGGTGCTACGATCAGGACCAAGCTGAAGAACCTGGATACCGGCTCGATAGTGGAGAACTCCTTCCGCTCCGGCGAGAGGTTCGAGAGGGTGGTCTTCGACGACAAACCGGCGCAGTACAGCTACAGGGATGGGGAGGACTACGTCTTCATGGATCTCGCCACCTACGAGCAGCTCCATATATCGGCGGACATCCTGGGAGACGTCGTGAACTACCTGGTCGACGACATGGAGGTCCAGATAGAGTTCCACGAGGGGCGCATCATGGGAATAGAGATGCCGAAGAGCGTTGAACTCGAGGTGACGGACACACCTCCCAGCTTCAAGGGGGACACGGTTTCGGGCGGTGGAAAACCGGCGACCCTTCAGACGGGCCTGACGGTGACCGTACCGATTTTTATAAATGTCGGCGATACAGTGGTCGTCGATACGCGCACGGGGACATACCTGGAACGGGCGAAAAAATAATCATTGCAGGGAGGTCTACGAGATGAGCGCTCGGGAAAAGATAGCCTATCTCAAAGGGTTGCTCGACGGCGTGGCGCCGGACGAGAACGAAGGGCAGTGCAAGATTTTCGGGGCTGTTGTTGACGCGCTGGAAGCGCTCTCTCTTGAGGTTGCGGAGCACGACGAGCTGATTCAGGAGCAGCGTGCTCTCTACGATGACCTCGCGGATGACTGTGCCTTGTTGGACGAGGATTTGGACGCGCTCGAGAGGACTGTGGGGGAGCTCACGGGAGAGGACGAGTTCGAAATGGACGACGACGCCGAGTTCGAGGACGGTGAATTCGACGCGAACTACGTCTCAGTAACTTGTCCGCTCTGCGGTTACGTGTTTTACTATAGGCCGGACGAGTACGAGCTGGAGGAGAGCCTGGAGTGCCCGGGCTGCGGCGGCGTCTTCGAACAACCCGAAGAGCAGTCATAGTGATTATGAATTGAAGTTTGGAGGGGAGGCTGCGACATGGATGATCTGAACAAGAACCTGGAATCGGACGCTTTCGATGATGATTATGAATCCGAAGGGGTCTTCGAAGAAACGGTCGATTTCGAGGCGCCTTCCGAGGAGAGCGTCACGGGACTGGTTCATATTAGCGAGGATGTGCTGTCCGAGCTTGCGAAGAAGACTCTTGCCTCGATCGACGGGGTACAGCCGGCAAGTCCCGGCATAGCATCGAAGCTGGGGATCGGCAGAAAGTCAAGCGAGGGAGTGAGGGTCGTGCTGGAGGACGGCGCGCACCCGACCGCGAGCGTGGACGTCTATATCATGGTGAAGTTCGGCATCCGCATCCCGGACATGGCATGGGACGTCCAGGAGCAGATCAAGAAGAATATCGAGGAGTACACCGGGTACAAGGTCAAGGCGGTAAATGTGAACGTTCAGGGCATATACTTCAAGGAGCGGCCCGTGCAGGTCGAGGGCGCATCCGAGGAGGAGAGAAACGACGACAGGCAGTCGGAGGAGGAGGCGTCCGAGCCGGAACGCTCCACTCAGCCCTGAGTGAAGGGTCTATAAGGTGCGCGCTGAAGCGCGATTTTTGTCTTGAATATTTGAACCTTGAAAGGGGGCTCTCGATGATATGGAGCCCCTTTATGCGCAGAGGTGAAGTGAATGTATCTATTTTGGAAGCGAACGTCTCTTGGTACCATACAGATTTCGCAGGAGGGGATATGCGAGTTCGTGAGCTCGTATTGCGAAAAACCCTTCAAATGCACGCAGGCCACCCTCACCTCGGCGGACAACACTCTCTTTCTTGTCGTTACCAGACCGGCCTCTGTCGAACCATCGGCTATCAGCGAACTAGAGACAAGGCTTGGAGGCGCTTTTTCAGAGATTGGGTTCTCCGTGCGGATCTCTTGGGTGGAGACAACGAAGTCGGCCTTTGTGCCGGACGAGAAGCTTGTGTCGATAGTCAGCAAACCTCTGCTTTGGGCCATAGCCTTCGCGTTTTTGACGCTTCTTCTGAAGGAGGGGGTTTCGGCGCTGCTCTGGGCTCTCTTCTGGGGCTGCGTGATCATCTCGGGGTTCCTGTTTTTCAGGTCCTCCAAGGGCGCGGAGCTTTTGAGAAAACTAAGGAGCAGGGCGGGGAGGTAGTGAATTGAGCCGCGGGTTTTTACCTCAGAAGCGTCATCGATCACGCGAGATGGCGCTTCAGTTGTTGTATTCCCTCGACCTCCGTGAGAACCAGACTCCCGAACAGGCCTTCGAGCTCTATTTCTCAAACGATGACGAAGAGGTGGAGGGGTACGCGCGAATGCTGACGGCCGGCGCGTGGGAGAAACGCATGGAGATCGACTCGATCATCCGCGAGTTTGTGACGGGTTGGCGGCCAGAGCGAATGGTCGCAGTGGACCGAGCCGCGCTGCGGATGTGCATCTACGAGTGTTTGATCGTGAAGGCCGCGCCGGTGCCAGTGGCGATATCCGAGGCTGTCGAGCTCGTCAAGGTCTTCGGGACCGAGGAGTCCGGCAGGTTCGTCAATGGAGCGCTTGGCAGGATCGTCCGGAATTATGACCACGAGGGAGAGCACGATGGCGAAGACAATCCCGGTTGACGAGCTTACGTCGCGAATATCGTCCTTCTTTCTGAAGGACCCGCTGATGAAGTCGGTCGGAGTTCTCGGTGAGGTGAGCGAGCTTAAGAAGCACACGAGCGGGCACGTCTACTTCACTCTGCTGGGAGTGGAGAGCCGGATCTCCTGCGCCATGTTCAGGAGCTTCGCCATCCATATACCGAAGTGGCCTATTAACGGCGACGAGGTGATAGCAGAGGGATCTGTCTCTGTATATGCGCCCAGGGGCGCCTACCAGCTGCTGGTGAGGCGAATGGTCCCTGTCGGCAAGGGTGCCGCGGAGCGAGCCCGCCTGGAGCTTATGGCCAGGCTGGAGGCCGAGGGGCTTTTTTCGCCGGAGCTTAAGCGCCCCCTGCCACCGTACCCTGAAAAGGTAGCGGTGGTGACATCCGCGACGGGGGCGGCGCTGAGGGATGTGCTGGCGGTCGCGTCGAAGCGGATGCCCTCCTGCGAGATTGTCCTGATCCCGGCGGTCGTCCAGGGGTACGAGGCGCCAGAGTCGATAGTCGCCGCCCTCGCCCGGACGGGGCTGGTTCGGGATCTCGACTGCGTGCTGCTGGTGCGTGGAGGAGGAGCACGTGACGACCTTGCGCCCTTCGACGACGAGAGGGTGGTCAGGGCCGTCGGCGCGTCGGCCGTCCCATTGGTCACCGGGGTCGGGCACGAGATAGACGAGACCCTGTCGGACCTGGCGGCGGATCACAGTTCGCCCACCCCGTCGGCGGCGGCGGAGCTGGTCTTCCCGGACAGCCGATCGTTGCTTCGCCTCCTGTCTCACAGGTCCGACTCCGCCCGGTCTGCCCTCGAGCTGGCCTTTTCAAGGTCGCAGCGCTCGGTGGACTCGCTCTTCTCAAGGGCCTCAAGGGCGTTTGCAGGGTACGCGGCTGACTCGGAGTCGGCATTGAGGCTTTACGGGACCAGGCTGGGGGCGTCGATGGAGAGATCGCTCGCCGAGTCCGGAAACCGGCTGGGGGAATGCGCGGCCTCCCTCGACGGGCTCTCCCCCTTGAAGGCCCTGGGCAGAGGTTTTATCATGTGCGAGAAGGAGGGCGCACCCGTGCTGAGCGCCGCGGAGCTTCGCGAGAGGGACGAGCTGCGGCTGCGCTTCAGGGATGGCGAGGCGGAGGCGGAGATTCTCTCTTCGACCTTGTCCGGGAGCGCCCTCCCGGGCGACCCGGCGGATGGAGAAATATGATGCTTCTCCCGCCGATTGCATGGGTTGATAACCGTCTGCGCCTGCTCGACCAGAGGAAGATCCCCGTGTCGGTCGAGTACATGGATTGCGTCAGCGCCGAGGACGTCGCTAAAGCGATCGATACGCTCGCCGTCAGAGGGGCGCCTGCCATCGGAATCGCCGCGGCCTACGGTGTTGCGCTGGAGGCCCCCGGGGGGAGGGAGGCGGCTCTTGCGGCGGTGAAGCGCCTCGCCTCGACCCGCCCGACGGCGGTGAACCTCTTCTGGGCGTTGAAACGAATCGAGGATCGGATGGAGAAAACCCCCGACGATGAGCTCTTCGACGCCCTCTTAGCAGAGGCGTTCGCCATCCACAGGGAGGACCTGGAGGGCAACTTGTTCATGGGCAGGGCGGGGGCGGAACTGCTTCCGAAAGAGTGCGCGATCCTCACCCACTGCAACGCGGGAGCACTGGCCACGGGCGGACACGGCACGGCTCTGGGGGTCATCCGCTCCGCCAGGGACACAGGGAAGAGGGTCAAGGTGTATGCGTGCGAGACGAGGCCCCTTCTCCAGGGGGCGAGGCTCACGGTATGGGAGCTGATGCAGGACGGAATCGACGTCACCCTGGTATGCGATTCGATGTCCGGAGCGTTGATGAGGGAGGGGCGGATCGACGCTGTGATAGTCGGCGCGGACAGGATAGCCGCCAACGGAGACACGGCTAACAAGATAGGCACCTGCACCCACGCCGTTCTCGCGCGCCATTTCGGGGTTCCCTTCTATGTAGCCGCTCCCCTGAGCACCTTCGACCCGTCCATAGCCTCGGGCGACGCCATCCCGATCGAGGAGCGGGACGAAGACGAGGTCCGGAGACTGCCCTCGGGCGGGCTTCTGCCGGACGACTACTCGATCTGGAACCCGGCTTTCGATGTCACGGACGCGTCGCTGATAAGCGCGATCATCACGGACAAGGGCGTCGTCAGGCCCCCCTTCGAGGAGGGCATAGCCTCGTTACTATCCCGACAGGAGGAATAGCTTTTCTATGGATTATAATATCTCGGACATAGCCCTCGCCCCGGCGGGCGAGAGGAAGATCGACTGGGCGAGGCGATATATGCCGGTGCTCGACGGCCTGAAGCGAAAGTACGAGGACGAGCGCCCCCTGGAGGGGCTGACCATCTCCGCCTGCCTGCACCTGGAGGCCAAGACGGCATGCCTGCTCATCCTGATGAAGGAGCTGGGAGCGAGGGTCGTCGCGGCGGGCAGCAACCCGCTGTCCACGCAGGACGACGTCTGCGCCGGGCTGGTGAAGAACGGGGTCTCCGTCTTCAGCAGGAACGGCATGACCACGGAGGAGTACTTCGCCAACGCGAGAGCCGCCCTTGCGGTCGGGCCGGACGTGGTGGTGGACGACGGCGCGGATCTCTGCGCCCTGCTGCACACCGAGATGAAGGATCTTCTGCCCAAGGTACGGGGCGCATGCGAGGAGACCACCTCCGGCATCAAGCGCCTGAGGTCGATGGCGGAGCAGGGAGTGCTTGCCTTCCCCGTGATCTCGGTCAACGACGCTCACAGCAAGTACCTGTTCGACAACCGCTACGGCACGGGCCAGTCGGTGATGGACGGGCTGATGAGGACGACCAACATGCTGGTCGCGGGCAAGACTGTGGTGATAGCGGGCTACGGCTGGTGCGGCCGGGGGGTGGCTATGAGGGCCTCGGCGATGGGCGCAAGGGTGATAGTGACGGAGATGGATCCGCACAGGGCGTTCGAGGCCCTGATGGACGGCTACGAGGTGACAGGGATGGCGGACGCCGCCCCTCGGGGGGATATCTTCCTGACCCTGACCGGCAACACGAGGGTCATTCGAAAGGAGCACTTCGAGGCGATGAAGGACGGCACCCTGCTCGGGAACGCGGGTCACTTCGACGTCGAGATCTGCAAGAAAGACCTGGCGAACCTGGCGACATCCGTTGAGAGGCCTCGCCCCGGAATCGAGTCCTACGTGATGAGCGACGGGCGGAGGCTGCACCTGCTAGGCGAGGGGCGTCTTGTGAACCTTGCCTGCGCCGACGGTCACCCGATAGAGATAATGGACCTGAGCTTCGCCCTGCAGCTGGAGTCGACCATATACATGTCGCGAAACAGGATGAACCCAGGGATCCACGACGTGCCTCGTGAGATCGACAGGAGCGTGGTGAAGATGAAGCTGGACTCCCTCGGGATCAAGCTCGACAGCATGACCGACGAGCAGGAGGAGTACATGAGGAGCTGGGAGGAGTAGAGATGGCGACTCTTTTCAAGGACGTTCTTATCCTCGACGGCGAGATGGAGCGGGGCAAACTCTGCTCCGCGAGGGTCGACGAGGGTCGCCTGTCGGCCATCGGAGACGGGCTGGAGGCCGGACCGGGCGACGAACTGATCGACTGCGGGGGGCGCAAGGCGCTGATCCCGGGCTTCGTGAACGCGCACACCCACGCGGCTATGTGCCTGCTTCGGGGCGTCGGCGAGGAGTCGCCTCTGAAGGAGTGGCTGGAGGAGAAGATCTGGCCCGCCGAGGCGAAGCTGACCAGGGATCACATCCTGTGGGGGACGAAGGCCGCTCTTCTTGAGATGGCGGCGAACGGGGTCACCGCCTTCGCTGACATGTACTTCGAGATGGACGCCGTCGTAGAGGCCTCGCTGGAGGCGGGGATGCGCTGCGCGGCCTGCAGGGGCATGGTGGGCGACGACGAGGAGAAACTGAGGGAGAGCTTGCAGCTCGCCGAGACCTGGAAGGACCACAGGGATATGGTGACTGTTCAGCTGGGGCCGCACGCCCCCTACACCGTGCCCTTGCCGATGGTCCGAAGGATATGCGAGGCGGCGGCGGAGCGCTCCCTCGGCGTACACTTTCACTTCCTGGAGGCCGAGTGGGAGCTGGCCTACTTCAGGGACGAGCTGAAGACGACGGTGGAGGAGTACATCGAGTCGAGCGGGCTCCTGGAGGTTCCCTTCGCCATCCTGGCCCACTGTGTTTGGCTGGACCCGGAGGTATTGGACAGGGTGGACTTCTCCCACATGACGGTGGCCCACAACCCGAACAGCAACCTGAAGCTCGGCAGCGGGGTGATGGATCTCTCCGGGCTTGCGGCCAGGACGAGGAAGATAGCCCTCGGCACGGACGGGGCGGCGAGCAACAACCGCCTGGACGTGTGGGGGGAGATGCGCTGCGCGGCTCTGCTTCACAAGGGAATACAGAAGGACCCGACCGCCCTCTCGGCGCGGGATTCTCTGCGGATGGCGACACTAGAGGGCGCGGCGGGGCTGGGCTTCGATAAGTGCGGGCTGATACGCGAGGGTTGGGCGGCCGACCTGGCGCTTGTGGACCTGGACAGGCCTCACTACGTGGGGATCGACGAGGAGAATGCGGCTCTGTACATAGTGTACGCCGGCTCGTCAGCGGATGTGTGCGGAACCATGGTCGCCGGCAGGTGGGTCTACCGTGACGGGGAGTTCCCGACGATGGACCGGGCGGAGATCATGGCAAAGGCTGAAAGGGCGAGGGCGGACCTGCTGTCGTAGGGGCCGCCGAGGAAAGAGTTTTTATCACGGGAGGCGCAGAGAAATGCAGTGGAGATCGGGCAGGGATATTCGTTCTTTGTTTATTGACTTCTGGGTTTCGAAAGGCAGCAGGCATGTCCCGAGCTTCTCGCTGATCCCCGACGATCCTTCGCTGCTCTTCACAATCGCCGGGATGGTCCCGTTCAAACCCTACTTCCTGGGGATACGGAAGCCGGAGACACCGAGGGCGGTGACGTCGCAGAAGTGCGTCAGGACGAACGACATAGAGAACGTCGGGCGCACGGCGCGGCATCACACCTTCTTCGAGATGCTCGGCAACTTCGCATGGGGGGACTACTTCAAGCGCGAGGCCATAACATGGGCGTGGGAGTTTCTGACGGAGCATATAGGGCTTGAGCCGGATAGAATGTACGCGACCATCTACCTGGAGGACGAGGAGGCGTTCGACGTTTGGCACAGGGAGGTCGGGCTTCCCGAGGATCGGATCTCCCGCTTCGACAAGGACGAGAACTTCTGGTTCATGGGAAGCCAGGGCCCGTGCGGGCCTTGCTCGGAGATCATGTACGACCAGGGGCCCGAGTACTCGTGCGGAAGGCCCGAGTGCGCCGTCGGGTGCGACTGCGACAGGTACCTGGAGATTTGGAACCTGGTCTTCACCCAGTTCGACCTGCAGAAGGACGGAACTCTCGTCCCCCTGCCGAAGAAGAACATCGACACGGGGATGGGGCTTGAGCGGCTGGCCTCCGTGGTCCAGAGGGTGCGAACGGACTTCGAGACCGACCTCTTCCGGCCTCTGTTGGACAGGGCCTGTTCCCTCGGAGGGATAACATACGGCGACGACCAGGGGCATGACCTGGCGGCAAGGGTCATAGCGGACCACGTGCGCTCGGTGATCTTCATGATAGCCGACGGCATCCTGCCGTCCAACGACGGACGAGGCTACGTCCTGAGGCGGCTTCTGCGGCGGGCTGCACGTTTCGGACGGCTGCTCGGTGTGGATCGTCCATTCCTGCTGGACTTCGTGCCGGACGTCATAGAGCTGATGGGCGACCCTTACAGGGAGATAATCGACAACCGCCTGATGGTCGAGCAGATCATCAGCGTGGAGGAGAAGCGCTTCGGACACACTCTTCAGCAGGGAACGGAGCTGCTAGAGTCGGAGATGTCACGCCTTCGCTCATCCGGCGAAAAGGTGCTGTCGGGCGCGGTGGCCTTCGAGCTGTACGATACCTACGGCTTCCCCCCGGAGCTGACGGACGAGATGGTTCAGGAGAACGGTTTCACGATGAACCGGGAGGAGTTCGACAGGGAGATGCAGGCTCAGCGCGAGCGGGCGAGGGCGTCGAGCAAGCAGAAGATGAGCGAGATGACAGGCGACGTGTACACGGAGCTGAACGAGACGCTGGGCGATACGGAGTTCATCGGCTACTCGGACTGCTCGGCCATGTCCACAGTGGAGGCGCTGATCTCCGCCGGCGGCCGGGTGGAATCGGTCGACGCGGGGGAGGAGGCGGAGGTGGTGCTGGACCGCACTCCCTTCTACGCTGAGAGGGGCGGCCAGGTCGGGGATACCGGGATGCTCGGCGGCGAAGGCCTCAAGGTGGAGGTGCTGAACACGGTGATGCGCGACAAGGGGCTGACTGTCCACTCGGTCAAGGTCGTCGAGGGGAGACTCAGAGTCGGGGACACGGTTCACGCCTGCGTCGACGCCGAGCGACTGCGCGCGATAAGGCGCAACCACACCGCGACCCACCTTCTGCACGAATCGTTGGCGCGGGTGCTGGGCGGGCACGTGCGCCAGTCGGGCTCACTGGTGGGCGAGAAGGTGCTCCGCTTCGACTTCACCCACTTCGAGCCGATGACCCGCGACCAGATAGACTTGGTGGAGAGGAAGGTCAACGCCCGCATACTCTCCAACGAGGCGCTGGAGGTCATAGAGACCGACATGGAGCACGCCAGGGAGGAGGGGGCCAAGGCCCTCTTCGAGGAGAAGTACGACGACGTGGTTCGCGTCGTGCGGATCTCGGACTTCTCGTCCGAGCTTTGCGGCGGGCTGCACGTCGATTCCACGGGCGAGATCGGACTCTTCAAGATACTTAAGGAGGAGAGCATCGGCTCCGGGACTCGCCGGATCGTGGCAGTGACGGGGATGGAGGCTCTGGCGGCGTTCCAGCGCTCCTGGAGGACACTGGCGGCATTGGCCGGGCTTCTGTCGTCGGACGAGGCCAACGTCCACGAGAAGGTGGAGAACCTCATGGGCGAGGTGAAGTCCCTGTCCCGCGCTATCGAGGAGATGAAGATAAGCAACCTCGGCTCCAGGCTGGAGAGCTCCCTGCGACGTGCGTCCGCCAGGGGAGTGAAGGTGATGTTCGCTCGCTTCGACGGGGTGGACGCGGAGGCGCTGCGCGAGATGGGCGACAGGCTGCTGAATAAGAGACCCGGGAAGGCGGAGGCGGGCGACGAGCCGCAGGGCGAGGGCAAGGTCGTGGTGTTGGCCTCCGTTGCCGACGGGAACGCCATCATCGTGGCGATGGCGGACAAGAAGGCTCTGGATAGGGGCATATCCGCCGGCAAGATAGTCAAGGAGGGCTCCGCCATCCTCGGAGGCGGAGGAGGGGGAAGGCCCGCCATGGCGCAGGGCGGGGGAAAGAACCTCGCCGCCCTGGAGGACTTCTTCAAGGCTCTGCCGGGAATGGTCGAAAGCCAGGCGGGCGGGAAGGCCGGCGAATGAGGAGACGGGCCCTGGCCCTGGATATAGGCACTGTCCGCATAGGGGTTGCCGTGAGCGATCCCCTGGGTATGTTCGCCCAGGGGATCGCCGTGTTGAATGCTACGGCCGGGTGGCTGGACGAGCTGGACGGTCTGATCGAGAAGTACGACCCGGAGGTGCTCCTGCTGGGGATTCCCATTCGGACGGGAGGGGAGAGGGGGCCGGAGGCGGCGCGGACGGAGGAGCTCGCTCTCTCTCTCGCCGAGCGCTACCCCTCGTTGAGGGTGGAGCTGCACGACGAGCGGTTCTCGACGGCGATCGCGACCAGAGCGCTGATCGAGGGTGACGTCTCCAGGAGGGACAGAAAGGGAAAGGTCGACAAGGTGGCGGCGGCGGTGATCCTGCAGAGCTGGCTTGACAGGGGGAGTCGGCAGTGAGCCTCCCGGGCGCGGCGCGGGCGGGGGGTTCGGCAAGGCCGGCCGACCTGAAGATGACGCCGATGCTGACCCAGTACTTCGAGTGGAAGGGCAGGTATCCTGACTGCATTCTGTTCTTCAGGATGGGCGATTTCTACGAGATGTTCTTCGACGACGCGGTGAAGGCATCGGCCATCCTGGACATCACCCTGACCGCGAGGGACGCGGAGAGGAACATCCCGATGGCGGGCGTGCCCTGGCACTCGGTCAACGGCTATCTGGCCAGACTCGTCGGGGCGGGTCACAAGGTCGCGATCTGCGAGCAGGTGACCGAGCCGGACGGCAAGGGTCTGGTCGACAGAAGGGTGGTGCGGGTGGTCACTCCGGGCACCTTCGTGCCGGAGGAGGCGGGCACGGGCGGGAGGCTCGCGGCCGTATGCAGGGCCGGGAAGGACCTGGCGGTAGCACTGCTGTCGGTCGAGACGGGGCGACTGGAGGCGGGGGTTTTTCCCGGGGGCGAGGCGGCGTCGATATTGGGCTCCTTCTCCCCCGGAGAGCTTCTGCACCCGCCCTCGCTGAAGCCGTCCGACTGGGCGCACCTGGTCGCCGACTGCCACCCGGTCCAGAGGGACGAAGAGTTCTTCAACCCTGTGCAGGGGACCAGGCGGCTGCTGCAGCTATGGGGAGCGTCAACCCTCGCCTCGTTCGGCCTAGAAGACGACTCGCCGGAGGCGGGGGCCGCGTCGGCGGTGCTCGAATACCTCCAGGAGACCCAGTTTACCGCCGCGAAATACGTCACGAGCGCTCGTCCACTTCTCTTCTCCAAGTACATGCACATCGACCTGCCGACCGCCAGGAACCTGGAGCTCCTGGACGGAGGGCAGGGCGAGCCGACTCTATTCCGGACCCTGAACCGGTGCCGCTCCCCGATGGGAAGGCGAACTCTTGCCGAGTGGCTGCTGAGGCCGCTGCTTGACATGGAGGAGCTGGGGCGCAGGCAGGACGCAGTCGGGTGGCTTGCATCGAACAGGGCGGAGCTGCACTCCCTGCGCGATCTTCTCGGAGGCTGCCGGGACGTCGAACGGGCATCGTCGCGGCTCAGCCTCGGCGCGGGGACCCCGAGGGACCTGGGCGCGATCCGGGACACCCTGTCTCTGCTGCCCTCGATACTCTCCCTGTGCGAGGGCTCTCCTCCCGGGCACTGGACCGACAGGGTCGCGGACTTCGCAGACCTGGGGGACGAGCTGAACTCGTCGCTCGAGGAGGACCTGCCCAGGAACAGGTCCCAGGGGGGGATCATACGAAGGGGCTACGACCGGGTGCTGGACGAATGGCGCGAGGTGGAGGCGAGCGCGTCGCAGACCATGAACGAATACGTGGAGCAGGTGCAGCAGACGACGGGCATACCCAGGATCAAGGCGGGCTACAACAGGGTCTTCGGGTACTACATGGAGGTGAGCAGGGCGGTTCTGAACTCCGGCGTCGAAGTGCCCGACTGGTTCATCCGAAAGCAGACCCTGGTCAACGCCGAGCGCTTCATAACGGAGGAGATGAAGGACCTCGAAGAGAGGATCGAGTCCGCCTCCTTAGAGATCTCGGAGCGGGAGGGCGATCTGTACGATACGCTGGTGGAGCGGGTCCTGTCGCGCGTGGAGGACATCCAATTTCTCGGCGTCTCTCTCTCGGCCCTCGACGTGCTGGCGTCATTCGCCGTGGTCGCCACGGAAAGAGGCTACGTAAGGCCCGAACTGAACGACGACTGCGACCTGGTGATTAAGAACGCCCGTCACCCGGTGGTGGAGGAGTGCTTGGGCGATCTTCCCTTCGTGCCGAACTCCATCTCTCTGCGAAGCGTTGGGAAGAGGGTCGCCCTGATAACCGGGCCGAATATGGCGGGAAAGTCGACCTATCTCAGGACAGCCGCTCTGCTGGCCGTAATGGCCCAGACAGGGAGCTTCGTGCCGGCCGAGCATGCTTCGATGGGGCTGTGCGACCGGATTTTCACCCGCATCGGGGCGAGGGACGACCTGGCCCGAGGGGCGAGCACCTTCATGGTGGAGATGGTGGAGACGGCGAACATACTCAACAACGTGACGGACAGGAGCCTCGTGATACTGGACGAAGTCGGTCGAGGCACGTCCACATACGACGGCATGAGCATAGCCTGGGCCGTGCTCGAGCACCTGTGCGACGGCTGCGGGCGAACGCCGAGGGTGATGTTCGCGACCCACTACCACGAGCTCACGTGCCTGGAGGAGCGATACCCCCAGCTGGAGAACCTGAACATGGCGGTCAAGGAGGACGAAGAGGGCATATTCTTTCTACACAAGGTGGAGAAGGGGAGCGCGGACCGATCCTACGGAATAGAGGTAGCCCGACTTGCCGGACTTCCAAGGGAGGTGCTCAAACGGGCGTTCGAGCTTCTCCAGCTCTTCGAGAAAGACGAGAGGTGCGTGGTCGCTCCGCCGGTCGAAAAAAAATCCGATCCAGAGGGGCCGAGGCAGCTCACCCTCTTTGCTCCGGAGAGCACGGGGATAATCGAGGAGATCGCTTCTCTGTCGCCGGACGAGCTCACGCCTTTCAGGGCGCTGGAGCTGCTGTACTCCCTCGTGGAAAAGTGCAAGGAGGCGTTGAATTGACCATTTCCCTTCTACCAGAGGACGTTTACTCCCGCATCGCGGCGGGAGAGGTGATAGAGCGACCCTCCTCCGTCGTCAAGGAGGCCGTCGAGAACGCCGTCGACGCAAACGCCTCCGCTATCTCCGTCTCCCTCGTCGAGGGGGGGAAGATTCGAATTGTGGTGGAGGACGACGGTCACGGCATCTCCTTCGACGACCTGCCCCTGGCCGCGGCAAGATATGCGACCAGCAAGATCGGCAGCGTGGAGGAGCTGGAGGCCCTGACCTCGCTCGGCTTCCGGGGGGAGGCGCTGGCCAGCATCGCCGCAGTGAGCCGCATGGAGATCAGGTCGCGCAGGAGGGAGGACGAGGAGGGAGGGCTGCTGCTCGTGGAGGGAGGGCGGACCCTTCGCCACGAGAAGACGCCCGCTCAGCCGGGGACGCGTCTGTCCGTTGAGGATCTTTTCTACACACTTCCAGCCCGCAGGAAGTTCATGAAATCCGCCGCGACCGAGGCCAGGCGGGTCCTGTCGCTCGTGCGCGACTTCGCCACCGCATATCCGTCAATCGCCTTCACCGGCAGGACGGATGGGAAGGGCGTCTTTTCCTCCCCGGGCGACGGTGACAGGGAGACGCTGTTCCGGCTCATATGGGGAGGGGGCGCGGCCGGCCGGGGCCCCTACGCCGGCGGAGACCTAAGGATGTGCGAGGCGTCGACGACCAACATGAGGCTGGAATGCTGGTGGATGCCCTTTCCCGGCAAGACCAGGAGCCTTGTCTCTGTCTTCGTGAACGGGCGGATAGTGAACGACTCTCTGGTAAGGGGCGCGGCCGGGTCTCTCACCCGTACCCTTACGGGCAACTGGGCCTTCTTTTTTTCCCTTCCCTCGGACCTGCTGGATGCAAACATACATCCGGCGAAGGCGGAGGTGCGATTCCGCTATCCGGGGGAGGTGTTCGACGCCGTGCAGCAGGTGGCTCTTATCCTGTCGGGGAGACCCGCCTCCATCCAGCCGGGAGGATCCCCTTCCTCATACGAGAGGTTCGGTCCGCGCGCTCCGTCCGGAGCTAGGACCGCCGGTTATCGGGGACAGCGGCCCTCGATGTCCAGGGAAGAGGACCTGTTCAACAGGGTTTCCACCGAGCCGTTCCCTGAATCTCCTGCTGTTTCGGGCCCGTGCTTTCCCGAGGATCGTCCCTCCGACGAGAGGGTCCGGTTTCTTGGCTCGACCAGAGGCGGCTACGCCGTATTCGAAGTGGACGACTCGCTCGTGCTGATGGACCCTCACGCCGCTCACGAGAGGATCGGCTACGAACGTGTGCGAGCAATGTCCGGGGACAAGCCGACGACTCAGATGTGCGGAGTTCCCATACCTCTGCCCCCGTCGTTCTCCTCGTCCGTCCGGGAGCACCTTGAGGCCCTCGAGGACATCGGCTTCTTGTTCGCCGAGGACGATGGACAGCTGCACCTGGCAGGTTATCCGACGATGCGAAGGGGGATGGAGGACGACCCGGTGCTGCTGCTGAGGTCCGTGCTCCTGGAGTGGACCGAGGACACTAGGATGCCACTGAAGGACGTCCTCTGGAGGCGGTTGGCCACCATCGCATGCGGGCTTTCGGTAAAGCTCGGCGACGAGCTCTCCCCGGCGGAGTGCCTTGCCCTCTGGCGAGAGCTGGAGGCGTGCGAGCAGCCATGGACCTGTCCGCACGGCCGGCCGACGGTGCTGACGATAGAGCGGAACAGGCTGGAATCTTTTTTCGGGAGGGAGTAGCAGTGAGCTCACGCATACCCGTTCTCGCGATTGTCGGTCCAACCGCCGTCGGCAAGACCTCGGCGAGCATAGCCCTGGCTGAACGAATCGGGGCGGAGGTGATATCAGTCGACTCGCGCCAGGTCTACAGGTACCTGGATGTCGGCACGGACAAGATTTCCCTCTCCGTGAGGAGAAGGGTGATACACCACATGATAGACGTTGTAGACCCGGACCAGGTGTTCTCCGCGGCGGATTTCACGACTGGTTGCTCGGACGCGATCGACAGGATTCTCGCTCGGGGGCGAGTTCCGCTTCTCGCGGGCGGCACTCCGTTCTTTTTCGAGGCGTTTTTCAAGGGGATGCTCTCAGCAGAGCTGCCGAAGAGCGAGGAGATCAGAAGAGAACTGGAGGAGTTCGCCCGTGAAAAGGGAGCGGACGCTCTGCATTCGCTGCTTCGCTCAGTCGACCCGACCAGCGCGGAGAGGCTTCACGTCAACGATGTCAGGCGGGTCGTACGGGCGCTCGAGATACACAGGTTGACGGGGGAGAGGGTAGAGGATGCGTGGGAGAAAAGGGTGGCTCTGGGCGAACCGCACAGGTACGACGTTCTCTACCTTGGCATAGTAAAGGAACGGCGTCTTCTGTTCGAAAGAATAGATGAGAGGGTTCGAGAACAGTTTTCATCGGGCTTCGTGGAGGAGGTCGCCTGGCTCCTAGAGAACGGGTACGACGAGAGGTTTCCTTCCATGCAGGGCTTCGGCTACAAGGATATAATCGAACACCTGCGGGGAGAGTGTTCCCTGGAGGAGGCGGCGGAGAGCGACGCGAGGCAGACAAAAGCTTTTTCACGAAGGCAGATGACTTGGTTTAGGAAGTTTTCCCCGATAATATGGTATGATACGGATGATTGCACGGAGGATGAATTGATCATCTCTATGGAAAGGGAGGCGCTGCGCCACCTTGGCTGACGAATCACCACCGAGGGTGCTTGAAAGGGAGATCGAGGTCGTGTCTCCGACCGGGTTCTGCTTCGGCGTGAAGAGGGCGATCGAGAGCCTGGAAAAGCGCGTTGAAGAGTGCGTTGAAACGGCTGACGGGGTCAAGGTATACTCTTTGGGGATGCCGATTCACAACCCTCAGGAGGTTCAGCGCCTCACGAGGAAGGGCCTGAAAGTAGTCGACCGGATAGAGGACATACCGCCCGGTTCATACGTGTTCGTCCGCGCACACGGAGCGCCGCCGTCGCTTAAAGAGAATCTAGTCGCCAGGTGCGGTGCCGCGAATGTCACGGACGCCACATGTCCTTTTGTCAAAAATGCCCAGGACAAGGCGGCTTTCCTCTCGGGGGAAGGCTACGAAGTACTCGTTCTGGGCGACCCGGGACACCCGGAGGTTCAGGCGATCGTCGGGTGCGCTGGGTGCGAAGTCATGGTCGCATCCTCGCTTGACGAGGTCGAGGCCCTGAACGCAAGGGACAAGCTGGGAGTGATATGCCAGACTACCCAGAAAGTGGAGTTTTTGGCCGCCGCTACGGCTATACTGGTGCCTCGGACTCGCGAACTAAGGGTGTTCAACACGATATGCGGCGCGACGACCCAGAGGCAGGAGGCGGTCAGGGATATAACGTCCAGGATCGACGGCCTTATCGTCGTTGGTGGAAGAAACAGCGCGAACACCACCAAGCTGGTGGAGATTGCCAGAGGCAACCAGTGCGACGTGCTCTGGATAGAGCATGCAGGCGAGCTTTCGACGGAGTGGCTCGCCGATAAAACAAGATTGGGAATAGCAGCCGGCGCCAGCACACCGGACTGGCTGATAGAAGAAGTAAAACACGCCATTGAGACTTCGCAGGAGCCAAGGGGGATGGAAGGGTTATGATGGAAGAAATTATTAATGAGGAGCTCCACGCAACGGACGTCGAGACCTCGGAGGAGTACGGTAACAGCGCAGAGGTGGTCGAACCTCAGGAGACTATGGAGAGCATCCTGGAGCAGTACGGCGAGGTTGAGGAGATCCATAGGGGAAAAGTAGTCGCCGGTACGGTGGTGAACGAGGTCGACGGAGGCTGGCTTGTCGACGTGGGCTACAAGTGCGAGGGCTTTTTGCCCACCAAGGAGTGGTCGCATAGGGTCCTGGTGGAAGCCGACGACGAGCCGAAGGTCGAGGAAAAAATCCAGGTGCAGGTGGTAAGCATTCGCCACGGCGAAGAGGCACAGCTTCATGTCAGCCGTTGGAGATGCGAGTTCGACCGACGCTGGAATGAACTCGAGGAAAAACTGGCCCAAAGCGAAGTCATGACGGTGAAAGGCATCCGTAAGGTCAAGGGCGGGCTCATGGTCGACTGCTGCGGACTGGAGGGGTTCGTCCCCATTTCTCACCTGGCCGAGGAGGGCAGGGGAGTAAATCCCGGCAAGTTCGTCGACGAGGAGTTCGACGTAAAGCTCCTTGAAAAGGACAAGAGGAAGCACCGCTTGGTCTTTTCAAGACGGCTCATCGTCGAGGAGACGCTGGCCGCCGAGCGGGAGACCTTTTACTCGAACGTCGAGGAAGGATCGATCATCGACGGGGAGGTAAGCAGCATCACCTCCTTCGGAGTGTTCGTGAACGTGGGCCCGATCGACGGCCTGGTCCACATGAGCGAGCTGTCGTGGAAGAGAAATATAAAGCCCAAGGAGATGTTCAAGAAGGGCGATCCGGTCAGTGTCAAGGTTATCGGGATCGACCGAGAGAACAACCGAGTCTCCCTGAGCATAAAGCAGACACAGGAGGATCCGTGGACGACCGCGTCCTCGAGGTGGTCCAGGAACGACAGGACGAAGGGGCTCGTGACAAACGTCACCGAGTTCGGGGCCTTTGTCGAGGTGGAGCCGGGAATTGAAGGACTGATCCACATAGGAGACCTCAGCTGGACGAGGATCAAGCACCCGAGGGACGTCCTTCGAAAGGGACAGGACGTGGAGGTGCTGGTGCTCGACGTCGACATGGAGAAGAAGCGCATGAGCCTCGGATACAAGCAGCTCAACGACCCGTGGGACGGCATAGCCGACAGGTACTCGAAGGGGCAGGATCTCACGGTGAAGGTCGTTCGGCTGGCGGAGTTCGGCGCATTCGTGGAGATAGAGGAGGGAGTGGAGGGCCTGATCCATATCTCTCAGCTGAGCACGAAGAGGGTCGACAAGCCCGGAGACGTCCTCACGGAGGGGCAGGAGGTGCTCGCCCGGGTCACCGAGATAAATCCGCCGGAGCGCAGGATGAGGCTGAGTATCAGCGCCCTCGAGGAGTCCTCCCATGACTCTCCGAGGCACCGCGACGAGGACCGCCGCGGCAGGGCGAGGCACGAAAGGGACGATCACGATAGACTGCCTCAGAGGAACATCGCTAACGATGGCGAGGCCAATGTGACGATCGGAGACTTTTTAAGAGGCTCCATGCAGGACTAACAGGCGAGGGGTCGTCCGGAAGGACGACCCTTTTTTTCAATATTCATAAGAAAGAGCGGCGAGGTATATGGAATCACTTAGACTCAGGGTCTTTCCCGATCCTGTGTTGCGTGAGGAAACAGATGAAGTGGATGTTTTCGACAAGGACCTTGCGGATCTGGTCGCAGAGATGGTCGGCCTGATGCGTATCCACGACGGAGTCGGACTGGCCGCGCCGCAGGCGGGGGTTTCCAAGCGAGTCGCGGTGGTGATGTACGAGGAGAAGCTTCATGTCCTTGTAAATCCCGTTCTGCTTTCCTCCGAGGGAGAGCATGAGGCCGAGGAGGGCTGTCTTAGCTTTCCGGGAATTTTCGGGACGGTGAAGCGCCCATCCAGGATAACCATACGTCACAAGGATCTTGCAGGAGTCGAGCATGAGACAACCGTCAAGAATTTTTTGGCAAGGGCCTTCCTTCACGAGATGGACCACCTGGAGGGAAGGCTTTTGATCGATCACTTCTCCCCGATGAAGCGGACGATGGCAAAAAAGAAGCTTATGAAGGACAGGCGAGCTGAAAAGGCGGAGAATGCCATATGATGCCGGATACAGGGGGGAAGCCCCGGTTGTGGTTCTTCGGAACCGGCGCCTTCGCCGCGGATTGCCTGCGTCATATTGTAAAACACGTTGATTTCGATCTCATCGTCACAAATCCACCCTCGCGCGCAGGGAGAGGCCTTAAAAGAATTCCTTCTCCCGTGGAAAAAACCTGCGACGATCTGAGGTTAAGCGTGCTTCACTCCTCGAATGTCTCCGAGGAGTCAATTCTGTCTACAAAACTCTCCGAATGCCCTCCTGGTGCGATTTTGGTAGTCGATTTCGGACAAAAGATCAGGGAACCCTTCTTATCGACGCCCGCCTGGGGGTGTCTCAACATACACCCGTCCCTGTTGCCCGAGTACAGGGGCGCCGCTCCGGTGCAGCGCGCCCTCCTCAACGGAGAGAAAGTCTCGGGCGTGTCTCTGTTCAGGCTTGTGGACAAGATGGACGCGGGGCCTATCCTGCTCCGGGAGAAGATGGAATTGGGCGAAACCGCCTCCGCCGGAGAAATATTGGAGATTCTTGCAGAAAAAGGTAGCAAACTTTTCATAGAGGGTGTAGAATGTCTTTGCGATGAGAGTTGTGTGTTTAGAGAGCAAGATTCTGAAATAGCCTCTTATGCGCCTAAGATTGAAAAACAGGAGGCTGAATGTCGTTGGACGGACCCGTCAAGGGACTTCGTTAACAGGGTCCGCGCCATGAACCCCTCGCCCGGTGCATACGCAATGATCGAGGGCAAGCGCTTGAAAATATGGGAAGCCGTTCTTCATCAGTATTCCGGACGCCCGGGAGAGATAGTGGGCTTTTTAGACGGATGTCCGATTGTGGCCGCTTCAAATGGCTCGGTGGTTCTTCTAGTCGTCCAGCCAGAAGGGAAAAGACGAATGGAAGCCGCCGAATGGGCCAGGGGAAGCCGCCTGAAGAAGGGGGATATTCTTCATTGAAGGACTCGGAGCGTGAGATTTACAAGCAGTTGATGTCATCCTTTCAGTCGTTCGCCTCTACATTGGAAAAATGGCCCAAGGCGGTCGCTGTGACCGGGGCGTTGGGCTCCGGAAAAACCGAGTGGGTTCTGAACCTTGCCCTGGGGTTCGAGGCCCTGGGTGAGAGAGTCACAATCGCCGACCTTGATATAATCAATCCCTATTTCTGCATCCGCCAGGTAACCGAGGCGCTGGGCGCCAAGGGTTTCAAGATCATCATGCCTCCTGAAAATGCACGCTGGTCAGATATGACCGTGGTGTCACCGAAGATATCGAGCGCTCTCACAGCCGATATCGGCCGGTTGCTGCTGGACATCGGCGGAGATGCCGAGGGCGCCCTGGCGTTGAAGCAGTTCGAGCCGGACATCAAGAACGCGGGGTATCTTCTGATATTGGTCGTGAACGCATTCCGTCCACAGACCTCCACCGTGGACGGTGTTAAGACGATGCTGGATAAAATGGAGGACATATGCGGACTGAAGGTTGGGGCGCTGATAAGCAACTCTCACCTCATGGAGAGCACGTCGGCGGCGGACTGCGTCGATGGGCTGGAGAAAGTCATGGAAGCCGGAAAAGAACTCGGGCTTCCGGTGCTTTATGCCGGAGTTCCTCCGAGGCTTCTGGATGAAACGGCGTCGATCTGCGCTTCGCGCGGGCTGAACGTTCCATGTTGGCCCCTCTCCCGGTACATGGCGCTTCCCTGGGAGGAAGGGGCGATGTGGAGCAGGGCCCCCGTTGAAAGCGAGTGAGCATTCTACAATTCTTTGTGGAAGGGGTGCACTTGTAGTGGCAAAGAAGGGACGCATCGAGGTTTTTGAGCAATTCTGCAAGAGTTGCGGGCTTTGCGTGGCCGCCTGCCCTGTGAAGGTGCTGCGGATTTCCGAGAGGACTAACGCAAAGGGCTATCGCCCGGTGGAGCAGTTCAAGGACGGATGCATCGGGTGCGGGATGTGCGCCATGTCCTGTCCGGACGCGGCGATTGAAGTTTATGCCACGGAAGAGTAGTCCGTGCCGCAGGAGGTGAAGAAGATATGGGACGAGTTTTGATGAAGGGAACCGAGGCGATAGCGGAGGCCGCCATACAGGCCGGATGCAACTACTTCTTCGGTTATCCCATAACTCCGCAGAATGAGATTCCCGAGTACATGTCCGCGCATCTTCCGGAGGTGGGCGGGGTGTACGTCCAGGCGGAGAGCGAGGTCGCTTCGATCAACATGGTGATGGGCGGAGGATCGACCGGCTACAGGGTCATGACCTCATCGTCGAGCCCCGGCATCTCCCTCATGTCCGAGGGTATCTCTTATATCGCTGGCTGCGAGATACCGGCGGTGATAGTCAACGTCATGCGCGCGGGCCCGGGGCTTGGCGGAATTCTGCCGGCCCAGGCGGACTATCTTCAGTCGACAAAAGGTGGGGGGAACGGCGACTACAACATGATCGTCCTCGCACCGAGCACCCTGCAGGAGTGCGTGGACCTGACGCAGATGGCGTTCGACCTGGCCCAGAAGTACCGCAATCCGGTAATGGTCGCGGCCGACGGGTTCATGGGGCAGATGATGGAGGCGGTCGAGATAAAGCCGAGTCCGACAAAGGATCAGCCGGCCGACAGCTCCTGGGCCCTCGGCTTCATGGGTGAAAGAGGAGGGAAGCGCAGCCATCTGCACAGCCTGTTCCTCTCGCCGGAGTCGCTCGAGGAGCACAATATAAGGCTGCAGAAGAAGTTCTCCGAGATAAGGAAGAACGAGCAGCGCTGCGAGACATACATGCTCGAGGACGCGAAGATCGTCATCGCGGCCTACGGCACGACGGCCAGGATCTCCAGGTCGGCGGTCAACAACCTGAGGGCCGAGGGGATCAAGGTGGGCATGATCCGCCCGATCACGATATGGCCGTATCCGTACGAGACCTTCAAGCAGATCCCCGCCACCGTGGAGCATATACTTGTGGCCGAGATGAACGCCGGCCAGATGGTTGACGATGTAAAGATAGCGACTAACTGCAAGTATCCGGTCTCCTTCTACGGCCGCACGGGTGGATTCGCCCCCTCGGTCAAGGAGATCGAGGACGAATGCCGCCGGATTCTCGGCCTGTAAGGGGAGGGTATTTCGATGAGTGAAGTGAAAGTATACTCACGTCCCAAGAGTTGGATGCCGGATGTAAGCAGCCACTATTGCCCTGGTTGCGGGCATGGAATCGCCCATCGCCTGGTGTGCGAGACCCTGGACGAGCTGAGCATACAGGATGACGCCATCGGACTCGCGCCGGTGGGCTGCGCGGCCATGATATATGACTACATCGACACGGACTTCCTAGAGGCGCCCCACGGGCGCGCCCCTGCCGTAGCCACCGGCATAAAGACAGTTCGCCCGGACAAGGTCGTCTACACCTACCAGGGGGACGGCGACCTCGCATCCATAGGGATGGGGGAGATCGTGCACGCGGCCAACAGGGGACAGAATCTGACCGTCATATTCATAAACAACGCGATATACGGCATGACGGGCGGACAGATGGCACCGACCACCCTCGTTGGTCAGAGGGCCTCCACGTGTCCTCTGGGTCGGGACGTCAAGGTGAACGGATACCCGATCAGGATCAGCGAGATGCTGGCCGCCCTTCCGGCGCCGGGCTACATCGAGCGAGTGACCGTGGCTCAGCCGAAGTACATTATCAAGGCCAAGAAGGCCGTGAAGAAGGCCTTCCAGAACCAGATCGACGGCAAGGGCTTTTCGCTGGTGGAGATACTCTCCTCCTGCCCGACGAACTGGGGGATGCGCCCGGTAGAGGCCTTCGACTGGGTCGTCAACACGATGATGCCCTACTACCCGCTTGGTGTCTTCAAGGACTTCGACTAGGAGGGGATGAAATGTCATTTTTCAAGACGCTTCTGGCAGCGGGGTTCGGCGGACAGGGAGTAATGGTCCTCGGCCAGCTCGTAGCCTATACCGGGATCGAAGAGGGCAGGCACGTCACCTGGATACCCTCCTACGGGCCGGAGATGAGAGGCGGGACCGCCAACTGCGGTGTCGTCCTCTCCGACGACGAGATCGGCTCCCCGGTGGTCGACCAGGCCGACGTCCTGGTGGTCATGAACCAGCCGTCCCTGACCAAGTTCATCGAGCGGCTTAAGCCGGGCGGGGTGCTGGTGTTCAACAGCGACCTCGTGGAGTTCGACGGCTCGCGCGACGACATCAAGCTGGTAGGGCTTCCGGCCAGCGAGATAGCAAAAGAGCTGGGCAGCGACAGGATCACGAACATCGTCATTCTTGGAGCGGTGGTCGAGTCCAGCGGCATAGTGGGCGACAAGGTCTGCGTTGAGACGATCAAGGAGAAGCTGGGCAAGAGAAAGCCCGAGTTCCTCCCGATGAACCTCGCCGCCTACGAGAAAGGAAAAGAGGTAGCCAAGGCATGTCTGAAGGCGTGAGGGAGAGGCCCCTCGCGCAGAAGACTCTATACACGGGAAAGATACTGAACCTCAGGGTGGACGACGTCGAACTTCCGGACGGGAGAAAAGCGATCCGGGAGGTGGTGGAGCACGAGCCGGCCGTTGGAATACTGGCGGTCGGGGAGGACGGGAAGGCGCTACTGGTGCGGCAGTACCGCTATGCGGTAGGGGAAAACATGCTTGAGATACCGGCGGGCATAGTCGAAAAGGACGAGCCGTTCGACGAGACAGCCCGCAGAGAGCTCCAGGAGGAGATTGGCTTCTACCCGGGGCGGCTCAGAAGCATATGCTCCTTCTATAACTCTCCCGGCTTCTGCACCGAGCTTATGGAGCTGTTCTACGCCACGGACCTGAGGCCCTCGAAACTCGAGGAGGACTACGACGAGTTCATCTCTGTAGTCCCCGTGGACAAAAAGGATATTCCCTCCCTGATCTCGGAAGGCAAGATCCGGGATGCGAAGACACTGGCCGCCCTTTCGTGGTGGACAGCCTTCGGAGACGACGAGTGATATAACTTACTGCTAAAGGGACCGGCTGATGCCGGTCCCTTTTTTATGCTATCATGTAACCATTATGACATTATATGACTTTGATTCGGCGAGGGATTCATTCCTCTCATGGCTGCTGTTGGAGCGGGGGCTAAGCGAGAACACCGCCGCCGCATACTCTCGCGACCTGAAAAAATGGTTTGAATTCTGCTCGAGCAGATCGATATGTCCCCTTCCTCCGGGCGAGGAGAGCATGGCGGAATTTCAGCGACACCTGGTCTCGCTCGATTCGAGCAAGACATCCGTGCAGAGGACTATGGCAGGTCTGCGTACCTGGATTCGCTACCTTCAGTACGAGGACGAGGTCTCGGAGGGCTTCGTCCTCCCCGTTCTGCAGAAGACGCCCGGCCTGCTCCCGAAGATCCTCGGAGAAGGAGAGATAAACAGGCTTTTCGAGGCGTGCTCAGGCGAGGACACCCTGTCGATAAGGGACAGGGCGCTCATAGAGGTCGCCTACGGATGCGGCCTTCGGGCGAGCGAGATAGTCGGGCTGCGACTGTCCGACCTCGATTTTTCGTCCAGGACCCTCCGTGTCCTGGGAAAGGGGAACAAGAGACGCAACGTCCCCTTTCTGGGAGAACCGGCGAGGCGAGTAGAAAAGTACCTTGAGGAGGCCCGTCCGATGCTTCTGAAGGATGGAACGCCCTTCTTGTTCCTCTCCCGCAACGGCAGGCCCCTGAGCCGCCAGGACCTCTGGCGTATAATTTTGAAACGGGGGTTGGAGGCGGGGGTCTCAAGGCAACGCCTTCATCCTCACATCCTGCGCCACAGCTTTGCCACCCACCTGCTCAGGCGAGGGATGGACCAGAGGACGCTCCAGGAGCTCCTGGGACATTCCTCCATCTCGACCACTGAAAAGTATCTGCACTTTGACCTTGAACTCCGAGACGTGTATGATTCTGCACATCCACGTGCGTGATTCGACAATCCAAGGATGAAAGAGAGGTTTGTGTTTTGATAGACAGAGTTAAAGCGACATGCTCTCTGCTGAACCTTCGCCTTGGCGCTCCCTGCGAGTCCGCGGTCATTCTCGGCTCCGGACTGGGCGCTTTCGCCGACTCGCTCGAGGAGAGGACGGTCCTTCCCTATGAGCAGATCCCCAACTGGCCTATCTCGACCGCGCCGGGGCACGGCGGCAAACTGGTCTTCGGCAAGCTGAACGGAAGATCCATACTGGTAATGCAGGGACGTGTCCACTACTACGAAGGGTATCCGATGGAAGAGGTGGTATTTCCCGCCAGGGTCTTCGGAGAGCTCGGCATCAGGAACCTGGTGGTCACGAACGCGTCCGGGGGCGTGGATAGAGCCCTGTCATCCGGAGATATAGTCGTGATCGAGGACCACATAAACTTCATGGGGGCGAACCCGCTGCGCGGGCCGGATACCCCTGAATGGAACGACCGGTTCCCGGACATGACGACCTGTTACGATCCGGGGCTTACCGCCCGCCTGGAGAGAGCGGCGGAACTGGAGGGCATCCCGTCAAGGAGAGGGATCTACTTCGCCTTCTCTGGACCTTCGTTCGAGACCCCGGCGGAGGTTCACATGGCGCGGATGCTCGGGGGCACAGTGGTGGGGATGTCCACAGTGCCGGAGGTCGTGGTTGCAAACGCGATGGGAATCCGCGTGTGCGCCCTCTCGTGCGTGGCCAACGCGGCCGCGGGGATGACGTCGAACGCGCTCAGCGGGCAGGAGGTGCTCGACGAGATGGCAAAGACATCCGCGAAACTGATTCGTATTTTGACTCGATTTTTCTCGGAGTTGAACTGACATGTTCGATATGATCTCGTTCATCGAGCGCAAGAGAGACGGCGGAGCGCACTCCCCCCGCGAGATCCGCGATTTTGTGAGAGAGTTCGCGGCCGGCGCCGTGCCGGACTACCAGGTGGGCGCCTGGCTTATGGCCGTCTATCACTCGGGAATGAACGACGAGGAGCTGAAGGAGTTCACCCTTGCGCTGGCCAATTCAGGAGAGGTGCTCTCCTTCGGTGATCTTCGCATAGTGGACAAGCACAGCACCGGAGGGGTGGGGGACAAGGTCACCCTTTTGCTGGTGCCCCTTGCGGCGTCCTGCGGAGCGAGGGTGGCGAAGCTCTCCGGGCCCGGACTGGGGTTCACCGGCGGGACGGTGGACAAACTGGAGGCGATACCGGGCTTCCAGACCCACCTGCCATCCGATCGCTTCGCGGAGCAGGTCAAGAGCATAGGCTGCGCCATATCTGGACATTCCCTGGACCTCGCACCCGCCGAGGGCAAATTCTACGCCCTTCGTGACGTGACGGGCACCGTTCCCTCTCTTCCCCTGATATGCAGCAGCATAATCAGCAAGAAGATCGCGGGCGGCGCCGACTCCTTCGTGTTCGACGTCAAGTGCGGCGCAGGGGCCTTCATGACCGACTATGAAAGCGCCGAGAAGCTGGCCAGGTCGCTGGTATCCCTCTCCAGGAGCCTTGGCAAGAAATGCACGGCCCTTATAACGAGCATGGATCAACCTCTTGGAGAGTGGGTGGGCAACAGCGTCGAGGTCCTGGAGGCTGTGTCGATTCTTCGCGGAAAAGGGCCAAGGGACGTACGTGAGGTCGTGGTCAACTTGGCGGGTGCAATGATATCCATGGACTCTGAACGCTCTTTCGAAGAGGGATGCGAGCTGGCGAGGGTCAAGCTGGCCGACGGATCGGCCCTCGAGCATTTCAGGAAGCTGGTGGAGGCCCAGGGCGGCGACCCGGAAGTGTGCGACAGGCCGGAGGAGCTGCTGCCGATAGCAAGCTCCGTCCACTATGTCCGCTCGCCTGACGACTCGGTGGTTCGGGCGGTCGACGCTAGGATGATTGGAGAGGGAGTGAAGAGGCTGGGGGGTGGTCGCATGTCCATCGACGAGGAGATAGACCTATCCGTGGGTGTGCGGCTGATCAGGAAGAAGGGAGACGAGGCTGGACGGGGCGAGCCTGTCCTCGAGGTGCGGTACTCCAGCGAGGAGAAGCTGGCCGAGGCACTGCCGTTTTTCGACTCGGCCTTCGTGTTCGAGAGAGGCGGTGCTGTGGCCGCCGCGGAGGAAAGGGGAGTCATTCTTGGCAGGGTTTCTTGATAGGTCGTCTGAATGCAGGGGCCCCGCTCGGGCTTTCATTCTCGCTGCGCTGATGGTGCTGTTGGCGGCGGGAGCAGGCTGTGCGAGCGTCAACGTCCAGTACCCATCCTCGGTGGGAATTGGAAAGCCTTTAGTCATACGCGCCACCTCGTCGGTTCCCCTGACGGGGGTAGAGGCCATCTGGCAGGGGCGCACGACACAATTGGCCATCACCGTGTGGAACGAGCACTATGTCGCACTGGGGCTGATGGGAACACAGGTGGGCAAGGTCAAGCCGGGGGATCACAGGCTGAAGCTGCGCCTGGTCGACGGCGACCGGACCTCGGAGCACTCTCTGACGATAAAGATCACGCCGGTTCAGTATAAAGAGGACAGGCTCACTCTCCCTGAGAAGATGGTGAGCCCTCCCCAGTCTGAGCTGAAGCGAATCGAGGCGGAGAGAAAGCTCGTCGGGGCGGCACTGGCCACAATGACCGGCGACAGGCTTTGGGCCTTGCCGATCCTCAGGCCGGTGCAGGGCATAGTTACGAGTCCGTACGGTCGACGAAGGATAATAAACGGAAAGGCTGGCAGCCCGCACGGCGGGGTCGATTTCAGGGCGGCCTCGGGCACTCCCGTGAAGGCGGCCCTTCCGGGCAGGGTGGTCCTTACCGGCGACCACTACTTCGCAGGCAAGAGCGTGTACGTCGACTCGGGCGGCGGGGTGATCTCCATGTACTTCCATCTCAGCTCGATAGACGTGGCGCAGGGCGATATGGTGAAAGCGGGGCAGGTGGTCGCGAAGAGCGGCTCCACCGGGAGGTCGACCGGGCCGCACCTGCACTTCGGGCTTTCACTGTCCGGACAGGCGGTGGACTCTGAGCCCCTCTTCGATTCGACGTCGGCAAACCTGTTGGCGAACTCGGCGTTCGTCAAGCTGACCCCTGCTTGGCGATGAAAAAGCTGTGCATACCTCCCTTGGTGGCGGGCCTCCTGGCGCTGCTGGCGGCCTCCGCCTTCGGGGAGGCACTGGTAAAAGAGCACGAGGCCCTATTCACCAAGTATTTCAAAGACAGGATCAAGGCCGAATCAGTTCTGCCGGTGATAATGGCCACCGAGGACGATCTTCGGCGCGGGGTCGTCCCGACTCTGAACCTATGCCTCGAGGAAGCGGTGATCGATGGAGTGTGCTTCGACAGGATGCTCCTCGTGATGCGGGACGTGCTCTACACCACCCCGTCGAGAGGGCTGGTCATCCACTCGCACGGGGAGAGCCATCTCTCCGGGGGGATCTCGAAGGAGAGCTTCATGGCGACCCTGTCGGAGGGGATGCCGAGGTTCGAGGTATCCGAACTGGAGCTGAGCGACGGGATTGTCATGATAAAGGGTGTCTACGAGCGGAGGATGACGTTTAAAATCCGCGCTCTCATGCGCTTCAAGGGGTCTTACGTCATCGACAAGGACGGCGCAGCCAAGATCGCCTTTTTCGAGGCCACTAACGACAACCCGGCGGTAAGCTCCTCGGATGTGGCAAAAGCCCTGGCAAACGCAGCCTCTCCCCTTTCATTCAAGGACTTCTTCGGCGCGCCGGTTGTACGAGAGGTACTGGTCGATCACGACATGGTCTGGTTCACCGCGAACAGCGCACGGTAGGCGAAGAGGCGCATAAACTCCAATCTGTACACTTTACTTTTCAGTCGGATGCCAGTACAATTTGTTCAGTATGCAGGAGGCGAATGCGTCCCGGTGGGCGCCCTGGACTTCAAATCCAGTGGGAGGCGGTGATGGCCGTCTTCGGTGGGTTCGACCCCCACACGCCTCCGCCATATTCTGCCGGATTTGATGTGCATATGGCTTTCCTCTTTTCTCGTTGATAATCATCCCTTCATGCTGTTCTGCCGGCGTCCTTTTGCACTTGTCGCTTTTCGGGCTGCGACTGCCGGATGTGTCAGCCTGGCAAGCCCTATTACAACCAAGAAGGGGTAGATCTGTGTGTCCAAGTTCCAGAGTATCTTCGCTAGGCTGTTTATCGCCTCATTTTTGCTTCTTGCAGTGCCGATGCTGGTGGTCCTCCTCTATACGAGCAGTTTGTCCATCTCCATCGTCGACGAAAATCTGGAGAGTTTCCTGACTAGTATAGTGGCCGAGAAGAAAAACCAGATAGAGATCGCCTTCGAGGAGCAGGTCAATTTCACGGATTATATCACGACAATATCTTATATCAGCGACTTTTTTGATGAGTACGCGGAGACCAACGAACTGAACCCCGAGGTCAGGGAACAGATCGCGAAGGACTTGGAAAATCGGATCGCCGGATCCAGGGGCCTTTACGAAAACGTATTCTTCCTTACGTACAAGGACGGCGTCAACACGGTGATAATCGACGGAATCGGCGGCATCGCAACCGGCGCCTCCTTCCCCCACGAGCTGACGGCCGGGGGGGAGAAGTTTTACAGAGACCCGAAGCCCATGGTGGGCATAACACTGGTATCCCCGTCGACGGGAAGGCCTGCGGTGCTGATCCCGGCTCCGATATTCGATAAAAAGACCAACAAGATGATCGCGCTTTTTCAGCATTCGCTCGACCTGAACTCCGTCGCGGACAGAATAATAAAGGACAGTGCGGACAGCGGAGTTAAAACCCTGATACTCAATCCCGACGGGATGGTCATCTCATCGGAGAACAAGGAACAAGTGCTTGACTTCGACTTCTCGAAACAGACAGGCGATATTGTGGAATTCAACAAGAAGATGCAAGTATCCGACGAAGGCATCGGCTTCTTCACGCTTGACGGAGTGGAATATATTTCCGCATTCGTGAAAAGCGACTTCGTGAATATGACCATTCTCTCTTTCATGCCTTACGAACTGCATCTGATCAAGTCCAGAGACGCCAAAATCAGGATAACCACCGTAATAGTCATAAGCCTGCTGGTGGCGGGAGCGGTTCTGTTCTACCTGTTGAAGGGGATCGTGAGGCCCATCAATGAGCTGTCCAGGATTTCCGAATCTATAACGGCGGGAGACCTTTCAAAAGACGTGCCCGATGTTTTCATAAGAAGGCGCGATGAACTGGGGTTGCTCTCGGATTCTATGAATAATCTCATACTTAACCTGCGCGACGTTCTGAAAAACATCGCCTCCTCCGCGCACGATATGAACGGATACAGCAACGAGCTTGACATCGCAAACTCGGCCCTGTCTCAAAAAATGGAGCACATGGAATCCGTATCCCGGGCACTGTCCACGGGGATGGAGGATGTATCCGCATCTTACAAGGATATAACACTTTCAAGCGAGCAGATGAGCGCCTCCTCGTCCGAGCTGCTGGAAAGCATGACCAACGGGAACTCGGTCGTAATGGAGATCGACGAGAAGGCTAAAAAGATACAGGAGGACGTAAGCTTTAGCCAGGAGAAAGCCTGGAAGATCTACGGGGATCTGAACAACAGGCTTAAAGAGAGCATAGAAAAGGCCAAGGTCATCGACAAGATAGCCTCCATGGCGGAGCAGATTTCGAATATTGCCGACCAGACAAACCTTTTGGCCTTGAATGCCGCGATCGAGGCCGCAAGGGCCGGTGAACAGGGAAGGGGCTTCGCCGTGGTGGCGGACGAGGTGAGGAAGCTGGCTGCGAACTCCGCGGAGGTGGTGGTCGGGATTCAACAACAGACAACCCAGGTTCAGGAGAACATCAACGTCCTTATTTCCGATGCCACCAGGCTGCTTGAGTTCATCGGCGGAGAAGTCGACAGGGACTATAAAGATTTCTTGGGTTCTGCAGAGGAGTACAGAAAGGACACCGGCGTCCTTAAGGAGATGATAGAGGGCGCTGTCAGGATGAGCGGAGAAGTGCTGGACGCAGTCAACGAGGTGAATCAGGCGATAAACGAGGTGTCTGCGACCATCAGCGAGAGCTCGGAAGGGTCGGACGATATATCTCTAGAGATCAGCGACATCGCCGGCTCGGTCTCGGAGATAAAGCTCACCTCCGAAAGGCTGGCGAACTTGAGCGGAAGCCTGATAGGCTTGGTTAAGAGGTTCGATCTCTGATTGTTCAAAGGGTTACCCTTTGTGGGGGTGGTTGAATGACCTCTTGGGAAGCGCAAGCCGCTTCTATGGTGGAAAAGCAGATTTTTGGCAGGGGAATTCGCTCGGAGAGGGTTCTGGCCGCCATGCGCTCCGTGCCCAGGCACTATTTCGTCCCGAAGGAGTTTCAGGACAGCGCCTGGATAGACAGTCCCCTGCCTATCGGAGATGAACAGACCATTTCACAGCCTTACATGGTGGCGCGGATGACGGAGCTCCTCTCCCCCGAGGAGAAGAACTCCGTCCTCGAGATAGGGACCGGCTCGGGCTACCAGGCGGCAGTGCTGGCCTCGATGGGCACCAGGGTCACTAGCATCGAGAGGATCTTTTCGCTTGCCGAGAGGGCGCGAAGGACCTTGAGCTCGCTTTGTTACGAGGTATCGGTGATCTGGTCCGACGGACGGGAGAGGGGAGAGTGCACCGGCCCCTTTGACAGGGTGATAGTGACTGCCGCAGCGCCGTACCTGGAGGAGTGGTGGAGCGAGATCTTGTCTCCAGGCGGCAGGCTGGTGGCCCCTGTCGAGGTTATGTCCGGCGGCGAGAGGCTTCTGCTGCGAGAGAAGAAGGGCGACGGCTCGTTAGACGATACTTGGAGCGATTACTGCCGTTTCGTGCCTCTCTTGAGCGGAACCGAGAGCCCGCCCGACTGACGAGGCGACCCGTTGAGGTCAGGGTTTTTCCGCGGGCTGTCGACCGGAGAGCTGTTTTCAGTTCGCTCGCTCAGCATCTCGGGGCTGGTTGCGGCGGTCTATGCCGTCGCCACGATCCTTTTCGCGCCTCTCTCCTTCGGATATGTGCAGATTCGCGTCTCCGAGGCTCTCACAGTTCTGCCCTTCATCCTGCCACAGGCCGTGTTCGGACTGTTCATCGGCTGTCTCTTCGCCAACCTGCTGTGCGGCCTGGGGTTGATAGACGTCCTGCTGGGCAGCGGGTCGACTCTTATTGCCGCGATCATCTCGTCGGCGATGCCGTCCGCGTGGCTTGCCGCGCTGCCGCCCGTGATTGTAAATTCGCTGGTTGTCGGAGGGTACCTGTCGTTCATCATGGGCGCGCCGTTTATCATATGCGCGGGGCATGTCGCCCTCGGGCAGACGGTCGCCTGCTTTCTGCTGGGAGTTCCGCTGACCAAGGTTCTGAGGTCAAGAATTGAAAGGGGCGGGGACGACCCCGCCCTGTGAACTCGTCTATTTTCTCCTCCATTTTACGCCGTCGGGGGTGTCCTCGAGGATTATCCCCATGGCGACAAGCTCGTCACGCAATTCGTCCGCCCTTGCAAAATCCCTTTCCTTCCTGGCGCTGTCGCGCTTCTCTATCAGTTTCAGGATCTGTTCGTCGTCTCCGTCGACGTCGTCGGCCTTGCCCGGAATGCCCATGACCTCCTCGACAATGCCGAAAAATGCCTCGGCGGACACAAGGAAGGAGTTCTCGATCTCCTGGTGGTCTTTAAGGTAGGTGTTGACGGACTTGACCGCCTCGAATACCGTGCCGAGCGCCGCGGCGGTGTTGAAGTCGTCGTCCATGGAGGAGATGAAGCGTTCCCGGTAGCCTTCGAAGAGCGATTCGTAATCGTCCCTTGAGCTATCGACGCGCTTCCTGTGCTCTTTGGCGTGTTGCAGGTCGAGCAGGCAGTTCTCCAGACGATCGACCGCCCCGAGGGACTGTTTGAGGCTGTCTTCGGAGAAGTTGAGCGGCGATCTGTAGTGGGCGCTGAGCATGAAGTGGCGTATCGCCTTGGCCGGGTAGCGTTCGAGCGTCGCCCTCGCCGTCAGGAAGTTGCCCAGCGACTTGGACATCTTCTCCCTGTCGATGAGAAGGTAGCCGTTGTGGATCCAGTAGCGGACGAACTGCTTCCCGGTGGCGGCCTCCGCCTGGGCGACCTCGTTCTCGTGGTGGGGAAAGGTTAGGTCGGTTCCCCCGGAGTGTATGTCGATCGTGTCGCCAAGATATTTCATGGACATGGCGCTGCACTCTATGTGCCACCCCGGACGCCCCTCCCCCCAAGGGCTTGGCCAACTCGGTTCGCCCTCCTTTTTGGCCTTCCAGAGGGCGAAGTCCAGGGGGTGCCTCTTTCTCTCGTCGACCTCTATCCTGGCGCCCGACTGAAGCTCGTCCAAGCTCTGCTTGGCCAGGACGCCGTAGGAGGGAAAGCTCGCCACATCGAAGAAGACGTCGCCGTTCACATCGTAGGCGTGCCCCTTATCGACCAGCCTCTCTACCAGGGAGACTATCTCGGATATGTGCTCGGTCGCCTTCGGGGCATGAGTGGGCCGTTTCACCCCGAGAGCGTCAGCGTCCTTGTAGTACTCGGAGATAAACCTGTCCGCGAGCTCGTCCACGGGTATTCCCTCGCGGTTCGCCCGGTCGATCATCTTGTCGTCGATGTCGGTGAAGTTCTGGACGAAATCGACTTTCAGGCCTTTGAACTCCAAGTACCTGCGGAGGACGTCGAATACTATGAACGGCCTGGCGTTCCCAATGTGGAAGTAGTCGTACACCGTGGGACCGCAGCTGTAAAAAGTCACATGCCCCTCTTTGAGGGGGACGAACGGCTCTTTCTTTCGTGTCAGGTCATTATAAAGCGTTAAACCCATCTCCACGCACCTCCAATGCTTTCTGACGGGTATTATATAATAATGCTATGAGGAGCGCATGTTTATCTCTCCCTGTTTTAGGAGGAGCCATGGCTGTAGAGCATGTTAAAAATCTATTGAAAAATCTCCCGGACAGACCGGGGGTCTACCTGATGCGCGATTCGGAGGGCATGGTGCTCTACGTAGGCAAGGCAAAGTCGCTGAAAAGAAGGGTCGCCTCCTACTTCAGGCACGAGTCCTTCGCATCGCCGCGCCTGAGGAAGCTGGTTGCCTCGATCGACGACATCTCCGTGATAAGGACCGAGACCGAGGTGGAGGCTCTAATCCTGGAGGCCAAGCTGATCCGAAAGTATTCGCCCTTCTTCAACGTGAACCTGAAGATGAACGACAGGTACCCCTACATAAAGATAACGTCGGAGACCTTCCCGCGCATCGTGATCACCCGCAAGAAGATCGAGGGGGACGGGCTGTACTTCGGGCCATACGTGAGCGTCGGCGACGTCCGGTCGCTGCTGAGGCTGATTGAGAGGTACTTCCCCTTGAGGATCTGCGCCCGGGAGATCGACCGGAACGGGGGGGGAAAGAAGGTCCGCCCCTGCCTGCATCACGCGCTGGGCAGGTGCATGGGCGTCTGCGCCGGACTGGCCACGGCGTCGGAGTACCGTGAAAGAGTGGATGACGTGATCCTGCTTCTGCAGGGGCAGTCCGCCGAGGTGGTCGAGAGGTTGAGAAAAAGGATGGACAGGGCCGCGAGCTCGTTGAACTTCGAAGAGGCGGCGAGGCTCCGCGACACCATCCGCGCGATATGGCGAGTGTCCAGGCAGAGGGTGTCGCAGCCCCTGCGGGAGGAGTTCGACGGCGACATGTGGATTCGCCTGAACCGCCTGCAGGAGCTGCTGAATCTTCCCGTGCTACCGTGGAGGATCGACGGGTTCGACATCTCGCACATGTCGGGAAGGGAGACGTACGGCGTGGTGGTCGTCTTCGAGCAGGGGATCCCGAACCGCTCGCTGTACCGTCGATTCAGGATAAGGACCGTTGA
>MTBK01000294.1_pt2 | contig 50841 bp, 36 predicted proteins | sample 1535981 | NCBI WGS metagenome assembly MTBK01 (sample SAMN06109225, study PRJNA356200) | anaerobic digester metagenome | isolation source: biogas reactors fed with pig manure or primary and secondary sludge | place: Spain | collected 2016-06-30
GGCCGCGAGGAGGGCCGCGAGGCCGGTCAGTTCGAGATGGGGATCGCGGTGGCCTTGGCGATGCTCGAGAACGGCGAGCCGGAGGAGAAGATCCTGCTCTATACCGGCTTCACCCCCGAGCAGCTCGCCGAGATTCGCGAGGGAAGGCTTCGCGGAACGCAATAGAGCGTGCTTTTCGAGATCCCTCGCCTAAGCTTCTCGGAACGACATAAGCAGGCGACCGAACGGGCGGTTTTTCCGTTCGTGTCGATCGCTTATCCCGAGGAGTCGGAGACGACGAGGGGCAAGCAGGCGACCGGCGAAGCGAAGCGAGCCTAGTCGATCGTTTATGCGGCATGCCCCTGACCGCGAAGCAGGCGACCGGCGACCGGCGAAGCGAATGGGCGTTTTTTCGTTCGCGTATCTCCGGTCTTGTTCCGAGGGACTGAGCGGTATAAGCCAGTAGAACCAGGAGGGACGCCCGTTCGGGCGTCCCTTTTTTCTCGGATGGCCGGACGAATGTCAAAAAATGGGCATCGTCCTTGAAAATGAGTTAAAATAATGATCGTCCTCTTGGTTTGAAGGGGGAATATTGCTCCCTCGTTTTTTCGGCTTTCGAGAGAAAGAGAGGTAATATGCCGATGGTGAGCGAGAAGAATTCCGCCTCTGCGGACGTCGAATCATGCCGGTGGGAGAACATGTTCTTTTTCTGCGACGATCCGGTGCGTACTAAGCGCTATATCCAGATAATCGAGGCCGTCTTCGATAATACGGTCGAAGGCATCGTGATAACGGACGCTGACGGGACCATCCGCATGGTCAACTCGGCTTTCTCGGCCATCACCGGCTACTCGCCGGAGGAGGCGATTGGGAAGACCCCGAGGATCCTGAAGTCGAACCGCAACCCTCCCGAGTTCTACCAGGAGTTCTGGAGGCGACTGTTGGAGGAGGGGCACTGGGAGGGGGAGATCTGGAACCGGAGGAAGAACGGCGAGGTCTATCCCGAGTGGATGGTGTGCACGGCGGTCTACGACGAGGACGGGACGCCCGGACACTTCGTGTCCGTCTTCAACGACCTGTCGGAGGTGAAGTTCAAGGACGCCCAGATCGAGCTTCGCTCGAACTTCGACTTCCTCACCGGCCTGCCGAACAAGGAGGTCTTCCAGAGCCGCCTCGAGGACGAGATCGCGAGAAGCGCCGACGGCGACAGGCGATTGGCCCTGCTCGTCTTCGATATAAACAGATTCAAGAACATCAACGATACCTTGGGGCACTTCGCCGGAGACGTCCTGTTGAAGCAAGTCGGCGATTTTCTGTCGGAGTGCGCCGGGCCGACCGCGATGGTCTCGCGCATAGGAGGCGACGATTTTCATATACTGGTGCCGGACGTAGGAGGCCCCGAGGATATCGCCGCCAGGGTGAAGAAGGTTCTCGGCTGCCTCCGCGAGCCGATGGAAGTCGAGGGGCACAGGCTGTTCATAAGCGCGAGCGTCGGGATCAGCCTCTTCCCGGACGACGGCTCGGACGTAGACGAACTGACCAAGCGGGCCGACATCGCCATGGGAAAGGCCAAGGAGAGCGGGATCAGCAGCTATAGGTTCTTCACCGACGAACTCGGGGTGAGCGCGTCGCTCAAGCTGAAGATCGAGAACGCGCTGCGCGAGGGACTGGAGAGGGACGAGTTCTACATGAACTACCAGCCAAAGTACTGCATCAGGCGAGGAGAGCTCTCCGGGGTGGAGGCGCTGCTGCGATGGGATGCCCCCGACGGACCGCATCCGCCGACGGATTTCATACCGCTGGCCGAGGAGACGGGGCTCATCCTTCCGCTGGGAGATACTGTTTTTCGCAAGGTGTTCGGCCAGATCGCCGGGTGGAGGAAAGAAGAAGTCTTCCTCGGAGAGGTGGCGGTCAACCTGTCGCCGCGCCAGTTCCACCAGGCGGGCCTGCTTAATAGAGTCAAGGCCCTGCTTGACGAGTACGGGGTTCCTCCGTCCGCGCTGGGCATAGAGGTAACAGAGTCGGGGATCATGGAGAACCTTATGGACTCGATCAAGGTCATGTCCGAGCTTAAGGAGCTGGGGATGACTATCTATATCGACGACTTCGGCACGGGATACTCGTCGTTGAACTACCTGAAGCGACTTCCCATAGATGCCTTGAAGATCGATAAGAGCTTCATCGACAACGTGCTTGAGGATGTCAACGACTCTGCGATCGTGAGAGCGGTCATCGGAATAGCGCGCTCACTGGGACTCAGGGTAGTGGCGGAGGGAGTCGAGACGAGAGAACAGCTTGAGTTCCTAAGGCAGAACGGGTGCGATGAGATCCAGGGTTACCTGTTGAGCAAGCCGCTTCCTCCCGAACGATTCGGCACGTTTCTTGAAAATGAAGTGCCCGATTTTTTCAGCCGAGCCGTCGGGAACACATACTGCTGAGTTTTCCTCCGCTCGCGCGGTGGGAGGGCTCAAGGGGGATTTAGATGAGGGTTTTGAAAAATGTGCCTATTTCGGATCTGCATATGTACAGGGGGCATGTCGTGGAGGACGTGGTATCTCCCTCCGGTTCCCTGCTTTTACCGAGCGGAGGCGACATACGGGAGCTGCTGCATTCAATGCCGTCAGCGGTCAAGAACCTATCCCAATGGGGTATCGAAACAGTTCTTCTCAGCGTGTCGTACAACATCTCCGAGGAGGACTTCAAGATAATCCTGGAGAACGTGAGGCCGAAGATCCGTGTGCTGGAGGCGGAGGTTGCGCACAAGACGATCGCCCAGGTCGACGAGGTGTACACGAGGATCACGGAGAACGGCACGCTGGGAGAAGGCGCTTATCACCTGGCCCAGCAGGCCGCCATTCTGTCGGAGGAGGTGTCCCGCACCCCGCAGATACTGCTGTGCCTGAGCAAAGTCAAGGACAGCGACGAGTACACGTTCGTCCACTCTCTGAACGTCGCTCTTTTAAGCGGTTTCCTTGCGAGAAAACTGGAGCCGGACGACGGTGAGCTGGCCGCCGTGGTCACATACGGCGGCCTTCTTCACGACCTCGGAAAGGCCAGGGTACCCCAGGGTGTACTGAACAAGCCCGGAAAGCTGACTTCCGAGGAGTACGAGATCATGAAGCAGCACTCGGCGCTCGGTTACGAGGTGGCCAGAAACTCCGGCATCTCGGATACGAGAGTGCTTTCCGTCATCAGAAGCCATCACGAGAGGTGGAATGGAAGGGGCTACCCCGACGGCCTGAAGAGCAGGGATATCCCGCTTTTTGCGCGTTTGACGGCGGTCGCGGACGTCTTCGACGCCCTGACCGCGAAAAGGGTGTACAAGGAGCCCTCCACCAGCCGGGAGGCAGTGTCGTTGATGCTCAAATCCTCCGAGGGGGACTTCGACTGGGACATCGTTCGGCTGCTGCTGGTGTCAGTGGGGCTGTACCCGCCCGGAACGATCGTCGAACTGTCCGACTACAGCACGGGCGTGGTTATCGCCTCGCAGAGCACGGACCTGATGCGACCGACGATCCACGTCTTCGCCGACAGGGAGGGGAAGAGAGTACCGCCCGAGGGCAGGCTGATAGACCTGTCCGCCCAGACCGAGCTCTACGTTCGCCGTACCCTGGACGACTTGGGCAAGGGGACCTCCTACCTGTAGATGTGCTGTCTCAGCCGGGTCAGGGTCTTCCCGAAGTTCGCTCTATCTCCCCTATTTTCTCCTCGAAGCCGTAGATGGTGGGATCGATCTCCTCGACCGTACCGTTCAGCTCTTTCATAGACCTGAAGGAGTAGCCCTTGGGCATCCTGTTGGCGAACCTCTTCACCTTCAGGAGGGCCTGCAGGTAGTTCCGCTCGAAGGGCAGGATCGCCTGGGCGGCAAGCAGGGCGCTGGGGGTCTGCTCCGTGTGGAAAAGAAGGGCCATCTCGAGGTTCTCCTCGATATCCATCTCGTCGTACCATAGTGTGGCCAGTATCCTCCTGTAACGTTTTCTCTCCTGCTTTCTGACGATCTTGGATACGGCCCGGTCGATTCGCCTCATTCCGGAGCGGATCGAGGCAGCAACTGCTTTTTCGCCCTTCGTGGGCAGGGAGTATCGCGCGATGAACTCCGCCTCGACCTGCTCGAGCGTCTCCCTTCTGAGGAGCCTGCCGAAGGACGGCCTCAGTGAAACTTCCGCCCTCTCCGCAGGTGCCGCAAGAAGACCCCTGAAGACCTCTCCGGTGGAGAAGCCGCGCCTCTCGAAAGGGGAGTTCGCCAGCCACGTCGCGTAGCCGGGGTCGAAGAGCCCCTTTCTCCCCGCGCGCCCCGCCATTTGGAGAAATTCGTTCTTCGAGATAGGGGAGTCGGAGTGATATCTGACCAGCTGGGCGAAAACAGCTGTCTCCGCCGGGAGGTTGACGCCGAGCGCAAGCGCGTTCGTGCCGCAGACGACATCCAGGATCCTCTCGCGGAAGGCGGCCTCGACCAGGATCTTCTCCTTCGGAAGCATCCCGCCGTGGTATATGCCGACGCCGTTGAACAGCGGCCGTTGAACCTTCGGCACTCCCAGGATCCCGGCGAGCTCCTGCAGGCGTCGTTGACCTCGAGACGGTACCCGGTCCCTGCGGGCGGACACCTGGTAAGCCAGCTCGGTCGCGCCTTTTTGCGAGAAGAGAAAGACCAGCGCGTCCCTGACGGTGTCGATTTGCGCAGGTCGATCGGGGGTGAAAAGAAGCCTGGTCTCCCGTTTTTTATTCTTGAAAAGGAAGAAGTGGCGTCCTGTCACCATTTCAAGGTACCTTGCGACCGATTGTGCGCCGCCCAGGGTGGCTGACATCACCAGGATCGGGGTGGATTCGTCCGTGTTGCGAATGCCGTCGATGTACGTCCGGGCCCGGTCCGGGTCGTCGAAGATGTAGTGAAACTCGTCCACGATAAGCATCTGGCCGGGAACCCGGGCGTACTTCAGCGAGTAGATCTCCTGGGTGCAGCAGATGATGGGCGCGCCCTCGTGTTTCTTGAAGTCCCCCGTCTCTATCCCGACGTCCAGCCCGAGCTTTCGGAGGTCCAGGTAACGTTCGTTGCTCAGCGCTTTGATCGGAGCGGTGAAGATAATTCGCCCTCCCCACGGGTGCACCGGGTCGCCGTCCGTGTCCATAATACCGGCCCACATGTAAGCGACCAGCGTCTTTCCGGCGCCTGTCGGGGCGGAAAGAACGGCGCTCTTGCCGTTGATCGCCTTGTAAGCCTCCAGTTGCCAAGGGTAGAAGGATATGCGGGACAGGGTTGGATCACCTCTCGAAAGTCAGCTGAGCGTTAAATTTCGTTTTCATGATATCATAATCCGCGTTGAATCAACCGCCTCGACGCTCTTGTGCGACGAGACTGTGAAACGAGGTTGGGTCCGTGGGTTGGGATAAAGTTTTTCAGCTGTTCGGCGGCTTGGGGTTGTTCCTTTACGGGGTGAAGCTGATGAGCGAGGCGCTGCAGAACATCGCGGGCGACAGGATGCGCCTCCTCATAGGGTCCTTGACGGAAACGCCGGTGCTGGGAGTGTTTGTCGGCGCTCTTGTCGCCATGCTGATCCAGAGCAGCAGCGGTACCACGGTGATGACGGTGAGCTTTGTCCATGCGGGTCTTATGTCGCTGAAACAGGCCGTGGCTGTCATAATGGGCGCGAATATCGGGACCACCGTGACGGCCCAGATCGTCGCCTTTAAGGTCGAGGGGTTCTCCCTCCCCATCCTCGGGCTCGGGGTTATCCTGCTGTTCTTCGGAAGGAGCAAGAGGTGGAGGTACGCGGGCAACGGCCTGATAGGATTTGGCCTTCTCTTCATGGGAATGCTGACGATGCAGGACTCGATGTCCTTCCTGCGGGATCGTGGGGATCTCTTCTCGGCCTTCAATGCCTCTCCGCTGCTGGGATTGTTTGCGGGGACCGCCGTGACGATGATAGTGCAGGCCAGCTCCGCGACCATAGGCCTGACGATGGCGATGGCGGCACAAGGATTGCTGACCCTGGAGGCCGCCCTTCCGATCCTGCTGGGGGACAACATAGGCACGACCATCACCGCGGTGCTGGCCTCGATAGGCTCCAACCGCTCGGCTAAGCAGGCCGCCGCGGCGCATGTACTGTTCAACGTCGTCGGAGCGACGATATTCCTGGCGCTTCTGCCTGTGTATGGCTCGGTGGTCAGGTCGACCTCCGGCGATATCTCGAGACAGATAGCGAATGCCCACACGATCTTCAACGTGGGCAACACCCTTGTCTTCCTGCCCTTTGTCCCTCTTTTCGTCCGCATCATAAGACGCATCGTACCCGACAAGAAGGACGCTATGATCACAGGGCCGATCTACCTTGATAAAAAGCTCCTTGACGCCTCGCCCGCGGCCGCGGTCGGCGCCGTGAAGAAGGAGATATTGCACATGGGGGATATAGCCCGCTCCATGCTCGCGGACGTCCGGGCGGCCTACACGGATGATGCCCATAAGATGATCGCGGAGGTCGCTCGCAAGGAGAAGGCCCTGAACGAGATCAACAGGGCCGTCTCCTCCTATGCGTACGAGATCTGGCAGTACGAGGTCTCCGATGACCTATCGACCGTGCTGGGGTCTTATGTAAACGGCACGGGCGACATAGAGAGGATCGGCGACCACGCCACCAACATGATGGAGCTGTACGAGTACAAGCGGGACAACGGGCTGGACTTCTCGCCAGTCGCCCGGGAGGAGTTCCGCGGGATGTTCGACCTGGTGGAGAGAGCCGTGCGACTGAGCCTGGAATCCCTGGATGAAGAGGATGTCTCGAAGGCAGAGGAGGTGGACGCCATCGAGGAGGAGGTCGATCTAAGGGAGAAAATGCTGCGCAAGAACCACATCCTTCGCCTGAACAAGGGGGAGTGCACCCCGGCGGGCGGAGTCATATTCATAGATATCCTCAGCAACCTCGAGAGGGTGTGCGACCACGCGCACAACATCTCCCTCATCTCTCTGGATATCTCGAGGCTGCACCGGTGATTCATCACGGCGTCTGTCTCGGAAATAACTGAAATGACGTAAAATATGTATTTAAAAGAAACATGGGGGCATGCTCTGATATAATTAGCGGAAACGTTCACGGTGAACCGCGCCAATGATGACTGGAGGGTGCATTGATGGGCAAAAGACGGTATTTGGACTCCTCCGAGCATTTGAAAAGCCTGGCGGCGCTCCTCTTTCTGGGGTTTGCGCTGATGGGCGTCTTCTTTTTTACGATGGGCTTCTTCGACGCTCGTGCGGTCCGCAAGCAGAAACAGAACTACGCCGAAAGTCAGTACCTGCAGACTACCATGGCGCGCCTGGCGCTTGAGGATCGCATCGCGTCCGTGATGACTCAGCAGCGCCACCTGATGGATCATCTCCTGAAGGAAGAGCCGTTGCCGTTCAACGAAATACAACTGCTGCTGCAGAGCGCCATCTACAATACATCGGACGTGCTTGGCTTCTCGTTCGTGCCGTGGCCGAATCGCGAGTCGGCTCGCCCCTTCGCGGCCTTCAGGTCGACGCCGTCGGGGAACGACGCCAGGGAGTTCGCCCGCACCATGGAGAGCAGGTTTGATTTCGCATCAGCGGAGCACAGGGACCCGCAGATGCTTTCGGGAAAGATCATCGCATCCACTCATACGAGGATGATCGCCCTGGTCGAGGGCGCTACCTCGGGGAAGGACCAGAAGTGGTACTCGATAGCGATTCTCAGCCTCTCTCCCTTCCTCTCCCGCTACATCCTACCCCTTGCGCAGGGGGTCAGCAGCGATTTCTTCATGATCGATTCGTCGGGGATCGTGATGGAGCACAAGCAGAGCTCCTTCATAGGAAAAAATGTCGCCGACCTTGACGACGGGGAGGGACGAGCCCTTTACGAGGTCTGGCTCCGCTTGAAAGAATCGTTCTCGGGGATGGAATGCCTCGAATCGACATTCTCGGACCTGGCGGAGCCCAGCCGCAGGAGCCTGACGTGGAACTCCGTCAGGGTCGGATCGAACAGATTCTACATAGGCTCGTACGTGCCGGAGCAGGACATCAACCCCTTGCTCACGGAGTTGAGGGCTCAAAGGTATATGCTGAGCGGCGGCGTGTTGATCCTGTTCCTTTTCTCCGTGTATGTGCTGTCGAAGATCAAGAGGAGCTCGGCCGCAAGACGGGCGGAGGAGTCCCTCAAGGCCGTGTTCAACGGTCTGCCGACGGGAATAGCGGTGCTTGACGAAGCGGGTGCCATCCTCGCATGCAACGAAAAACTGGAGAGGATGACCGGAAGAACCAAAGAGCAGCTTAAGATGCGCACGATTTACGACCTCGTCGCCCCGTCGTCGCAGGAACAGAAGGAGGAGCTGCGCGAAGCCCTCGCGGGCGACGGGAATTTTGCGAGCTTCGAGCTTCTGCTCTCCGGAAACGAGGCGGAGATGGACTCCCCCCTCAACTCCAGCTTCTGGACCTCCGTCAAGGCCTGCAGACTTGATTTCGAGCCGGGGACCAAGCGCTGGGTCGTGGCCTTCACAGATATTTCGGAGTATAAACGTACCGAGCACCATCTGGAGAGCAGCGTCGAGGAGCTCAAATCGCGCGAGGAGGACCTCTCCCGGCGCGCAAAGGGGCAGGACGCCTTCCTCGAGATGTTCTCCAAATTTGCCGATTGCGAGTCCGTCGAGGACCTGTTTGAAATTATCTCCGAGCACATGGCCCCCATCATACCCTTCAGGGGACTGACCCTCTACGTAAGGAAATCTCGCGAGGCAACGTCCTACGAAGTCATCGATACCATGGGCGACGTGGTCAAGCTCGACCAGACGGATTTCATGGAGAAGAGGAAAGGGGTCCTGGGCAGGGTCGCGGAGACAGGCCGGCCCTACCTTATGGGAGATGCCTCGATCGACCCTTACTTCATCCCTCACTCTTCCGAGGTGCGCTCCGCTGTATTCGCTCCCGTCCTGCATAAGAACTTCCTGTGGGGGGCGATAGTGCTGGACAGCGAGACCAAACACACCTTCGGGGTCCGGGAGAGAGACCTGCTTACGATTGTCGCCTCCTACCTCGCCCTGCACCTGGAGGAGGCCGCCGCCAGGGAGGAGCTGGGGCGCAAGGCCAAACACCTGAGCTTCCTCCACAGGTTCGTCCAGAAGATAGCCGCCGAGAGAAGCAACGAGGAGCTTGCGCGCAGGATCGTGGACGTGCTCTCCGACGAACTCGGATTCCCCGGGGCCGCTTTCTACACCCCGCCGAAAAAAGGGGAAAGCTCGCCGATCCTCCTGGCCGGGCGGTTCGACGATAAACATGGTGCCGGCTCGCCGGGATGCCACTTCGAGGCGGGCGCAGCGATGAGGAGCCGGACTTTCGTCGAGCGGCGTGAGAACGGAAAGGCGTTTACCCTGGCGATCCCGGTGTCCTTCGAGGGGGAGGTCTTCGGAGCGCTTGCGGCAAGGCATGACAAGGGATTCTCCGAGTCGGTCCACGAGCTCCTCGAGATCACCGCCGAGCATATGAGCACCTTCTGGGCGCTTAACAACCTGATCGCCCTGCGCCGCCACGAGTCGCTGGTGGATCCGCTGACCCAGGTCTGGAACAGGCGCTACATAATTCACAGGCTGGACGAGGAGAACTCCCGCATCAGCAGGACAAAGGGCAAGGGGGCGGTCGTGCTGGTTGACCTTGGCGACTTCAAGAGGATAAACGACAGGTACGGGCACACCACCGGAGACGAGGTGCTTCGCGTGACCTCGGCCACGATGAGTAAAAAGCTTAGGGACTATGACATGATAGGCCGATACGGCGGAGACGAGTTCCTCATATACCTTCCGGACGTCACCAGGCAGGAGGCGGAGGCTGTGATGCTCCGAATGGAGGATATGGTGGGCGAGCAGAGAGTGGAGGGTTACGACGGAAGGGTCATCCTCGATTATGGTATCGCCGTATGCCCTGGAGACGGGGCGAACCTCACGGACGCGATCAGGATAGCCGACGAGAGAATGTACAGGAACAAGGAGAGAAGAAAGGCCCGTGCAAGGGGCTGACCAGGTTATTCAGGGAGTGTGACGGCTCTTGCAGCAGATGATTAAACAAAAAATCCTCGTCGCCGAGGACTCCCCGGCGCAGCGCCTGATGCTGGCCCGGCAGCTGAAAAAATGGGAGTACGAAGTCATCGAGGCCTCGGACGGGGCGGAGGGGCTGACCCGGTTCCAGGTCGAGAGCCCCGCGATAGTAATCACGGATCTCGACATGCCCGTCATGGACGGAATAGCGCTGATAGAGAGGATTCGGGCCCTCGAGTCCTCGAGGACCTACATAATCGTCCTCAGCGCGTCGGGCGACAAGTCCACCGTGGTCACCGCCCTGGCCCACGGCGCCGACGACTACCTGGTGAAGCCCTATCATCCGGACGAGCTGCACGTCAGGCTGTCGGGAGCCGAGAGAGTGCTCCGGCTTCAGAACCAGGAACTTCTTATCTTCGCCATGGCTCAGCTCGTGGACATTCGCAGCTCGGAGACGGGGGCCCACCTGGAGAGGGTGCAGTTCTTCTGCAGGCGCCTCGCAGAGGAGCTCGCAGGCGATGACGTCTCGCTGGGCATCTCCGCCTCGTGGATCTCCTCGCTGGTCTCCATGTCCCCCCTTCACGACATAGGAAAGATAGGCATCCCCGACGCCATCCTCAACAAGCCGGGCAGGCTCGACCCCGACGAGTTCGAGATAATGAAGGATCATGTGAACATCGGAGTCTCCGTCCTGTCGCGGATCTATGAGCGCACTCGCTACGCCCCGTTTGGATTCGCCATCGAGTTGATAGCCAGCCATCACGAAAAGTGGGACGGGAGCGGCTATCCGAACGGGCTCTCGGGCAAGGAGATTCCGCTGAGCGGAAGGATAGTAGCGCTGGCGGACGTGTACGATGCCATAAGCAGCCAGAGGGTGTACAAACCGGCGTTCCCGAGGGATGAGTGCCGGAGGATAATACTTGAGGGCTCTGGAAGCCACTTCGACCCGGCGCTGGTAGGTATCTTCGACCGGATCGAGGACGAGCTGTGGTCGGTGGTAGAGAGGCTGCGCGACTCTCATGACTGAGCGCCCGCCCGGACTGGATGGGGGTTTTTCGTGACGGCATGGCTGCCTCGGCCGATCGGCCGCCTCTCTCTCCGAAAGGTGATCCTGGCCGTCTCCATCCTCCAGGTGCTTCTCCTGGGCTTGACACTTGGGTATGCGTTCAAGCGGACCTCTCGAAGGGCGGTGGAGTCCTTCGCTCATCGCCTGGGGAGCGAGGTCGCCGCCCGCATAGAGGAGCATGTCGAGTCGTACATGTCGACGCCTCTCGTGATCAACCGCCTCAACGAAGAGGCGATCCTTTCCGGAAGGGTGAATCTCGCCAATCCGCGGACCTGGCAGCCCTTCTTTTCCGAGCGAATGCACTCCTTCCCCAGCATAACGGACACCTTCATCGGAACTGTCGACGGCGAGTTCTACGGCGCCAGGAGGTTTGACGGCGAGATAGAGCTCGTGTTCGCCTGCCCCGAGGCTACAGGTGGCGTATCGGTCTCCTGCAGGTCAGGCCCGGATGGGCTGGCTGGGGAGCAGACGGCTTCATATCCCGGATTCGACCCCAGGACCAGGCCTTGGTATCTGGCCGGCGCGAAGGCGGAGACCAGCGCGTGGAGCGAAGTCTTCGTGCACTTCGCGCTCGAGGTGCCCACGATCACCGCTGTGCGCCCCGTTCGCGGGCCGGACGGCGACCTTGTCGCGGTGCTCGGCGTCGACGTGACCCTCTCGGAGATAAGCGATTTCCTGGGGTCGCAGAGGTTGGGGGAGGGAGGCAGGGCCTTCATACTCGACGAGGAGGGCTTCATAATCGCCGACTCGACCGCCGGTTTACCGTTCGAGATCAAAGGCCGCAAGATCTCCCGAATGACCGGCAAAGAATCCCCCGACCCGGCCATCCGATCGGTCGCGCTCGAGATGGAGCGAAAAAGAACGGAGGAAGACCCCTACCCTATGTTCGATGTCCGGATGGATTCGGACGTAACCTCCTACGTTCATACAATTCCCTTCAAATCACCGGGGCTCGGCTGGGAGATCGCGGTTGTGGTCCCGGACTCGGAGTTCTCGGCCCCGGCCCGCTTCATGCTGCGGGCGGTGATAGGTGTTACTATGACCATCCTGGTGATCACACTGGTAAGCGGACTCATGCTGTCGGCCTGGATCTGCCGCCCCCTGTCGGACCTCCTTCACTTCGCGCAGGCGATAACGAGGGGGGACTGGCGTGCTCCTCCCATGCTCGACAGGGAGGACGAGGTGGGCGAGCTGTCCCGGTCGTTCGGGATAATGGCCGATCAGCTCTCCGAGGCCTTCACGGGCCTGGAGCAGAAGGTCCGCGAGAGGACGGTCGAGCTGGAGGAAAAGAACAGGGAGCTGGCGGTGGCGAAGGCGGAGTCGGAGTCACTGGCGGAGATGACCGCGGAGGCCAGCCGGGCCAAGAGCGCCTTTCTGGCCTCGATGAGCCACGAGATACGCACGCCCATGAGCGCGGTCCTCGGGCTGAGCGACCTGCTGATGGATACGCAGATGACGGACGAGCAGAGGGAGTACGTCTCACTGGTGCAGTCTTCCGCCGAGTCGTTGCTCGAGATAATCAACGATATCCTTGACCTCGCGAGGGTGGAGGCGGGCAGGATGTCCATTGAGAGGGCCCCCTTCGGTCTGCGTCCGCTCGTGGAGCAGGTGGCCGCGATAATGAGGGCGCAGGCGGAGAAAAAAGGGCTGGAGGTCGTCGTTCTCCTGGGCGAGGACCTGCCCGACTCGCTGATCGGGGACTCGGCCAAAATTCGCCAGGTGCTCACCAACCTCGCCGGGAACGCGGTCAAGTTCACTCACACCGGCCTGGTGGAGATAGACGTGTCCTGCGAAGGGAGGAAAGGCGACGATTTGCTTGTGGCCTTCTCCGTCAGGGACACGGGCGTTGGCATTCCCGGAGAAGAAATGGATAGGCTCTTCGAGCCCTTCACCCAGCTGGACGACCGGACCGCCCGCAGGTACGGAGGAACCGGGCTCGGCCTGTCGATATCGATGTCGCTCGCGCGAATGATGGACGGCGGGATATCGGTGGAGAGCGAGGTGGGAAGAGGCAGCCTCTTCAAATTCACGGTCCCTTTATCAAGCCATCGCGGAGAGATCACGGAGCAGCAGGAGGACGTACCGGAGCGAACCCCGCCAAGGGAGGGAAGTGTCCTGCTGGCCGAGGACAATGTGATAGGCGCCAAGGTGGCGACCACCATGCTGAAGAAGGCCGGACTCGTAGTAAGACATGCCGAAAACGGGCTGGAGGCTGTCGAACTATGGCGACACGAGAAGTTCGACCTCATACTGATGGACTGCGAGATGCCCGAGATGGACGGCTTCGAGGCGACGCGCGTCATACGCTCGGAGGAGGGAGAGGGCGAGTCCGTGCCGATTGTGGCACTCACCGCCTACGCGATGAAGGGGGACAGGGAGAGGTGCCTGGAGGCCGGCATGACCGACTACATGACGAAGCCGTTGCGATCCGGACGACTGGACGAGATCCTGTCGCTCTATCTCGACGAAAGGGCGGAACCGGCCGATGAGACGGGCGACTCCGCCGTTGGCGAAGACGACGATGGTTCCCGGTGGAAGGCCGGTCTGAAAGGGCTTTTGAGCACCCTTAACGATGACGCCGATGAACTGAAGGAGATTGTGTCCACCTTCCTCGAAGAGATGCGCGATAATCGCGACGAGTTCGAACGGGCGTTAGAAAAGGGAAGCCCCACGGATGCCGCGGGGGCGCTTCACAAGATAAAGGGAATTCTCGGCTATGTCGTGGGTGAGACCGACGCCAACCTGGCCGGGGAGCTCGAACTCCTTGCCAGGAAGTCGTTGCTCGACGCGGACGACCCCGGGCTCGACAAACTGAAAACCATGTTGGACCGCCTCGAGGCCTTCCTGTGCGAGGAGCTGGAGTTTTAGTCGAGGGATTCTCGCTTTGCTTTCACGCTTCACGTTGTACACATTTCAATGTTATAATGTTCAATGCATCGAAATATCTATCATCAGGAGGTTCTTCCAATGGCCGGCAAGATAATCGAGTGTGTTCCCAATTTCAGTGAAGGGCGTCGCCAGGACGTTATCGAGGCGATAGTCGCTCCCTTCAAGACGACAAAGGGCTGCGGTCTCCTCGATTACCGGGCGGACGCCGACCACAACAGGCTGGTGGTGAGCCTTGCGGGTGCTCCGGAACCGGTTCAGGAGGCCCTGCTGAAGGCCGCTTCAATCGCTGTGAAAGAGATAGACATGAATAGCCACCAGGGGGCTCACCCTCGGATCGGAGCGGTGGACGTGATCCCCTTCACCCCTGTTTCCAATATCGCGATGGACGAGTGCATCGAGCTGTCGCACTCGTTCGGCGAGCGGTTTTTCAAGGAGCTTGGAGTGCCTGTCTACTTCTACGAGGACTCGGCGAAGAGGCCGGAGCGCAAACGCCTCGAGGTGATACGCAAGGGGCAGTACGAGGCGCTCAAGACCGAGTCGGTCAACCCGGATCGGAACCCCGACATTGGCGGTCCCGCCCTTCACCCGACCGCGGGCGCTACGGTCGTGGGTGCCCGCAGATTCCTCGTCGCGTTCAACGTAAATCTTAACACCGCAGACGAGGAGATAGCAAAGAGCATAGCCAACTGCGTCCGAGCATCCAGCGGCGGCTTCTGCCACGTCAAGGGAATGGGAGTGGCGCTGCACGAGCGCGGTATGGCGCAGGTGAGCATGAACATCGTCGACTTCGAGAAGAACGCAATATACAGGGTGCTGGAGCTGATCAGGTTGGAGGCGCGCCGCTGGGGGGTCGAGGTTGTAGAGACGGAGATCTACGGCATGATCCCTGCTCTGGCGATGCTGGAGAGCGCAGCCTACTATATGCAGGTGAAGGACTTCGACCCGATGCAGGTGCTGGAGCTGAAGCTGCTGGCGGGCGGTGACGTCTGATGACGGTGAAGCTGTTCAGAAACGCGCGCATCTACACCCCCGAGGGGAGCGAACCCTCCACGGGCGCCAAGCAGGGGGAGGTGCGCTTGTTCGAAGGAGGCGCCCTTCTGGTCGATTGCGGCCTGATCGCGGCGATCGGCCCCGAAAGCATTGTGCTGGCGCACCCGGCCGGCAAGCTGATCGAAGAGGAGGTAGACTGCGAGGGGCGCTGCGTGATACCCGGCTTCGTCGATCCTCACACTCACATGTGCTTCGCCGCAAGGCGCGAGGAGGAGTTCTCGATGAGGCTCGCCGGCGCGGCCTACCTCGACATACTGAAAAAGGGCGGCGGCATACTCTCGTCCGTCAGACACGTGCGCGAATCGACCGAGCAGGAGCTTTTCGAGAGGACTAAAGTCCTGGCCCTGTCGGCTCTCTCATTCGGCACCACCACGGTCGAGATGAAGAGCGGCTATGGGCTGGACACGGAGAGCGAGCTCAAGATGCTGTCGGTCATCCGCCGAACGGGCAGGGAGACGCCGCTGACCGTCGTGCCGACCTTCATGGGGGGGCACGCGGTCTCCGAGGAGTTCCAGGGGAACGCCGACGGCTACGTCGATATGGTTGTAAACGAGATGCTGCCCGCAGTTGAGAAGCAGGGTATCTCGGTCTTCAGCGACGTCTTCTGCGAGGAGGGTGTATTCTCGATCGAACAGACCAGGAGGCTGTTGCTAGCCTCCCGCAAGCATGGGCTGAAGCTCAAGATTCACGCCGACGAGGTGCACGACACGGGTGGCGCGGCTCTTGCGGCGGAACTCGGCGCGATCTCCGCCGAGCATCTGCTCGCTGCCAGCGACGAGGGTATAAAGGCTATGGCGGCCAGAGGAACTATAGCCGTCCTGCTGCCCGCGACGGCCTACAGTCTGCGCAAGCCTTACGCAAGGGCCAGGACGATGATAGAGAGCGGCGTCCCGGTGGCCCTCGCGACGGACTGCAACCCCGGGTCTTGCTTCACAGAGTCGATGCCCTTCGTCTTCGGGCTGGCCGTCATGGGGATGGGAATGACCGTAGAGGAGGCACTGACGGCTACGACGAAGAACAGCGCCCACGCGATAGGCATGGGAGAGGAGTGCGGCACGCTGGAGACGGGTAAGAGCGCCGACCTGCTCGTACTCGACGGGGAATCCCCCGCCATTTTGGCCTACCATGCAGGGGTATCGCCGGTGACGAGGGTCTACAAGAAGGGAGAAAGAGTGGCATGAACGGCGCGAACGACGGCGTCCTGCACCTGGACGGGCTCTCGCTGACCCTCGAGGACGTGGTGCGGGTGGCCCGTGGAGAGATGAAAGTCGAGCTTGAGGACGAAGCGGCACGAAAGGTCGAGGCCGCGTCGGCCGTGGTCAGGAGGTGGGAGAACTCCGACGAGGTCGTCTACGGCGTCACCACCGGCTTCGGCGACCTGGCCAACGTGAACATCTCTCGCAAGGACAGGAGGCTCCTGCAGGAGAACCTGCTGAAAAGCCACGCCTGCGGTGTGGGAGCCCCATTCCCGGAGGATATCACGAGGGCCATGATGCTTCTGCGGATCAACAGCCTCATCCGCGGCTTCTCCGGAATAAGCCTGTCCACCCTGAACCAGTACGTGGCCTTCCTCAACCTCGGAATAACCCCGGTGGTGCCGTCGCAGGGCTCGGTCGGAGCAAGCGGAGACCTCTGCCCCCTGTCTCACCTTGCCCTGCCCCTGCTCGGGCACGGCAAGGTCCGATACAAAGGACGGGTGGTTACGGCAGCCAAGGCCCTGCAGTCCGCGGGGCTGCGCCCAGTGCAGCTTGGGGCCAAGGAGGGGATTGCCCTCAACAACGGCACGGCCTGCATGGGCGCGATGGGAGTGATGGCGTTGACGGCGGCAGAGGACCTGGCCAAGACCGCCGACATCGCGGCGGCCCTCTCGATAGAGGCGCTTCACGGCGTGCCTTACGCGTTTGACGAGCGAACCCACGCCCTTCGCGCCCACAGGGGACAGGGCAGGGTGGCGCAGAATATCAGGCGGCTCATCAAGGGCAGCGAGATTATCGAGAAGTACCGCCGCGGCAGGGTCCAGGACGCCTATTCGCTCAGGTGCGCGCCGCAGGTCCACGGGGCCTCGCGAGACGCGCTCGATTACGTGCGCAGTACTCTCGAGGTGGAGATAAACTCCGTCACCGACAATCCGCTGATCTTCACCGACGTCGAGGAGGCGATCAGCGGGGGCAACTTCCACGGACAGCCTTTGGCACTTGCGATGGACTTCTTCGGCATAGCCGTGGCCGAGCTGGCGAATATCTCCGAGCGAAGGCAGGCAAGGCTGGTCGACAGCTCCCTGTCCGGCCTGCCCCCCTTCCTGGTGGAGGAGAGCGGTCTGAACAGCGGGTTCATGATCGCCCAGTACACCTCCGCCGCGCTGGTGTCGGAGAACAAGGTGCTGGCCCACCCGTCGTCGGTCGACTCCATCCCGACCTCGGCAAACCAGGAGGACCACGTTTCCATGGGAGCGTACTCGGCGCGCAAGGCGCTCTCTATCCTGGACAATGCCCGGAAGGTGATAGCGATCGAGCTGTTCACCGCCTCTCAGGGACTGGACTTCAGCCGGCTCCTGAAGCCGGGAGCGGGGACGGTCGCCGCACACGAATCCGTCAGGAGCGCGGTACCCTTCCTGAAGCACGACGAGTATCTGCACCCGCTCATAGAGAGGGTGGAGGCGCTGGTGCGCAGAGGCGCGGTAGTAAAGGCCGTGGAGGAGGCAATAGGTCCGTTGAACTGAGTTGGTGAAAAATCGGGGGGCCCTTTCGGGCCCCTTTTTTACTCCGTAAGCCGCTTCCAGGCGAAGCCCGCGAGGATAGCCGCGCCTGCGGGCATGGCGTCCTCGTCCAGGTCGAACTTGGGGTGATGGTGGGATACGTCTGTTTTTTCATCTTTTGCGGTGCCCAGGAAGAGGTAAGTTCCCGGGACCTTGTCGAGGAAGTAGCTGTAGTCCTCCGAGCCCATGATAAGCTCGCACTCCTTCGTGTTCTCCGCGCCCAGGATCTCCTCGCACACGGCTTTCGCGGTCATGGTCGCGTCGTGGTCGTTGATGGTCGCGGGTATGAAGCTCCTGTAGTCGAGGTCGAAGTCACAGCGCCCGGCCTCGCATAGACCGGCCACGACCCTTCGTATCGCCGCCTCGACCCTGCCCTTGACCTCGGGGTCGAAGGTGCGGACAGTGCCGTTCATGATGACAGTGTCGGGGATTATGTTGAAGGCGGAGTCCCCAGCCTTTATCACGCCTATGCTGATGACGGCGCTCTCCTTCGCGGCCACCTCCCGGCCGACTATCGACTGCAGGTTGAGCGTCAGGTTGGCGGCCACGATGGTCGGGTCTACCGTCATCTCCGGAGAGGAGCCGTGTCCACCCCTTCCCTTAATCGTGAGGTACCAGCCGTCGGCCGCCGCCATCATCGGTCCGGAGCGGTAGAAGGCCTGCCCCGTCGGGCCCTTGGACCAGACGTGCAGCGCGCCCATCGAGTCGACACCGTCCAGGGCGCCCTCCTCGACCATGACCGCCGCGCCCGATCTCATGCCGCTCTCCTCGGCCGGCTGGAAGAAAAAGCGCACCGTGCCGGGGATCTCGTCGCGGATCTCGGACAGGACCATAGCGGCACCCAGCAGCATCGCCGCGTGAGCGTCGTGTCCGCAGGCGTGCATGACGCCCGGGTTCCGCGAGGCATAGGGGACGTCGTTCTCCTCCTGCAGCGGCAGGGCGTCTATGTCCGCCCTCAGCCCCACGCAGCCACCGGGCTTGCCGCCCTTGAGGTCCGCTACCAGGCCGCTCTCCGTCCCTCCGAAGCCTCTCTTGACTATCTCAATTCCAAGCCCTTCGAGTACCTCGGCGATCTTGTCAGTCGTCTCGACCTCCTCCCATCCGATCTCCGGGTTGCCGTGGAAATGCCTCCTCAGCTCCGTGATCTCACCTGAATGAGAGAGTGCCGATTCCTTGATTTTCTTCAGCATGAAAGCTCACCTCTTCAAAAGAATAACTACGGCAGCAGTACAGTATCATCGCCTTTGCGATATTACAAGTGCGCGGGAGTCGTATGATCGCGCCCGTAAAAGCCCTTGTATTCGCCGTCCTTTTGGGAGAAAATAAACACGGGCGACCATCACCATGGAAAGAGGTGAAAGGAAATGGCGAAGAAAAAAGGACGTCTGGATTTCGTCGAGATGAAGAGGAGCGGCGAACAGGTGACCTGGGTGACGGCCTACGATTTCCCCATGGCGAGCTTCGCAGAGGCGGCCGGGATGGATATGATCCTCGTCGGGGACTCCCTCGGCATGATCACGCTCGGCTACCGGGACACGATACCGGTGACGATGGACGACTGCATAAGCCACTGCCAAGCGGTCAGGAGGGGCGCGCCGAACACCTTCGTCATGGGGGACATGCCCTTCGGCTCGTACCAGGGGTCGGACGAGGAGGCCGTCGCGAGCGCGGTGCGCTTCCTCAAGGAGGCGGACATGGACTCGATCAAGCTCGAGGGAGGGGTGAGGGTCAAGTCCAGGATTCGCGCCATCGCGGACGCAGGGGTGCTCGTGTGCGGGCACATCGGGCTTACCCCGCAGAGCTCCGGCCCTCTCGGAGGCTTCAAGGCCCAGGGGCTGGACCCGGAGTCCGCTCGCTTCGTGATCGAGGACGCTCTTGCGGTGGAGGAGTCCGGCGCCTTCGCGCTGCTGGTCGAGGCCGTGCCGCCCGAGCTGACTCGCTTCCTGACGAAGAGGCTCTCCATACCGGTCTACTCGATCGGAGGAGGCGGGCCGTGCGACGGGCAGCTCCTGATAAGCGCGGACATGATAGGGCTCTTCCAGGCGTTCACTCCGAAGTTCGTCAAGGTTTACGCCAACGTGGGCGAGACCATAACGAACGCCTTCAAGGAGTACGTCGACGACGTGCGCGCCGGTAGGTTCCCCGGAGACGAGCACTGCTACCACGTCCGCAAGGGCATGGAGGAGGAGTACGCCGCGATGCTGAGGGAGTACGAGTAGCGTCGGGCTTGCTTTAGTCCCGCTTTGACCTTAACATCGTTCATTACGGCCATCAAGGAAAAATGGAGGGGAATGTGTTGAAAAAGTCTTTGCGTGCTGTATTTGCGGTTCTCTTCGTCCTGTCTCTGCTCTCCGGCGCGGCACTGGCGAGTTCGGCCCTGGTGTTCCAGACGGACTTCGGCCTCAAGGACGGCGCTGTGTCGGCCATGAAGGGTGTCGCGTTCGGCGTGGACCCGGGCCTTCCCATGTTCGACCTCACCCACGAGATCCCGGCCTACTCGATCTGGGACGGCGCCTACAGGCTTCATCAGACGATGGAGTATTGGCCCTCGGGCACTGTGTTCGTCTCGGTCATAGACCCCGGGGTCGGCACGGAGCGCGGTTCCATAGTCGCCCTGACGAAGGACGGCAGGTACGTGGTGACGCCGGACAACGGAACGCTCACCTTCATAGCCGAGACGGTCGGCTTCGAGGCGGTCAGGATGATCGACGACGCCAGGCACAGATTGGCGGGCTCGGAGGAATCCTACACCTTCTTCGGTCGTGATCTTTACGCCTACACGGGCGCCAAGCTGGCATCGGGCGCGATGGCCTTCGAAGAGGTCGGGCCGCTTCTCAAGGGAGACGTGCTTCTAATCCCCTACAGAAGGGCAGAGTTGACGGACGGGGCGCTTCACGGGAACATCCCGGTGCTTGACGTGCAGTACGGCAATATTTGGAGCAACATACCTAAGGGATTATTCGACGAGCTGGCACCGGAGATAGGAGACAGGTTCGACGTTGCGATCTTCAGGGAGGGCGAGAAGGTCTACGGCGGGGTCATTCCCTACGTGAACACGTTCGGCGACGTCCCGGACGGAGAGCCGCTTCTCTACTTCAACAGCCTGATGAACCTGTCGCTTGCGCTTAACATGGACAGCTTCGCCGGTGTCCACGGGATAGAGTCGGGGGCGGAGTGGTCCATCTCGGCGAGCCCGGCCAAGTAGTCGGGCGGGCCGGCTGACCATGGAGGCATCTTGAGAAAGACGGTTCTGTACAACGGCAAAATAGCCACCCCTGCCGGCTTCGTGGAGGGGATGGTTGCGGATGGGCAGCGAATAGCCTTTCTCGGTGGCTCAGAGGAGGCCCTCGCCGCCCTTGACGTTCATGAGAGGGTGGATCTTGGGGGAAGACTTGTCCTGCCGGGCTTCATCGACGGGCACATGCACTTCCTGTCGTACGCCCTCTCGCTTGAGCGGGCGGACTTCAACGGCTGCCGGTCCATAGAGGAGCTGAGATCGAGGCTCAAGAGGTTCATCGACGAGAGCCGTCCTATGCCGGGGGAGTGGATAGCGGGGCGCGGCTGGAATCACGAGATCCTCTCGGACGGCCGCATGCCGATGAAGGAGGACCTCGACGACATCTCGCCGAGAAATCCCACGGTCCTGCTCAGGGTCTGCGATCATATCGCGGTCCTGAACAGCTGCGCCCTCTCCGCCCTCGGGCTCCACGGCGACAGTCGCTTCCAGGGCGGAATGGCGGATGTCGACGAGCAAGGGGGGCTGACCGGGATAGTTCGCGAGTCGGTCGTTGGGCATGTCATTCGCAGCCTTCCGGTGCCCGGGACGACGGAGCTTCGCAGGATGAGCCTGCGAGCGGCGGGCGACCTCGTGAGAAAGGGTCTCACGTCCGTGCTCTCCGATGACCTCGGCTCGCTTGGCGGGAATTTGACCGTCCTGATGGACCTGTTCCTGTCGCTCGACGAGGAGGGCATAATGCCGGTCAGGATCACGGAGAAGCTCCTGCTTCCCGACCGGTTGGCCCTCGATGGCTTTCTGTCCACGGGATGGAGGACCGGGGACGGGGTCCCCTTCTTTCACATAGGGCCGCTTAAGATACTTTCGGATGGCTCCCTTGGCGCAAGGACCGCGCTGCTCCGGGAGGAGTACTCGGACGCGCCGGGCGTTAACGGCGTGGCCGTGCACGACAGGGATGAGCTCGACGACCTGGTCTGGACGGCTCATCACGCGGGTATGCAGGTTGCGGCCCACGCGATAGGGGACGGGGCGCTGGACATGTGCCTCGATGCCATTGAGAGAGCGCTCTCCTCGAGTCCTCGCGACTCGCGCCACTACATAATCCACTGCCAGACGGGGAGCCCCGACCAGTACGGACGGATGGCCAGGCTCGGGGTCGGGGCCGCGATTCAACCGCCGTTCGTGCCGTCCGACCGGGAGATGGCGCTGAAGAGGCTGGGAGAGGAGAGGGCGCTGTCGGGCTACGCCTGGAGCACCCTGAAGGAGCTGGGCATCTTTTTGTCCGGGGGATCCGATGCACCCGTCGAGAGCTTCGATCCACTGTGGGGGATATACACCGCCGTTACCCGCGCGGACGGGGAAGGCTCGCCTCCGGGGGGTTGGAACCCCTCCCAGAGGTTCTCCGTGGCGGAGGCGATCGACCTGTACACCCGCGGGGGCGCTTACGCCTCGTTCGACGAGCATCGCAAGGGCTCTCTGCGGGTCGGGATGCTGGCCGACTCTGTGGTTCTCGACAGGGACATACTCTCGGGCCCGGAGGAGGAGATCAAGGACGCCAAGGTCGTACTGACCATGACTGGAGGACGAATAGTCCATCGAGCCCTGTAGGGAAGGATCTTCCCGGGGCTTGAAAAGCGGCCGGACGTCGCTCCGAGACTTAAGACGAACGGCGGATCGCGCGAAGCGTCGGAGCAAACATCATATTGATCGGGGAGAGTCTTTATGAGATTGAAAAAAAGCCTGTGTCCACGACTATTTTCCTCCGGGTTCAGTCCGGGACGGCCTGCGGCTATCCTTGTCACGGCGGTCATGTTCGCGGTGATGTGCTGCACGCCGCTTTTCGCGGAGCGAGAACGACTGGAGTACGACGTCATCGTGATAGGCGGCGGTGCCGGGGGAACAAGCGCCGCTATCTCGGCTGCGAGGCTCGGGGCCAGGGTGGGACTGTTCGAGGAGACTGACTGGCTGGGAGGGCAGATGACCGCCGGAGGGGTTTCCACGATGGACGACCTGAGCGGGAACAGGACGGGCATCTACGGCGAGTTCGTCGAGAACGTGACCTACCACTACTTCAAGAAGGAGAAGTCCATCTCCACCTGCTACTGGGACGGCAATACCGTGGCCTTCGAGCCTGCGGCGGGCAGAGGCGTTCTTCTCTCGATGATAGAGCGGACCAACGCCCGAGCGGCGGCCCACGAAGGAGGCGGCATTCTGGAGGTCCACTACGGGGCGGGGCCTGCGTCGGTGCTCCGCCAGGGGAATGTGGTCCGGGGCGCTGCTTTCATCATCGACGACGAGAGGGTGGAGGCATCGGGGAAGGTCCTGATCGACGCGACCGAGTACGGTGACATCCTCCCGATGGGCAAGGTCCGCTACAGGGCGGGGAACTCTCTGAGCCCCGTCATCGACCCGCGCTCGCGGATTCAGGACATTACGTGGGTCGCGGTCATGAAGAAGTACCCCGGAGGAGTTCCACAGAACCTGAGGATGAGGACGCCTCCGCCTGGCTATTCCAAGTACGTGGACTCATTCAGAAAGATCGTCGCCAAGGGAGGCAACTCCTTCCGTGACTACCCGCTCAAGATGCCGGTGGACTTTGTCACCCACAACGCCTACAGAGGGCTGCCCGACTCGTCTAACCCGTTCGACTACACGGCGGCTACCCCTGAGGGCTGGGAGAAGATCACCAAGACCGGGATCAACTGGGCAAACGACTACCCGGGCGAGGAGCTTTGGGAGGGAAAGGGCGGCCTCCCGGTCGCATACCTGCAGGACGAGGCCCTCAGGCGGACCATCAACGCCAGGGCCCTGCTTAAGACGCTCAACTTCATATACTACGTTCAGCACGAGCTCGGCGAACCTTGGTCGGTCTCGGACGACGATTTCTACTCCGAGAGGCCGGTGGTCCAGACTCTAGGCATAGTCCCGGACGAGTACGCGGAGATAGTCAGGCGCTTCCCTCCGATCCCCTACGTTCGCGAGAGCAGGCGCATAGTCGGGATTGACACCCCCACCTCGGCCACGGTGCGACGCAACTCCGAGAGCTACCGGGACGGCAGGCCCGGCCACGAGATACCGGACTCAATGGCGATAGGCGGGTACATACTGGACCTCCATGCCGGGGACAGGGACGAGGACCTGGAGGTCGAGTTCGGCGAGACGTCCGCCTCGGTCCGCACGCACATGCCCATGGGTCCCTTCCAGGTGCCCTTCGGCAGCTTCATCCCAGAGGAGGTGGACGGTATCGTGGCGGCGGAGAAGAACCTCTCCATGTCGCGCCTCGTGAGCGGTGCGCTGCGCTTGCAGCCCATATGCATGCTGACCGGGCAGGCCGCCGGGACGATAGCCGCCATGGCCGCCAAGTACGACAAGCAGCCGAGGGAGCTTGACCCGCGGCTTGTGCAGATGCACCTGTTGGAGGCAGGCAGCGCCCTCTCCCTGTGCGAGTATCACGACGTGCCCAGGAACCACCTCTTCTGGCCGGGTGTGCAGATGTCGAACCTGTATGGCTGGTTTCAGCCGCTGGAGCTCCCCTCCTCCCCGTCGGCCAAGATCGACGATCTCTACAACAACAAGGTCGTAATCGCCCGCCTGTTCGGCCTGGACAAGGGCGTCTTCGGAGTTGACATGCCGGTGACCAGGCGCGAGACGGACGAGCTTCTTTACAAGGCCTTCGGCGAGGACATGGCCGTGGCCATCCTCTCGCTTCCCGAGTTGAACATCTCCTCGCACATCTCGAGGGGTGACTTCGCTGACGCCCTCGCCAGGATCCTCGGGTACAGGGCGTCCCCTTTAGGTTCGCCTTCCGAGGACGGGCTCCCCGCAACAGTTCGGTACCTGGTTGAAAAGGGCGTCATGGACAGGGTTATGGCCGCCGGCGATTTCATGCCGGGCGTCCCGTTGACCCGTGGCATGGCAGCAGATATGACGATGAGGGCTGTGTCGCTGCCCAAAGAAGTCGGGAGGTAGCCGATAAACCGGTGTGTATTACGGTATAATGATTCAGAAGCATTCGTATCCGACGGGGAAAATCGACGCGGCCTTCCCCGGGTCGGCACCCGATTCGGTGCGGCGGCTTGTGCGATAAAAGACCATAATAAAAGGAGGTTGCAAGGATGTCAGGGTTAAGAAAAGGTTGTTGGTTGCTGTTATTGGCGGTGTTCCTGGTCGGGGTTTTCGCCCCGGTGGCGGGCGCGGACGCGCCCAAGAAGATCATATGGCGCTCCTCGGGACACGGGCCGGCCTCGGATCCCTCGCAGATCTACCATGATCTGCTCTGCAAGGCGATCACTGAGGCCTCCGGCGGCAGGCTGGAGATCAAGCCGTTCGTCGGCGGCTCGATCGTACCGGCCTACAAGGAGCTCGATGCCGTTCACGAGAACGTGCTGCAGCTCTGCTACACCTGCCCGATGTACAACCTCGACAAGTGGTCGGCAGCCGGCCTGATAAGCTCGCGGCCGGGCGTGCTCGCGGGCGAGGCGCTCCGGACGTGGTTCAACTACGGCGGCGGCGCGGACCTGATGAACAAGATGATGGAAGGCTACAACGTAATGACCTTCCCAGGCGCCCTCTCCCCCCTTCCCGAGGAGGTCTTCTTCCACTCCAAGAAGAAGATAGAGAGCGTGGAGGACCTGAAGTCCATCAAGGCACGCTGCATGGGCGACGGCGGAGAGATTCTTCAGAGGATGGGAATGGCCACGGTCATAATACCCGGCGGAGAGCTCTACGAGGCCATGAAGCGCGGCACGATCGACGCATTCGAGTATTCGACTCTGGCGTCCAACTGGAACATGCACTTCAACGAGGTGGCCGATTACGTCTACCTTTCGCCTGTGCGCGCCCCGTGCGACCCGCAGGTCTTCTTCGTCAACAAGGACGCTTGGAACGAGCTGCCTGAGGACCTCCAGCTGCTGGTCCAGACTTTCGTAGACAAGTACACCCAGGCGCAGCACGAGTTCCTGGTGTACGAGTCCATACTGGCGCTTGAGAAGTTCAAGGAGTACGGCAACAAGGTCGTCAAGATCCCCGACGAGGTGAACAAGGCGATAGAGGAGGAGGCCGCAAAATTCTACGAGGAGAAGATAGCAAGCGAGCCCCCGATCTTCGGCGAGATCTACAACTCGATGAAGAGCTACGGCGAGTCGTACAACTTGATGAGATAATGCCGTCCCATCCTACGGACGCAAGGAGAAGAGCATGACCTCTTTGAGACGTCTCTTGAAAGCAATCGACGCGCTAAGTGAACTGTCCGGGGCCGTGGGGAAGTGGTGCGCCCTGATCCTTGTGTTCGCCGGGACCTACGAGGCCGTGGCCAGGCATTTCTTTGACGCGCCCACCATCTGGGCGTACGATACCCTCTGCATGGCCGGAGGCGCCCTTTACCTGCTGGGCGCCTCCTACGGCTACCTTTACGACTCCCATACGCGCGTGGACATGTTCTACAACATGCTGCCCGACAGGGGCAAGGCGTTCATGAACGTGATCTGCTCGCTCCTCCTGTTCTTCCCCCTCATGGGTGTCATGCTGTGGATGTCTGTCACCTGGGCGGTGCGCGCATGGAGGATAAACGAGGTGTTCTTCAACAGCTTCTGGTATCCTCCCGCAGGCCCGTACCGGACGGTGTTCGCTGTCGGACTCCTGCTGCTGATGCTGCAGGCCGTCGCGAACTTCGTCCGGGATCTATACTTCACGGTCAGGGGTGAGACTCTTGATTGAACTCAGCGCCGAGGCGATAACCGTCATGATGCTGGGGGGGGTCTTCGTCCTGGTTATGACCGGATTCCCCATTGCCTTTGTCATAGGGAGCGTGGCCTTCCTCTCGGGTCTCGCGGTCTTCGGCCCGACGGTCACCTTCCATATACTGTACAGCCGCTTCTACGATCTGTCCTTGAACTACCCCTACCTGGCGGTTCCCCTGTTCACTTTCATGGGGGTGATACTGCAACACTCCGGGGTTACCAAGGACCTGTACCAATCGCTCTACGAGGCCATGGGAAGGCTGAAGGGCGGGCTGGCGGTTGTCACGATAATCTTCGGGACCATACTCGCAGCATGCCTCGGAGTCATCGCCGCCTCAGTGACAATACTGACCCTCATCGCGCTCGCGCCGATGATAAACAGAGGATATGACAAGTCGCTGGCATCCGGCTCGATAATCGCGGCCGGGACGCTCGGAATACTGATCCCCCCGAGCATCATGCTGGTGGTCTATGCGCCCCAGGCCGGGCTCTCGGTAGGCCAGATGTTCATGGGCGCGGTATTCCCGGGACTGCTGCTGTCGGCGCTCTATATCACCTACGTGGTGATCAGGTGCAGGATCAATCCGTCCCTCGGCCCCGCTATACCGGAGGAGCAGATGGAGCCGTTCGACTCCGCAAAGCTGGTACGCCTGCTGAAGTCGCTCGTGCCACCCGTTTTGCTGATAGTGGCGGTACTGGGGACCATATTCGCGGGGATAGCCCCTCCGACGGAGGCGGCGGCGGTCGGATGCACCGCGGCAATACTGCTCGCGATCGCGTACAGAAAATTCAGCTGGGGGTTGATGCGCCAGGCGATGCTTGAGACCATGCGCGTCAGCGCCTTCGTGGTAACAATAGCAGCCATGTGCTACGCCTTCGTCGGGATCTTCATGAACGCAGGCGCTGGGGACGTGGTAGCGGACTTCATCCTGTCCGTTCCGGGCGGCAAGTGGATGTCCTTCTTCGTGATAATGGCGATAGTCTTCCTTCTCGGGATGTTCATCGAGTGGATCGGCATTGTCTTCATCGTGGTGCCCGTCTTCTCCCCGATTCTCGAGTCGCTGGGGTTCAACCCCCTGTGGGCCGGGATGATGATCTGCATAAACATGCAGATGGCCTTCCAGACGCCGCCGATGGCGATGTCGATATTCGTGCTGAAGGGCACGGCGCCGAAGGAGCTCGGGGTGACCATCGGGGATATCATATGGGGGGTCATCCCGTTCATACTGATCATCATGCTCGTGCTGGTGCTCTGCTCATTCTTCCCCGGCATCATAACCTGGCTGCCGGAGATGATGATCGGCAAGGCCTGAGTTTCTCCAGGGCCTTGACCAAAGAAAAAAGCAGGCGGGGATCGCTGGATGCGCCCCGCCTGCTTTGTCGTCTAAACCCGCTCCAGAGAAAGCCCCCAGTCGGACGCCCAGGAGTCCAGGAACCTGCGAAGCCCCTCCGCTCCCTCGGATGTCGGCTTGAACACACCGCAGTCCTCCAGCACCTCGGCGAAGACGGCTCCTGTCTCCCGCCTCACCGCCTCAGCGGCCTCCTCGGGCGACAACCGCCCGAAGCGCGACAGAAGCTCCCCGGTCCACTCCCTGTGAGGGAAGTTGTCCGGGAGATCCGCCAACTCCTTAGCTCCGCTCAGCACTGCCTCCACCTCCGCCAGGGAGGATTCGAGCCTCGGAGGCAGTATCGCGAGCCCCATAGTCTCGATGAGACCGATATTCTCTTTTTTAATATGATGTCTCTCGGTGTGCGCATGGAAGATCCCGTCCGGGCGCAACCCGTCGCACCTGTTGTTGCGCAGGACGAGATCCAGCTCGTAGTTTTCTCCCCTGCGCCTGCCTATGACAGTCATGGTGTTGTGGGGCTCGTCGCTCGCGGGGTCCCGCGACACCACTTCAAGGTAAGGGTCGTCGTAGCCGTGCCAGGACATCAATAACTTCTCCGCCAGGGCTACGAGCTGCGAGGTCTCGGAGCAGCTTAGGCGAAGCGCGGTCATGGGCCATCGCAGGTGATCCACTGAGACCGCCCCTTCACGCCAGGAGGCGGCCGAGGGCGCGTCGTCCATCGGGAATCTCCACGAACCACCTTGGAAGTGGTCGTGACTGAGTATGGAGCCGCCCACTATCGGCAGATCGGCGTTCGAGCCTATGAACATCTGTGGGAAGGCCGTCAGAAACTCGCATATTCGGACTAAAGCCGCTCCGTCGACCCTCATGGGGCGGTGCTCCTTGGAGAATACTATACAGTGTTGGTTGTAATAAACGTAAGGCGAGAACTGGAGGTACCACCGCTCCCCCGTCAGCCTAAGGGGCACGATGCGGTGGTTGCTGCGCTCAGGGTGCCCCGGCCGCCCCTGGTAGCCCGCGTTCTCCGCGCAGAGAAGGCATTTCGGGTAGTGCTCCTCGCCCCTCCTCTCGCCCTCGGCCCTGATGTCCCTCGGGTCCTTCTCCGGCTTCGAGCGGTTGATCGTGATCTGCATCTCGCCCCAACGGGTCTCGGCGGTCCACTTTTTATCCAAGGACACCAGGTCCATCCTGATGTACTTGGTATCCGCCGACAGGGCGTAGAACCAGTCGACCGCGGCCTTGGGCCCTTCGTCCTTCAGGAGCGAGCGGAAGCGTGCGGCGACCTCGGAGTTTCGCGGGGTCAGGTGACCCATCACTCGGCTGACGAACTTCTCCGGCGGCAGGTCAAGGTGCTTCAGCCCTTTCTCCGAGGCGTAGGCACTCAATGTCTCCAGACACTCCATCTCGTCGGCCCCCGCCGAATGGCCGTCCGGTTCGGGCTCGTCTATTCCGAAGGCGCCTAGAAGGGAGTTCCTGGCGACTATATCGTCGAGCTCTCCGAGAAGGCCGGTTCTCCGTCCGTAGTCGACCAGCCCGTCTATCGCCCTGACCGCGGAGTGCACGTTCACATCCTTCAGCCCCCTCTTCGTTTCTTGTGCCATCTCCAGGAGGTCTCGACGATCGACTCCAGAGACTGGTAGCGCGGTGTCCATCCGAGCTCCTCAATGGCCCTGTCCGCGGAAGCGACAAGCCTGGCCGGGTCCCCTTCCCTGCGCGGGGCCTTCACGGCCTTGATCGGCAGGCCGGTGACCGAGCGACACGAGTCGACGACCTCCTTGACGGAGAAGCCGCGCCCGTTTCCGAGGTTGTAGATCCTGCTCCCCTCGCCTCGCCTGAGCGCGTCCAGCACAAGAAGATGCGCCTGCGCCAGGTCCATGACGTGAACATAGTCGCGGATGCACGTGCCGTCAGGCGTGTCGTAGTCGTCCCCGAAGACCGAGATGCTCTCGTTCACGCCTATCGCCGCGTCCAGCACAAGAGGGATCAGGTGCGTCTCCGGCTCCTGGACCTCACCCAGGGTCGCGTCCTCTATGGCGCCGCAGGCGTTGAAGTAGCGCAGCGCGCCGTAGGTGAATCCGTGGGCCTCGGACGCCCATCGGAGCATCTGTTCTATCGCGAGCTTCGTCTCGCCGTACGGGTTGGTCGGCCTCAGAGGCATGTCCTCTGTTATCGGCACGGCCTCCGGCTCCCCGTAGACAGCCGCGGAGGAAGAGAAGACGAAGTGCGGGGTGCCGCAACGGATCATGCTCTCCAGAACACGCAGCGCGCCAACAAGATTGTTCTCGTAATAGACGAGAGGCAGGCTTACACTCTCTCCCACCTTGATAAGTGAGGCGAACAGGAAGACTGCGTTCACGTCGTGCTGCTTCAGCACTCGGTCTAGCAGTTCCCCGTCTCGCACGTCCCCCTCGACGAAGACGGCCTCCGGGGGCACGAAGTCCCTGCGGCCTGTCGAGAGATTGTCGTATACTATCACCCTCTCGCCCTGGTCAAGCAGGCCTCTAACCATGTGGCTTCCGATGTACCCTGCGCCGCCGCATACGAGTGACGTTTTCATAAAGGGAATTCCTCCGGCTGATAATGATCTGTCACGCAAGATTCAGATTATCCTTCGCGCCGCCAATAGTCAAGCGCAGGGGAGCTTTTCAACTTTTTCCTCCCGTTTTGCGTCCCTGACAAACGGTGGAGATAATTGACTTTGAGTTCAACCTTGTCTAAACTTGTGACAGGCTGTTCCATCAGCCGTCGTGTCTCGACATGACGAAGATCATTGCAGAGGGGGTTTTCAGGAAGTGAAAAAGACGGTTGGACTTGCAGTGCTCATGGTGTTTTGCGGTTTACTGGTGCTCGCGGTCGCGGCTTTTGCGGCCGACGTCGAGATTGGGTGCGCGATATACAAGTTCGACGACACGTTCATGACCGGGGTCAGGAACGCTATCGCCGAGGCGGCCAAGGACAAGGCCAAGGTCGACATAGTGGACAGCCAGAACTCCCAGTCCACACAGAACGACAGGGTTGACATGTTCATAACCAAGAGGATGAACGCGATGGCGATCAACCCGGTCGACCGCACCGCCGCCGGGGTCATCATCGACAAGGCCAAGGCGGAGGATATCCCGGTCGTCTTCTTCAACCGCGAACCCCTGCCCGAGGACATGCAGAAGTGGGACAAGGTCTACTACGTCGGCGCAAGGGCGGAGGAGTCCGGGACCATGTCCGGACAGATCATAGCGGACTACTGGAAGAGCAATCCGGAGGCCGATAGGAACGGGGACGGGGTGCTCCAGTACGTCATGCTCAAGGGAGAGCCCGGACACCAGGACGCCGAGCTTCGCACCGAATACTCGATGAAGGCGGTGGCCGACGCCGGCATCAAGGTCGAGAGGCTGGCGGAGGACACGGGGCTTTGGGACAGGGTCAGAGGGCAGGAGAAGATGGCCGCGTTCCTCGCCGCGCACGGCGACAAGATCGAGGCGGTCTTCGCGAACAACGACGATATGGCTCTCGGCGCCATAGAGGCGCTTAAGGCCGCAGGATACTTCAAGGACGGCAAGTACATGCCGGTGGTCGGCGTGGACGCCACCGCGCCTGCTATACAGGCCCTGGAGGATGGCACCCTTCTGGGAACGGTCTTGAACGACGCGGTCAACCAGGGGATAGCCACCTTCAATCTCTCCTACGTACTGGCGCAGGGAGAGACGCCGACGCAGGAGAACAGCGGCTACGAGATCACAGACGGCCAGTACGTCTGGGTTCCCTACAAGAAGGTGACGCTCGAGAACGTGGCGGAGTTCAAGTAGGAGACTTGCGAACTTGAGGGAAGGGGGGCTTTCGCCTCCCTTTCTTTGTATCGGAGGGCCATCCGTGGGCAGATGCACTTCTGTGCAGTGCTCTCGGCCGAAGGATCGACCGCAATTTGAAGAAGGTAGGTGCATTGAGTGGAGCAGAAGAAAGATTTCGTCCTCGAGATGCAAAAAGTCTCCAAGGCCTTCCCAGGCGTGCAGGCCCTGAAAGACGTGACATTGCAGGTGCGCCCGGGGACAGTTCACGCGCTGATGGGGGAGAACGGCGCTGGGAAATCGACCCTGATGAAGTGCCTCTTCGGCCTCTACACCGCGGACGAGGGCAGGGTCTTTCTCGATGGCGCGCCGGTGTCGATCAACAGCACTCGCGAGGCGCTGGACCTCGGCATCTCCATGATCCACCAGGAGCTTCACCCCATCCCGGCCCGCTCCGTGATGGAGAACATCTGGCTGGGACGCGCCCCGCTGAGAAAGGTCGGAGGCGTCAACTTCGTCGACAGGAGGGCCATGGAGAGGATGACCAGGGAGCTGATGGACGAGCTGGGGCTCGACATCAACCCGAGAAGCCAGGTTCGAAGCCTCTCCGTGTCCAGGATCCAGTCGATGGAGATCGCCAAGGCGGTGTCTTACAACTCCCGGATCATAGTAATGGACGAGCCCACCTCGTCCCTCACGGGGCACGAGGTGAGCCGCCTTTTCGAGATCATCCGCGGGCTCAGGGCGCGCGGGATCTCCGTGATATACATCTCGCACAAGATAGAGGAGATACTGGAGATAGCCGACGAGGTCACCATCATGAGGGACGGCCGCAAGGTCGGCACATGGCCCGCGTCCGAGCTCACCACCGACATGATCATCTCCAGGATGGTCGGGCGGGAGATCACCAATCGCTTCCCCCCGAGGAAGAACAGGCCGACGGACGAGCCAGTGCTGGAGGCCCGCGGGCTCACGTCTCCCTTTCCGAAGTCTTTCAGGGACGTCTCCTTTTCCCTGCGCCGGGGGGAGATACTGGGAGTCGGCGGCCTCGTGGGGGCTCAGAGGACGGAGGTCATGGAGGCCCTGTTCGGGCTTCGCTCTCTGGCGTCCGGCAGCGTCCTGCTCGACGGCAGGGAGGCGGACCTGTCGTCCCCGATCAAGGCCAAGAGGAGAGGCATGGCGCTTCTGACGGAGGAGCGGCGAGTCACCGGCATCTTCCCGGTATTGTCGGTGCAGTTCAACCTGCTGGTCGCGCATCTGGCGAGATACGCGGGGCGAATGAAGCTGCTGGAACACGGGTGCATGTGCAGGGACGCACGTGAAAGCATAGAGAAACTGTCGGTGAAGACCCCTTCTCCAAGGAGCCTGATACGAGACCTCTCAGGCGGCAACCAGCAGAAGGTGTTGTTCGCCAGGTGGCTTCTTATCGACCCGGACATCCTGATCCTCGACGAGCCCACTCGCGGCATAGACGTAGGCGCCAAGTACGAGATCTACTCCATAATGGCGGACCTGGCCGAGCAGGGGAAAAGCATCATAATGATATCGTCGGAGATGCCCGAGCTGCTGGGGATGACCGACAGGATAATGGTCATGAGCGAGGGGCGCCTCGCCGGAGTCGTGAACACCGAGGAGGCGTCCGAGGAGTCTATAATGAGGCTGGCCACCAAGTACGTGGCGTAGAAGAAACCTTTAGGGAGGAAGGACAATTCGATGGAGCAAAATAAGTCGATAATCGGATCTTCTCTGTATTTCATATCTCAGAACGCGATCTTCGTCGTCCTGGTGCTGCTCGTCCTCGTGATAGCCATGGTGGACCCGCGATTCCTGTCCTTCGCCATCCTCAGGGACGTGCTGATGCAGAGCTCCACCAGGGCGATAATGGCCCTCGGCGTCGCCTTTATCCTTATCACGGGAGGGGTCGACCTCTCGTCAGGCAGGATGGTTGGGTTCGCCGCGGTGATATCGGGCTCCATGATGCAGATCCCGGAGTACGCGCGAAGGTTCTATCCCGATCTTCCGCACCTTCCGGTCTTTCTGCCGATAGTGCTTGCTGTGGTGGCCTGCATGCTCTTCGGGCTGATGAACGGACTGATCGTGGCCAAGCTCCAGGTGCCGCCCTTCATCACCACGTTGGGGACAATGGTGGTGGTCTACGGAATAAACTCGATCTACTTCGACATGGCCCCGAACAACTCTCAGCCGATCGGAGGTCTGCGGCCGGATTTCACCTTCCTGGGGTCGGGGCGGGTGATGAACGTCCCGATCATCATCGTCATAGCCTTGGCGGTGGCTGTCATCGTATGGGTTCTGTTCAACAAGACCCAGCTCGGCATGAACATGTACGCCATCGGCGGAAACAGGGACGCGGCCATAGTATCCGGAGTCAACGTGGTGCTTACCATCGTGGTGCTGTACGCCATCGCCGGGGCGCTCTACGGAGTGGCCGGCGTGCTCGAGGCCGCTCGCACGGGGGGCGCGACCAACAACTACGGGAACATGTACGAGCTTGACGCCATCGCGGCGTGCGTCGTCGGAGGAGTGTCCAGCGCCGGGGGAGTGGGGACAGTGCCAGGCGTGCTGGCCGGGGTGCTGATCTTCGGCGTCATCAACTACGGCCTCACATTCATCGGGGTCAACCCCTACTGGCAGCTCATAGTCAAGGGGCTGATCATAGTCGCGGCCGTCTCCTTCGACATCAGGAAGTACATAGCCAAGAAGTGATGCAGGACGATGAACCGTGACAGAGCACTTGCCCTCTTCGAGGAAGTATACGGCGACCATTCCGGTTGCTCGGTCTTCTTCGCACCCGGCAGGGTCAACCTGATCGGAGAACACACGGACTACAACGGGGGACACGTGCTGCCGTGCGCCCTCTCGATCGGCACATATGCAGCCGCCCGCAGGCGGGACGACGACCTGGTGCGCCTCTTTTCGGCGGACTTCCCCGAAGCGGGCGTGTTCGACTGTCGCCTTGAGGGCATCGAATATGACCCGTCCCACGGCTGGGCGAACTACCCGAAGGGAGTCGTCAGCGTCTTCCGCGACGAGGGACTACCGGTGGATTCAGGGTTCGAGATGGCGGTGACGGGGGACATGCCGGTGAGCGCCGGACTCTCCTCGTCCGCGTCCCTTGAGATGGCGGTCGCGGTTGCACTTTCAGGGCTCTTCTTGCTTGGCCTGGAGGGCGACGAGGGTCGCACCAGGATGGCGAGCCTTGGTCAGAGGGTTGAGAACTCCTACATCGGGGTGAGTTCCGGCATCATGGACCAGTTCGCGATAGCCCTGGGCAGGGCGGGGACTGCCCTCTTTCTCGACTGCGCCACGCTCGAGCGGCGTTTCATCCCGCTCGACACGGGGGAGCACGAGATAGTCCTAATCAACACCAACAAGAGGCGGACACTCGCCGAGTCGAACTACAACCTCAGGCGAGAGGAGTGCGAGAGAGCGCTGGCCGACGTGCGCGCCGCCGGGGCAGATATCGCGGCACTGTGCGACATTACACCGGCGGACTTCGACCGCTGGTCGGACGCGATAAGAGACCCCGTGTCAATGAGGCGGGCCCGCCATGCGGTCTATGAGAACGCGCGAGTGCTGGAGGCCGCGGATGCGCTGGAGGAGGGAAGGCTCGAAAGGTTCGGAGAGCTGCTTAACGAGTCTCACCTGTCGCTGCAGTTCGACTACGAGAGCACCGGCATGGAGCTGGACTGCCTCGCCGAGCTGGCATGGCAGAGGGAGGAGTGTTTGGGGGCGAGGGTGACTGGAGCGGGTTTCGGCGGCAGCGCGGTGGCCCTCGTCCGCCGCGACGGAGTGGAGGACTTCTGCTGCTACGTCGGAGAGAGATACAGGAGGTACATAGGGTACGACTGCTCTTTTTTCCGCAGCGAGTCAGGCGACGGGGCGAGGAGGGTGTAGAGGCCAGAGAAACGCCGGGGCGGGAGCGCCCCGGCGCGATGCAGCCGTGGTGCAGAGGTCCTACGGCAGTATGGCGAAGACCCTCGCCGGGAACCCGGAGCCGAAGTATGGCTTTGGGAATGCGACTATCACCAGGGCGCCGTGCTCCGGCACCTTGTCCAGGTTGGCCATCAGCTCCACCTGGTACTTGTCCTGGGCCAGCACGTAGAACTCGCAGGTGTAGTCGCCCTTGGAGGTGAGCACGCCCGGGTCCGTGTCCGTAGGCTCGTGTCCGCAGGCGGTTATATTTCTCTCCTCGAACAGGTACTTCATGGCCTCGAGCCCCCACCCGGGATAGTGGATCACCCCATCCTCGTCGGCCTCCTGCATGCGGGATTTGTCGGGCCATCTCTTCGACCAGTCGGTCCTCATCGCCACGAAGGATCCCTCCGGCACCGGGCCGTACTTCTTCTCCCAGTCCTTCACGTCCTCCAGCGTCAGCATGTAGTCCCGATCCTTCTCCACCTTCTCGTGGACGTCGATGACCACTAGTTCTAGGAACATCTCCTTGACGTCTATCTGGTCGAGCGTCCTCTTGCCCTGGACGAAGTGAGCCGGGGCGTCGACGTGGGTCCCCCACTGGCCCACGTGGCAGAACACCTGGGCGAAGAATCCGTGACCCATTGTGCCGACCCCCTTGTCGTACCAGTAGATGGTCTCCCTCTTCTCCTCGGGAAAGCCGGGCCAGTGAGGTATATCCTGGTCGAAAGTGTGAGTCAGGTCGACGAACTCCTTGTTCTTGATTATCTCGAACATCTCGAGGAGCGTTGGCTCGGCCGCGGCAGCGGTCGCAAGGCCGAGCACGAGCAGAAAGCCGCAGACCAAGGCGGCCAAGGAGGTCCTCCCGGCGCGGGCGTTCATAAAGCGAGCGATCATTTGCAATACCTCCGTTTCTGTTCAGTTGGAACCACTCCCGACCGCGACGCGCGAAAAACCCCGTCCCCGCGACGCGGCTTGAAATCCGCATGTTCAATCGGATCTATGGCAGATGACGCAATCCCTCCCCTCGAATTCTTCCTGTCGGAAAAAAGGATGAATTGTCACTTGCATGATACTCTAGCAAAAGTGGGCGATTTGCGCAATACGAGTTTGCTCATCCTGCGTCGATCCGGCGGCACGATATCTCCTTCGCGTTTTTTACAAATTTTTTACACTGCCTTGACGCCGGTCTGACATCATTTTCGGGGATGAGTGGCATACTTTTCCGCAGGAGGTGGTAGTTATGATGACTAAAAGAAACTGCTGCATCAAGTCTTTGGCGGGGTTGCTCCTTGTGCTGATGATCTCGTTCGGCACGGCGGCATGGGCCGATTCGGGAGGAGTGACGCTCGAGGTCGGCGCGGACACGCCTGTTGTGAAGGCCGGAGAGGGAAGCAGGATCACGGTCCGCGTGCTGGTGAAGCCGGAGAGGCGCGAGCGAGAGACCCGCGCGCCGCTGGCGGTCGCCCTCGTCCTTGACAAGTCCGGTTCCATGGCCTCGGAGGAGAAGATGGATTACGCTAAGCTCGGGGCGCTGGAGGCCCTTAAGATACTCGACGCGAACGACATCGCGGCGGTGGTGGTCTACGACGAGAAGGCTCGGGTCGCGGTCAGGGCCCGACCCGTCGGGAAGGGGAACAAGGAGCCGGTCTTTGCCCTTGGAATAAAGAGGATCAAGCCGAGCGGCATGACAGCTCTCTACGATGGTGTTGTTCTCGGTGCCAAGCAGCTGGAGCCGTTCGTGAAGGAGGGTTTCATCCCAAGGATAGTCATGCTCTCCGACGGGGTGGCCAATGTCGGCCCTTCAACCACGAGGGAGTTGGCGGCCCTCGGAAGAAAGCTCGCCCGCACGGAGATGACCATAACCACCATAGGCCTGGGGCTCGACTACCACGAGGACCTGATGACCGCGCTCGCGGCGGAGAGCGGTGGAAACGCCTACTTCGCCCGGACGTCGAGGATGCTGAAGGACATCTTCGCGCGCGACATGGAGGACGCGGTGACCCTGACCGCCAGGAAGGTTCGGGTGAAGGTCCGCGGACTGGGGGGCGCACGTCCGGAGCGAGCGGTGGGGCGCACCGGCAGGGCGGAGGACGGGGTGATAGAGGTCTCCATTGATAATCTCTACAGCACGGAGAAGTACGCGCTGGTCGAGCTGGAGCTTCCCGGGGGCGAGCCGGGGACGACTTTGGAGGCGGCCGAGGTGGAGCTGGAGTACGTCGACCCGGAGAGCGGCGAGAAGATAGTCAAGAAGTCTCCCCTGACCCTCGCTTTCACGGAGGACGAGGACGAGGTGGAGAAGAACCGTCGCCAGGAGATAGCCTCGCAGGCGGCCCTGGCGAGGAACGCCGAGATACGGGAGGAGGCCGTTCGACTGGCCGACGAGGGAAGGGCGGAGGAGGCGGCCAAGATGCTCGGTGAGAGGACCAGGCAGCTCAGGATGCTTGCCCCCATGATGGGAAGCTCCGCCCCTGCGATGGAGATGGAGTCGGCTGCCTTCGACGAGCTGGCGGACAGCCTGATCTCGGAGGGAGGGCTCTCCAACGTGGATAGGAAGACCGTCCTGAACGAGGCCTATATGTTGAAGAGCCAGCAGTCCGCGATTGTTACGACCGACTCCGACGAGGACGAATACGAGGACGAATACGACGACGAGGACTAGCTGTCCGCAAGTCGTAGCTGGTATACTCGATACACTAGGGCATCGACGGAGGCCGGGCTGTTACCCCCGGTCTCCGTCCGTAGGCGGGGGTGATGACGATGACAGGGGAGAAAAAGGGGTTTGCAAGGCTTTCGACCTCGATGTCGCTTGTCCTGCTCTTTCTGTCAGCGGTCCTCCTGCCGAGCGTGGCTTTGAGCATGCTCGCGCTGCGAGCGGCGGACCGGGAGGCTCTGCATATAGAGAAGCGCCTCGAGGACGCCCTGATGTCGGAGGTGAACCTAGCGGTCGGGCGCATTGCCGATCTCATGGGGACGGTGGAGGAGGAGCTGGTCGGAGAGGCGTCGGAGATCCCCTCCAATCCGTCCCTTTTCAACAGGTGGAAGGGCGGCGGCTCACTAGCGGAGTGCCCCTTCCTGCTCGTGGGCGACCGGCTTTTCGTCCCCGAGTCCAACCATGCTGGCGACAGGCTGCTCTCCTCGTTCGGCCCGTTCCTGCGAGAGCAGGACGAGATCGCATTCTATGACAGCATAGCAGGGGTCTACAGAAGGGAGCTTTATCATTCGGGCGAAAGGCCGGCCGGTGATGCACGCGTAGACATGCCGAGCCCCGCCCCCGAGCAGAAGGCCATGGCGCCATCCTTTGCGCCTCCGCCCTCCGGGAGACCCTCGCCGGGGGTCGAGAGACAGATGGCTGAGAGCCTGATCGCGGTTGATTCGGCACTGCGCGAGGAGGTCTTGAAAAAGGCCGAGCGGGAGGGCTTCGAGCTGCTTCGAAGGAACGTAGACCCGACGACCCTTGCGCCATCGGCCCGCGAGGATTCGATCGGGGCGTCGCGGACGGTGGCGAGAGGCAGGAGCTTCGCCGAGGTCCGCGACGAGGCGTATGCCGGCATGCTGCCCAGACTCTTGGAGGGGGGGATGGAGCTGCTCTTCTGGAGCGAGCGAACCGACGGCACGATAGCGGGCTTCCTGGTGGACTGCTATTCGCTCAAGGACAGAATCCTAGAGATCTTGCCGGCGATAATGAACGAGACACGCGTCCTGACCGTCCTGGACGAGATGGGCGAGCCCCTGGTCGTCCCGGCCCTGGGCGAGCCGCCCGACTGGCGTGTCCCTTACGTGGCCATGGAGATAACCCCCGCTCTTCCCGGGTGGGAGGTCGGCGTGTGGCTCGCCGACCCGTACGAGGCGGCCAGCAGGGCCAGGTCGGCCGCGCGCGCCGTGTGGATGCTGGTCGGGGCGCTCTTCCTCGTGATAGCCGTCGGGGGCGCGGCCCTGCTGTGGGCGCTGACGTCGGAGATCCGCCTCGCCCGAAAGAAGACCACCTTTGTAGCGAACGTCTCTCATGAGCTTAAGACACCCCTCACGTCCATAAGGCTGTTCGCCGAGATGCTGCTCTCCGGAAGACAGAAAGACGAGGAGAGGCGCAGGGAGTACCTGCGGACGATGGTGTCCGAGGCGGAGCGACTCTCCCGGCTGGTCGAGAATGTCCTCTCCTTCTCGCGCGACGGCAAAAGGGGCCGCGAGACTTCCGCGGAGCCACTGGACCTCGCCGAGCTTGCGAGGGAGACCCTCTCGCAGATGATGCCGGGCCTGTCGAGGAACGGCTTTGATTGCTTCTTCGGCTCGGAGGGACCGGCCCCGGTGGCGGGCGACCCGGGCGCGCTCAGGCAGGTGCTCATGAACCTGCTGTCGAATGCGGAGAAGTACTCGACGGACGGACGTGAGATAAGGGTCGAATGCCGAACGGAGCGAGGATGCGCGGTCGTTGCGGTCCTCGACAGGGGTTCCGGGGTGGCCCCCTCGCAGCAGGGGAGCATCTTCCAGGAGTTCTTCAGAGGGGACGATTCGCTTGCCGCTTCCAGCAGCGGCGCGGGGCTGGGCCTGTTCATCGCTCGCTCGATCGCGCGACGGCACGGCGGCGACGTGACCTACGCCCCCAGGGACGGGGGAGGCAGCGCCTTTACCCTCTCGGTCCCTCTGCACGACGACGAAAAGACTCAAGGAGTGGTGGAATGAAAGAGCTGATTCTCCTGGCCGAGGACGACACGGCCATCCAGACGGGGGTGCGCGACCTCCTGGAGAGCGAGGGGTATCGTGTGACCACAGCGGACGACGGTCGCTCCGCGCTGGATCTTTACCACAAGCTGAAGCCCGACCTCGTATTGCTGGATGTCATGATGCCTGGAATGAACGGGTACGACGTCTGCAGAGAGATTCGCCTGCAGGACCGGCATACCCCCGTGCTGATGCTCACCGCGAAGGGCAGGGAGGTGGACAAGGTCGTGGGGCTTGAGCTCGGGGCGGACGACTACATAGTCAAGCCCTTCGGGATGGCGGAGCTGCTGGCCAGGGTGCGGTCCGCCCTGCGCAGGGGCGCTCTGTCCCGAGGGTCGCCCAGGAAGGATGGAGCGCCGACACTCTCCTTCGGCGATGTCAAGGTCGACTTCGACCGCATGACCGGGCGGAAAGGGGACTCTGAGTTCCCTCTGACCCCCAAGGAGGCCGCGCTGCTACGCCGCCTGGCCGGCAGCGAGGGAAGGGTGCTGTCGCGCTCTGAGCTGCTAGACGAGGTCTGGGGGATCGAGTGCGACGTAACCACTCGCACCGTCGATCAGCACGTCGTGCACCTGCGCCAGAAGATAGAGGACGACCCCTCGAATCCGCGTTTCCTCCGCACTGTGCACGGGGCGGGCTACCGTTTTGACGGCGGCGGGAGAGGGATGGAAAAATGAGCAAAACCGGAGGTGGCGTGTTGGTTTTCAACAAAGACGGAGATTTTTTCAAGGGATTCAAGGCGTCTATCCCGGCGGGGCTGGGCGTGCTGACTTACGGCCTGGTCTTCGGTGTACTCTGCGCCGAGACGGGGGTCTCCTTCCCCATTCTGGCCCTGATGAACGTGGCGATTTTTTCCGGTTCGGCTCAGACTCTGATCGTGGGTATGTGGAACGGAGGCTTTCCCGTGTGGCAGATGGCCGTGGCCGCCGCGGTGGTCAACGTGAGATACTTCCTGCTGACCGCGGCTGTCGCTCCGTTGATGGAGCATATCGGATGGCTTGGCAGGGCGTGGCGAGTGCACTTCGTGACAGACGAGAACTGGGCGGTCACGATGGCCGAGTGGAGGAGGAGCGAGGTGACTGTGGACCATCTCGTCGGAGGTGGAGTCTGCGTCGGCCTCTTCTGGTTCTTCAGCGTCATGGTGGGTCACAGCCTGGGATTCACTCTGGAAAACCCCGAGAAGTACGCGCTTGACTACGCCTTTACCGCCCTCTTCACCGCTCTTGCCGTCAACATGTGGAGAGGAAAGAGAGATGTCTTGCCTTGGCTCGTTTCGGCGGGCACGGCATTTCTCGCGTGGAAGCATCTTCCCGGGGCTTGGTACGTGCTGCTGGGCGGCATAGCGGGCTCAGTGGCCGCCGCGTTCATGAAGGAGGTCGATTGACCGTGACTAACACTCAAGCCCTCGCGGTTGTCCTGCTCTCCGCCTTTTTCGTCTATTCGATCCGCTTCCTGGGGCTGGCCCTCGGCAAGAGGCTGCCCAAGACCGGCGTGTTCAAGAAGGGGATGGACGCGCTCCCTGGCACTATCTTCGCCGCGCTGGTCTTCCCGGGCTTGCTGGCCGCCGGCTGGCAGGGGATAGTCGCCGCCGTCTTCATCGTGATCATCACGAAGAAGACCGGCAACGTGATGCTGGCGATGCTGACGGGTGTTGCCGCGGTAGCGCTGCTCCGAATTCCCATTTTCTGAACTTGGAGGAGGTATGAGCAAGATGGACGTGAAGATCGAGAAGCACGGCGACATGAGAGTGGCCTTCATCCGCCACACAGGCCCTTACGAACAGAGCACGGAGGCGTGGAACAGGCTGAGCGCGGCACCGGGACTTGCGAGCCGGATGGGACCGGATTCATGTTTCCTGTCCCTCTGCTACGACGACCCTGACGTGACCGAGCCGGGCAACACGCGAATGGACGTCTGCGTCGCGGTCGGAGACGACTACGAGGAGGAGGCGGGGATCAGCACGCAGGTAATTCCCGGCGGGGAGTTCGCAGTCGTGGTCTACAAGGGGGCTTACTCCGGTCTGCACGACGCTTACAGGGCCATCTACGGCGAGTGGCTTCCGAAGAGCGGACGCGAGCCGTCCGGGTCTTTCTCCATGGAGATATACCGTACCGACTGCAGCCGGACCCCGCCCGACGAGAACATAACCGAGATCAGGATTCCCCTGATTTAGTGGTGCGCAGTGAGCATGTGGAGGTATTTCGGCTATTTTTTCGTCCTGTTGGCGATAATCGGGACTCTTCTTCCGGTGATGCCGACGGTTCCGTTCGTTTTGCTCGCGGCCGCTTGCTTCGCCAAGTCGTCCCCGGAGATGCACAGGTGGCTTCGGGACCACCCGAAGTTCGGACACACGGTGTGCAGCTGGGAGGAGAGCCGCTGCATCACAAGGCGCTTGAAGATCTGGAGCGTGGTGATGATCACCCTCGGCGGCGGGACCTCGACCTTTCTTTTCGTTCCCTCCGGCTGGCCCTTCTGGACGGTGATGGGCTGTTTCCTGCTCGCGGACGTGGTGGTGCTGCTCTGGAAGGAGTGTCCCGCGGAGAAGGAGAAAACCACGGGATCACGGCACAAGGCTCGTTGTACCGGGTGCGAGTAGAATGAAGAGCCTGAAGGAGAGCGTCGTCTCGGTCTTCGGACTCGGCCTGCTGGGCGGGTCTCTTGCATGGCGGCTGGTGGAGACGGGAAGAGTCAGAGATGTAGCCGGCTGGAGCAGGAATCCGGCTACGATCGCGGAGGCCGTCGAGAGGGGTGTCGTCACGAAGGGCTGCTCCTCCGCCGAGGAGTGCGCCTCTCTTGCGGACGTGATCGTCCTCGCTGTACCGGTCAGGGCGATGGAGGGACTGAGCCTGCTGATCCGCGGTTCCGCCCGGAAGGACGTGGCCGTGTTCGACCTGGGAAGCACGAAGGTCGAAATAGGAGCTGTGTTGTCGGCGATATGGGGGGAGAGGTACGCTGGTTTTCACCCGATGGCGGGAAAGGAGCGGGGAGGGCTGGAGAACGCTTCTCCGGACCTCTTTCTGGGGTCCGTCTGCGCAGTCGTGCCCTTCCCCGCCACTCGTCCGGAAGTTGCCTCCCTAGCCGGTGAACTCGCTCTCGCCCTCGGAGGACGCCCCCTTAAGATCGACGCGGACGAGCACGATTCGGCCGCCGCCTGCATCAGCCACCTGCCCCTTGTAATATCCGCCGCCCTCTCCTTGTTGGCGGGGGACGAGATGGAAAACCATCCCTCGTTGCCGGCTCTATCCGCCGGAGGGTTTCGCGACACGACCCGCATAGCCGCCGGCCCGGCCTGGCTGGGGGCGGACATGGTAGCGGGGAACGGACTTCAGGTGCGGCGGCTGGCCGAGGAGTTCAAGCGTATTCTCGACGATCTTCTGTCATCGCCTGTCGCGGAGCTCGAGTCGAGACTGGCGGCCGCCGCCGCCGCTCGCGAGAGGATTCTATCGTTGAAAGAGGAGAGGACAAGGGATTGAGGAAAACGACGTCCTTCAATGAGCACGTTCTTCCGCACGGCAAGATACAGAGGTGCAATTTACTGTTATAATGAATTGGGTCCTTATTTTCACGGGCTCTTTTTTGGTTCTCGAGAATCACGAATCTCACGATTGGCGACGCTGGGATTAATCCCGGCCACCTCCGCATGGAGGAGCGCCGGAGCGCAGAAAGGGGAATCTCGGGAGTGGATGAGCTGAAGAACAATGAGAACCGGGATCTTGACTCTTCGGTAAAGGAAGAGGAGACCTCCCTGCTGCTTTCAGCCGAGCCGGACGGGATCGAGGACGACGGGGCGGAGCGTGCCCCTGTCGCGGCCGGCGAGGTTTTTCATTCCGACGACGTGCAGAGGAAAAAGGCCAGGCTAATCGCCAAAATCAGGGAAGAACTAGAGACAAGGCGCAGGGAGGATGTCACTATTCCCGTCTCCAGGCGGCCTCGCCTGGAGAGAAAGAACGGTTTCGCGAAGACGGTCGATCTTAAAGAGAGGGTCGAGCCCATCGTCGAGCGAGAGAAAAAGAGCCTCGGCAAAAGCCCCCCCACTGCAAAAGCAAGGAGGACGACAGTGGAAGGCGATGCTCCCCGGTCGTTTCCGCAGATGGTCTATGGCATACCCGTGCTCGGCTATTGCGTGGAGTTGGTCGTGATGCTTTTAGGACTGCCCCTGCAGCTTCGCGAGATCAACTCCAGGGCGACGAAAAAAGAGGCCGTCATACAGGCGAGGATCGACGGCATAGGAAGCAGGATGAACGCCCTGCGCGAGAGCTTGGCCCAGTGCCGCAACGAGCTGGAGGAGTCGATCGCGAGCAAGATCGACCAGGAGAAGCTGGAGGCACTCTCCGCGGAGTTAGCCGGGAAGGCCGACCTGAGCCGGCTGGATGAGTTTTCCAGCAGCCTTGACGAGGAGCTGTCGAAGATGGCCGGCGAGGACATGCTCTCCGAGGTCAAATCCTTCATCGAGACGTCCATAGTGGAGCTGCGAGGCGAGCTCTCTCTCAAGGCGGAGGGCGAACAGTTGGCGCTGCTCGAGGAAAGGCTGGAGGAAAAGGCAGGCGAACAGGCGCTCGAGACCTTGGAAAAGAGGATCGACGAGGGCCTCGAGAGGCTTGATTCTCACTATAAAGTCGAAGTTGAGAACCGCCTGAGATCCCTTGAGGCTTCACTGGAGGAGGCTCGTGAGGAGGCGCGCCGGAAGGCGGACGGAGAGGCGTTGCTTTCCCTAGAGGGCGAAATACGTTCGAAGGGAGAGGCCCTTGAACTGCTCGAAGGCGAGCTCCGATCCAAGGGGGAGGCGTTTGAAGCCCTTGAGAGAGAGTATCGAGCCAGGTCGGAGGCCGACGCAGAATCGATCAGGCATCTCGAGGAGAGATTAACCGAGCTGTCGGATCGTTTCTCGTCGTTCGACCCCGTGGCTCAAGTCGACTCTGTCAGGCATCTCGAGGAGAGATTGGCCGGGCTGTCGGATCGTTTCTCGTCGTTCGACCCCGTGGCTCAAGTCGACTCTGTCAGGCATCTCGAGGAGAGGTTGGCCGGGCTGTCGGATCGTTTCTCGTCGTTCGATCCTGTGGCTCAAGTCGACTCTGTCAGGCATCTCGAGGAGAGGTTGGCCGGGCTGTCGGATCGTTTCTCGTCGTTCGACCCCGTGGCTCAAACCGACTCTGTCAGGCATCTCGAGGAGAGGTTGGTCGAGCTGTCGGATCGTTTCTCGTCGTTCGATCCTGAATCGATCGCCCTCCGGGTGAGGTCCCTTGAGGACGTGATGGAATCCAAGGCCGATCTTGAGATCATCAAATCGCTCCTGTCGCTTGGAGTTGACGTAGAGGTGCTGAAGTCCCTGTGCAAGGGGCTTGAGGCTGCTTCGGCGGATGTAGTCGCCTCGTTGGACAAGAAGGCGGACTCCGCGGCATATGATGCCTTGGAGGGGAAGATAGGATCCCTGCTGGAGACTATAGAGGCCAAGGCAGACCAGTCAAAGATTGAATCCATGCTATCCGATAAGGCCGGGGCCGAGGATCTGAAGGACGTGAGGACCCTTCTGGAAGCGAAGTTCGAGGAGCTTCGCCTGATCGTGGAAAAACAAGCCGAAGCCGCGGACGCGAATGAAAGCAGAATGCAAATAATCCTCGAAGAAGTGAAGGCCTTCGTCCCGCCCCCGCTTAAATCGCCCGCAGAGGTTAGAAAAAGCCCGTCCCTTCCGTATGCTGCTCGGATAAAGGGACGCTCTGCGGCGCTGCAGGAGCTTAAGCCCGGACGAGAGAGGGTGAAGGAATGAGCAAGCGAATCGCCCTGGTGGTCGCTGAGACGGGAGACCGTTCCCTCCGGGGAGAGAGCATTTTTGTCGACGGGATAGGCTCGGCCATGAGGGACATCGGCTTCGAGGTCGAGACAATCCCGGTGCCGCACGACGAATCGTCATACGAGGCGGTCTCGGATACATACGCCCGCTACGGCGCCCTCGACCTTCACGGGTTTGACGGGGTGATATGCAGCAATATCCCCGCATGTCTCGTTCCGCACCGGAACAAAGTCTGCTACCTGCTCAGAACGGCGCGCGAGTTTTACGACATGTTCGATATGATGCACGAGGCCCCCGCCCCGGAGCAGCGCCGCTTAAGGCGACATATACAGGATTTGGACCGAGAAGCGCTGAAGAAGGTCGGAGAGGTGTTCGTCGCAGGATACGAGATCAGGGGGCGCCTTCTGAAGTACCTGGGGGCGGACTCCGAGGTCCTGTATCCGGCAGCCACGCTGGACGCCCTGGAGAACACTTCTTACGAGTTCCTGCTTCTCCCAGGGCCGTTGCACCCGTTGTATCGCCCGGAGCTGGTGGTAAGGGCGATGGAGAAGGTGGGCAGTCCCGTTGAGCTCCTGGTCTGCGGGATCGGGGAGAGCGAACAGGCGCTGAAAGAGATGGCATCCAAGATGTCGAACATCCACTTCCTGGGCGATGTGGACGATGACAAGATTGCGAATCTCTACAGCCGATCTCTGGCCGTGCCCTACATCCCGATGGGAGAGGACTCCGTCTTTGTGATACTGGAGGCGGCTCTCTGCGAGAAACCGGTCATAACCTGCACAGACTCGGGAGAGCCCGCCCGGATGGTATATGACGGTCGCACCGGCTTTGTCGTGCCGCCTGATCCAGGGAAGATAGCTCGCTGCATAGACATCCTCGTGGGCGATCCCGGCCTTGCGGCCGCGATGGGACGCATTGCAAGGGGAGCCGCCGGACACGCCTCCTGGGGGCACGTGGCGTCCGTTCTCGCCAGGTCGATGCAGTTCTCGGACGACGAATTTCCTGTCGCCGTCTCGGCGACAGGGGGCGGCCGTATCCCTCCGCCTCGCACGCTGATCCTCGACTCTCAATCGATATCGCCCGCGAATCGGGGGGATAGGGCGAGGGCGCTCGGTCTGTACGGGAACATGGGTTTCAAGGCCAGATTCCTCGGGGTCGTCGAGGAGGGCGGCAAGGAGAGGCGCCTCGACCCCACGCCCACCTTGGCCGAGCTGAACGTGCCTCTTTCAGAGGAGCATCTGAAGGAGATGGAGTCGCTTAAGAATCAACCGGGCGGCCTTCTGACCCTGGACATATCCTTCTCCCTGTTCGGGCATTTGACCCCGGACTACGCAGCGACCGCGGAGCGACTTATGTCCGAGGCGGACGCGCTGATCTTCTCGCGGCCTTGGAGTTTTTCCCTTATCGAAAAATGGCCGGAGGACAAGAGGCAGCTGCTCGTCTACGACGCCCATCGCGTCGAGGCGGTGGATAGATGCGCCGTGCTGGACGATGGGGCGTCCGGCACCGAGCTGGTCGCCCTGGTGGGCGAACTTGAGTCCAAGCTATGCTCGAGGGCCGATCTGATCCTGACTTCCTCCCATGCCGACAGGGCCTCCTTCGCCCGATTGTATGACCTTCCCTATGAAAAGATTCGCGTCGCGCCCAACGGCGCCTTCGTGGAGAGGATCATGCCGGCCAGCCATGGGCGCAAGGTCGCCTTGAAAGAGGAGGAGGGGCTGACCGACTCGGAAAGAGAGACCCGGGTGGCGATCTTCATGGGAAGCGCCTCCCCGTCCAACACGGAGGCCGCGGAGTTTATCCTTTGCACCGTGGCACCCTCCCTTCCGGACGTCCGTTTCCTTTTCATGGGCTCGGTTTGTGATGCGGTGTCGTGCCCCGTGCCAGGAAACGCACGCCTGCTGGGAGTCGTGGACGACGAAAAAAAGAACGAACTCCTCTCGATGGCCGATATCGCTCTGAACCCCATCTTCTCGGACGGTGCCTCCAACTTGAAGATGCTGGACTATATGGCCGCCGGACTGCCGGTTCTGGCCTCGGCGGCGACCGCCAGGGGAATAGATCTGGGCGGCCTCGAGGCTCTGACCTTCACCACGAAGGATGGATTCGTCGGCGACCTGCGCGAACTGCTCGAGGAGCCGGCCGAGCTGGAGAGGAGCGGGTCGGCGGGCCGCCGTATCGTGGAGGAGCGCCACTCGTGGACGTCGATATCGAGGGACGTCGGAGATCTGCTCAGATGGCACTCCTGGCACAGAGAAAGGAGAAGGCCCTTCTTCTCCATCATCGTTGTCGGCTACGAGAGGCCGCAGTCCCTGTGGCGTCTTGCGCGCTTGCTCTCCGTCCAGACGTACGGCGACTTCGAGCTCATAATAATCGACCAGAGCCAAGCGCCCTGGGAGGGAGAAAAGTCGTTCGGGGAACTGGATATGCTGTACCTTAAAACCAACGCGATGAGCGTGGCGCGAGCCAAGAACACGGGCGCCTTCCTGTCGAGAGGCACTGTGCTCGTCTTTCTAGACGACGACTGCGAACCGTCGGCGAACTGGCTGGCTTGCGCTCGGCCATGGTTCGACGACGAAAACATGGTCGGCCTCGAGGGAGCCATCCGCTCCGACCTCGGATGGAACGACGGGCGCGGAAAAGCGGGCGATGAGAGGAGCGGCGACTCGCCTCAGAAGGCCTCCAACTTCTTCGTGAGGACGGAGGCTTTCAACAGAAGCGGAGGTTTTGAGGACATCGGATTCGACGACGATTCCGAGGGGGGTATGAGGGCGGGCGCCCTCGGAGAAATACCCTTCTCGCGCGACGCCTGGGTGTTCGTGCCCAGCAGATGATTTAAGGCTGCGGCACCCATATATTGCGAGGCGTGCCTGGAAAAAAGCCTTGCAAGCGGTTTATGTGTTAAAATTCGGGACGACACAGACATCCATGAGGGGGTGCTCCTATGCTGCGTAAGAGAGGAATCTGCCTTCCTGCGCTATTCGTCCTGTTCGCCTTGGCTGCGTCGGCTTACGCCGCCATGAGCGACTGGGATTTTTACAACCTGTGCGCGAACGGCGAGCCCGAGCAGATAGAGCAGGCTCTCGAGGAGGGGGCCAACGCCGCCTTCGGCGTGGAGCAGTTCGGCTGGACCGCTCTCATGAACGCCGCGAAGCACAACCCTCGCAAGGAAGTCATCCGGATACTGGTGAAAGCAGGCTCGGACGTGCACTCGGTCGACGCGCATGGGTGGACCGCCCTTATGCTGGCGATCCGATACAACCCGAACAACGAGGTCCCAAGGGAGCTTCTCAGGGCAGCGGGCGACGTATGGGCACAGACAGTGAACGTGATGAACGACGAGGGGTACACCGCGTTGATGTACGCCGCTCGCAACAAGGACGCGAAGATGATCGACGACCTGTACAAGGCAGGGGCCGTTGCCGTTATGAAGGACTACGAGGGGGCGTCCGCCCTGATGCACGGGGCGGAGGAGAATCCGGACCGCTTGGCCGTAGGACGGCTGTCCGACGCCAGCGCGCGACAGGCGGGCTTCGACGACCGGGCAAGGAGCCCGATGATGTGGGCAGCAGCAGGAAACCCCGATCCCGACGTCCTGTTGGCCCTTCTCGCCAAGGGTGGAAACATTTTCGCCAGGGACAAGGACTACGCCAGCCTGCTCATGCACGCCGCAGCTCGCAATCCGAACCCCGAGGTGATAAGGGCGATTCTGACGGCCAAGACTTTGGCCTGCCGCACCAATCCCCATGTCAGGGACAGCCACGGCAGAAACGCCCTCATGTACGCCGCTCGTTTCAACACGAACCCGGACGTGGCGACCCTTCTGCTCCAGGCGAATATCGATCCGAACTATCGCGATCCCGAGGGCCGCACGGCAATCTCGCTCGCCGCGGAGGAGAACGGCAACCCGGCGATCATAGCATCGCTCATCAGGTTCGGGGCGAAGACCGACATAAAGGACAAGGATGGAAGGGACGCGCTCATGTACGCCGCCGGCTTCAATGCCAACCCGGAGATGACCATGGCGGTGCTTCACTCGGGCGCAGACCTCAAACAGAAGGACAAGCAGGGAGCCACCGCGTTGATATACGCGGCCAGGTACTCCCGGAGTCCCGAGGTCATAAACGTCCTGCTGGACGCAGGGGCCGACCCCGGGGCGAAGGACAGGCAAGGCAAAAAGGCGCTTGACTATGCGGCGGCAAACCCCGAGATCAGGGGAACACAGGTGCATCGCCGTCTTTATCAAGTCTCGCGCTGATACGGGCGGAGTGCGATACAGCCGGATTACGACTGTTATATCTTTCTTTTCTCGCGTTCTCTGGTATAATCTGCGGGCTGATGGCGTGTCTCCGGTCATGTCGGAGTTCCCGTGGTCGAAAGTTTACGACAAAGTCCCCACTGGGGCGGATTTCATCAACAGGGAGGTTTTTTCACAATGGCAAAGGAGAAATTTGAGAGGACCAAGCCGCACATCAACATAGGCACGATAGGTCACATCGACCACGGCAAGACGACGCTCACCGCCGCTATCA
>MTBK01205975.1_pt1 | contig 50531 bp, 36 predicted proteins | sample 1535981 | NCBI WGS metagenome assembly MTBK01 (sample SAMN06109225, study PRJNA356200) | anaerobic digester metagenome | isolation source: biogas reactors fed with pig manure or primary and secondary sludge | place: Spain | collected 2016-06-30
TTCAACATGACGTTGGCTGTCCATCCGTATCCCTTATTTGTGTTGGTAAGCACAAACGCGTCTGTATCTGTATATCTATACTCTTCCGGATAAATATGACGCCTGTCGGGTCCGTTTAATTGAGTGAAACCGGCATTTTCTTTTATGTTCCAGTTCAACAGACGAACTCCGTTGATGGTCTTGTTGAAAATATACTCACCCGTGATGGAGAATGGAAACGATGTACGGAAATTATAATCCAATGCAATGGAAGTTTTCCAGATTTGAGGCATCCTAAAATTGGGGTCAATCCCATTAATCTGAGAAGGTTTCACACCGTCTTCCGGAGAAATGGTTTTGGGGAACTTCTTGGGATCCAGGCTGTGGAGCTTTTCAATCAACGCATCAACGTCTGTAAACATTTTTCCTTTGAAGGATTCCAGAAGAGGATCGGGATTGGCTACACCGGCACTGTATCTTGTAGAAACAGCCACAATGTTTTGTACCATTCCCGAGTTAGTGGGCATATTGGTGAAAAACACCAACGGCAGACGACCGGAGAACAATCCGGAACCTCCGCGGACTTTAAGGGTACGGTCACCAAGTACGTCCCACGTAAATCCTATTCTGGGAGAAACTTGGAGTTTTGGTTTGGGCCATTTTCCGGTATCCACACTCTTGCCATCATATTCTATTTCGTAAATCGCGTTATTCCGCATCAAATCCTTATTGTTGAATATGATCTCATCTAAACGAACACCGTAATTCAATTTGAAGTTATGGCCTATGCTCCACTCGTCTTGCAAGTACAGCCCAAACTGGTAAAAACGCACACGGGCCGCAGGATTTTGTTCACCATCATAGCCATAAGTCAAAGCCACCGTTTCCGGAGCCGCTCCCGACAGGAAATCATCCAAGCTATGGTAGCGGTAGTAACCCGTACCATTTCTCATATAAGAGTTGTCGGCCATTTGGTATTCAAAGCTGATTCCGGCCGTTACTTTGTGGTTGCCTTTATACCAGGTGATGTCGTCTTTTGCGTTTAGTACCGTGTTGTGAACCCCGTTGTTCCAGGTAAACAGTTCGTAACCTGCAGACATATAAGGCATAATGGCTTGGACAATCTGTCCGTTTTCTACTGAATATCCATCCAAAATATCGATAAACGGAAATTTGGTAGAACTGGATCCGCGGATGTCATCCAATTGCGAATACGTAATAAGCAGTTGGTTGGAAAGGTTGTCTCCTATACGGCTGTTCAAATCAGCAGAAACTGAATTCACAATATTGTCCATAGAATACATAGCATTGGCAAAAGCCATGGAGTATTGGCCCAGGCGGCTTTCCGTTGCGCGCTGAATACAGTTGGAAGAAGAGGCATTGGTATTTCTCCAGCCTCTGTTCAACGTGTAGTTGTAACGAATGGCCAAGTTGTGGTTCTGGCTGATGTTCCAGTCCAGTCGAGCTAATATTTTCATATTGCTTTCATTGGCAGGATAATTTGTGTAGGAACCCGCATCGTAATCGTACGTATTTTTCAGGAAATCAGAAACCTTCTTCATATCGGCTACCGTGGTACGTGAAATGTAAAGGTCTCTGTTTGCCACTCCGTCTACTGAAGGCCTCCAGCGGTTGACTACCGTGGGGGTTTCTGTATATTCAAAGTTCACAAAGAAGAACAATTTGTTCTTCTTAATGGGACCACCCAATGTAAATCCATAGGTAGTATTTCGGTCTATTTCTCTATCTGCCAATTCAACACCATTGACTCTATTCCCTCTCATGTTTTCATTGCGATGGTATGCATAAGCACTCCCCTTAAATGTGTTGGTCCCCGATTTTGTAATGGCGTTAACTCCACCGCCAATGAAATTGGTTTGACGCACATCAAAAGGAGCAATTACTACTTGAACTTCTTCAATAGCATCAATGGAAATAGGTGTTCCTCCACCGGGAAGGCTGGCACTCAAACCAAAGTTGTTATTGAAGTTGGCTCCGTCCACCGTAAAGTTGGAAGAACGGCCGTCCCCACCGGAAAAGCTCATGCCACTACCTCCGTAAGGAGACAATTTGGCAATATCAGTTATAGTCCTATTTAAGGTAGGCAGTTTTTGAATATCCCGGTTTGAAATGTTCGTGGAAGAACCAAATTTTTCACCGGCAAATGCAGAAGAGGCAGAGGCTACAATCACAATATCATCCAGTTTGAAGGCCTCTTCCTTCAGCTCAACGCTCAAGTTGTACTGATCCCCCAACTGAAGCGTAACGTCAGTAAAACTCATGGTCTGAAAGCCTATGAAAGATACTTCTACTTCGTAGGGTCCTCCGGGACGCATCCCTTGAATGGCATAGCGGCCGTCGTTATTAGTGACAGCTGCATATTTGGTTCCGGACGGTACGTGAGTAGCAACCAGAGTGACCCCGGCTACTGCAGCTCCTGCGTCGTCGGTAATTCTTCCACCCAGAGACGAAGTAGTGATCTGGGCGTAAGCTCCCGTACTCAGGAACACGAATGTCACAAAAGCGAAAAAACATTGAACAATTTTTTTCATAAAAACTCTATTTAGGTTATTAATCTATTTCAAAAGTCGTTGTAAAAAAACCAATGGCATTATACCGATTTGTCTGGTATACATCATTATTCAGTACTTTCTTTGGATTAACAAAAATAGATATTATCAACGGCAAAGACAGCCATTTCCCGTTTCTGTTATCAACAAAAACCGGCTTTTTTTGAACATTTTACCCGACAGCCTTTTTTTCATACCTTTGTCTCTCGTAAAAAATCAGTTTTATGAATGTTTTATTTTCATCAGAATCCGTTTCTGAAGGGCACCCCGATAAAATTGCAGATCAAATTGCAGATGCCATTTTAGATGAATTTTTAAAAAAAGACCCCGAGTCAAAAGTAGCTTGTGAAGTTTTTGTCACCACCGGACTGGTTGTGGTGGGAGGCGAAGTCCGTTCCAACGCATGGGTAGACATTCAGCAAGTAGTAAGAGAAGTTATTGCAGATATTGGTTATACCCGTGCCGAGTACAAGTTTGAAGCCCATTCCTGTGGTATTATCTCTTTGATTGAAAGCCAATCACCCGATATTTTTCAGGGAGTAGTAAAAAACAACCCGGACGAGCAAGGAGCCGGAGATCAGGGAATGATGTTTGGATATGCATGTAGAGAAACAGAAGAATATATGCCCCTGCCTATTGTTCTTGCTCACGTTGCATTGATGGAACTGGCTGCCATTCGTAAAGAAGGCAAACAGATGACCTACCTGAGACCCGACTCAAAGTGTCAATTTACCGTAGAATACAACCTTCAAAAAGAAGCACAGCGCATAGACACATTGGTGGTTTCTACTCAGCACGACCCGTTTCCCTCCGATTTAGAAATGCAAGAAAGAATATCGGAAGACATCCGCAACATCTTACTTCCCCGTATTATTGATAAGGTACACCCCTCGCGAAAACATCTTTTTAACCACAACATGAGGTTGCTTGTAAACCCCACCGGAAAATTTGTTATTGGCGGACCTCATGGCGATACGGGCCTGACCGGACGTAAAATTATAGTAGATACGTACGGAGGCCGAGGCGCTCACGGTGGCGGTGCGTTTTCCGGCAAAGACCCCAGCAAGGTAGACCGCTCTGCCAGTTATGCGGCCAGGCATATTGCTAAGAATCTGGTAGCCGCCGGAATAGCAGATGAGGTGCTGGTACAGTTAGCTTATGCCATAGGAGTATCGCGTCCGGTAAGTGTATTTATAGATACACACGGAACGTCGCACGTAAAAAAATCAGATGCGGAAATTGCACAAGTGATAACGGAACTTTTTGACTTGCGTCCTGCCAAGATCATTGAAAGGTTTTCGTTAAAACAACCTATATATAAAGCCACTTCCAATTACGGTCATTTTGGAAGAGACCCTTATATAAAAGACGGTATAGAGTATTTTGCCTGGGAAAAACTGGATTACACAGACACACTAAAAGAAGCCTTGTTTTAATCCAGCGCAAAAACTTTCCAGGTATTGCCCTCTTTGCGCAAGCTTATAACTGAGTTGCCGGGCTCCGGTAAGCGTGAAAAGGCTACACGATACGGCAAGCGGATGGTGTCTGACGTGATTGTATTGGGTTTTTCTACCGTTATTTCCAAGGTAGATAAGTACCGGGTTACTTCCTTGTATTCTTCTTCCGTTAAAGAATCCAGAATGGCTTGCGTTTTATCAAGAATATCGTACAGCTCGGGCCCGGCATATTCACGGGCTTCCCTGTATTGGGAAGAAAAAAATGCCTGAAGGAAGTCCTCGGCAACGTCTGCCGGATCTTGCGGCGTATTGCAAGAAATAACAAGAGACAGAGTACCTACTATAAATAATATCTTTTTCATGGCATGGAATGTTATGATGTTATTCTAAATATACCAATGTAATTCCGGCACCACCGCACTCTACGTGTTCGTCTTCGAATGATTTTACGCCCGGAGCTACTCTTAAGTAGTTTCTAACTTCCATACGTAGGGCACCGGTGCCTGTTCCGTGCAAAATAGACACTTTATTAACTCCTACAACCAGGGCATCATCTAAAAAACGCATCACTTCTTCCAAAGCTTCTCCGGCCCTCAGCCCACGCACATCCAGATGCGGTGAAAAATTCAGTCGTTCCTTGGAAAAACGATGTTCAGCAGCCGGGGCAACCGGGCGGCCGGCCCGCAGGCCGGCTTTGTACTCATTAGCCGATATACGTTCTAACTTGGAACTGTCTATTTGTGTTACCATCTGTCCAAAACCAACGTGTACTTTATTGTCTTTCATGCGCAGTATTTCTCCCGTTATAAGTCCGTCTTTCGTTTTCACCTTGTCCCCTATCTGCAGCGGACTTTCCTTTTTTTCCTGCTGTTTCAACGTTTTGGCCGGAGCTGTTTTTTGCTTCTTCTTGGCCCGGGCTTCTTTCCTTTTGCGCAACTGTTCCATTTTTTGCGCTATTTTCAGATCTTCTGCATCGGAAGCTTTCTTCTCAAGCCATTCTTTATGCTCCTGCAACGCATCCCTGGTGGCTTTCGTTTTCTCTTTTTCAGCTTGCGCTTCCTTGATTTCTTTGATGGTCTGCTCTATTTTACGGTTGGCTGTTTCTACAATAACAAGGGCCTCTTTTCTCGCCTCTTCCAGCATTTTTTTGCGCAGGGAACGAATTTCCTGCAATTCCGATTGGTACCGGTCTGTAATGGTATCCAATGCCTTGCCCTTTTGAGTGATATGAACTACTTTTTCTTCCCATCTCCTACGGTTGCGAGCTATGTTACGTAAATACCTTTCTGTTTCTACAAAATCGCTGCCCGCTTTCTCCTGTGCCTTTTGAATAAGTGCTTCCGGCAATCCCATATTCCTGGCCAGTTCAAAGGCAAACGAATTGCCCGGCACACCGGTCTCTAATTTAAAGAGCGGCTGCATGCGTTCTACATCAAATTGCATGGCTCCGTTGAGTACCCCCTGGCTGGAAGTGGCAAAAAATTTCAGGTTGGTATAGTGGGTAGTGATCAAACCAAAACAACCGCGCTGTTCCCATTGCTCTAACAGGGTTTCTGCGATGGCGCCACCGGCCGTAGGCTCTGTACCCGTGCCAAATTCATCTATGAGAATGAGCGATTGGTCATCTGCTTTTGTTAAGATTTCTTTCATACTTAACAGATGAGAACTGTATGTACTCAAGTCATTATCCAGTGATTGCTCATCCCCTATATCTAAGAAGAGGGATTCAAAAACATACAGCTCCGAGGTTTCCGTCGCCGGAATAAGCATGCCGCATTGGAACATATATTGAAGGAGTCCCACCGTTTTTAAACAGACAGACTTTCCTCCGGCGTTAGGTCCGGAAATGAGCAAAATCCGTTTGGTTCCTCCCAGCCTGAGGGTTAAAGGCACTATTTTTTTTCCTTCCCTTTCCAATGCTTTTTCCAGTAAAGGATGGCGGGCCTTTTGGAGAAAAATTCCCGGCTCACGATTTATGATCGGCTTCCCAGCCTTCATAGACAACGCCAGGCGGGCTTTGGCCCGCAGCCAGTCTATGGTAGATATAAAGTATGCTTGTCCTATCAGCTCGGGCAGGTAAGGCCTTAGAAAAGCAGCAAACTCTTGCAATATTCTTGTGATTTCTCTTTGCTCTGCAAATCCTAATTCACGTATTTCGTTGTTCAGGTTTACCACTTCTGCCGGTTCAATAAAAACCGTTTTTCCCGTAGCAGACTCGTCGTATATGTATCCATGAACTTTCTTTTTGTAGGCAGCAGGAACAGGAATAAGCATGCGCCCGTCACGCACAGATATTTGAGCGTCGGGCTCGGCAAATCCCTGTTCGCATGTTTGCTGCAAAATGTCTTGTATCCTCCGCCCTACTTGCTGCTCTTTTTTTCTGCGTGAACTTCTTATTTGCGCCAATTCAGGAGAGGCTTTGTCTCTGATTTCTCCTGTTTTATCTAACAACCCGTCAAGCCGCTCTGCCACAACAGGAAAGAAGGCAACAGGTTTGCATAATTCTTTCAAAGCCGGATACGCTTCTTCCTTAGTTTTTTCAAAAAAGCGCAGCAGGGCACGTACCGTTTCTGTAGCCGTTTGCAGCTGTACAAGTTCCGGAACATTGGGACAGAATGACGGATGGGATTCCATTTGTTGCAAGAATACAAGCGTATCTGCATAGCCACTTTCCGGGAACTGAGACTCTAACATACAGATTTCAAGCATCTCTGCAGTACGCTCCAGTTCTTGTTCCAACAACACCGCATTTGTACAGTACTTCATAGTCTGGGCCCGCTCTTTACCTGCCTTACTCAAGCAAAGTTCGGCCAACCTATGGCGTATTCTGTCAAAGCCTATTTTTTGTTCAAATTGGGCCGGATAAATCATTACGACTTTGTTTATTCATGAAAAGCGTTCTCTATGTCAAAACGCAATTCTGCCACACCGCTTAACGTTTTTATGACTCCGTCCTGCATGGTGGCAATAGCCCCGGTTTCTTCTGAAATAACAATAATAAATGCATCTGTTTGCTCACTCAATCCGGCTCCGGCCCGGTGCCTCATTCCAAAGTAGGGAGGAATCCCCTGACTTTCAGACATGGGGAAAGTGCAACGAGCGGCCTGAATACGGCCCCCGGAAATAACCATGCCTCCATCGTGGAGCGGACTGTTTTTAAAAAACACATTTTCAATCAAACGTCTGTGTACCCGGGCATCTACCCTGTCGCCTGTTTCTTCAATAAAAGCCAAAGAGGCAAAACGTTCTATAGCAATAAGGGCTCCTGTTTTACGATCAGACATTCGGCTGCAAGCGTGTACTATTTCTTCTATATCTTGTTTTGTTACTATTTCTTGCCCCGGTTTAAACATAGCGTTGAACAATTCTTTTCGTTTTCCTTCGCCTGTATATCTGGATCCCAGTTGCAATAAAAAGCGCCTTATTTCTTGTTGAAACACAACTATGAGTGCAAGCACCCCTACACTAATGACTTTATCTAAAATAGTGGTCAGCAACTGCATGTGGAGAGCCTTAACTATCAGCCAAATAAAGTAAACAAAAAGAATTCCTATAAAGATGTTGACTGCTGCCGTACCCCTAATGATTTTATACACCTGAAAAATAAGGATACCTACCAGCAAAATATCAAGGATATCTATGATATGTAAGCGCAAAAAATCGGGCATGGCATGCAAATATACGTTTTTATTCTACATACGCCAGCGATGCAAACGCAAGCGTCACCCGAGGATTTTTATCACGGAGCGCCCCGGCACAACTTTCCATGGTAGCTCCCGTTGTGATTACATCGTCTACCAATATAATTTCATCATAAGGGAGGTGCTTTGCCAGAAAAGCACCTTTCATGTTTTCCTGCCTGGCTTGTTTATCAAAAACCGTTTGGCTCCTTTTTTCTGTTACTCTGGCTACGGCCGTAACGTCTACCGGCCATCCGGTGGCTGCAGACAAGCCGGCAGCCAACCATTCAGCTTGGTTGTATCCTCTTTTTCTACGCTTGACAGAAGACATGGGCACAGGAATCAAAACAGGACTGGTCCCTTCTTTACAGAAACAACGGGTTCCATAATAATGAATCAACTCTTTTCCAAAAAGCCGCCCCATATACAACCCTATTTCACTTATGCCATTGTATTTGAACATATGTAATAATTTACGGTAAGGGCTTGTTTCTCTAAAAAAAAGAAAAGCAGCGGCACCTGCCAGATTAGGAAACGATGCAAAGGAAGTATAAAGCGGGTTGTCCAAGAGTTGCCAATGGTATGTTTTTGGCATGTCGTAGAAACAAGGCAAACACAGGGTATTTTCTTGCAGAATCAATTCTTTCCCACATACTGCACATACCGCGGGGTAACACAACCTGCCTATACTCATTACCATGCTCAAATTTATGAATTATTTCTATATTTGTTTTTCTTAAGTCGCAAAAATGAAACGTTTTTTATTTGTATTTCCTTTTGTTTTTATACTCTTCTGGACAGGCTGCATACCACAGGATGCACCGGGGAACACTGAACTCAAGTATTTTAAAGAAGAGATAGGTTCTTTTGACTTTAGCCTTAAAGAAGGACTTTTAGAGCTATTGGCAGAAATAGGCGTAGAAGAAACAGACCCTACTATAAGTAAAGTAATAGCGTTCCTCGATAATATCCTAAGTACTCAAATGCGGGTTGTGGCTATTTCTTATAATACTTACGATCCTTTTGGAAACCCTGTTTTAGGCACAGGGGCGTTTGTATATCCGCTGGATTTACAGGTAAGAGGTATTATTGAGGTACCTCCCATAGCCGATCTGGACCAAGAAACAAGTCCATCCATAGTCACACAAAAAGGAAGGTTCTACGTAGAGGCTTTCCCCTCTTTGCTGAAATTCATCACCATCACACCGGACATGCTGGGAGTCAACTATACGCGCCATATGCCAAGGCCTTATTTGCATGACGCCAATAGCGGATTGGTTGCCTACCATATGCGTAAGGCCGTAGAAGAATATTTACTGGAAAAAGAAAACTACCAACTGGGCAACAAAAGTATGGTTATGGGGTATTCATTGGGAGGTCCTTCCTCTTTATCCATAGCCAAATACTACACCACAAATCCCACAGGCGTTCTAGTAGATAAAGTGTTTACCGGAGGAGGAGCTTACGACGGACTGGAAGCATTTAAAGCGTATGCCCGCACAGAAAAAAACGACTACATGGCCATCCCGTGGATTATCATTACCATGGACTACTACTACCAACTGGGATTGGATCACAGTAAAATCTTTGCCAACGGAATGGAGAACCCGGTGAATTCACCCGACCCGGCCCAAGGTGGTGATGGATATGCCTATTGGTTTGACGGCACACACGGATCGGGTAGCCTACACAGACGCTGGGGCAGCGATTTGAGAAATTATATGCATGAAGACTTTTTCTCAGATGAGCTGAAGGGAGAGTTCGTAAAACTGGAAGCCTGTATGAAAGAAAACTCATTGGTTCGCAGTTGGACCCCGGACCCCCTGCTTGACATCCATCTGCTACACAGCAGCGAAGACAACTTAGTACCTGTAGAATGTGCCGATTATTTGTATGAAACATTCAAAGAAAAAGGTTGCTCCGTTCATTACGTTCGCACGACAGGAGACCATTACGACGCCGGCAATGAGTTTGTAATGACATCTTTATTATACCTGCTTTTAAAATAAGCATGTCAAAAAGTAAAATATATGATAAACTAACAGTGCGCTGTATGTGGCTGTTTCTTGCTGCCCTTGCATTCATATGTAGCTATTGTACACCGCAGGATACGATTGTTGATGAACCCGTATATTTTGTGGAGGAACTGGCCACGATAGATTATACCTTTGAGGAAGGGCTGCGGGCCATGTTGAGAGAGTCTGCCATAGAAATCACAGACCCTATTTTAAACAAAATCATCAAATTCACAGACGATGTCATGAATTTGAAAATTCGTTTTGTGACTATTTCCTACAACACGTATGATCCATTTGGGAATCCGGTTTTGGGTACGGGAGTGTTCGGTTATCCACTAGACTTAAAGGTGAAAGGCGTAGTTGAGGTGCCTCCCCTTGCAGACCTGGACCAGTTTACAAGCCCGTCCCTTATCGCAGAAAGAGGAGGCTTCTATTCTGAAGGGTATCCCACTTTGCTCAGGTACATCACCATCACACCCGATATGCTAGGGGTACGTTATACCCGCCATATGCCCAGACCCTATTTGCATCTTGTCAGCAACGGAATGGTTGCTTACCACATGCGAAAAGCCGTGGAAGAGTATTTGTGGGAAAAAGAACAGTACAAATTGAGCAACAAAAGCACGCTTCTGGGCTATTCCCTTAGTGGATCCTCTTCCATGGCTGTAGCCAAATATTATATGGAAAATCCCATAGGCATACGTGTAGATAAAATATATACAGGCGGGGGAGTTTACGATGGGCTGGCGGCATTTAAAGCCTTTGCCCGTTCAGAGAAAAGCGATTATCTGGCTATTCCCTGGATCATTCTTACCATGGATTATTACCACCAATTGGGATTGGACTACAGTAAAATTTTTACCAATGGAATGGAAAATCCTGTAAACTCTCCCAATCCGGAAGAAGGCGGGGACGGATACGCCTACTGGTTTAACGGGGACCATTGGTCCTTTAGTTTGTATGACCGTTGGGGCAGCGATTTGAGAAACTACATGCACGAGGATTTTTTCTCAGATGAACCAAAAGGTGAGTTTGCAAAGCTGACAGATTGTATGAAGGAAAACTCTTTGGCCCTCAACTGGACCCCAAGCCCTCTGCTTGACATCCATCTGATACACACCGGTGAAGACATGTACGTTCCCGTAGAATGTGCCGATCTTCTTTACAAAACATATAAGGAAAAAGGGTGCTCCATACAATATGTAAGAACTACCGGAACCCATCACGACGCAGCCTTCGAATTGATCATAACATCCCTGCTGTACTTGTTGTTAAAATAATAAGATATGCAAAGACACTACGTGTGCCTACTACTTGTTATCGTTTCTTTTTTATGGATCAGTTGCTCTCCGCAGGATGCGCCGGTGGATGAGCCCAAATATTTTGTAGAAGAACTAGCCATCCTGGATCTGACCCTTAAAGATTGGCTGAACGATATGCTGGCTGACTTTGGAGACGAAATGGATGAACTGGAGGTAGATGATATCATAGATTTTATAGACAGGGTGCTTAGTCCTAAGTTGCGCATTGTGGCCATTTCTTATAATACCCGGGATCATTTCGGGAATCCTGTATTAGGAACGGGTTGCTTTGTATACCCGTTGGAATTAAAACCCAAAGGTGTGGTAGAAATGACCCCCATAGGAGATCTGGACCAGGAAACCAGCCCAACCCTTGTCGTAGAAAAAGGAAATTTTTACATAGAGTCTTTCCCTTCATTATTCAATTACATCACCATAACACCCGATATGCTGGGTGTCAGGTACACACGCCACATGCCCCGCCCTGTCATGCTAGACCACAATTCCGGACTGGTAGCTTACCACATGCGTAAAGCGGTAGAAGAATACCTGCTTATAAAAGAAAACTACAGGATGAGCAACCGCAGCATCATCATAGGCTACTCGCATGGAGGCCCCACAGCATTGTCCCTGGCCAAATACTATTCACAAAATCCCACAGGCATTAAAATAGATATGGTATATACCGGCGGTGGTCCCTACGACGGAATAGAAGCCTTTAAAGCATTTGCCCGTACAGAAAGAAATGATTATCCGGCCATCCCATGGATTCCTATTTCCATGAATTATTACTACCAATTAGATCTTGATTTTAGCAAAATATTCACCAATGGAATGGAAAATCCGATAGATTCTCCGGACCCGCTGGAAGGCGGCGACGGATACGCATACTGGTTTAACGGTGCACACTGGTCGAGCAAATTGCGTAACCGCTGGGGTAACGATTTGAGGTATTACATGCACCCCGATTTCTTTTCTGGACAACTAAAAGGTGAATTTTTGAAAATGCAGGAATGTTTAGAAGAAAATTCTATTGCCCTCAACTGGACACCCCCTCCGTTACTGGAAATTCACTTGCTGCACGGTAGTGAAGACACGTTCGTTCCCGTAGAATGTTCTGATTTTCTTTATAAAACATATAAGGAAAAAGGGTGTTCCATTCAGTACGAACGCATCACCGGAAACCACCACGAAGCCGGTTTTGAATTTATAAAAAAGGCTGCGTTGTATCTATTGTTAAAATAATCAGGATATGCAAAGACACCACGTGTTCCGACTCCTTGTTATCGTTTCCTTTTTATGGATCGGTTGTTCTCCGCAAGATGCGCCTAAAGAAGAACCCAAATACTTTGTAGAAGAACTGGCCACTCTGGATTTGACCCTTAAAGATTGGTTGAAAGATATGTTGAAGGAGTTTGGAAAAAACGTGCCAAATCTTGATGTAGATGATATCATCGATCTTATTGACAGAGTCCTCAGCCCCAAAATGCGCATTGTCGCTATCTCGTACAATACCCGGGATCATTTTGGAAATCCTGTATTGGGAACAGGCTGCTTCGTTTACCCGTTGGATTTAAAGCCCAGGGGTGTAGTAGAAATGTCCACTATTGGAAACCTGGACCAGGAAACCTGTCCAACTACCGATGTGCAAAAGGGTATCTTTTATATGGAATCTTTTCCTTCCATATTCAATTACATCACCATTACTCCCGATATGTTGGGCGTACTGTACACACGCCATTTACCTCGTCCTATTTTATTAGATCACAATTCCGGACTGGTAAGTTACCACATGCGTAAAGCTGTGGAAGAATACCTGCTGGAAAAAGAAAACTACCGGATGAGCAACCGCAGCATCATCATGGGGTATTCACAAGGAGGGCCGGCGGCGCTATCTGTCGCCAAATACTATATGGAAAACCCTACAAGTGTTCAGGTGGATATGGTATATACCGGCGGTGGTGCCTACGACGGCATGGAAGCTTTAAAAGCACTTGCCCGTACAGAAAGAAATGATTACCTGGCCATTCCCTGGATCCCCATTTCCATGAATTACTATTATCAATTAGATCTTGATTTTAGCAAAATATTCACCAACGGGATGGAAAATCCGGTAGATTCTCCGGAGCCGCTGGAGGGTGGCGACGGATACGCCTACTGGTTTAACGGCACGCACCGGTCCAGCCAATTGCGTAACCGCTGGGGTACCGATTTAAGGAATTATATGCACCCGGATTTCTTTTCCGATCAATCCAAGGGTGAGTTTTTGAAAATGCAGGCAAGTCTGGAAGAAAATTCCCTTGTCCTCAACTGGACACCCCCTCCGTTCCTGGAAATTTACCTGCTACACAGCAGTGAAGATACGTTTGTTCCTGTAGAATGTTCCGATTTTCTATACAAAAAATACAAGGAAAAAGGCTGCTCCATTCAATATGAGCGCATTACCGGAAACCACCACGAAGGCGGTTTTGAATTTATAAAAAAAGCCGCTGCGTATTTATTAATCAAATAGCCTCACATAATTTTTAAAAGATTTATATATTTACTTGATTTATCTTTCATTCCTATGTTGAGAAGATTCTTTAGTTCAAGCATTATTATTTTGCTTCTCATCTTTTTCAGGGGGTGTATGCCCCATGAAAAACCGGACACCACTGAGCCTCAATTCCTTGTAGAAGAGCTTGTTGTGTGGGATTTTACGGTAGAATACGCCATAGAGTCTCTCCCAGAAGTGGTGGCCGAGCTAAACTTTGCCCTTCCGGAAGGTTCTATAGACGGAGCCAAGCAGTTCTTTAAAGGAAGCCTCCAAAAAGAAATCAGGGGTGTAGCCCTCTCTTATAACACCATTGACCCTTTTGGGGACCCGGTTTTGGCTACCGGTGCATTTTTTTATCCCAAGGATATGAAACCAAGAGGGATTGTAGAGATACCTCCTATAGCACAAATGAATGACAGCCAAGCACCTTCATTGTACGTGGAACGAAAAAAATTTGCTCTTGAAAGTCTGCCCTCTTTACTCAGCTATATTACCATTAGCCCGGATTTTGTAGGTGTACACTATACAGAACATTGGCCACGACCTTATTTGTTGGACGAAAATGCAGGATATGTGGCGTTCCATTTCAGAAAAGCCGTGGAAGAATATTTGTTGATTCATGAAAACTATCGGTTGTCCAATAAAAGCACCATTATGGGGTACTCCCTGGGAGGAGGTACAGCCATGGCCATGGCAGCCCACTACGGCAAACACAATACTGGCATCAAAGTAGATAAGGTCTATACAGGTGGCGGAGTGTATGACGGACTGGAAGCATTCAGAGCATATGCAAGAAAAGAAAAGAATGATTACCAATCCATCCCAATGGTTATTATTGGTCTGAACGTGTTTTACAACTTAAATCTGGATTACACCAAATTGTTTATTAACGGAATGGAAAATCCGGTAAATTCCCCCGATCCGGAAGAAGGAGGAGACGGCTACGCTTGGTGGTTCAGTGGCAAAAGAAGCCTTGAAAGCATATACAGACGCTGGGGTAGCAATTTAAGGGATTATATGCATCCTGATTTCTTTTCCGATGAATTACAAGGGGAATTTTTGAAACTCAAAGAACCCCTAGAGCAAAACTCCATTGTGTATAACAATTGGAATCCGGGTATTTCTACAGAAATACACCTGATTCACTCCAAAGATGATAATTTAATTCCGGTAGAATGTGCTGACCTTCTTTACAAAGAATATAAAAAGAAGGGGTATCCCATTACATATACACGTACTACAGGGAACCACTACGATGCCGGATTTCATTTTGTATTAACAGCTGCTTTATATTTACTAATTAAATAAAAAACTATGACAAGACTTACAGCTGATCCCCATTGGATTTGGAAAATGTTCGCTATTATGGGGCCGCTATTTACCCTCATAGGCCATCTTTGGTATGCATGGGGGTTCGAAATTATTTCCCGTATAGTGGGATGGATTTTATAATACCCTTATTAAAAACAATTATGGAAACTGTATATACATTTCTTGCCTTATTGGGAATGATGATGTCTTTACTGGCATCCATTTTCCTAATTCTGTTCTAACCCATTTATAAATAACAATATGGTAATACATTGGAATTTGATTTTTAAAATACTAGGTATGGTGGGCCCCCTACTTACCTTGATTAGTCTCATTCTTTTGGTTTGGGCTTAATACAATACAACTATTGATATGGATTTGATTTCTAAAATACTCGTTATCATAGGCTTCATCATGTCTTTTTTAGCCTTGGTATTTTTAGGCTTTTAATTAGTATGAATCTTTTAAACACTGTGAAGAAAGTATTGTTTATAGGTACTTTCTTTACAACCCTCCTTTTTACGGGGAGTGGATGTACACCTCATGATAATACCCGGGAAGAAACTTCCGAGTATCTGATAGAGGTCCTTGACATTTGGGAGTTTACTACAGGTTTTGCTTTTGACACTGTACTGAATCTCATAGGCGATTTTGGAGGTGCTCTTTCTGCAGAGGTGAAAGAGAAAGTCACAGCTGTTTTTGACAAAAAGCTCAGCAAAATCATCTATGGCGTAGCCATATCGTACAATACCTTAGATCCTTTTGGAAACCCGGTCGTTGCTACCGGTGTTTTCTTTTATCCAAAAGACCTGAAAGTAAAAGGCGTACTGGAAATCCCTCCCATTGCCAATATGCACAAAGCCGATGTAGCCTCTTTATATATTAAAGACAGGCAGCTGGCTCTGGAAAGCATGCCCTGTATGATGGGTTATATTACACTAAACCCCGATTTTATTGGTGTGCGTTATACAGAAAGTTGGCCGCGCCCCTACCTTCTGGCAGAAAACGCGGGATTGGCTGCATATCATTTCAGAAAGGCAGTAGCTGAATACCTCCTGCAAGAAGAACGGTTCCGTTTGCCTAACCGCAGTACCCTGGTAGGTTATTCCTTGGGAGGAAGTACTTCTTTGGCCATAGCCGCTTATTACGAACGCAATAATACAGGCATTACAGTAGACCAAATATATACCGGAGGCGGAGTCTATGACGGATTAGAAGCATTTCAAGCATATAGACGTACAGAAAGAAGTGAATACCAAGCCATCCCTCAAGTCATTATGGCTATAAACCATTACTATGATTTGAATCTGGATTTCACAAAAATTTTTATAAACGGCATGGAGAATTCGGAAATGAATCCCAATCCGGAAGAAGGAGGTGACGGCTATGCCTGGTGGTTTAGCGGACAACAAGACATGAATGCCATTCATTGGCGCTGGGGCAGTGATTTGAGGACGTATATGCATCCCGACTTTTTCTCTGAAGAGTTGAAAGGCGAATTTAAGAAGCTCAAAGCCCCACTGGAGTGTAACTCCATAGCATTAAGTGACTGGGCGCCAAGTCCGTTTACAGAAGTATACCTGACTCATTCAAAAGAAGATAATTTCATCCCTGTAGAAGGGGCAGACCTTTTATACAAAGAGTACAAAAAGAAAGGTTGCTCTATTTTTTATAACCGCACCACAGGCACCCACGGAGATGCAGCATTGGAATTTATCCTATCGGGCCTGCTTTATTTAATGATACGATGAACCAATATTTCAGAGAAGTTCTAAAAGAAGATGATTTTACCATCAAAGACGTTTTTGTAGAAGTAAAAAAAGATTTCCCTGACCTAAAACTAGCTAAAGTTGAGCCTGTGATGACTAACTTATTCAGAATGAAAGTTCGCATCACGGCCATTTCATACCATACGATTACTCCCAACGGAGATCCGGTGGTTTCGTCGGGGATCATCATGCGTCCCATCAATAGAAAACCCAGAGGAGTATTGCACTTTCTACCTTCAGCAAACATAGATAAGTTTGGATCGGGAGGCGATGTATTGCTCATTTTTGAAGGCGTACTGTCTTTTCTGGGATACATTGTCATCATTCCCGATTTACTGGGAAACGGCATTACAAAAGATACAGAAGAGTACCCTTTCCTACTGGCAGAGAATACGGGACGCGTTGCGTATGATATGCACAGAGCAGCCCTTGAGTATTTTCCTGCCATTTTAGGGTATCCCATGCAAAAGCACATTTCTGTAGGAGGGTATTCTATGGGCGGATCGGGTGCGTTGGCTTTGGTCCGCCATATTGAACAGGAAAACCCATCCGATATTATTGTAGACAAAGCCATTATTGGAGGAGGCATTTACGATCTGCTCACAGCTTTTGAAGAATTTGCAAGAACCGAGTATGCAGAATATCCGGCCGCTCCCGGCGTTTTTAAAGCCTATGATTATTGGTACAAATTAAATTTAGATTACTCAAAAGTATTTCAAGGTCCTTTGCTGGAAAACATGGGGCACTGGCTTAACAGAACGCATACCAGAGACCAGTTGGCAGAGTGGATAGGAAGGGATATGCGTAAATACATGCATCCCGATTTTTTTAAGCCGGAAAGAAATGAAGAACTCAATAAACTGTGGGAAAAGCTCACGGAAAATTCGCTCGTTGATAATTGGACCCCAAAAACAGACATACGTTTTGCTCATGCCTCGGATGATTTATCGGTTCCTGTAAAGGTAGCTTCCTATACGTATGAACAATTCAGAAAAAAAGGAGCGCGCGTTCGCATGAGGTACGGAAAAGGAGGGCATTATGAATTTGGAAAATGGTTTTTCCTGCGTATGGCCTTCCATTTGGTAGTGAAACGACTGGCCATTTGGACACGCAATTAATAAAACCTGCCAAATCTTCCCTTTTTCTTATCTTGGCATACTATTCGCTTCTTTTAGTCTGTTTCTAACCTAAATAGACATGAAGAAGTTTGTTTGTGCTTTTTTCTTGCTGGTTAGTCTTTCAGCAGGACCCGGTAAGCCTTTGCATGCCCGGGAGATCATGGCAGAGCAAGACACCTTATACGTAAATCTGGAAACGGCTCTGGAGATAGCCTTGTCTGAAAATCCGGTAATAAAAATTGCTGACCGCAGCATTGAACGAGCCGTATATGTAGCCAAAGAGACGCGCTCCGGGTTGTGGCCGGGTATTTCGGCCAGCGGTGCTTACAGTCGCACACTCAAAAAACAAGTGATGGTGATGGACTTTGGAGGGCAGTCTATGGAAATTGCCGTTGGAACAGACAACAACTGGATGGGGGGCATATCCCTATCCCTGCCTTTAATAGCACCTGCTTTATGGAAAACAGTACAACTTTCCGCTTTGGAAATAGATATGGCTGTGGAAAAAGCCCGTTCAAGCAAACTGGCCATGATAAGCGCTGTAAAACAAACGTTCTATTCGCACCTGCTTGCCAAAGATTCTTATGGCGTACTTCGCAAAAATTACGATAACGTAGCCTTAAATACAAAAACAGTCTCGGATAAATACGACCAGGGAATGGCCAGTGAATTCGATAAATTAAGAGCAGAAGTAGCCCTAAAAAATCAACGCCCGGGCCTTATGGCTGCAGAAACAGCCGTAGAGTTGTCTTCTATGCAATTAAAAGCACTTATGGGGCTGGATATTGAATACCCCGTTATTTTTGAAGGTTCTTTAGCGTATTTTGAACAGGAAGTTACCCCACAAGGGCTCATGCCTACACAGCGCTTATCTACAGAGGATAACCCGGAACTGGCCCAACTTGGAATACAGAAAAAGCAGTTGCAAATGGCATTACAAGCTACCAAAGCCTCTTACCTGCCCACGTTGAGTTTGAGCTCAAACCTTCAATATTCCTCTATGAACAACAACTTTAAATTCTCTACCTATAATTGGTTCCCATACTCTACAGCCGCCCTGGCTTTACACGTTCCCATTTTTAGCGGAATGAAAAGGCAACAGCAAGTAAAACAAAGCAGGTTGGATATGAAAAGCTTGGAAGACAGCCGTATCCAGACAGAAAGAACGCTTCGGCTGAATATGAACCATTGTTTGAATCAGATGAGCAATGCTGTAGAAGAACTGGCCTCTAATAAAGAAAACATGACCATGGCAGAAAAAGCCTATTCCATAAGCCGCAAACAATTTGAGGTTGGGCTAGGTACCTGGCTGGATTTGAGCGCCTCTGAGCTTGCTCTTACACAAGCCCGTCTGGCCTATCACCAATCCATATACAACTATTTATATTACCTGGCAGAGTTGGAAAACTTGCTGGGAGTGAATCATTATCAAAATCATTAATATACAATCTATGAAGACGTACAGGTTAATTCCCCTGATAGCAGCCTTTAGTATCCTTTCCGGATGTGGCTTTTCTTCTGCCAAGCAACAAGAACCTGCCGAAGAAGCATTGAAGGTAAACGTTTCTGAAGTTATAGAAGAAATTATTCCACAAATTCAAGATTTTTCGGCCACGGTACAAGCCAACGTAACCAATAACATAGCTCCGCAACTGGCAGCTAGGATTCAAAAGATTTACGTAGAAGTGGGTGACTTTGTATCTAAAGGACAGAAACTGGTACAAATGGATGACAACAGCCTGGAACAAATCCGCACCCAGCTGGACAATATGGAATTGTCTTTTGAACGTATTGACCAATTGTACCAAGTAGGCGGTGTTTCACGTGCAGAATGGGATGCACAAAAGGCCGGGCTGGATGTGTTGAGGACACAGTATGCCAATTTGTCGGAAAACACACAGTTGCTCAGTCCCGTAAACGGGGTAGTTACTGCGCGGAATTACGACAGCGGAGATTTGTTTGGCATGAATATGCCCCTGCTTGTAGTAGAACAAATAGTACCTGTAAAACTTCAAATTCACGTTTCTGAATCTTTCTTCACAAAAATTCATAAGGGAATGGATGTTGATATAAAATTAGATGTCTATCCCCAGGAAGTATTTAAAGGAAAAGTCTCTATAGTGTACCCCACTGTAACGGCTGCCACCAGAACGTTCCCGGTAGAAATAACCATTCCCAATGCAGACAAAAAAGTGAGGCCCGGCATGTTTGCCCGTGTTTCTGTAAATATGGGTTCAGAGCCGCGTTTGCTTGTACCGGATAGGAGTGTAATAAAACAAATAGGATCGGGAGAGCGTTACGTCTTTGTATACAAAGACGGTAAGGCTGAATACAGGCTTATCCAACCGGGCAAAAGACTGGACAATTATTACGAATGCCTTGAGGGATTGGAAGAAGGAGATCTGGTAATTACCACAGGGTTGAACCAGCTCACGAACGGAGCAGAAGTTGAATGGATAAAGTAAGAGGCTATGAGTATTTATCAATCTGCTGTTAAAAAGCCTGTTACTACGGCCCTTATTTACGTAGCATTGGCAGTCATAGGGATTTTTTCCCTCTCCAAACTTTCTATAGACTTTCTTCCCAGCATTAGTGACAACACCATTCTGGTGATGACCACATATTCCGGTGCCAGTGCTGCCGATATAGAAAACAACGTAACCAAAGTATTGGAAAGCTCATTAAGTACGGTTAGTGACCTAAAACATCTTTCTTCCTTTACCAGAGAAAACTCGTCACTTGTAGTGATGGAATTTGAATACGGTATAGACATCACAGAAGCCACAAACGACGTAAGGGACAAGCTGAATCTGATTGCAGATTTTTTACCCGACGATGCCAATACACCCGTTATTTTCAAGTTTGGCACAGACGACATGCCTATTATGATCCTTTCCGTTCAGGCCGATGAAAGCATGAACGGATTGTATAAAGTCCTGGACGACAGGGTGGCCTCTCCTCTGGGAAGGATCAAGGGAGTAGGAACCGTTTCTGTATCGGGTGCACCCAAAAGAGAGATCCAGGTGTATTGTGATCCTTATAAACTTGAGGCCTATAACCTTACCGTGGAAGGCATTGCCTCTGCCATCGCTTTTGAAAACAGGAATACTCCGGGTGGCAACCTAGACATTGGGTCAGAAACACAAACCATTCGTATAGAAGGAGAATTCAAGGACCCCCGCCAAATGGAAGACATTGTTATCGGTCATTTCCTTGGTAGAAATATATACCTGCGGGACGTTGCTCGTGTAGAAGACACCATAGCCGAACGCAGTCAGGAAACGTATGTGGACGGTATCCGCGGAGGGTCAATTATCATCATGAAACAAGCCGGAGCTAACACTGTCCAGATTTGTAAAAAAGTCCTGGAACGTTTGCCCGAACTGGAAAAGGACTTACCCTCAGACATTAAGATAGGCGTGGTCATGGACTTTTCTGACAACATCAACCGGACCATTGACAGCCTGGTACAAACCATCTTGGTTACTCTCATCCTGGTGGTCTTTATAGTGATGATTTTTCTGGGCCGTTGGCGTGCCACCTTAATTATTGCCATTGTAATTCCTGTATCGCTGGTAGCGGCATTTATTTATTTGCTTGTTTCCGGCAATACCCTCAACATCATCTCGCTTTCGTCTTTAAGCATTGCCATTGGGATGGTGGTGGACGACGCTATAGTAGCTCTGGAAAACATAACTACCCATATTGAGCGGGGTACCCGACCTAAATCGGCAGCCATTTATGCAACCAACGAGGTTTCTATTTCCATCATTGCCTCTACGCTTACGTTGCTTGCCGTATTTATTCCTTTGACCATGGTTGGAGGAATGTCCGGTGAAATTTTCAGTCAACTGGGATGGATTGTAGCCATTATCAGTTCTGTATCTACCATAGCCGCACTCACCCTTACCCCTATGATGTCTTCGCAATTGTTAAGGCTTAAACCTAAGAAAGACAAAGGATTTGATAAGTATTATGCTTACGTAGAAAAGGGACTGAATGCCCTTGACCGCCTATACGCAAAGGCTCTCGGCTGGACGGTAAACCACAGAATCACCGTCATCCTTATCTCGGCAGGTATTTTTGTGGGTTCGCTATTCCTCTTTAAGATCGTACCCACAGAGTTTTTCCCACAACAAGACAGTGCCCGGTTGCAGATGACCGTCAGGTTACCCATCAACACACGAGCAGAGATTACCAAAGAATTGGCCTTCCGTATACACGACCAGTTTAAAAGAGATTATCCGGAAATTCTTGCTATGACCTTTACCATAGGCCAGGCTAGTGAAGACAATATTTTTGGTCAATTGGGAGCAAACGGACCGCATATTATGACAGGAAACATTCGGCTTACCTTAAAAACAGAGCGAAAACGTACCATGCAGGAACTGGCAGACGCTATGCGCGAAGATTTAAGGCAATTTTACCCGGAAATCCGCACTTTTGATTTGACAGGAGGCGGTGGTGCCGGTGGGGAAACCAATGTAAAGCTGGAAGTGTATGGAAACGATTTTGCCGTAACAGACCAAATCGCCTCGCAATTAGCAGAAGGCATGAAGACCGTTCCGGGAGCTTCCCAGGTTACTATCTCCAGAGACGAATATTCACCCGAGTATCTGGTGGAATTTGACCGGGCCAAGCTGGCAGAACACGGACTAAATATGGCTACAGCCTCTCAATACATTCGTAACAGAATTAATGGTGCCATAGCTTCTCAATTCCGTGAAGACGGCGATGAGTATTATATTAAAGTTCGCCATGCACCGGAATTTAGAGAAACCCTGGACGATATTCTGGATATCCTTATTTTTAACAACCAGGGACAAGCGGTACGTATTCGCGATGTGGCTACTATTGGAGAAACCATGCAACCGCCTACCATTGAAAGAAAAGACAGAGAACGTTTGGTGACAGTTACGTGTATTGCTGCCAAAGGAGCTGCCCTAAGTACTTTAGTAGAAGATGCCAAGTTGCAAATTGATAAAGTGGATGTACCTCCCGAGATTATGATCAACATTGCCGGAAGCTACGAAGATCAGCAAGAATCGTTCAGTGACCTGATCACTTTAATGTTCCTGATATTGATGCTGGTTTACATTGTAATGGCAGCACAGTTTGAATCCTTTACCAGTCCGTTTATCATCATGTTTTCTGTACCCTTTGCTCTTACCGGAGTTTTAGCAGGATTGGCAGTGTCTGGTCTTTCCTTGGGTATTATGAGCATGGTAGGTCTGATGATGTTGTTTGGAATTGTGGTGAAAAACGGAATTGTTCTCATAGACTATACGTTGCTTTGCCGCGAACGAGGCATGTCTGTTAAAGAAGCCGTAGTAGCTTCTGGGCGTTCCCGTTTGCGCCCCATCCTGATGACCGCCCTAACCACCATATTTGGTATGGTACCTCTGGCTGTGGGAAGGGGAGTAGGAGCCGAGATGTGGAACGGGTTGGGAGTAACGGTAGCCAGCGGTTTGACCGTATCTACTTTTGTTACGCTTTTCTTAATCCCTGCCATCTACAGCCTACAGGCAGAAAGAGCAGAAAAAAGAAAACTGCGTAGAATGAAAAAACGTCAAGAACACATCCTATGAAAGCTTTATTTATAGCATTTTACCAGGCCTTCTACGAAGAAATTCTAGAAATCCTTGAACATCACAACATCACAGGCTATACGTTCTGGGACCAGGTGACAGGTCGCGGTTCCCGTGGTGGAGAACCGCATTTGGGTACGCATGCCTGGCCCACTTTAAACTCGGTTTTGATCACTTTTGTTCCCGATGCTGCCGTTGACTCTTTGTTGGCAGACCTGAAGAAACTGGACGAAAGTGCACCCAGACAAGGGCTTAGAGCCTTTGTTCTTAAGGCAGAAGAGAGGACTGTATAAGGTCTTCTCCGTTATAAAAAGCCAAGATACGGGAGCGGAACAAGAAATTGAATTTTGACTGAGCCAGTTCAGAACGTGCAGACGTAAGACGGGTACGTACTGCTTCAAACGCATAAATGTCTGAACGACCTGCTGTATATTTTTGTTCTTCAAAATCATAAGCCTTACGGGCGGCTTCTGCAGCCGCTTGAGAAGCTACGTATTTTTCGTACGCAACAACGGCATTGTAATACGCTTGCTGCACCTCTTTGAATAAATCTTGTTTGGCCTTATTCAATATCAGCTCCTGATTTTTCACTTGCAAACGGGCAGAGCGAACACGGTTGCGGGTGGCCATTCTGTTGAACAAAGGAATGTCTATACTCAAGCCTATCGATTGAGCCCTATTTTGAGCCAGTTGATCTGCAAAAGAGGCATTGGACATTCCGGTTGCCAAGGTATAATTGTAATAATACGAATTGCTGTACCCGGCCCCCAGATTCAGGCTGGGATAGTAAGCACTACGTGCTATTTGCAGTTGTCTTTCACTGCCCTCCAGCCTATAAGTGGCCGCTTTAATGGCGGGTCGCTCCAACACAGAGTGAGCAAAAGCCCGAGCGGGCAAAGCCAACGCATAAGCTTCTTTTTGTATCATTTCAGACACCAATGGAGCGGCTATCTCAAATGCCTCGGGATCTTCCAGGTTCATAGACTGTGTAAGCTCCAATAAAGCCAGCTGCAGGTTCCCCGCAGCGTCTGTCACACGCATTTGTTGCTGTGCATAAGTAGACCGAGCCTCGTATAAATCGCTTTCCGGGCTTTTCCCTCCTTCAACCAGCCATTGCGTCTGTTCTATTTGTTTTTTATTCAAATCCAGCTGATCCAAAGCGATCTGCAACAATTCTTTAGTAAGCAGCACTTGTAAATAATACCCGGTAATGGCCAGTGACAAGTCTTCTCTGGCGCGGTTCAAGTCTTCCACAGCCGCCAGCAATTCCATTCGTTCAGCCTTTATCTGATGACCTATTCGAAAACCATTAAACAAAGTAACGCTTGAATTGATTCCCAACGAGGCATTGGAACCCGTCTGATCTTGATACACACCTCCCCTGTCCGGAGTTCGCCCAAAGTAAAAGGTCTGCCCCATATTGGCATTCAAATTGGGGAGCCGTGAATAACGTGTGGTTTCTACCGTTATCTCTTGATTTTCTTTTGCCAGTTCATACTGTTTCACCTCTACGTTGTTCTCCAACCCAAACCAAATGCATTCTTCTAAAGTCCAAACTTTCTTCTTTTCTTGTGCCAATACCTTTCCTTCCGATGCACCTAGGGCGAAAAATAAAAAACACAACGTATAGGCTACCATACCTTTTTTCATAATCAATCGTTTATTGGGTTATCAATGTTCCGCGCACCTTGTCTTGGGGGGTCAATCCTTCTTTTATCTCTATATGAATTCCATCGCTCAGCCCCGTAACCACCTGCCTATCGGAAAACACCTGCTTGTCTCCCTCCATTTTTTCAAAAACTTTTACAAACGTATCTCCGTTCCTGAATTCTACAGAGCCTTCCGGAATAACCAGTACGTTGTACCGGCTGTCCAGTATAATCTCTGCGTTGGCACTGTACCCTGCCCTTATAAATACACTCTTGGGAATGGTAACAGCCGCCTTGATTTCAAAAAGGATGGCCCCGTTGCTTTCTGTACTTTTTGGCGAAATGTATTCCAAAACAGCCTGAAAATGTTGATCCTGCAAGGCTCCAATGGTAATATCCAGCGGCATACCTTCGCGGATACGCCCCACCTCTGTTTCGTCAATATTGCCATGGAAAAGCATATCGTTCATATCGGCTACCGTGGCAATGGTTGTACCTGCATTAAATGTATTGGCCTGAATCACAGAATTTCCCACCTTAACAGGAATGTCCAGAATCATTCCGGAAATGGTGGACCGTATTTGCGTATTGCTGGCTGCAGAAGAACGGCTCACAATTCCGTCGCGGACAATTTCCAGATGGTCTTGGGCATTGCGTAATTCTTCACGCGCCAGTTTTAATTGGGTTTCTGTATTTTCATACTCCTCGGGCACCACTACTCCTGCCTTGTACAATTCTTGTGTCCTGTCAAAAACCCTTTCTACCTGATTCAGGTTCAATCCGGCCTGTGTTACCCTTGATTCGGCAGCATTCAGCACACCCATTTCCGGGATTACCTGAATTCGCGCAATGATTTCACCGGTTTTGGCCATCTCTCCGGGCTCTTTGTACAACCGGGAAACAATCCCGGAAATCTGTGGAACAATAGCCACCTCGTCTCGCGGTTCTACTTTACCGGTAGCCACGGTTTTCAATTCAATATCCCCGGGCCGGGGGACGAACAATTCATATACCTCTTGTTTTGGTCGTGATTTTTTCCACAGGTAAAAAAAGGTGAATAACACGCCAATTACAAGGGCTGCAATCAAAAAATAGCGTAAGATTTTTTTCATCTTGTATCTGATTAATCTGTTAATTTTCTTCTCTAATGGCATCTATTGCCTTAATTTCCAATGCCCTTGTTGCCGGCAAAATTCCGGCAACAATACCGCAAAGGATAATAATAAAAGCAGCAGTCAGGGCTGTCGTAAAATGTATTTGAAGATCTGCAAAAAAGGTATCCCCCGACCCGTTTTGCAGAAAAAGGATGTTTGCCACATCCAACACAAACACGCCAAAGGCAAGACCTAAAAAACCGGCAATAACCGTCAGAACCGTACTTTCTTTGATGATTTGGAACAAAATTGAAAACGGCCGGGCTCCAATAGCCCTGCGAATTCCAATTTCATTGGTCCTTTCCCGTACCGTTACCATAATGATATTACTTACCCCAACCACTCCCGCCAATAAAGTGCCCAGGCCTACAATCCAAATCAAGATGCTTACTCCGGTAAACAACAAATGAAACTGTTTGAATATCTTCTCTACATTCAAACTTTCCAAGGCGCCTTCATCGGCAGGTGCTATATGATGACGAGCCTTTATTACACTTTCTACCTGAGGCTCCAGTATACTCATACTCACGTTTTCATTCGCAACTACTCCAATAAGATGCAACAAGGTTCCGGAATTCTGTATTTGCTGCATAACGGTATAGGGCATAACAATCACTTCGTCGTCCCGCCCGTTTACATTCACTCCACGGACAGCCGGTTCTGCCACCCCTACAATTTGAAAGTTGAGGTTGTACAACTTGATGTATTTCCCCACCGGATCTTCTCCGTTGTGGAATATTTCTTCATATACTTTCTTACCTACCACACATACCTTCCTTTTGTCTTGTATATCCATAGGGTTCAGATACCTCCCGTAAATCATATGCTGTGGTAGCATTTGGTTGTACTTGTATGACATCCCTTTTGTATTGCAGCTGGTACTTTTGTCTCTGTAAGAAACAGTTACGTTGCCTCCCATCAGAAAAGGCACCGTATATTTTATACCGCTCAGCTGTGCTTCCAGAACGGCCAGGTCTTCTTCGTGCATATTCCAATACCTGCCTTTGCGAAATCCTTTATAAGGCATAGTTGTAGCGTTTGTAAAGAAAAAGGCCGAGTTCTCTGAAAAACCTTGGATTTCGGAGCCAATGCCTTCCGACAAACCGTTCCCTGCCCCCAGCATGACTACCAGCATAAATATACCCCAAAACACACCAAAGGCTGTCAGTAAGCTCCTTCTTTTATTACGGGAAATGGTAATCCATACTTCTTGCCAACTGTCTAAATCAAACATAATTACTCGTATCTTAAGGATTCAATAGGTTTGACCTGAACGGCCCTTTTTGCAGGCAGGTAACCGGCCAGCAACCCGGCAAGTATCAAAACAAGTGTAGCGGCCAGGATAATGGAAAGGTCTACCGTTGGATTGGTAAACAGCACCATATCTTCCTGTGATGCAGGAGCTCCAGGGGTACCCATCAGCTGGTTTAGCAACTCTGTGAGCCCAATACCGGCTATCATGCCCAGGTATCCAAAAAAGGCTGTAATTACCAAACACTCCGTCATTACCAGACGTAATATGGATTGGGGGGTGGCACCAATGGCTTTTCGTATTCCAAACTCTTTTGTTCTTTCCTTAACTGTGATCAACATAATGTTACTGATGCCCACCACCCCGGCAATGAGTGTCCCCAGGCCAATAATCCATATAAATAACGTGATGGCATTAAACATGCCTTTAAATTGTAGAAATTCACGAGCCACGTTATAGAGGTAAACGGCAGACTTATCTTCTTTGTTAAATTTGTGTTTACGTCCTAAAGAGGCTCTCAGCTCTGTTTCAAAGGTTTCATTCTGAGCTTTTGTATCCAACCCGTCCAACAACATATTTAATGTGGAATACCCTTGGGCGGGGAAATGGATCTGCTGTGCAGTAGTAAGTGGCACACAGCTGACAGGAGTTTGCGACAGGTTGTCGTCATGATACACCCCTACCACTTTATACACCACTTTGTCGTACGTAATATATTTTCCCAACGGATTCTCGTCTTTAAACAACAATCGCGCTGTTCTTGCATGCAGCACAATCACTTTGCGTTTGTCGCGTATATCTGCTTGATTAATAAACCGGCCGTTTCCGGCCCGTATTTCAACAGATTCAATGGTGGTATAATTGGGCAAAACACCACGCAGCGTACCGGTTGCATAATCCCCCTTATAATAAAAAGACTTGTTGTATTGGTTGATTACAGGCGACACGTTATACACCTCGGAAAATTCTTTTTCTAAAAACCACGTATCGGAACTATCCAGTTTTATAAGTCTTCCTGCTTGCAATCCTCCGTGAGCTTGTGCCGTTCTGCCCGGCCAGATTCGCATAAAATTGGTGGCTCTGTCTGCAAAATTGTGAAACACGCCGTTACGAATCCCGTTTCCGGCTCCCAACAAAACAATCAACATAAAGATACCCCATGCCATGGAAAAGCCGGTCAGAAAAGTCCTCAGCTTGTTCTTTTTTATGGTATTGAATATTTCCTGAAAATCATCAAACATGATGTCTTTGTGTATTGTGCTCTATAGAGCCTATGATACCGTCCCGTATATGAATGATCTTCTGACTCATCCCTGCCATTTCCGGATTATGGGTAACCATAACTACGGTAATACCCTCCCGATTTACTTCTTGCAACAGGTGCATAACCTCAACAGAAGTTTGTGAATCCAGGGCTCCCGTAGGCTCATCTGCCAAAATAATGCGCGGATTGGTTACCAGGGCTCTTGCCATGGCAATACGTTGTTTTTGCCCTCCCGATAATTCAGACGGCAAGTGATCTTCCCAACCGGCCAGTCCCATACGTTCCAGATATCGCATGGCTGTTGCATTCCGCTTTTTGCGACGAACGCCCTGGTAATACAAAGGAAGCGCCACATTCTCCAGGGCCGTTTTAAAAGAAATCAAGTTGAAAGACTGAAATACAAATCCAATGGTTTGGTTCCTATAAACGGCAGATTCTTTTTCTGATAATTCACGTATGAGTTTACCGTTCAGATGATAAGTCCCTGTATCATAATCGTCAAGTATGCCCACTATATTTAACAGGGTAGATTTTCCAGAACCCGATGCACCCATAATGGCTACAAATTCTCCTTGGTTTATATGCAGGTTCAAGCCTTTCAGCACGTGCAGAGCGGCTCCGTTGTAGTACGTTTTATTAATGTTTTCCAGCTTGATCATGAATATAATTATTATAGTACTGCTACATTTCAAGAATTCCGTGCGGCAAATATATATATATTTTCTGATACCTTGCAACACAAGGTACTGTTTTTTATAAATTTCAGCTTTTTGTGAATGTTATTCACAAATAACTTTATATTTGTAGCCTTATTATTCAACTCTGAAAAATGCACGGCTTTTTACCTTCCATATCGGCTCTTTTCTGCTGTGCTTTCTGTTATTATTATTCGTATTGTGGCTCCTGACGGGGATGTACAGGTGCTTGTTTCCGCTCAGGAGCTTTATCCAATTCCTTACACATAATTAGACGTACTGTGTAGCACTTCGGTTACTTTAATCCTGTGTTTTTTCCATTTTATTAACAGATTTTTTAGAAATTTTATGAATCCTATAACATTTTACCGTTCAGAACCTTTCCCTATTGAGTTTCACAAAGCTAGAATTGTACAAAAATTACACTTGGTACCTGTGGAGCGTCGTCTGGCCGCTATCTGCCAAGCCGGATTTAACACCTTTAAACTTTCTACCCGTGACGTATTCCTGGACATGCTTACGGATAGCGGTACCAATGCTATGAGCGACAATCAGTTAGCTGCCATGATGCAAGCAGACGATGCCTACGCCGGCTCTCAAAGTTTTGAAAAACTCCTAAAGGCCGTACAAGAGGTCTTAGGCAAAACCTTTTTCCTGCCTACACACCAGGGTCGCGCCGCAGAACATATTATCTGCAAAACACTTATCAAACCCGGGCAAATAGTACCTATGAACTATCACTTTACTACAGCCTTGGCACACATCACAGAAGTAGGCGGGCACATAGAAGAACTGCTCTGCGACCATGCTCTGATTCTGCAATCCGCCCATCCGTTCAAAGGCAACATAGACACGGACAAACTCGAACATTCTATCCAACATCACAGTCCGGAAAACATTGCCTTCATTCGTATGGAGGCCTCTACCAATTTGATAGGAGGCCAGCCCTTTTCTCTGGAAAACCTGACTCAAGTACGTCGTATAGCCAATCAACACGACCTAAAAATTGTACTGGATGCCAGCCTTCTTGGAGAAAACGCTTTTCTTATCCAACAACGGGAAGCTGCCTGGCAGCATAAATCCCTGGGGGATATCATCCAAGCTGTCACTTCTTTGGCCGATATTGTTTATTTCTCGGCCAGAAAACTCTCCTCCTCCCGTGGTGGCGGAATTGCTACCAACGACAAAGACACATACTTAAAAATGGAACCGCTCATTCCCCTTTATGAAGGGTTCCTCACCTATGGGGGCATCTCTGTCAAAGAAATAGAAGCCATGGCCGTGGGTTTATATGAAACGTTAGACCCCGATAACATCCGTCAAAACCCGGATTTCATTGCCTTCATGGTCAATGGATGTAGCCATAAAGGCATTCCCATGGTCACGCCTCCCGGAGTACTGGGAGCACACGTAGATGCCATGACTTTTTGTGAACACATACCGCAATCGCAATACCCCGCCGGCGCTTTAGCCTCTGCTTTCTACCTCTGCTCCGGGGTGCGAGGCATGGAACGCGGATCCGTATCAAGCGTACGCGATGAAAACGGAGACGACATCCCGGCCGATGTGGAGCTGCTGCGATTGGCCCTGCCTCGGCGTGTCTTTACACTTTCACAGATCAAATACGCCATGGACCGTCTGGAGTGGCTCTTTGACAACCGCCACCTGATTGGCGGACTGCGCTTTACGTACGAGCCGCCGGTGCTGCGCTTTTTCATGGGTTCCCTGGAACCCGTGAGCGACTGGCCTCAAAAGCTGGCCGCTCGTTTCCGCAAGGATTTCGGCAACAGCCTGTAATTCCCGTTTTTTTTTACCTTTGTGTTATGAGAATCTACCTAATAGCTACTATCTACGTTGCAGTTCCCATCCTAATTATGTACCTTTTTCAGCGCTTCCGCTTCTTTTCAAAGATAGGTACTGTATTGCTGGCGTATGCCGTTGGTATTGTCATGGCGTTGTCCGGACTTATGAAAATGCCCCAGGAGCAAACTGCAGCCTTGTCAACCCTACAGGAGTGGATGATGAACTTAACGGTACCCATAGCCATCCCTCTGATGTTGTTTTCATCGCATTTTGTACTGTGGTTTAAGACATTGAAAAAAACCATGGCTACTTTGGCGGCGGGGATTGTGTCTATTTTGATAACCGTAACCATAGCTTACCTGCTTTTCCGCAGTAGCGACATTCCGGAATTATGGAAATCTTGCGGCTTGTTGGTAGGCATGTACACGGGAGGTACACTAAATTTTGTGTCGCTTAAAACAGCACTCAGAGTACCGGAAGACACCTACGTTCTTGTACAAACGTTCGAAATGGCCCTTACTTTTTTCTTCTTGTTGTTCATCCTTTCCGGAGGGTATAAATTGTTTCGGAAAATTCTACCCCACAACAGCCGGGAGCAAGCCAACAACAAAATTGAAGTACAAGAAACGTTTGAAGATTATTCCGGCATGTTCAAAAAAGGCACGTTTGGCAAGCTCCTCTTGGCGCTTGCTTTATCCATTGCCTGTCTGGCTCTTGGAGCCGGTCTGTCGATGGCTTTAGGGGCCGGATTGAACGAGCTGATCATTATTCTTACCATTACCACACTGGCCATAGCCGCATCTTTCGTGAAAAAGATCAGGGAAATACCCAAAACCTTTGAATTCGGTATGTACTTCATCCTTGTCTTTAGCATCATCATAGCGTCTATGTTTGATGTTCACGCCTTGTTTAGCCGCACCAGTTTGAATATCATGGGTATGATAGCTTTCATCCTCGTATTTTCCGTGCTGCTGCACTTGCTGTTTGCCAAGATCTTCAAAGTAGAAGCAGATTTATTTACTGTATCGCATATAGCTCTTTTGTTTTCACCGCCTTTTGTGCCACCGGTTGCCGCTGCCATGAACAACAGAAAAGTGTTGGTAAACGGAATTGTGATTGGATTGATCGGCTACGCCGTAGGTACGTATCTGGGTGTTCTCTTAGCAGAGATTTTAAAGTGGATTGGTTAACTAAATTTTCGAAATCATGAAAAAGAATCTTTTCTTATTACTAAGCATAGCCTTGCTGTTTCCCATAGTTTCTGTACAAGCAGCAGAAAAAGACAGTACTGAAATTGTGAAAAAAGGATGGTCCTTTGGAGCCCTGCCCAGCGTTGGCTACAATACAGACCTGGGTTTTCAATACGGTGCCCTTGCCGAATTTTTCCACTATGGAGACGGGGATATTTTCCCTCAATACAAACACCTGATGTACGTAGAGGCCAATTACACCACCAAACGTTCCGGTCTGTTCCGCGTATTTTACGACTCGGAATACCTCATCCCCAAAGTGCGTGTTACCTTGGATGTGAGTTATATTCCGGAAGCCATGGCCGATTTTTTGGGGTTTAATGGATACAGCTCGGTCTATAATCCGCAATGGGGAGAAACGGAAGATGATGCCTACTTATCGCGGGCTTTTTATAAAATGAAAAAAGACTTCTTCCGTGCTACTGCCGATTTTCAAGGAAACGTTACCGGAAACTTGTATTGGAATGCCGGTGCCGGCTTGTTTTATTATTACGCAGACGAAGTAAATATAGATTTTTTGAACAAAAACAAGGCCGAGGACAAAAAACTGCCTCAAACCCAAGATCAGCCTACCTTGTTCAATTACTACAGCCCCGGCGCGCTGGGCTGGGGCCTGATAAAGCCCAATGAGCTTAACGGGGGCACCCACCCGTTTGTACGAGCCGGTCTTACGTACGATTCGCGCAACCAGTTGAACAACCCAAGCCGAGGCATCTGGGCAGATGCTTTTCTCACGTACTTTGGTGCCTTTGGAGAACAGAAAGAATACAATCACGTTACGTTAAATGTTTCTTTTCGCCATTACATTCCCTTGTGGAAAGACAAAATGATATTTGCCTACCGTCTGGGATACCAAAGTGCCCTTTGGGGACAAACACCCTATTATATGAAGAACTACATGGCAACCCTCTTTACCAAACGGGCCAACTACGAAATGCTGGGCGGAGCCAACAGTTTACGAGGGATTGTCCGTAACCGGGTAACCGGCGACGGCTATGCCTATGCCAATGTGGAATTGCGCTTAAAACTCGTTTCTTTTCAGATAGCACGCCAAGCTTTTTATATTGGAATCAACCCCTTATTTGATATAGGGTACATTACAAAGCCTGTAAAGCTGAACCGTTCAGAGTTTGAATTACGTGCTCTTACAGCAGCTTCGGGCGTTCGTTACGAAGATTTTTTCTCTGATAAAGACGGTGTGCACATGAGTGCCGGTGCCGGATTGAAAATTGCTATGAACGAAAATTTCATTGTGTCGGTTGACTTTGCCAAAGCCCTTAACAAACAGGACGGGAAAACAGGGCTGTATATTATGCTGGGCTATATGTTCTAAAGCTATACGTTATGAAGAGAACCGGACTTATTGTTTGTTTCCTGTTTCTCTCCGTACTGTTGATGCCGGGAGAAGAAACCCGGTTGCTGAACACCTTGCTGGACCAACTGGACAAAGAACTTGAACTACGGCATACCTACGAACAAAACCGGTTGCAACGGATCAATGCCTTAAAAAGTGTCCTCCATTACCAGGATTTACCGGCAGAACAACGGTACAGTTTTTACCAGCAACTTATTGACGAATACAAAGCTTTCCATTTTGATTCCACTATTTATTATATAGAAGAATCTGCTCGTCTGGCCGCTGCACTAAATCACAAAAAATACACAGAACAATCCCTCATCCGTAGAGGATTGATCTTTGCTACCTCGGGAAATTTTTTGGAATCAAGCGACATCTTGTATAAAGATCTGGATCCGGAAACATTGGATCATTCTCTGTTACCTTACTATTACGAGGCCCTTCAACGGTTGGCCTCGGAGCTGGCAGAGTATTCTAAAGATCCGTTTATAAGGGAACTCTCCCTGAAACGCAGAGAACAGTACCGCAGTAAGCTTTTGGAACTGTTGGATCCGCAATCGGATGAACATGTGTATTTTCGCTTTCAGGAAGCCACAGAAGCAGGAGATATGGACAAAGCAGACAGCCTGTCCCTGCTTCTTGTATCCCGGCACAACGTATCTTCGCATGCCTACGCCATTTTCGCATACCACCGCTCCACCGTATATCAAAACAGAAATCAGCAAGACAAGCAAATGGAATGGCTGGCACGTTCTGCTATGGCAGACATACATGCTGCCGTTAAAGATCACGCATCGCTTACCCGTCTGGCAACCGTACTTTTTGAAACGAACGGCAACATAGAAAGGGCTTTCCGTTACATTGATATCTCTTTAGACGATGCTTTGTATTACAACGCCAAACTAAGGCCGTGGCAAGTGGCCGCTGTCTTGCCTCAAATTGAAAAAGCCTATCAGGATAAGCAGATTGCTCAGACACGCAGGGTGAAAATATTTCTTTTTTCTATCAGTGCTTTGCTGGTTGTTGTGGTTATTGCCATTGGATTTCTTATCCGGCAAACAAAACGTACATTTCGTGCTCACAAATCCCTAAGAGAGATAAATAAACGCATAGTATTGCAAAACAAGGAGCTTAGCCGAGTGAACGAACAACTACAAAAACTCAACCGGCAAATTGAAGAATCCAACAGAGTAAAAGAAGGCTACATAGGCCTTTTTCTGGCTATCCTTTCCGACAACCTGGACAAAATGAAAGAATTCAGGGCTCATGTAAAACGCTGCATTCGCTACGGGAAAGTACAGGATCTTATAGACGATCTGGACAACACAGGATGGGCAGAAGAAGAAGTAGCTCGTTTTTACAGAACGTTTGATACCGCTTTTTTGGAACTCTACCCCACTTTTGTAGAAGATTTCAATGCTCTGCTCAATCCCCATGAACAGATTGCCCTGAAAAAAGGAGAGCTACTCAACACAGAGCTTCGGATCTTTGCCCTCATAAGGCTGGGCATTACAGATTCCGGACGCATTGCATCTTTGCTCAGGTATTCTGTCAACACCATCTACAACTACAGAGCCAAGATCAAGAATGCTGCTTTGGGCTTCCGCGACCATTTTGAAGAGACTGTAGCCTCACTTTAAATCCACTTTTTTTCTCAAACAACAACCTGTAATCTGCTTTTAATCATCAGGTTGTATTTACCTGTCCGGTTCTTGTTCCACTAAAGCACCACTTAGTAAAAAGTGGAGGCAAAATACCCTTATTTTTAAACAAATCATCTAAACAAAACAAAGCAGCATGAAAAAGCTATTGATACTTTTGTTTTTAGGACTGAGCTGTTCTGCTTTCGCTCAAACAGTGAAAGTGAGTGGCACAGTTACCGGGAGTGACGGGATGTCTCTACCCGGTGTATATGTTATGGAAGAGCACACTACTCATGCAACATCTACAGACGTCAACGGACGCTATTCTTTGGATGTAACACCGGGCAGCAACTTGCTTTTTTCCTACATAGGCTATAAGACACAAATCATTCCCATAACGGGAGCAGGTGTCATTGACGTAATCCTGCAGGAAGACTCCGAACTCCTGGAAGAAATTGTAGTTGTGGGTTACGGTACACAGAAAAAAAGTGTGGTAACGGCAGCTATAGCTAAAGTTACTGCAGAAGACCTGAGCCAGGTGGCACCTGTCCGGATTGATAATGCCCTTAAAGGCCTGACTTCCGGAGTAACCGTCACTTCAAGTTCCGGGCAGCCGGGAGAATCATCCCGTGTTCGCGTACGTGGTGTGGGTACCATCAACAACTCAGAACCGTTGTATATTGTTGACGGAATGCCCATTGGCGGAGGGATTGATTATTTAAACCCCTCTGATATCCAATCCATTGAAGTGTTAAAAGACGCGGCTTCGGGAGCCGTTTACGGAGCGCGGGCAGCCAACGGCGTTATTTTAGTGACTACAAAAACGGGAAAAAAAGGAGCCACACGTGTTACGTACGATTTTATGTACGGTTTTCAGAATCCATGGAAAGAATACGACGTGCTTAATGCAACAGAGTATGCCATTCTTATAAACGAAGGCTATCTGGCACAGGGGAAAGCTCCTGTTTATGCAGATCCCTATGCACTTGGGCAAGGCACAGACTGGCAGAAAGAAATCTTTAACTACAACGCCCCTCAAACCAACCACCAGCTGACCATCAGCGGAGCTTCGGACAAAGTAAATTATTACATTTCCGGAGGGTATTTTTCACAGGAAGGGATTGTTGGTGGAAATTTCAACCGTTCCAATTATGAGCGTCTGACCATCAGGACCAACACAACGTACAACCTTATGGATCAATCTGCCAAAAGGAATTTCCTACATAGATTCACCATGGGTATCAACGCCGCTTACTCCAGAAGCACCTCCTATGGAATTACCACCAACTCGGAATTTGGAGGCCCTTTGGGCTCGGCCTTAGGTATGGCTCCCACCCTTAACGTGTATGCCGAGGATCCCAATGCGCTGCTTGCAGAACATCCTTTAGCCGTAAAGGACCCCCGGAACGGAAAACCGTTCAGCATTGTGGAAGGAAGTATCTACAACGAGATGGTTAACCCTCTGGCCTCGTTAAGCCTCCCCGGCACAAAAGGGAACTCAGACAAATTCGTTTCCAACTTTTGGGCCGAGTTGTCCTTGTGGGATAATCTGAAATTCAGGAGCTCGTTTGGAACCGATCTGGCCTTCTGGGGAAGCGACGGTTGGAGTCCTGCACATTTTCTTTCTACCAAAAATTTCCGTGAGTACTCAGAAGTTTGGTCTTCTATGAACCGCTCGTTGGTATGGCAGGTAGAGAACATTCTTTCTTACGAGAAGGATTTTGGAAAGCACTTTATCCAGGCATTAATAGGACAATCTGCCCAAAGCAATATGGGGCAAAGTCTTTCCGGGGGAAACAGGTACTTGCAGGAAGAAGACCCCTACAAAGCCAACATGGGATTTGCTACCGGTACACAGGAATACCAAACAGCCGGAGGTTACGTTTATACCCCCCATCGGTTGGCATCCCTGTTTGCTCGTATCAGCTACAACTATGCAGAGCGTTATATGGTACAGGCAACGGTACGTCGTGACGGATCGTCCAACTTTGGCCCCAACAACTTGTATGCCTTGTTTCCTTCTGCTTCTTTAGGATGGAACTTCACCAACGAAAGTTTCCTGGCAAACCGACCTCTGTGGTTTACCTCCGGTAAATTAAGGGCGTCTTGGGGAAAGAACGGAAACGAATCTATTGGACAATTCAAATACACTACTACCATGGCCTCGGGAAACAATTACCCCTTTGGTTATCCCGGTGTAGTTCATACAGGAGCAAAACCCAACGGGTTCGCAAATGCCGACATCCGCTGGGAAGAATCCACCCAGACAGATATAGGGTTGGATCTGGCTTTTTTGAACAGTGCCCTTACACTTTCTGCAGACTGGTATAAAAAACGTACCACCGGCATGCTTATGGACATTCCTGTTCCGGCTTATTCCGGAGACAGTGCCCCTATTGGTAACGTAGGAATCATGGACAACACCGGTTGGGAATTTGATCTGCGGTACCGCTTTAGCATTGGAGATGCCCTCTTTAACATAGGAGCTAACGCAACGTACCTGAAAAACTTGTTGGTTGAACTGGGTAACGAAAACGGATGGCAAAACTACGACTCTCACAAGATTGGAACACTTACTCGTGCACAGAACGGGTACCCCTTCCCCTTCTTTTACGGATGGAAAACAGACGGTTTGTTCCAGAACTGGGAAGAAGTGGCAGCCGGCATTCAACCCAATGCACAACCGGGCGATGTCCGTTTTGTAGACATAGACAACAACGGCGTTATTGATGACGACGACCGCACAATCATTGGTAAGGGAATGCCGAACTGGACCTTTGGGTTTAACTTGGGGTTCACCTGGAAAGGTTTTGATTTCAATGCCTTTTTCCAAGGTGTTTACGGAGTTGATGTATATAATGTAACGCGCAGGACAGACCTGTATTACATTAATTTACCGGCCTATATGCTGAACCGCTGGACCGGAGAAAACAGTTCCCATAAGATTCCCAGGTTCTCTTTTGAAAGTGCCAACGAAAACTGGCGTGCTTCTGACCTGTGGGTTGAAGACGGCTCGTACCTTCGTTTGAAAAACATCCAGTTGGGATACACACTACCGTCCCACCTGACGCGCAAGATTTTTATTACAAGCCTGCGTATATTCGTGGCGGGAGAAAACCTGTTCACGTTTACCAATTATACGGGATTTGATCCGGAAATTGCATCGGGAGGTACCTCACTGGGTATTGACCGTGGTGTATATCCGCAATCAAAAGTCTATACCCTGGGTTTACATCTTACTTTTTAATCTTGAAACAGCCATTATTATGAAAAAGATCATTCTGATATTAAGTACGGTATTTGCCCTGGGTCTGTTTTCCTGTTCAGATAACTTTCTGATCGTAGAATCAAAAAGCTCCATTCTGGAGAGCAATTACTACAACTCGGCCGAACGGCTGTACTCCGGACTGGTTGCTGCTTACGATCCCCTTCAATGGTTTGATTACTTTTACCAGTACAATTCCCTGAACATGGTTTCAGACATCATGGCAGATGATATATACTGTGGTGGATCCAATGAGGGCGACCAGCCCATTTTGGTAAAAGCACATTATTATACAGCTACTCCTACCGATGTTCCCAACATGATTTGGACAACGGCGTACTCCGGCGTAAACCGCGCCAACATTGTGGTAGCAAAAGCTCCCGAAGTGGAGATGGACGAGTCCTTAAAAGCACTGTATGTGGCCGAGGCCAAAGTCCTGAAAACCTTCTATTACAATGTGCTTTGGAAATTCTGGGGCAACATCCCTTACTACGATCAAAACCTTTCATTCCCCTACATATGTGATCAGATGGGAGCCGACCAGGTATATGAACAATTAATTACCACTCTGGAAGAAGCAATAGCGGCCAACGTACTTCCCATGAAAGCACGCGCAGGAGAAGAAGGAAGGGTAACGAAGGCCATGGCTTATATGCTGTATACAGAAATAGTCATGTACCAAAACGACGAGTCTAAATTTCCAAAAGCCTTACAATACATGAAGGAAATCATAGACTCCGGATCTTTTGCGTTAACTGCAGACTTTAAAAACATGTGGGAAGAGAACGGTGAATGGGAACAAGAGTCTGTATGGGAAATCAATTACATTTCAGAAGGCGGCATGCGTGATTGGGGAAATCCATTGGGAACAGGAGGTTCTGTATATCCGGTTCTAATTGGCATCCCGGGATATGTAGGTAACGATTTTTGCGACGGATGGGGATTTGGCCCGGTGGCAGAATCTGCTTATACTATGTACGAAGAAGGGGATATCCGTCGCGACGGTGGCATTCTGGATTTTTCCAAACATGCAGATCAAACAGGAGCAGGTTATACAGCCCGTTGGCAGGATACCGGCTTTTTTCTCTTGAAATACATTGGGCGTAAAGATGGGAACCACGGTTACACAGCAGACCCCAACCTGAATTACGGAAACAACCAACGCGTGTACCGTTATGCAGAAACGTTGCTGAATGCCGCAGAACTTATTGTCCGCGGAGCAGGAAGCGGAGAAGCTCAAACATACCTGGACGCCATTCGCAACAGAGCACAAGTGTCTTCAATACCTGCCACACTGGATAATATTATTGAAGAACGCCACCTGGAGTTCGTTGGAGAAGGAAAGCGCTACTGGGATCTGGTACGTACAGGAAAAGCCGGTGCTGTACTTACGGCATCTAACCACTTGTACCGTACCGTGGACTGGACCCCACAGAAAAAATACTGGCCCATTCCACAGTCTGAAATTGACAAAAGCGCAGGAACCCTTACCCAAAATCCCTATTAGATACTGTCAACATAAAAGAATACAGAAATGAAAAATATAATCTATAGATTTTCTTGGGTGCTGTTCATACCGCTGCTGTTTGCTTGTACAAAACCGGAATACCTTAAACCGGATAAATCCTTAATCCCTAAAGCTGCCGATATTCAGGTAGAAGTAACCTTATCGTATGACGAATATTTTCTAACAACGGCACTTTTTGAATATACAGCACCGGCAGGAACCACACCTGTTTTTATTTTTAACGGAACAGAATACATAACCAAAAGCAAATTCTCCAAGACATACAAAACAGCCGGAACCTACGCTGTAGAAGTAAAAGCGTTGAACGCACATGGTATGTCTGACGGATCCAAACTCCTTGAATTTGACGTGGAATACGACTACGTTGCTCCGTACGATCCGGCAGAAGACATCCGCTTTATATCAGGAGGTTCAGAGAAAACCTGGGTGGTAGATGCTGCTACCGGCGGACACCTGGGGTGCGGTCCTTCCGGCGGCAACGGATTGGATTGGTGGAGTGCCGGACCTTATGAAAAAGAAGGCTTTAGTATGTATGATAACCTCCTTACTTTCAAATCAAACGGAACATTTACATTTGACCCGGTTGACGGAATGATCTACGTAAACGTAGGGTCGGGATACGAACCCGATTATAATGTTACAGGAGAAGACTATATAGCTCCTGCAAACGTTATGGACGGAACGTATGAATTTGATATGGAAGGAGAAGACATATTCCTTACCTTTCCTGCTGGCTCTATCATTGGTTACATCCCCAATCCGGAAGCTTTAAGCAACCCAAGATTCCGGGTACTTACGCTTACAGCATCTGTTCTTGAACTGGTTGTAGACAATGGTGATATTGCCTGGCATTACCGTTTTGTTCCGTTGGATCCCAACGCTTCTCTAAGCGATGAAGAAAAACTGACAGGCGGAAGTACCAGATCCTGGAAATGGGATTTCATGGCACAAGGGCACCTGGGCTGTGGTGAAGAAGGTACGGATGGACTCAATTGGTGGAGTGCCTCGCCTTTAGATAAAAACGGCGAAGGTATGTACGACGATATTCTTACGTTTTCTGCTGACGGAACGTATACCATGGACCCGGGTGCAGGAGGAACCATTTACATTAACAAAGACAGTGGTCTGCGACCTGATCTGAATCCCGGAGATGGTAACGACTATGCCATTCCTTTTGAAACACAACATACTACCTGGAGCCTTTATACAGAAGGCGGGGTATTGTATCTGGAGTTCCCTGCAGAAACTGTAGTTGGGTACGTACCTAATCCCCAGGGCTATGCCAATCCGCGCTTCCGCGTACTGACCCTTACTACCCAATTGCTGGAAATGGCCCTTGATGCTCCCGGCATTACCTGGCACTACCGCTTTGTACCCACCGGCTATGAAGGAGAAGAAGTAAGCAAGGGACAATTTGCGAAGGGACTTGTGGGTTCATGGACATGGGAACCCTCCGTTCAGGGACACTTTGGTTGTGGTCCTTCGGGGAGTACCGGTCTTGACTGGTGGAGTGCACCACCGTACGATAAACAGGGTGAAGGCCTGTACGATGACATCCTTACTTTTGGCTCCGACGGATCCTATACTTTCGATCCGGGACCAAGCGGAACCATTTATTGCAACTGGGAAAGCGGATTCTATTCCGAATACTGGGGTGGACAACAAAACGTGGACTATGGCGTTCCCGTTGATTCACAGAACAGTACGTACACCGTTGAGGACGAGTTCATCACATGGCCAGCAGGTACTTTTGTCAGTTATATTCCCAATATAGAAACCCTGAACAATCCTGTTTATAAAATTCTAAAAATGACCCCGTACATTATGGAACTGGTAACAGACAACGGAGGTATTGCCTGGCGTTATCGTTTCCAAAGGTACGTCCAATAAAAATACAACACTTATGAGAAAGTTCTTTTTGATTTATATTGTCCTGCCGTTGGCTGCGTATGCCCTGATAACCTGTGGTTGCAACGGCAGTTCTACGCCCGAGCCTGATAAAGAACCGCGTATTGACTTGTCCGTGGAACACTTGGAATTTGAATTTGCTTCTACTTCTACTTCTGTTCAGATAACCTCTGACAGGGAATGGGGCGTTTCATCTAACGAGCCCTGGTGTACCACATCCCCTACCGGGGGACTGACGGGAAAAACCTTGATTTCTGTGCAGGTAACAGAAAACAGAACCGGAAACGACAGATCCTGTACCCTTACTTTTTATTCCGGCAACTACCAAAAAGAGCTTTCCCTATTTCAGCGTTTGAATCCGGCAGATACAGCTGCTATCTATGATCCTACCGTAGAAGTACCTGCCGGATACAAGCTGGTTTGGAGGGATGAGTTTGATGCCCTGGATACCTCTGAATGGTGGTTTGAAACAGGGGCAGGAGGCTGGGGAAACAACGAACTTCAGCGGTACATCCCCGGACATGAAGGAAAGGATACTTGTGCCATTGTTTCTGACGGGACCTTAAAGATCATTGCCAAACAATCCGGCAACCAAGTGCTGTCTATAAGGATGAATACACGCCGCAGCTGGACCTATGGTTATTTTGAAGCACGTCTTAAGTTGCCATCCGGTAAAGGCACCTGGCCTGCTTTCTGGATGATGCCAAAACAATTCACAGCGTGGCCTGATGACGGAGAGATAGATATCATGGAGCATGTAGGTTACCGTCCTAACTGGGTAAGCAGCTCTATTCACTGCAAGAGTTACAACCATGTTATTGGAACACAGCGCACAGCAGAGAAATACGTTGCCACAGCACAAGAGAAATTTCACGTTTATGCCGTAGAATGGACAGAAAATGCCATTTACGGCAGCATTGACGGAATCAGATACTTTACCTTTACAAACGACGGAAAAGGCAATTACAATACCTGGCCTTTTACTAAACCCTTCTATCTGAAACTAAACCTGGCCTGGGGAGGGAACTGGGGAGGTGCACAGGGCGTTGATCCTTCTGTCCTACCGGCCATTTATGAAATTGATTATGTACGTGTTTTTCAAAAAAAATAAGCGCAAAGGCAGGTTGCTGATGGTTCTCACTGCCTGTCTTTTGTATTCTTGTACTCCCACTGTTCACAGGCAAGATAAAGAAGTAGAAAAGGCTATTGAGCGTCTGGTATCACAAATGACACTGGAGGAAAAAATTGGACAGATGAATCAGATTTCATCTTTTAACACCCCCGGGAACAGCTGGGTGGAAGATGCCGTAAAAGACGGCCGGATAGGTTCTATCCTTAACGAAGTAGACCCCGTAAGGGTAAACAACTTGCAAAAAATAGCCCTTGATTCATCAAGGCTTGGCATCCCGCTTCTTATAGGGAGGGATGTGATTCACGGTTTTAAAACCATTTTTCCCATACCCTTGGGACTGGCTGCTACTTTCAACCCCCGGCTGGTTGAAGAAGGAGCTCGTGTGGCCGCCATAGAAGCCACCTCTGCGGGAGTTCGCTGGACCTTTTCTCCCATGCTGGATATCAGCAGGGATCCCCGGTGGGGACGGATAGCAGAAGGGTTTGGAGAAGATACGTACCTGACCTCTGTCATGGGCGTTGCCATGGTTAAGGGGTATCAGGGCCAAGACTTATCCCATCCTTCTGCCATGGCAGCCTGTGCCAAACATTTTGTGGGATACGGAGCCGCTGAAGGAGGTAGGGACTATAACAGTACGTATCTACCCGAGCGCCTTCTCAGAAATGTGTATCTGCCTCCGTTTCACGCTGCAGTTCGGGCAGGAGCTATGACCGTTATGACCTCTTTCAATGACAACGATGGAATTCCCTCAACGGGCAACCGCTGGTTGACACACAACATCCTCCGTGAAGAATGGGGGTTTTCAGGTTTTGTTGTCAGCGACTGGGCCTCTGTACATGAAATGATCACGCACGGCTTTGCAGCCCATCCGGCAGAGGCAGCCCGACTGGCTGTACAGGCCGGAGTGGACATGGATATGATGTCCTTTGCCTATGTATCTGAAATGGAACAATTAGTAAAAGAAGGCAAAGTCTCTGAAAAAACTGTGAACAAGGCAGTTAAAAACATACTGCGTGTTAAATTTCGATTGGGCTTGTTTGAAAACCCCTACGTAAATGAAGAGCTGCACAAAGAAACGTTTTACGCTCCGGAACACCTTGCTCTGGCAAAAGAAAGTGCTCTAGAGAGCGTTGTCTTACTGAGTAACGACGGAACCCTTCCGTTAGATGCAGAAAAAATCAACACTTTGCTGGTAACGGGACCTATGGCAGACGATGGTTATGAGCAGCTGGGTACTTGGGTATTTGACGGAGAAGAAAATGCTTCTGTTACTCCCCTTGCAGCTATACAGGAGAAATTGGGTGAAAGTTCAGGGAGAAAACGTGTCCGTATTGTGTATGAACCCGGTCTGAAATATTCGCGCGATAACGACAACGCAGGTATCCAACGGGCTGCTGCTGCTGCCCGTAGTGCAGATGCAATAATCGTTTTTGTTGGCGAAGAGTCCATTCTTTCCGGAGAAGCCCATTGCTTGGCAGACCTGAACTTACAAGGCGGACAGAGCCGGTTAATACAGGCGGTAAAAGAATCCGGGAAACCTGTAATTACGGTTATAGTAGCCGGAAGGCCACTTACCATCAAAAAAGAAGCAGATCTGAGCAATGCCCTGTTATATTCCTTTCATCCGGGAACTATGGGCGGACCGGCATTAGCAGATTTGTTGTTTGGAGATGAAGTTCCCAGTGGAAAATTACCCGTTACTTTTCCGGTAACGACCGGTCAAATCCCCATTTATTACAACCACAACAGTACAGGTCGTCCCTACCAGGGGAACGAAACAAGCCTGGAAAATATACCTGTAAGGGCAGGGCAAACCTCTTTGGGCAATACCGGTTTTTACCTGGATGCAGGTGCCCAACCTTTGTTTCCGTTTGGTTACGGCTTGTCATATACAACTTTTGCCTATACAAATATACGGATTGATAAAGTCTCTTACCGGCAGCATGACACTATAACACTGAATTTTGACCTTACCAATACAGGAAAAAGTGCAGGTACAGAAGTAGCTCAGCTTTATGTTCGTCACAAAACAGGCTCGGTTACCAGACCCATAAAAGAGTTGATCTTTTTTGAACGAATACCTCTGGAATCGGGACAAACACGTACCATAACATGGAACATGCCCATACAGAATCTGGCTTTCTGGAATCTGGAAATGAAGGAAACGGTTGAAACAGGACAAGTTGAATTGTGGATTGCCGGAGACAGTGCCAGCGGAGAATCTGTCCGGTTTGAGATAAATTAAGCGCAACCACTTCATTTTTTCCTATATTTGTTTTCATGTACGAACAACTACTCAATTTGGATCCCATCCGGTTGAATTTTTCGGCCGGCGGGATGAGGGCCATCAATTTTGTTTTGGCGTTAGTCATGTTTGGTGTAGCACTGGGTATCAAACCCAGAGAATTCAAAAACGTATTTATCAAACCTAAATCGGCTATTCTGGGATTGATTTGCCAGCTGATATTGTTACCGGCCATGACTTTTTTGCTCATCCTGGCATTCAACAACCACATCACCCCCATGGTAGCCATGGGCATGATCCTGGTGGCCGCCTGCCCCGGAGGAAACATATCTAACTTTATGTCGTCGCTGTCAAAAGCCAACACAGAATTGTCGGTTACGCTTACGGCCATTACCACCTCTTCGGCTACTTTTATGACCCCGTTTAATTTTGCTTTCTGGGGAGGACTTTACACACGGTATCTGAGTACCAGAGCAGGGGATGTGTTGCAACCCTTACACATTGATCTATGGCAAACTTTTGAAACCGTATTTATCTTGTTGGGTATTCCACTCATTTTGGGGATGCTGTTCGTACGTTTCTTTCCTGTGGCTGCAGAAAAAATGAAGAAACCCATGCAGTACTTTTCCCTGATCTTCTTCATGATCATGGTAGTGCTGGCTTTCAGCAACAATTTTGATATTTTTATCAAATATATTTTTTACATCCTTTTCATTGTCTTTATCCATAATGCGTTGGCACTTGGTATAGGATACGGTACCGGTACACTGTTTCGTATTCCCAGAAAAGACAGACGCACCATTACCATAGAGACAGGCATTCAGAACTCGGGACTGGGTCTTGTGCTGTTGTTTAATCCCAAAATCTTCCCACCCGATTTAGCATACGGGGGTATGTTGTTCATTACCGCCTGGTGGGGCATCTGGCATATTCTGTCCGGTCTGGGGGTTTCGTTTGTGTTTAAATGGAGTGACAAAAGACGTAATGAAGCGTAAACGACGTATTTACGAATGGCATTGGGCTTATTCCTTCTTTAAGCCTTATGTTATTTTTATGTACAGGCTTTCCTATGGCAGGCGGGAGTACCATGGCTTAGAGAAAATACCTGTAAATCAGCCCATCATTTACGCACCTAACCACACAAGCGCTCTTATGGATGCTATGTCTGTACTGGATATAGATACGAGCGCCAAAGTCTTTGTAGCCCGGGCAGACATGTTCAAAAACCCGCTCTTTGCCAAAATCTTGTTCTTTCTGCGCATCATGCCCATCCACCGCATTCGTGACGGGCGCAGTTCGCTGAAAAACAACGAAGAAATCATCCAAGAGTCTGTAGAAGTACTCCGGAACAACGTTCCCTTTGTCATCGCCCCGGAAGGTACCCATCGGCCCATGCACAATTTGCTGCCCCTGGGCAAAGGCATTTTCCGCATCGCCCTGCTGGCCAACGAAGAACTCAACAAGCCGCAGCAAGGCTCCATCACCACACAACACAGCCCCGGAGCGCCGGAAGACCTTGGCCAGTCCGTTACCACATTTGCACAACCCGGTTCCGGCTCGGTACATCACGTTTACATTATACCCGTTGGGCTGGAGTACGGACATTTTTTCCGCTACCGTACGTCGCTGCTCTGCCAGATTGGTGACCCCATCAACGTTACGCAACACGTAATCGATAACCCGGATAAAGAACACCCCGTCCTGATGAACGAACTAAAGGAGTTGCTTCAGGACAGCTTAAAAAAATTGATTCTCTATATCCCGGACGACGACGACTACACAGCCACCTGGGAACTGTGCGGACTTTCTGCCCACCACAGAATCAAGCAAATGGGGTTGCAAAAACGTTCCTTGAAAGACCGTCTGCAAGCCAACCGACAAACCGTACAATTGGTCTTGGAGAAAAAAGAGACAGCTCCTGAAGAAAGCAAGCGCATGTTGGAAGAAATAGCTCGGTTTGCCCAAAAACGCCGGCAAAAACGCATCAGCATGACATCGGTAGCCAATCCGGCTCCGCTTGTAGCCCTCCTCACCCGTATTCCACTGCTCATTCTACTGTTCCCCTACTTTGTAGCTTGTACCGTTCCGGCTCTGCCCACCTTGTTTCTCACTTGGTTTATTTGTTCCAAAATGGAAGACAGAGCCTTCCACAATTCCGTACGCTATATCATCACCATGGTGCTGTGGACCCTTACCGTGATCATAGCCATCCCGCTATTGTTCATTCTGCTGCCCTGGCCCTTAAGCCTGCTGCTGTTGCTCCTCGGCCTACCGGCCCCCTTCTTCTTCTACCAGTACAACAAATGGTTCCGCATAGCCCGCTCCAACATCAGCTGGCTCCTGTCCCGTGACCTGCGGCAAGACAAAAAAAGATTTGTGAATTGGATCGCGTGAAATTACAGATTTACCACCAACCCGTCATAAGCCGGTGCTACGCCCAACGGCAGCTCCTTGCAGAACTCTTGATACGGCCCCAGTCGGTGTGACATATGCGTCAAATAAATTTGCCGGGCTCCCGTTCTTCGCCCCACTTGAATGGCATCGTCCAACGCAAAATGCGACCGGTGCGGCGTCTTCATAACCGTACTTACCACAAACACTTCTACCCCGGTGAACTTATCCAATTCGCTGTCATCTATGTAATTGGCATCTGTCAAATAGCCGAACGGCCCCACCCGAAATCCATACACAGGCAACTTGTTATGATATGCCCGTACGGGTATAATAGGCAAACCACCAATGGCAAACTCCCGGTTCTCTATCGTATGCAACGTCATTTTAGGAAGACCCGGTAGGTATTCATTAATAAAGGCGTAACTGAAGATTTTCTGAACATTGTCCAGCACCCGCTGCTCCCCATATACAGGAACTGGCTTTTTCGTCAAAAAATTAAGTGCCCGCACATCATCCAATCCCGCCACATGATCCCAATGCTCGTGCGTTAGCAGAATCCCATCCAACACCGCCACCTTCTCCTGCAACATCTGCTGCCGAAAATCCGGCCCGGCATCAATCAGGATTTTCAAATTTTCCGAGGTACTTCCCAAGCCGCTTTTTGGAATTGCTTCCACCAATACCGAGGAACGCAACCGCTTATCTCTCTTATCTTCCGACGTGCAAATGGCGCATTGGCAACCAATCAGGGGCACACCTGTAGACGTTCCGGTACCTAAGAAAGTAATCCTGTATTGCATCTTACAAATGTAAGCAATATTCGGCTTGGATGTTCAAATTGGTGCTTCGCAGTTTGTAAAAAAAGGGTGATTTACAAATATGGAATCCAATTCCACTTTTGTAATAGTATATCTACAGCACAGAGTCTACCACAAAAAGCATCAATGAAACACAGCAAAAAACATCAATGAAGTGCGCCAGATCAGATCTAGTACGCCAAATGTTTTTCCACAGAATACAATTTGCAGACATTCAGCGCATTAACTTTTCACCGTGCAAAAGTGGCGCACTTGATCAGAGATGGCGCACCAGAACACCGGGCAATCCCCAACCTTCTAAAAATGCAATCAGCTGACTCTCAGCAATCAAGCCCCTACGCTTGGGGAAAAACCAGTCAATCTTTCCCCATTCCCCATCCATTTTAACGGAAAAGCGGAGCGGGAAAAAGAGAAAATAGGGCACGAAAAAGCAGAAAAGCCACATTGTAGCAAAAAAAGCACCGCAAACGTGAATACTGGTATCCAATCACTTACAAGAACTCGGCCACCCAAAAACACAGCACATCTACACCTGCTCAAATAGCATCGTCCATAAACCCTCGGCATTTCTTTGGCACGCTTTTGGGGCTATTATTATACTCGTCATCAATAAAAAAAGACATTTGCTTATGAAAATTATTGGAACGGGAAGTGCATTACCTTCATTAGCAGTCACTAACGACATGCTATCTGTGTTCCTGGATACGAGCGACGAGTGGATCCGCACCCGTACAGGTATTGTGGAACGGAGGATCATTTCTGACGAAAATTTGAAAGACCTGGCTATAGAAGCTTCACAAAAGGCTTTACAAGAAGCCGGAATAGACGGTGCAGAGTTAGATTATATCATTTGCTCCAACGTAGTCAACTATTACGTAACCCCTTCTTTAAGTTGTTTGATTGCCGGTGCCGTCAACGCCTCCTGCGCCTGCACAGACTTAAATGCTGCCTGCAGCGGTTTTATATACGGGCTGGATATGGCACAGACTTACATAGAAACAGGCAAAGCCAAAAACATCCTGGTTGTTTGTGCAGAAGAGCCAACACGCATGTGCAGCTGGAAAGACAGAAACACGGCCGTGCTTTTTGGCGATGGAGCCGCCGCTGCCGTAGTCACCCAAGGAGAAAGTTTCAAGGCTTCTATGCTCACGGCCAAACACAGACCGGAGATCTTGTACTACCAACGTCCGTTGGAGGAATGCCCCTTTGTAAAAACAACGCAACGAGGGGTGCCTATGCACATGAACGGCAAAGAAGTTTTCAAGATGGCCGTGACCGCCTCTTTGGAGGGCATCCGTTACGTCCTGGACAAAACGGGCCTGAGTGCTGACCAGGTGGACCATTACATCTGTCACCAAGCTAACATGCGCATCCTGGAAGCCATCCGCACGCATTTGCAGCAACCCAAAGAGAAGTTTCCCCACAACATAGAGCGCTTGGGGAACACCTCTTCTGCCACCATCCCTATCTTACTGGATGAATTGAACAAAGACGGAAAATTAAAGCCGGGAGACACCGTTATATTAAGTGGTTTTGGTGCCGGCTTCACGGCAGGCACTTGCTTGTTTACCTGGGTTTTGGAGTAATTATTAATTTTTAGAAACTGTTTTAACCTTTACATACATGAGAAAATTTAACAGCAGAATTTGTGACCTTCTAAGCATTACTTACCCTATTTTTCAAGGAGGTATGGCGTGGGTATCGGACCCTGTGCTGGCCGCAGCCGTATCTAATGCAGGTGGATTGGGCATTCTTTCTGCCATGAGTGCAGACGCAGCGTTTATAACATCAGAAATAGCAAAAATCAGAACATTAACAGATAAGCCTTTTGGAGTAAATATTATGCT